>Ga0126376_10000370_pt1 | contig 21549 bp, 19 predicted proteins | sample PanSoiMetPlot_15_FD_92760 | JGI IMG/M metagenome (GOLD analysis project Ga0126376, IMG submission 92760) | Tropical forest soil microbial communities from Panama - MetaG Plot_15 | ecosystem: Environmental > Terrestrial > Soil > Tropical forest > Bulk soil | place: Panama | collected 2016-02-17
CAGGGCGTGCCCGTTGCCGTGGAAGACTGCGCCGCCTGGCCCAGTTCCAAGAACATCGCTGATGAGCCACCGCCAAGGAACTGGACGGTCTGTCCCATTGCAACTGGCGCGAGCGCAACTGAGGCGGCTATGATAATCGCGCACGCCATGCACGCTTTGACAACTCTGCGCGATCTCGTAAGGTTCTCAGTTTCGAGTTGCGTTGCAGGTTTGCCGGGAACGCGGTTCCCGTAGGAAGAGGGGGCCATCAGAGCCTCCCTAAGCGCCAAGACTGATTATGAGCAATGGCAGGCTTAGTACGATGAACGAGTGTTGAATCACAAATTAAATTTTTGAACGGAAAGTTGCATTCATTGCAACGTTGCCACCATTCCGAAGGACGCTTACAACAAGCAGCTTATTCCCGGTGATTGTGACGCCTAGCGACAAACTCAACTGACGACTGGACGAACACCGTTATCACTCTTTGGCTATGTACAAGACGTCTCTGTAGTCTGCGGTCGACGCGCTCAGGCTAGGCACGGAAACAGTCTTCTAATATCCCTCCTACGAGCAATCGCGTCAGCTGCCCTGGGCCCTCGCGCTGCAAGGCGTCGCCGTAGGTATTCAGACAGTTCACGCCTCGTTCGCCCAAGAACCGACAACCGAATGTCGCCATGTTCTCGCGTTCGCGCCGGAAAATAGCGAATCAATAGGGCGTGCAAAGTACGCTGTAAAATGTGGTATTTGCGAACAGTTGCGTTGCCTGAGTGCGTCTCCGACACGCCGTTTGTGTTATTCACGGTGATTATCGTGCCGTTCACCAAACCGTTCACGCAACTCTGCACGGCGAACGCGCCGTTGTTGCCATTGTTGGTGAACCCGGCGATGCTCAGCTCGTGCCCGCCGCACGACAAACGCCGATGGCTCCTGTATAGGTTGTATTGCCACCGGACGCGGTTCCCGCTGCAGCCAGCGAACACACTGATGTGAACGAAGCCCCAACAAAGGTGAACGTGGCGCTGGTCTGTGTCTGAGCTGTTTGAAGAAGTTGGCCCGCCGGATTGATGGGACTAGATTTGATGCATTCACAGTTCCACCCGCGGCGGCAGTGAGCGGCATATTACGTGCGCCCGTGGACGACGCCGTCGCAGCGCCCAACTCTCGGTCACCGCTGTCGCTTACGTACCCTGGTGCTCCGCCTGGATGTGGTTCCCGTGACAGTGAGCGCCCACCGGAAACCTGGCCAATACGCCTATTGCAAACTCGTCGCGGAATCTCCTCTCGCCGGCGACGGTGGTGCACCACCCGACGGGTGATTCATCGCATGGGGCGCGGCGCGGGTAGCCAGCGCCTGTTTGTAGGTTTTCATCAGGAGTGAATAGTTTTTCTCCGCAGTCCACTCTGTCTCGTATTTGCGCCGTGCTGCGCGCCCCATTTCGGCGAGTTCTTCGGGGTGATTCCAGGCCCATTCCACGCTTCTGGCCAGATCTTGTGCGTCGTTGGGATTGAAGTGCAGGCCGGTCAAATGGTCCTCAACGATTTCCGCCAATCCTCCTAACCGCGAGCAAATCGCCGGCGTTCCGCAAGCAAACGATTCGACGATGCACATGGGAAAACCCTCATACCATCGGCTGGGAACAATCGTGAACCGTGCGCCCTTCACCGTTTCCGTGACCGCATCACGCGACAGACGCCCTCGAAAGCTGATTTCATAGAGTTGACATTCGCGTGCCTGCGTTTCCAGCGCCAGCCTGTCCGGACCGTCGCCGACGATCTGCAAAGGATACTGCGAGGGCAGCTTCTTCCAGGCATCCAAGAGGACCCCCACGCCTTTCCTTTCATCAAGACGCCCGACGAATACGGCGTACTCGCCAATACCCACACGTTCGCCTGGGTCCGGCTCCACGAAATTAGGCTTGACCATGAATGCCTCAGCAGGGAACCCTGCGGAGACGAATTTGTTTTTGGCAAACTCGGTTAGCGCGATGAACCGGGTCACTGATTTCCGCCAAGTATCCAATGCGCGATGATAGGCCAACACCAGTGCGACTCCCGCCGTTGCTGCACGGGAATTCCGATGGCAACCATGAAGAACGCTTCTCAACAAACTTCGGTCCAGGCATTCCGTGCAAATGATACCGTCACGAAAGCAGCTCCCCGCCGGGCAGAGCAGCCGGAAGTTGTGGAGGGTTTGCACTACGGGAATACCTCGTGATCGGCACGTGTAATAAATCGACGGTGATATCACCATAAAGGTATTGTGGATGTGTACGACATCAGGGCGCTCGCGCTCGAGAATCTCGGAAAATTCGCGCCGCGTCGTAGATGACCAAACCATCTGCGGACCAATGGCGAGCCGGTCCAACAAGGACTCGGTGCGCACTTCCGTGTTGCTCCGCAGGTAGGGAATTACTGTATGGCCGTTCCGTTCCAGCAGACGCTTTTCGTTTTCAAAAACGACATCTTCGCCGCCAGCCTCCCGATACTTGTTGTGAGCCAGGATGATCTTCAAGAGAGGTCTTCCACCGATTGTCGAGTCCCGCCCGGGCCGTTATGCGCGGATTGGATCGTCGAATCCGAGGAGACCCCCGATTCGTTTCTCACCGTGGTAGGCGCAGGAGGCAGCCATCTGCGCAACTGTTGGACAAGTTCGCCGCCGAGCTGCTGGGTGGTTTTGAGTCGGGTGGGATCGGCTTTCGACAATCCAGCCGAGATGGCCACCCCTAGTTTTTGAGAAAATTCGTGCAAGTCGTCCGGGGCAAAAAGGTGTTCCGGAGCGAACAACTCACCAGCGCAACCAGCATATTTAGAACAAAGTACGGGAATCCCAGACAGGATGGCTTCGTTGGCGACGAGGCCCCAAACATCTTCCAGCGTAGGAAAGACCAAGAGGTCGGCGCTGCGATAGACAGACGGCATCTTGTCTGGGGGCTGGGCGGGCTTAAAGTGCACGTTTTTTAGGCCGAGGGTCTGGGCGCGGCGTTGCAGAACCGGTCTCTCGTGGCCACTGCCCACGACAAGCAGTGAGAAATTATTGCCTTGTTGCAAAGCGGCGGCCGCATCCAGAAGCAAGCCCACTCCCTTGCGTTCGATGAGCTGTCCAACGTACAGAACGACGGGCCGCGGCTGAATGTCCCAGGCTGGCGGCGCGGCAGCCCGGAAGCGCTCTTCGTCCACAGCATTTTGCGACTGCAGGATACGCTCAGGCTTGACACCCAAGTGAACTAGGTACTCCGTGGATGTCTGGCCGAAGCTGACCCATCGCTCAGCCAGCGCCGCAAAGGCTTTGCGAAGTATTTTGCGCGAGAAGCCGATGCCGCGCTCGCTGTGCAGGGTTCCTTCCCACCAGATCCAGACCGGTTTGCTAAAGAAAAGTCCGTAAGCCAGAGCGACGACGGAGCGAAAACCCATTTCGTTGCTGATGATTGCGTCGGGGCGGAAAAACAACAGATGCCAGAGGAACCCGGGTGTGACATGGATGAATTTTTCGTCAAAAGCCTTGCCGTTGAGCTTTTTGGTATGGCGAATCTGCCAGCCCCAGGCGCGCACGACCGAGGCGTTTGGCAGAGCCTCCTCCAAATCGCTCCACGCGTCACGGTTGGCTTCTTTCCCACCATGCAGGAGTAGGAGATCGAACTCGTCTGCCAGGACGGAATAGAGTGGAAGGCGATACGGCGCGATCATATTCGTTAAAAGCGCGAGTTTTAACTTTCTATTCGCAGTGCTCATTGAGGGTTCGTGGACAATTTGTCCAATCGGCTCCTGGGTTAACCGACACGTTTCAGCTGAAATTCGGACTTTCTGTGCCTCCGAATGATACATCCTGGCGGCAATAAACGTGTTCACATCCTGTACCAGTTCGCGGCCGAGCTGGTTTGTCGTCTTGAGCCGCCGAAGGTCTGGCTTTGGCAACCGGCCCGAGAGAGCTGCCGCCAGTTTTTCGCAGAATTCATCCAAGTCTTCCGGGGAAAAAATGGCTTCCGGGCGGAAGAGCTCTGAAGCGCAGCCGGCATATTTGGAACAGAGTACGGGGATGCCGGAGAGGATGGCTTCGTTGGCGACGAGGCCCCAAACATCTTCGAGAGTAGGGAAAACCAGGAGGTCGGCGCTGCGATAGACGGCGGGCATCTTCTCCGGAGGCTGCGCGGATCGGAAGTGCACGTTTTTCAAACCGAGGGCGTGGGCGCGACGTTCGAGAGCTTGTTTTTCCCGGCCGTTGCCTACCAGCAGCAGGGAGAACTCATAGCCCTGCTGCTGCAGCCTTGCCGCCGCATCCAGAAGCAGACTGATGCCCTTGCGTTCGATGAGCTGGCCAACGTACAGAACAACGGGCCGTGGCTGAATGTCCCAGGCGGGCCGAGCGGCAGTCCGGAAGCGCTTTTCGTCCACAGCATTTTGCGATTGCAGGATACGCTCAGGCTTGATGCCCAAGTGAAGCAAGTACTCGGTAGCGCTCAGGCCGTAGGTCACCCAGCGGGGCGCCGGCACAGCAAAGGCTTTGCGAAGGGCCTTCCTTACCGGGCCGATGTTGCGCTCGCTGTGCGGCGTGCCTCCTCACCAGATCCATACGGGTTTACGGAAAACGGATCCATAAGCCAGAGCGGCGACGGAGTGAAAACCCATTTCATTACTGATGATGGCATCGGGCCTGAAACGCAGAAGATGCTAGAGGAGCCCGGGGTTGACCTGAACAAATTTTTCGTCGAAGACTTTGCCGTTGAGTTTCTTTGTGTGATGAATCTGCCAGCCCCAGGCTCGCACGATCCGCGCGTTTGGCAGTGCTTGTTCGACGCCGTTCCAGGAATCGCGATTGGCTTCCTTGCCGCCGTGGAGAATAAGCAGATCGAATTCGTTTGCCAGGAAAGAATAGAGGCCAAGCCGAGCCGGCGACAGCATGTTGAGCAGCAGCGCGAGCTTGGTCTTGGGCGCCATGGCGTTCAATTTGCGGTGAGCAACGCAGGAACGGGACCGATCTCAATGTTCGGTCGGCTTAGTTGCTTGCGATCATGAAGAAGAAAAGTGACGCTCCTTACGCGCCACGAGGCAGGCACGTCGAACCCGTGGTCCCCTTGTGAATTCCAAACAATCCACTCCTTCTTTCCCGACCGGGTCAGTTGGCATATCCACGTATGACCCGAGTCTTCCGCGCAACTATCCATTCTTGCGCCAACAAGCCACTGCTCCATACTCTCGTACGCGTGCCCTGCTCCAGTCACCCTGTGCTCGGCCTCTTTGTAGGTTGTGATGCCCATGAACTGGTTATCCCACGCGTACCAGTAGAATCTCTGAACACCTGTGGCCCAGGCCAGGATGTAAGCCCTCGCCAAGACCCCCGCCGCAACTTCTTCGGAGTCAATCCGCGCTGCAGCGATCTGGCCCGATTCAGTGTTCCATAGCGGTTTGTCCGCCAAACCATTTTCCGAAATCACTTGCCGGATCCGTTGGATAAGTGGCACCAATTCTTCGGGCAACTTTGCGACGTAGAGGTGATACCCAATGACGTCCACGTACTGGCCGCCGCCTTTCTTCAAGAACTCCTCGAACCATGGGATTCCGAAATCCGCGGTCGCCGAAGGCGAGACGACGAGAGCCTTGGGGTCGACAGCGTGGATGATTTGAGAGGCTTCCTTTGTCAGCGTCAGCATCTGGGCCATGGTACCGGCCCAGAAGTCCCTCAAGTTCGGCTCGTTCCAGATTTCGTATGCCGTAATGCGCCCTTTATAGCGGGAGACGACAGTCCTCACGAACGTGCGCCAGGTATCCACACTTAGCGGGGCTTGTGGACCCGCGCTGTTTCCCTGGTATTGCCAATACGGGCCCGCAGCCCACGACGGACACATGCCCAGCGGCAGCAGCAAGCTCGTACCATGCTGCTGCGCCAGCGCAACAAAACGGTCGAGCCTCGCAAATTGCCATTCCCCTCGGTTCGGCTCGAGGTCCGGCCAGGTCACCCCTGCGTCCCAGAGCCTCCATGTCGGCACCGGCATGTTCGGCCAGGGGGTCGGGGTCGGCGAGTCTAAGTGGTGAATATGCAGTCCAAAATAAGTGTCTGGAATGGCCGCTTTTGGCGTTTGCAGCTCGACAGCAAAAACGGAATTGCACAACAGGGCGGAAATGACGATTGCCGATAGGAGTTGCTGGTAGGATCTGGCCATAGTTCTTTCTCTCCGTGGAGTTCTGTAGGAGCGGGCTAGGAGGTCAGAATGACTCCGTACTTGCGCCCATTATCGCTAGGCGTCCGCTGGCTAGGAATTGCTAACTTCAACCCAGATGGTCTTGCGACCCTTTTTCCTCGTAAAGCAACTCCGAGGCAGCGATTTTTTCTTTGAGATTTCGCCTGATGCTGAACAACGAGGCAACCTGCCAATGCGGCCTTATCACACAGATTCCGGCACACGACGAAAGCTGAATTAGCCAGATCACTCGCGCCTGATAGCGATTGTTAACCGCGCTAAGGCCGCTGCAGATGACGGCATTCAGCACGATCCCGGCCAGCAAAAATCCGGTTAGGGCGCGCCACACCTTGTCCTGCGGGGTTTCGCCGGGTTTTTCGCAGCCGGCTTTCGAACCGGTGCTTTCCCCGCCAGGGCCTCGCGGCCAGCAAGCGCCGCCGAGGAACAGCGCGAAAATCGCTACGACTCCAAGCGCCGCTGTCGCATATAACACCGTGTTCCCAAACAGTACGTAAGCCCGCGAGCGCGCCGCAAGAGTCATTTTCATCTTCTCGAAGTCGCGCGCCGGCAGGCGGCTTCCGAAAAAGCTGAGACCCTGGGTGCTGTAGCAATACTCGTTAAGGCCAAAAACAATCAGTTGATGGAGCGCGTCATGCAAGACGCCGGAAACAAACCGGCCCGGATTCTGGGGAATGATGACGAGAGCAAAGCGAATTTGTTCCTTGCCGAGCGCGAGCTTGGTGTGCAGGTCCGCAACATTGAAAACTCCGGAGCCTTCGTCTTCGGACCACAGGAATGTGTCGGTGTCGATAGGGAAACGGTCCTGGGACCGGCAAACCGCAAAGTCGTTTGACGCGCACACGCGAGATACCGCCGACGCGCCTAGCATGGAAACCAGTCTTGCGCTGACAAACGGCGGGCGCACTGGTGGAGTGCCTAGCACGCGGGTGACCCCAAAAGAAAACGCAGCCTCCCAAAGAAACGAGAGCAACAGGCAAACAGCCGCCACGCCAACCAGCCCGCGAATCCGCCTCCACCCCGAACGCAGTATTAAGCCCGCATACCCCGCGGCCAGTGCGCTCAAGGCGATTAGCAAGAGCACATGGCTGGGATGCGAGAGCGTTGCAAACGATATGACCCCGGCGGTTATCGCGACCTCCACATTGCTTAAGCGCTCCCAGCCGGCCGCCAGAATTGCGAGCCCTAAAATCAGAAGTCCGGCGAAAACGTCCGGCATCAGATCGGACACGAAAAACGGCAAGGGCGAAGCCAAAAGAAGAACCCCGCAGATAACCAGGAAGTGGCGAAAATCCAAGCCCAGAACCCGCACAACGAACAGAAAAACGAGATAAACCGCCACCAGAGACTGCACGATGATCGAAAACCACATTCCGCCGGTGAGCGCGCCCAGATACAGTAGCGCGCCGTAAATGATCGAGCGTCCTGCGAGGACCACACGCCGAGCCGGCTTCTGCTCCGGAGAAGACAGTTCGGAACCTGCTGAGGTCTGAATTTCAATCGCTCGTCGTTGATCTTTGGCCCAGTCGGTCGCAAACCGGCTTCCGAGTGCCTTCGATATTGCGAGATCGGCACCGCGTACATAAGCCGTCGTATCCGCGTAAAAAAACGGTTGTCCATTCGTCAGCGCTGGCCATATTGCAAGAAGCGTCATTAAGCCAAACCAGAAAGCGACCACTCTGACAGGCGGAGGGGTCTGCGTAGCAGTGGTCTGTAAGTTAGAATTCAACGGAGTACGCTCACGGAAACGCGAGTCTTGAGGTCCTGGGCAAGCTGGGTCGAGTCACTGCGGAATGATTTTGTTGGGGACCCAAACTGATGAACTCGGTACTAAACGTTATTCTGCGATACTCATCCCGAGCGTTCCGGGCAGTTCCCCCGCCCATGTTCTGATCGAAGCGCAGATTCTGCCGAAGTGGGGACGGCGAGCTCGGCTTTGTTTGCGAGAGCTCCGTTTAGGTGCTGAATGAGTTCGTGGGCCAAATGTGGCGTGGTCTTGAGCCGGGTACAATCAGTTCTTCTCAATTGGCCCGAGATAGCATGTCGCAATTTCTCAACAAACTCAACGGAGTTCTCCGGCGAAAAAATATTTTCCAGCGGGAAAAGCTCTGCGGCACATCCGGCGTTTTTCGAACAGAGTACCGCGATGTCCGAGAGGAGCGCTTCATTAGCTACGAGGCCCCAGACGTCCTCCAAGGTCGGAAAAACCAGGACGTCGGCACTGCGATAAACGGAAGGCATTTTTTCCGGCGTCTGAGACGGGCGAAAGTGTACATTCTTCAAACCCAAGGATTTCGCTCGTTGTTCGAGAGCCTGTTTTTCACGGCCGCTGCCGACCAGCAGAAGTGAAAACTCACAACCGTTTTGCTGTAGGCTCGCGGCTGCACCCAGTAGCAACCTGACCCCTTTGCGTTCTATAAGCTGACCAACATACAGGACAACCGGCCGTGGCTGAATCACCCAGGCGGGTTCCACACTGGCTTTGAATCTCTCCTCGTCAACTGAATTTTGCGATTGCAGGATCCGATCACGCTTCACGCCCAGACTGACTAAGTACTCTGTGGAGGTCTGGCCGGAAGTGATCCAGCGGTTCGCCCAAAAAGTGAAGGTTTTTCGGAGTATTTTCCTCAATGGACCAATATTCCGCTCGCTGTGCGGCGTTCCTTCCCACCAAATCCAGACGGGTCTGCGGAAAACAGTTCCATAGGCTAGAGCAAGCATGGAGCGAAAACCCATCTCACCGCTGATAATTGCATCGGGTGGGAAGCGCAAAAGATGCCAGAGTAAGCCCGGTGTGATGTGAATGAATTTCTCGTCGAAAACTTCTCCGTTGACTTTCCTTACATGTCGAATTTGGCAGCCCCACGCGCGCACGACTCTCGCGTTTGGCAAAGACTCCTCGAGGCTGTTCCATGAGTTACGATTTGCCTCCTTTCCGCCATGCAAGAGGAGGAAATCGAACTGGTCGGCCAAGACGGAGAAGATGGGAAGCCGATAAGGCGCGATCATGTTCGTAAGCAGAGCGAGTTTTCTCTTACTATTCGTTCTACTCATGAGGGCTTTTGGGGACAGTCTTCTTCACCGTCCACAAGTCGGCGGATAACGGGTCGTTCCTGACTGGGCGTTGAGGCGGGACCGATGTCGACCAAATCCACGCATTCCGGTTATGGAGAAGCCGCGCAATGCTCCGCACACGGTTTAACTGGCGCGCCCAGCCGTCGCTCCGTCCTCCAAAAAGGACTATTGGTGCGGACTCAAGATGTCGCTGACGTTTCACAAGCCGACCAGGCTCGCCTTAGGGCTTGTCGGAGATAGCCAACAGCGTTCTTCGCGGCGGTGAGCCCCTGAACGTGACGGTAGAGAATACGAAGGTCTCCATGCTTGTAATACAGCGCCACTGCGTCTTTAGAATTAGGAAGATGCCAGAATAAAGATTGCTTCAATACACTAGGCGGCCTCCTGATATGTAGCGTCTTGCTCGTCCAGTGCCTGACCACGAGTCCGCTCGCTCCAGCATCCGCCAAGATGAGATTTTGGTAGTTATTGTTGATAGCAGCGGAAACGAGGGTTTCGTCGCTGAACTGAGCACCAACGCGCTGAGCAGTCGTCTGATGGAGCCGGGCCGACGCCTCAATATGTTTTCCAAGCTGTCGCATGCACTCCTCCTGAAGATAGCCGAATAGCCGGGCGTTGCCGATGATGAATTCTCCTCCATACCAGCGCGGGAAGGGGTGTTGCACTCCCAGTTCGCGACGAAGATCATCCTGAACCCTGGCCGTGCCGTAGGCCGGGAAAACCTGGTCGGAGATGTCGTACACCCAGCCGTCAACTCGTGGATTTTCCTCAAGCACTTGGATTAGAGAGCGCTTCGCATGGTTCGCGACTACATCGGTATCTAGCAGGCAGTTGAAGTGGGCCTCTTGGGCAAAAACCGAGTATAGGAACAACCTGTGGTGAGAGGCAAAGAACGGAATGGTAGGCGGGATATCCGAGGGGAAACACACTTCTTGAACTGTGTATGAGTCAGTTGCGGACGGACTCTCGGACGATGCTATGTCGAGTAGCGATGTTCGGTCGTTCGTAAATACGCGAAGCCTCTTGCCAAGGCTGTCGAGAGATCGTGCCAACGCGAGAGATTGGCGCACATAGCTGCGCTGCATCGCCGGGCCAGTACGCCGCGTGTTCAAGCTAGGCTGATTCGTAAAGAAGAGGAGGGTATTGAATTGGAGGTCAGACCACACTCTGGCACCTTGTTACCCTTGCACGGCTCTGTCCGCAACGCTTGCAGTCGGGACATGCAAGTCAACAGCAACGAGGGAATTGACCTGCGGGGCCACAATGAGAGCTACGAATAGGACCTGATTGCAGAATCGGACCACTGTTCGCCTTTCTTCAACGCCGTGCCACTGCTTAATACCTTCGCGTAAACCCCTTCCAAGATTCTCGTACGCTGTTCCAAATCAAATTGGCGAACTACCCATTCGCGACCCGCTAGCCCAAAACGTTTCCTCAATGCATCGCTTTGCAGTAACGTCAGAAGATATCCTGCCAACGTTTTCCAGTCGCCCTCCGGGGCCAAAAACCCCGTGCGCCCGTGGCAAACGACTTCCGAGATCGCTCCCGAATCGAACGCAACGACAGGCTTGGCTACCGCTTGAGCCTCGGCGGAAACCATTCCGAATCCTTCTTCCTCTCCAGAAGGCCTGGTTATAGAAGGCACACAAACCACCGATGCGCGATTCATCCATTCGCGAACTTCTTCCGATGTCCGAACACCCAAGAACCGGTACCGCCGAAGCCATTGCTTTGCGAGTTTTTCTAGCTCTGAACGCAACGATCCTTCTCCAATCAGCACTAGCTCGGCCGCAGGCAACTCTCTTTGCACTTCGGCGGCAGCCTTGATGAGGAATTCTGTCCCCTTAACAGGCTCGAGGCGGCCAACGAAGAGAATAGCGGGGCTCGCTTCTGTGCTCGCGGGCTGAAACCTTTTCGTATCTACTCCCGTGTAGTGGACTAAGACTCTCTCTGCAGGAAAACCTTCCTCCAATAGCTTGCGGCGAATGAACTCGGAAACAGCGAGAAACAATGCCCGGCTTTTCTTTAATTTTTGTTTGTTCGCTAGGTAGTACCGAAATCCCAGAGTAGGTTTATGGTGGCGTAAATCGGTGACGGTCACCTCGGAACCGTGAAACGTCACGATCAATGGGATCTTCAGATTACTTGCGATTGGAAGTGCCTGTAGTCCATTCTTGCCATAGTGCGCATGCACCAGCACCGGACGCAGAGCGCCCAATCGCTTCACAAAGTCCGGCGCAAAACCGGTCAGTTTAAAGATCAGCTCACGCCATCTTCCCCAGATGCTTTCCCTCTCGTTGAGGAGATGGATTTGCTCCTCCGGCAAATCCAGACCCGCCACTCTCCGGGACCCCGCGTATACGGGTTCGAACTCCGATAGCGCGCTTGCCTGCGCCAAGACGAATGTTTCCGAGGGGTACAACAAGTGATCGGCATAAATAATCACCTTCCGTTTAGCAGGAGTCATGTTAATTCTTCGCTCGGCTCCAAGAGTAATTCTTCGTTATCTTCCTCTTCCTCTGTGACAAGGAACACTGGGTCAGTGCTTGCTACGACGGCAACGCAGATACCCCATTCCAAGCTTTGCGCCAGAATGGTACATTCCCCGAAGTTCTGGAGCAGGAAGAACAAAAGGAAGAGAAGCGGCCAAAGCCCTATGCTGCTTCTATTGTGCTCGGACCAGTAAAGGACGCGTCGTATTCCGGCCCCAAGAAAAGCTAGCGTCAGCGCGAAGCCAACGATGCCCAAGATCAGTAGCACCTCGAGGTATCCATTGTGGGAATACATGATCGTTCCGCCCAATGTCTGGTCAAGTTCAGCCGATGCTGCCGAAACTTCAGACCAGAATCCCGAATAACCGTAGCCCAGCATCGGGTGCTCAAGAATAGAGGCAGTTACTCCCCTCCAGATCTCGGTCCTTCCCGTCAGGTCCGAAGAACGCCCCAGCGAGTTTGTAATTCTTTCGCTATTCGCCAAAAACATGGCCACGCCGGACGACATCATCAGCACGATGGCCAAGACGGTGATGCCTTGGGGGATTCGCAGCCGCTGTGCTGCAAATTTGTACAACTGGACCAGTAACAACGACCCCAAGAGCGCTATGGTGGGAGTTAGCGAACGCGCGAAGAAAAGCAATACTGCGGAAAGAACCAGGGCCAGCCGGTTCAGAGTCCTGGAAAAGCTCGTAGGAGTTGGCAGTTGCCATTCCACCAGGATGGATAACGCCATGACAAATCCAAGAGGACTCTTATAACCAAAAACGCCTTGCCACTGGTGTTCAGGTGTTGCGGAAATTCCGTAGCTGGGCAAAAAGACCACACAGGCCAAACTCAGCACGGCGATGATCCGGCACAACCAACTCAGCAATCGAAGTTGGTCTTCCGGGGAAAGCCGCACAGCTAGAGCGATGTCGAAGAGCGTCGTCCCGAGGACCGAGATGGCCCGCCGCAATGCCAAAGCGGGTATCGCCGCCCAAGAACTGGAGACCAAGGCTAGGAACACGAGCCCCGCCAAAAACCGGTTGCGGCGAAGCACGTAGAGTGTTTCCCGGTAGTACGGAACCAAAATTCCCGCCACGCTTAAGTAACACAAGCTCAGAATTATCCGCCAAGCCGCGCTCCCCTCTGTAGAGGCGTCGCCCGTAGCAAAGACTTGAGACAAAATCGCTTGCGTCAAGACAAACGCGCAGCTTCCCAACACAAGCAACTCAAGAATCCTTCGACGCGCGTTCATGCTTCCGCTCTCATTTTTAACGTCTGTTCCTGCGTGACTGCTTCAAGCTCTGTCCGAACAACATCCAGCCGCGTTCGGGCAAATGCGGTTTCTCGCAACGGCCGAGCCCGCATTAGCTTTGAGAGCACTCGAGTTGACCTACAGCGGCAAGTTTCAGGCGGTCGGCTTTCATTAGTTCCGCTTCGATCCACTTGTAGGTGACGTTGAGCCCCACCTCAAGGGAAATGGAAGGTTCCCACCCCAAAACCTGTTTAAGCCGCGTGTTGTCGCTGTTGCGTCCGCGCACACCTTGGGGCTTACTCAGGTCGTGCCTCTTGACCAAACGCTTTCCCGCGATATTCGAGATCAGTTCCACCAGTCCATTGACCGAAATGAGCCTGTCCGTGCCCAGATTTAGTGGTTCGTGATAGTCCGAGGCCATGAGCCGCACCAGGCCTTCCACGCAGTCGTCGACGAACATGAACGAGCGGGTCTGCGCGCCGTCGCCCCACACTTCGATTTCCCCGCCGTCCGGCGCAAGGGCGACCTTTCGGGAGATTGCCGCTGGCGCCTTTTCTTTTCCACCGTCGTACGTGCCCAGCGGGCCATACACGTTGTGAAAACGCACAATGCGCGTCCCGAATTTGTAGTCACGACGATAGTACCTGCAGAGTTCTTCGGTGAACAGTTTCTCCCACCCGTAACCTGGCTCCGGATCTGCCGGATAGGCATCTTCTTCGCGCAAGGCAGTCACTCCTGCGCTAGTTTGCTTGAAACCTGGGTAAACGCACGCCGAGGACGAGAAAAGGAACCGCGTCGCATTATTCAAGCGGCTTGCTTCCAGCATGTGTGCGTTAATTAAGACACTATTGCGGGCAATGTCGGCGTGAGACGCAGTGATATAGCCGATGCCCCCCATATCGGCGGCCAGGTTATAAACCTGATCGATGCCGCCTCCCGTTACGAGTAAGCAGTTGTCATATTTGCGCAGGTCCACCTGCGCAAACTCATCTGCGGCGCTGGCCTCGTACTCTGGCATTTTGATGTCAGCCCCACGCACCCAGTATCCTTCGTTTTTCAGCCGCGTTACCAGATGATGGCCAATGAAACCGCCAGCACCTGTCACTAATACGCGCTTCTGATTTTTCATGATGCCGATGACTCCTCCCTTGAATTCGGCGCACTCTTCGCGCAGTCTCTGCTTTGGGCCGGTGTCCATATCGGGAACCCAAGAAGTTCCAGGCAAACAAACCACGCCGCTCTTGGGATGGTGACCAAATAGCGACGCCAAAGGCGCTTTGGCTCGGAGGCGAGTCGAAAGAGCCATTCTAGCCCACTGTCGCGCATCCACTGCGGCGCACGACGCAAATTGCCGGAGTTCATGTCAAAAGCGGCTCCTACTCCAAGCATGACTGGCACCCTTAATTTGTGACGTTGTTCGTACATCCACTTTTCTTGCTTTGGCGTGCTTAGTCCAACCCAAAACACATCCGGCGACGTCTCTTCGACGAGTGAGGCAAGCTCTTTCTCTTCGTCTCCTGTGAGTGGGCGAAAGGGAGGTGTGTAGGTGCCAGCGATGACAATCCCGTATTTTTCATTTAGCGTCCGCGCCAGTCTTTCTGCGACGCCACGAGCTCCCCCGAAGAAGAAATGTCGATAGGCACTTCCGGTTCGTCGACAAAGGTTATCCATCAATTCCGAGCCGCACACACGGTGTCGCAATGGATGGCCTTGAACCTGGCCAACCCAAACCAACGGCATGCCGTCGGGCACAACCAGATCGGCAGTATTCAAGACCTGTCGGAAGTAACCGCTTTGCCGGGATTCCGCAATCCCGTGCATGCCCGTGACCGCTACGAAGCGCGTCGTCACCAGAGGCGCATCCAGCCACGAGCGCACGCACTCGACCGCGTCGGACATTTGCACGGCATGCACGCGAACGCCGAGAATCTCAAAACTGGGCGGATGGGCTTGGCCGGGAACGCCCGATATGGAGGAGGGCACGAATCGGTGATGAGGATTTTGGGTCATTCTAACTTAACCTGCTCCCAAGCCGCGAAAGACGGCGGGAATCGTCAGGGCGAGAATTTTCATGTCTAGCCAGAACGACCACCCGTCGATGTACTGCATATCAAGAACCATCCATTGTTCAAACGGAATGGTATTGCGGCCGTGAATCTGCCAGAGACAGGTGATTCCGGGACGAACACTGAAGCGCCGGCGTTGCCAGTCCTCACTGAACAGTTGATAGTCGCGAACCGACATGGCCCGGGGGCCGACTAGGCTCATGTCGCCTTTCAACACGTTCAACAGCTGTGGCAACTCATCAATGCTGGTCTTGCGCAACACTCGTCCCAAGCGAGTGATGCGTGGGTCATCCTTGATCTTAAACACCGGGCCGGTCATTTCGTTCAAGTGCAGCAGCTTTTCCTGGATGCTCTCTGCGTTGGGGACCATGGTCCGGAACTTGAACATCGTGAACGTACGCTTGTTTAAGCCGATACGCCTCTGCTTGAACAACACAGGACCCGCAGAGGTCAACTTGATCAGCCCCGCGACAGCTAGAAACAGCGGCGAAAGAGCGATCAGCAACAGGAGCGAGCCGACGATGTCCAATAGCCTCTTGAACACCAGCGGCCAGCCATCAATTCCGCCGCTGTTGGCCATGATTTGCGGGGGACCCTCGGTTCGCTCCGCTTGGAGACGAGCGAACTCCAGGTCGAAAATGTTGCTATCAAATCGCAGAAGAATACCATGCTGTTTGGCAAGTCTGGCAATCTGCGCGGCTCGCTCGTAGAAAGAACGCAATGGCAGATAGATAGCCACCTCATCGACCACGTTGTGCCTGAGGAATTCCGGCAAATCATCATAGGAGCATGCGAGGTGGAAACCGGTGTTCCCAAACGGCTCCATGCCTGACCAATCGCTGTCCACGAAGCCCAACAGCCGATAGCCGCGATCCGGCGTCGCTACGATCTTTCGTGCGAACTCAATCGCTCGGAGGTTCGTCCCTAACACCAGGATGTGATGCAAATTGCGGCCGCGCATGCGAATTGCTCCGAGGATGAAACGTAACAGGAAACGCGTGAAGATAACGGCCGAGGAGCCAAAAAACCAAAACGCCACAAGAAAATGCAGGGTAACGACCGAGATAGAAAACAGGCGGCCCTCCAACGCCAAGCACGCCGTGGATAATGTCATGGCACGCAGAACGTCGGCCACTTCGGCGCGCTTCGTGGACATGCGCTTGGATTTGTACAACCCGCAGGCGGAAAAAGCCGCATAAGACAACAAAATGGCGATCGCGAACAAAATGCAGCTGGAGAGACTCACCTTACTGGAAAGAAAATCCGCAGAGGTTGTCCAGTTGAGTGTGTTGAGGCTGGTGACGGCGCCCAAGCCGAACGCCAGCATGATGAATGTGAGGTCCATAACACGCAGCGCATTGAGCGCAATTGCGCGCGCGACTTCGCTCAGTCTTGGTCCCATTTTGATTGTGTCCTGGTTCGGAAGGTAAAAAGCGGAATGGGCTAAGCGGCTTCCACTTCAAATCCGTCTAATTGAACTGCGACAGACCTCTGAATGATATCCACCGAAACCACGAGCTTTCTGTCGTCCTTAAACGCCACAAGGACGCCTTCTACGCCGTCCAGAGCGCCCCCACGAATGCGGACCCTCTTACCGACGTTGATATACGAGTGGGGTGCCAGAGAGATTCGCCGTTCCACCATCGCTTGCAAAGTCTCGATCTGTTCGTCAGGGACGGGTGTTCCGCGGCCAGGAGCGCCCGCAAAGCGGACTACCCCAACGGTGCGCAGCACGCGAGCTCGCACTTCGGTGTCGAGAGCCATGCGCACAAACACGTACTGCGAGAACAAAAGCAGTTCGACCCATTTGTAGCGGTCGCTCCAGCGCCGTCTTGTACGCTGTAGCGGAAGAAAACTGTGCAGGCCCTTTTCGACAAGTTCCAGGCTCACTTTTTTTTCGTGCCGCGGTTTGGTTTGAACAGCGAACCATGAGGAGCCTTTTATTGCGACATTCCTCGGCCCGAAATCAGACATAGCTCCGCCCTTCTAAGTCACACGTGCCGGGATTCCCAAGCGCTGTCGCAAATCGCGGCAGCGTCAAAAGCTCGCGAAAAGTGGCTCTTTCCCCAACCGCTAGAGCCACTTGTACAAAACCTGCGGGATGGGGAACGTCCGCTTGTTCAACACCCCAGCCAAAACGCGGATTTTCGCCGCCCGCAGTTTCTCCGCGATACGCAGCGCAACTTCGCGGCGGGTCGAATTCGCCTCAAGAACCAGGACCACACCGTCCACCAATCGGCCAATTACCAATGCATCGCCAAAGGCGTTCAGCGGAGGGGCATCTATCAGCACGAAGGAGAATTCGCGGCGCAGTTCCGCCACGCGCTCTTTAATCCGGTCACCGTTGAGCAGGCCCTGAGAATCGCCACCCGGAGCGCCCGAGGAAAGCAACCAAAGATTGTTGCGACGCCCTTGTTTTGCAAAGCCGCAGATGGCCCCTTCCTGCCGCAACGCATCCGCCAAGCCGTGATGGTTGCTCTCAAAGATACCAGGCGGCGGTGGCGTCCGAAAATTGGCGTCGACGAGACAAACCGAACCGCTGACGTTTTCCGCTAGCAGCCCTGCAGTGATCGCGGACAATAGGCTGCATCCGCTCCCGGAGTCGATCGCCGCAAGCATCACCGTTTTGGGCGGGTCCTGCTCGGGAGTCAAAAACAGGCGTTGTACCAACTTCAGCGACTCTTCTCGGATCGCCGCGGGAGCCTCCGCCAGAAACTCGCCGGTCACCGGCGTTTGTTTCAGGTACTCTGCAGCGACGGTCTTTTCCGTGAGTGGAACGAAAGTATCGAGTCTAATTCCAGCCTGCTGCAGGAGATCGTGGTTCTTGCTCATCGATTTTCTCGCCGCCTTGCGAGCTCGCTGGGCACGGAGCTGGACTCAGGCAAGGATTGCATTTCTCTTTCGACTTGTGCCTTCGGCGGGATTCTCAGGACGGGCCCAGGTTCAAAGGGCCACGGCAAGCTCAGGTTGTGATACTCGAAGACCATGGAGTGTTACGCCACCTGCCTGGGAACCGACGCAACCATTGCAATGTTCAGAACTTCAGCGACCTCGTCAGGCGTGCGGAACGATGGGTCTAGCGATTCCGCCAGATAGCCCGCAGCGACTCCGCCTAGCACGGCGAACCAGAAGCCAGCTACCACGACCGAATACGGGTTGTGCGCCGGCAAAACGGGAACGAAGGCCGGCACGGCAATGGCTACGTCGGCAATGCGCTTCTGATCCAGGGCATCCGAAGTGCGCTCCTGTTCCCGCTTCTCCAAATACAACAGGTAGTTACCCTCATTCGCTTTTGCGTCCCGCAGCAACTTCGCCTGATTCACAGCCTTTACGTCCAAGCTGACCATTTGCGATTGCATGCTGCTGATAGTATTTTCCAAAGCCGCGGCAGTCGCTTTTTCCGAAGCCAGATCGGCTTCGGTCTTGGCCTGATCCTGTCGCAGATACTCGAACGTTGGGTCGCGGTCGGTGGTTTTGTTGACGTACCTAGCTTCCTCCGCGTTCGCAATGGCCTCTTTGGTTTGGGCGATTTCCTCGTCGATTTCTTTCACCAGCGGAAAAGAAGGGTCATATTTCAGCAGCAATTGCGTTCGCTTCAGCTCCGCAGCCAGCAGCGTCGACCGCAACTGGTCCAGCAGGAGATTGGCAGCAATGGAGGCCTCGGCGGTGGACGACCGAGCCGGAGTTACCGCCATCTGTACTTTGATATTCCTAAGGCGTTGCTGGCCTGCGGCAATAGCTTCGCGCGTGCGATACAGATTCGCCTGCGCCGCGGTCAATTCTTGAGCCAAGTCGGTACGCAAGATGTCAGGCGCCGCAATTCCTGCTGTTTCGCTGAAGCTGACCAAGCGGCTTTCCGATTCCTCCAACGCCTGCTGGTATTTGTCGGTTTGTTGCGCAAAAAAATCGAAGGCGCCTGCCGGGCGTTGCAGCTGTAGATGTTTCTCCAAGTAGAGTTTCCCGAGTGTCTGCAGCACGCATGCGGTTGTCTCCGGGGAGGCGGTGCTCCCGTAGCGCACATTGATTACACGCGAAGTCTTCTCCGCTTCGATCTTGAGCCCGCTCGCGAGCCCTCTCGTCACTCCTTCGAGCGCGGCTGCCTTCTTCACCTCCGGGCTGCGGGAGTGAAATCGCTCCCAAAAAGACGGTCGTCCCTCGGCCAACTTGCACGTCCGGGCCACTTCGATCAGCATATCTCGACCCTGGAGCAACGCTACTTCCGAAGCTACGTCGTCCTTCGTCACGTCTTTCTCGTGGAGAACGTCCGCTTGCGGGGTTACAGGAGGTTCGCTGCGTTCGCGCCCCACCACCACTTGCATACTCGACTCGTAATATCGACTTGCCCATCCCCACGCCACCAAATTCACGAAACCAAAAACAAGAAAAAACGCCCCCAGAACGATCCGTTTCTTCCGAAACAGAGGGGCAACCATGTCACGCAACGTTAGTGCGCGGAGCTCGTTCGTTATCGGTTTCTTGGCGCCCAATTTGTCCACTGCCGCCCCTTCCCGTCCCTTCATCAAGAACCAGTCAGCCAACCGCCCCTCAGGGCAAGGCCGCGACCGGACTGAATCCCAGGCTATAGGGTATGTACTGCTGGAATTTTGTGATCGTCTTCTCAGGAACGAAGAGCATGTCGCCCGGTCTCAGGTGCAAGTCTTCACTGATATTTTTTCCATGCAGAATATCCTTGATCCTGAGTTCGCGAACCTCCGCCCAGTTAGCCGACACCGCGCGATAGAGAAAGACTTGAGTCTTGGCGCTTCGCGTAAACCCGCCGGCGACGGCGATGGCCTGAGTTACCGTGATGTCATACCGCAGATCGTATTGGCCGGGTTTCCCTACTTGCCCCAGCACGCTAAAGAAAGGTTTTTGAAAATCGACAAGTTCTACATCGATGATGGGGTCGTGCAGGATGCCCGCATAGGCTTTTTTGATGGCTCCAACGAGTTCGCGCACCGTCAGGCCCTGCACGTAGAGATCACCTGCGCCTTGCAGCGAGATATAACCGTCAGGTTGTACAGTGACTTTCTGATTCAATTCAGGAGATAGCGAAAAAGAAAGAGACAAAGCATCATCTCTGCAGATCCGGTAACGGGGATTCCTCTCTGTGAGAGCCGGATGGTACACGTCGCTGGCCGAAGCGGACTGGAGGTTAGCGCGCATGTTCGCGGTGGCAGGTTGTCCCTGTTGAGCTGCTGTGGGGAGACAGATGTTCGCGAGCAACACGATGCCGAGCAAGCCTGCACTATGGCTTCCGCGTTTTCTCATCTCACATCCTCCCACCGCTATCCGCCCCCCGTTCAATTTCGCCGCTCAATTGTTCGTTACCCAAGCCGCTCGATCCAACTCCTGATACACACTGAGCCGTCTCTTAAGGCCGTGCATGAGAAGAAAATTTATTGCGCTAGGGCCAGCTTCTTATGCCCCACTTTCGTTTAGCGGTTGAGAATAGAATGTGAATAGAGGTTTAACTCTTCCTGTGGAAAACTGCCTTCACAGATTTGTCACACATGTTTCACGCAAGAACAACATGTCGTTTGTATACGTCGAGGATCCTCCCCGGAGCCCGAAGGACTTGGATGGAACCGCGTTAGGAAACCACAGCGTCTGTCAGTCGCAGACGCCGTCTCATGGGCCTCGCTCCGTCGGTGCGCTTGTGCGCTGTGAGGGGGGAATGTCCGAGAACCCGTAAGGGGGGAGTGGTCTTTAGCACGAAACTTCCTGCCATAGGTCGTTCGCTTGTTGCCGGATCTCATGTTTTCTATGAGTTCTCTGGCGCAGAAGCCGGTCTTCATTATCGCCATGGCGATTGTGGCAAATAACTCGTGCTGAGATGTCCGAAATGCTCCCGTCGTGAGGTTGAGATACAGCACGAGAATACCGGAGCAAGGAGCCTATATCCCAAAAGTTTTTGAGATTTCTCAGCTTATCAGCTCTTCTGCTACTGAGCGTTGCGGCCTACTCGCAGGCAGAAAAGGGGCAGATTTCTGGCCAAGTCGCCGATCCCCAGGGTTTCGCCGTTCCAAAGGCGAAGCTGGAGCTGGCTAACTTGGATACCTCGGCGAAGATCAACACCGAAGCCGACGACGTTGGTCATTACTCCTTTGCGGGCCTTTCGGCCGGCCGCTACCGGCTGAGTGCCTCAGCGGATGGTTTCAGCCCATTCTCCAGCGGTGACATTGCTCTAGCCTCGGGCCAGAGCCTTTCATTCGACGTGAAGCTCGCGGTCATTCAAGAGAAAGCGTCCGTCACTGTAGAAGGCGGCGGAGCAGGGCAAGTTGAGACGACGAATGCTGAGGTTACCGGAACGCTAAGCCAAAACGAGGTCAAGACCCTCGCGCTCAACGGACGCATTGCTTACCAATTAATTGCCTTAGTGCCCGGCGTGACCAACCAAACCGGTCAGGACGAGGGCAAGACTGGGGTCGCGGGCAGCGCCAAATACAGCGTCAATGGCGGGCGCGTCGAATACAACATGTTCGAGGTCGACGGAACTGACG
>Ga0126376_10000371_pt1 | contig 21549 bp, 17 predicted proteins | sample PanSoiMetPlot_15_FD_92760 | JGI IMG/M metagenome (GOLD analysis project Ga0126376, IMG submission 92760) | Tropical forest soil microbial communities from Panama - MetaG Plot_15 | ecosystem: Environmental > Terrestrial > Soil > Tropical forest > Bulk soil | place: Panama | collected 2016-02-17
TAATACGTCGGATCGTCTCCCATTTCGGGAACCGGACCCTCACCGAGATCGAAGTACCGCGAGAGGCCTGTATTTCCGGCGAGCTTCGGCTCTTGCGTCCAGAGCTGGTAATCGCGAACGGCATAGTCATAGGCGCGGCCGAGCCACTTCTGATCAGCCAGTGGCTTCGATTGCCTGGATGCCCCCTGGTAGTAATCCATGATCATCGAGGTGAGAAAAGGAGGCTGCGAACGCGTGAAGTAGTAAGTTCGATTCGCGTTGAGGACGGCGCCGTAGTGCTCGATCTCGAAGAAGAAGTTCTCGATCATATCGCGAGCGAGCTCGAGCATGCCGTCCTGCACGAGGCCGCGAATGATGAAGTAGCTGTCCCAGCCGTACATTTCGTTGAATCGTCCACCCGGAACGACATAGGGATTCGGCAAATACAAGAGCCCGGGAGGCTGAACCTCTGCGACCTTCAGGTCGCCCATCTTCTGAATCGGCCTTGGCAGCTTCACCACGCGATTGCCGCACTTGGACTCCAGCGACTGAACTGCCGGAGGGACGGGAATGTCCGCCGGAACGTAGAGCACCGGCTTCGTCGTTAGCTTCGTGTCGACCAGGGAAGCGCATTCGGTCTGGGAGCGGCGCAGGGTCGTCCAGGCGGAGCGGATGTAGTCGGTGAGTTCCTTGACCTGCGCAGCGCTCAGTGGATTCGAGGCTGCGGTGCTCGGCACTGAGGCTTGCTGTGCCGCAGCAGACAGCACCAGCAGGCAGAAAACCGTGGCCGTTCGAACCAGGTACCGGAGGTTTCGGGTCATGCGGTTTGTCTTGGGTTGAGAATGATCGGGACCACTGGAGTCGCACGTAAGCATGAATTCATTTGTTGTCAAAGTCGTTTTCCCGGTTGATGATTCTCTCAGATGGTTAGCGCAAATCAATCTGAAAACTTCCGCGCTCTCCGGATCGCCAGCGTAGCGGACTCAGGCGACCTGCAGATCGTCGATACACCAGGTTTTTTCGCTGTTAATTCACTGCTATTCCGCCCTCTTCTTTCGCATCGCCCCTAACCATGCGGGTTTCCGATGAAGTAAAAAAATTCCCTGTTTTTTTCCCTGATATTTTCGCTGTTATTTCACTGAACAGCGAATTAACTGGGAATTGATCGTTCTGCTGTCCGCGGATTGTACTTCCCGGTACTAAGGTGCGAAATCCACGCCAATCAGAACGCAATGTAACCGCCCCTTTAGTATCGTGGAGTGAAACAACTCCACAAATGGCAGCCTAGGGATGGGTCGGAAAAAAAAGGCGCCGGTTCGCGCCCAGAAAGTGAAGTCGCGCGGCGTCTGGATTGCGCCAAACCTGGAACGCACTATCAAAGGCGAACGCGGGCGCCGTGGACTAAGCGAGCCACCCTATAGCTACTACCTCCAGCTCGCGGATATCGCGCTGAAGACCTCAACCCCGCCGAGTCCTACTTCGCCGGCGATTCCCGACATGGTCTGGCCGGTTTTAAAGTCTTCGAAACATCCTAAGCTCGCGCTGCCGAAACCGCCGAAACGTCCGAAGATCCCACGTCCAATCGTGCCGAAACCACCAACGTTAGATCGGCCTAAGCCTCCGAAACGCGGGCAATAGATTTGATATGCGGCAACGAATTTCCTACTCCTCCACTTCGACCAATTCGCCTCGCTCCGCCTTGGCTGCAGCAATAATCTTCTCCTGCAGAGCTCCGGGCACGATGTCGTAGTGGTCCATTTCCATGGAAAAGCTGCCTCTCCCTTGCGTCATCGACGTAAGATCGACGCCGTACGAGAGCATCTCGGCCATTGGGACTTCGGCCTTCACTACCGTGGTTCCGCCCTTGTTATCCATGCCCTGAATGCGGCCGCGGCGTGAATTTAAGTCCCCCATGATGCTGCCGGCGAACTCATCAGGAATGGAAATCTCAACGTGCATGATCGGCTCGAGCAAAGTTGGTTTCGCCTGCTCCATGGCATGGCGGAAGGCGAGCCGCCCTGCCATCTTGAACGAGATTTCGTTCGAATCTACGTCGTGATAAGAACCGTCGTAGAGAATGACTCTGAAGTCGACTACGGGATATCCGGCAAGATAGCCACGTGCGGCGGCTTCCACAATTCCTTTCTCCACCGCGGGTATAAAGTTCTTAGGAATGGCGCCGCCAAAGATATCGTTCACGAATTCGAATCCACCGCCGCGAACCAGCGGCTCCATTTTGATTTTGCAGTCTCCGAACTGACCGTGACCGCCGCTCTGCTTCTTGTGACGCCCGTGCGCGTCGGCTTTGCCGCGGATGGTCTCCCGATATGGAACCTTCGGAGCTTTTAACACCACTTCAGTGTGATAGCGCTTCTTCAGCTTCGAAACGATCACCTCAATATGCTGCTGACCGGTGCCGGCGATCAGAAATTCCTTGGTTTGCGCGTCGCGGAAAAAACGAACCATCTGGTCCTCTTCCATGAGCTTGTGCAGACCGTTTGCGAGCTTATCTTCGTCAGCGCGCGTCTTGGGTTCAATCGCGAAAGTGATGGCTGGCTCAGGGAAGGTGACTTGCTGGAAGTTTACCGGGCGGGACTTTTCTCCAAGACTGTCGCCGGTCAGCGTGCCCTTAAGCTTGGCCACAGCTCCGATATCGCCCGCACGTAATTCGCTGACGTTCACTGCTGTTTTCCCTTGCATCACCGAGAGATGAGAAAACTTCTCCGTCACATTGTGGGTGAAGTTGTGTACTGTTGCGTCGTTTTTCACGATTCCGGAAAAGACTTTGAAGAAAGAGATGTGTCCGGCAAATGGATCAGAAATAGTCTTGAAGACGTATAACGCTAGCGGACCCGAATCGTTGATCGTCAGCGTTTCGGGCGGGGCGCCATTCGGGCTTGCCCCATTTCCTGACGTCGTGGCAGGAGCCAGGCGTATTGGCGCGCTTTCAGCTGCAGTTGGAGCATACGTGACAAGAAAATCCAATATGTGATCGGTGCCGATATTGCCAAGTCCAGAAGCAAACAACACAGGGAAGATCCGATCTTCGCGGATCGCCTCATGCAAAGCGCCGATCAGATGGTCCTCGGGAATCGTTCCCTTTTCGAAAAATTCCTCCATCAGCTCGTCTTTACCTTCAGCGACTAATTCAACCAAAGCCTCGTGCGCTGACTTGGCTTCTTCGGCGAGTTCAGCCGGAATGGGGCCTTCTTTTCCCTTGCCGTTGCCACCCATCGAATACGTATAGGCCTTCATCGTGACCAGATCGACGACACCGGTCAGGTTGCGCTCAGTTCCGATTGGCAGAAATACGGGAACTACTTGTCGTCCGAATGCGTTGCGCAATGATTCCAGCGCTCGATCTTTGTCGGCGCGATCGCGATCCATGCGATTGACCACGATAATGCGTGGCATGTCCATCTCGGACGCGTAGTCCCAAACGCGGCTAGTCATCGCCTCGACTCCGCTGACGCCATCGACTACTACCAGGGCCGCCTCTGCGGGCACGAGCGCCGCCTTGGCTTCGTGCAAGAACATATTGAAGCCCGGAGTGTCGAGCAGATTGATCTTGCCCTTATCCCACTCGCAGTAAGCAGGAGTTGTCGTGATCGACATTTGGCGCGCGATCTCTTCTTCATCCCAGGAGGTTGTTGCCGAACCATCATCCACGCGACCGAGCCGCGGAGTTGAGCCCGCGGTGTACAGCAGGGCCGAGATCAGGGACGTCTTCCCACAATGGGAGTGGCCAACCACGGCAACGTTGCGCAGATTCGCGCTTTCATAAGTCTTCACGAAGGACTCCTTTCGCTGCGGAGCTGAAATGTATTTTGAATTGAATGCTTAACTGTGGCCGAGGTTGGAAGGATCGGGAGGGTAGACAGAAATCTGAGCGGGAGCTTCGCGTCCGTTGCCACGGACGCGATCCTACTCTGCCCGGGCGCGATCTCCCGAATCGTTGGCTATCAGGCTCCTCGCACACCGCTCGCGCAGAATCGAGCATTCGCGTCGTGGCGAGGTGCACCATAGGACATCACACGCTGCTGGGGAAGGCAGCAGACGGGCTCAAGCCCTGAAAGAAACGGAATCGTAACACGGAGAATGGACGCGGCTCAAACCATCCGGCTGCAGTGGCGGGGGACAGCCGGAACTCACTTTGTCAGTGAATTACGCTCACGTCGTGATTACGGAACTTAACGGCAAACCCGGTTGCGCCACCCTGAGGCGATTTTTCCAGGCGAACCACCTGTGTGTGACATGTGACGCGAACGTTTCTTCCAGCAAACGGTACCGCGAAGTGCACGGTAACCTCCTCGTTGAGCAGCGGTGTGAAGCTGGAATAAAGGAAGGCTCCTGTCAGGCTAATGTCCCGCACCAGCGCAGCATGATGTCTGGGGCTGATCGCCGGGCAAACTACTTCGGCGGGAATCGCAATAAGGATACGCATGGAAGAGCGGCGACGGTCGAGTCCGCTGCGCATCATGTCCACTGCTAGATGGCGTTGTTGCTGCAACATGCTTGACCTCCCTGACGGTGCGCATTGCACCAAGGTTGCAGCCCATGTGCCAAGTGTAAGTAGCTGAATTTTCAGTGGAGGGAAACGGTTGGAAATCTAGCATTCTGCAAATTTTGCACTCTGGCGCCTATTGGCGTGCCGATTTTAGTTATTGCTTGAGCTGAACGTATGGTCAGGAACCAAGATTGCGCAGTAGTAAATTTAAAGTTACTTATTTGCCGGCGAAATTCGCCGCACGCTTCTCCAAAAAAGCTGTCGTCCCTTCTTTCTTGTCTTCCGTTGCGCAGCTGACGGCGAACAACGTGGCTTCGAGATACAGACCTTCCTGCTGTGTCATTTCCATGCCGTGATTTACGGCTTCCAGGCAGTACTGAATGGCGAGTGGTGCGTTCTTGATGATCGCCTGGGCGATCGTCTCCGCACGTGTGATCAACTGCCCAGGCGCGACGACCTCGTTCACCAAACCGATCCGATGCGCTTCTTGCGCGCTAATCATCTCGCCCGTAAGCAGAAGCTGCATCGCAATGCCTTTTCCAACCAGCCGCGGCAGGCGCTGCGTTCCACCGTAACCAGGAATAATCCCGAGTTTCACTTCGGGCTGACCAAGCTTCGCGTTCTCGCTGGCCAGCCGCATTGTGCAGGCCATAGCGATCTCGCATCCGCCGCCAAGCGCGAATCCGTTGATGCAGGCGATCACCGGCTTCCCAAGATTCTCGATCAGGTCCAGCACGCCTTGTCCGCGATGTGTGTACTCCTTGGCCTCTACCGGATTATTCCTCTGCAGTTCGGAGATGTCAGCTCCGGCGACAAACGACTTTTCACCCGCCCCGGTGAGGATCACCACGCGTACTTCGCGATCCTGTTTCAGATCGGTAAACACAGTTCGCAGTTCGCCCATAGTGGCCATGTTGAGAGCATTGAGCACCTTCGGACGGTCAATCGTGATGTAGGCGATCTGATTCTTCTTTTCGAGGCGAATGTTTTCAAAAGACATGCGAACTCTCAGTTCTTGAATAGTTAGTTCTCGTTTGGGCGGTCAAGCTTGCTTACCACGGGTTGCTAGCCTCATAGCTTTACGGGTACTGGATTCTTCGGGTCGCTCCAGTCATAAAAACCCTTGCCAGTTTTCTTGCCATACCATCCGGCTAGAACGAGGCGCTTGAGTAGTGGCGGCGAGGCGAATCGCCTCTCTTTGAATTCGTCATACATCACATGTGTGATGTAGTACGTAGTATCGAGTCCAACAAAGTCCAGCAACGTGAATGGTCCCATGGGATATCCGCAACCCAGTTTCATGGCATTGTCAATGTCAGGCACCGAACCCACGCCTTCTTCGTAGGCGCGGATCGCGTCAAGTAAATACGGAACTAGCAAACGATTCACGATAAATCCAGTTTTGTCTGAAGTGCGCACGGGTACCTTGCCCAGCTTCTTGCCGAACTCAACGGCCGTGTTCATCACCTCGTCGGAAGTAGCAATCGTGCGCACGACTTCGACAAGTTTCATCAATGGCACAGGATTGAAAAAGTGCAGACCAATGAAACGATCGACGCGCTGAGTGGCGGTCATCAACTCGGTGACGGAGATTGACGAGGTGTTGGTAGCGAAGATAGCGTCGCGTTTGACGATTCCGTCGAGAACTGAGTACACCTTCTTCTTCTCATCGATGTTCTCGATGATGGCTTCAATGACGATGTCGCACTGGACGAGATCTTCCTTCTTCTGGGTGCCCCTAAGACGTGCGCGAATCTCATCCTTTTGCTGAGCTGTGATCCCGCCCTTTTCCGGACCGCGCTCGACAAACTTGGCCAGCGATGCGTCAATTCCAGTAAAACCTTTGTCAAGGGCCTTCTGGTCAGCCTCGAGCACGGTGACATCGTAGCCAGCGTGCGCGGCGACCTGAGCAATGCCTGAGCCCATTAGTCCACAACCGAGTACACCTACTCTGTTGATCTGCATTTCCTCTCTAGCTCCATCTTCCTTGAAAACCGCGGGTGAACACGAAGGGCACGAAGGTCACAAAGGTTTTCTCCATTCGTCGCCATTAAGGACGCGGTGAATTCCATCCTTCAGGTGGGTCACATTGAAGTTAATCAGGAGTCCCAGACTCTTCTTACACAAGCGCAAATACGAGAGCAGCTGTGCCTTGTGAACTGGTGCTACGTTCTCGATCGCCTTCAACTCCAGCAAGACTGTGTCTTCAACCAGGAGGTCAATTCGGTATCCGAGATCTAGCTTCACGGACTCGTAGATAAGCGGAAGAGGCACTTGCGAGGCAACTTTGAAGCCAGCACACTGCAGTTCATATAGCAGACATGCCTCATACGCACTCTCCAGCAATCCGGGACCAAGAACTGAATGGACTTTTAGCGCTAACTTGATAATTTCATGGCTAAGGTCGGCCGCAGAAAGTGCTCGTCGAGCGGCTTGTTCCATTCTTGTAGTCCTTCGTGACCTTCGTGTCCTTCGTGTTCACCCTCGGTTTAACCTGCGAGCGATTCGACGATGACTGCGATTCCCTGTCCACCACCAATGCATGCGGTGGCGAGCCCATATTTCTTCTTGCGCCGCCGAAGCTCATACAACAAGGTGATTACAAGCCGGGTTCCCGTCGCACCCAAGGGATGTCCGAGCGCGATAGCTCCGCCATTCACGTTCGTCTTCTCACGGTCAAGGCCTAGTTCTTTTTCGACAGCGAGATATTGCGCTGCGAACGCCTCGTTCACTTCGACCAAGTCAATCTGGTCCAGCCTCAGTCCGGCTTTCTTGAGCGCCGCTTGCGTTGCAGGAACCGGTCCGCTGCCCATGATACTGGGATCGACACCTGCAATTCCCCAACTCACCAGGCGGCCGAGTGGCTTCAAGCCGCGCTTCTGCGCTTCGGCGACAGGCATCAGCACTACCGCAGCGCCACCATCGACAATACCGCTGGCATTTCCGGCGGTCACGGTTCCATCTTTCCCGAAAGAGGGCTTTAGCTTGACGAGCCCTTCGAGCGTGCTGTCCGAACGCAAGTGATCGTCTTTGTCAAACATCTCACCCGTGGGGTTCCCGCGACGATCCTTGAGGGCAACCGGCGTGATTTCCTCGCCCAGACGACAGGATTTCTGTGCCTCGGTTGCGCGCTGTTGCGAGCGCAAAGCGAATTCGTCCTGCATCTCGCGCGTGATTCCCTGCTGCGACCCATACTTCTCGGCCGTCTGCGCCATGTAGAGCCCGCAATAGGTATCGAGCAGAGCGACCATGAGCGAATCTTCCATCTTGCCTTCGCCCAAGCCGATGCCCCAACGAGCTCCGCGGATTACGTGCGGTGCCTGAGACATCGATTCCATCCCGCCAGCTAGGGCGATCTTCGACTCGCCGAGCTGGATCATCTGCGCTGTAGTCACGATCGATTGCATTCCCGACCCGCACAAACGGTTAACCGTCAGTGCCGGAACCTCGATCGGCAAACCTGCGCGCAACGCTACATGCCGAGCGCCGTAAAGCGCATCGCCCGAGGTTTGCTGCGCGTTTCCGAATACGGCGTGGTCGATCTCGCCAGCCTCAACGCCGGAGCGTCGAATGGCTTCTTTGCTGGCGATCGCCGCCAACTCTTGGGCAGTAAAGTCGCGCAGCTTTCCGCAATAGCGCCCCATCGGCGTACGTGCGCCGTTCACGATGGCAATGTCTGTGGGTTGAAGCATGAATCAAATCCGCTAATTGATATGAATGCCTGTCGAGAAGGGAACTTCAATCGACCAAGAGCAAACCCTTGAGTGTATCAGCCTGAGATGTTAGACAGAATCGAAGTCAAGCAATTGCAGCCGACTCATAGATCGGCGCCATCGTGTGCGCGGTGTTCGGGCCTTTCGAGTATGCGATTTCGAGCGCCTGCTCGGCGCGATTGATGACCTCAGTAACTATGTCTACGGGATCGTATTCCTTCTGAATCACTGCTCCAGCAATCCCGACGGCCATCGAAATTTGATTTTCCGTCCCGGGAACCTGCACTGCTGAGATGACCTTCCGGAACTTATCGATCACGAAAGAAGAGTTGGCGTCTTTGGTGTCCCCGAGGATTAGGGCGATCGTGGTGCGATCGTAACGAATAGCGATATCGGTCTGGCGGATATTGGCTGTTATGCTCTGCCCCAGGTTCTGCATTAGATTTTCCAACCCACTCTCTCCACCTTCACGAGAAAGCACGCTGACCTTACCAAAATTGAGCAGCATAACGGTCATTGGGACGTTCTGCTGTAAAGACCGCTTAACCTCTGCCGTCATAACGTCGATGTAGGAAGCACGCTTGAGCAACCCGGACTTCTCATCCGTCACCGCCAACGTCTTCATCAGATTCCGCAGCTTGGCGTTGTTCACTGCCAGCACCATCTGATCGGCGATCGTCTTCAACACGACGATATCTGTGGAACGCCATGATCTCTTTTTGTCTGTCTGTTCCAAAATGAGAATCCCAACGTGCTGATCTCCATCCATCAGCGGACATGCAAGAACCGATTTGAGATCGAGAGCCACGAGATGCTCACCGAGCGGCTGAAGCTCCGGCGCTTTGACCGCGTCCTCAATGACGACTGGGCCGCGCTGAACCGTCAGAGCCTGCAATACGCCGATCAGGCGAACTATGGACATCACGTCCGACTGCTTTACTCCCGGAGCGCAGTATTCCAGTGCGGCCGACGGCGGCTTGCCGGGATGGCACAAGCCCGCCACACAGCGGCTCGCTGCCCAGTGGCGTCCGATGTCATTGACTGCCGCGAACAATACGCCCTTGACGTTCGATTGGCGATAGATATTGCGCGTGATCTCGTTGATCCGCGCGAAGTGATCAACGGCGTCCTCTGCGCTGGAAGCAGGAGCTGATCCGGCAGGCGCTGAGATCGATTCAACCGTCGGCGCGGCGGGCGCGGGCGCTGCCTTCGGCTCCGATGCAGCCTTCCCATACTGGGGAACGATGCCGGCGCTAACGTAAAGTTGGCGCAGCTTCTCGGATTTCTTTTCCTCTTGGGGAAACAGCTTCTGGATTCGCTCCAGACGCTCCATAGCCTTTGCACGCATGTTGTACTGCATGAAAATCTCGGCCTGAAGCATCAGGTCTTCGAGAAGCGTGGGTTCGCCTTCCGTATCAGAAAGTACTTTTAGCTCCTCTTGCGGTTCCTGCTTGTCATCCATCGCAGGCTCTGCGCCGGCCTTCTGAAGACGGCTAGCAATATTGCGATAGCGATTCGAATCAATCTTGCCGCGCAGCTGCTCTAAGCGGCGCTCCCCGCCTTCCAGATACGGATCGGCATCGGTTGCGCGGTCAAGCGCATCCGCCGCACGGTTGAAATCTCCAGCCGCATACCGAAGCTGGAACAACTGGATGAGCGTCTCGCAATAGTCGTGCTCGCGATTCGTGACGTTAAAGAGCTCGCTCAGATAGACAAGAAACTCGGCATCGGGCGGGTGTGATTCCGTGATGTCGTGCAGGAAGGCAGCGTACTCTTTTCGCGCGCCGAGCCGCTGCTGCTGATTATCGATCTTTTGCGCCAGGTCCAGGGCTTCCTTGAAGTTCTGCTGCTTAAACAACTCGCCGAGCAGTACGCCCATCTCATCCAGCCGTGCCGGAGCTTTGAGATAGAGCTGCCAAAGAATCGGCTGGGCCTCTTTGGGACGATGGGCAGCGAGCAGAGCCAGTGCATAGGCTTTGCGATGCTCCGGCAAGCTGTTCGCCGATCTAGCTGCAGTTTCAAACACTTGAAGAGCCCGCTCGACTTCCCCTTTATCGAACAGCGCCTTCCCAAATTGGAATGCGGTGTTCGGATTTCCCGGATCCTGCTGATAAGCGCGCTCATAGACCGAAAAGGCGGAACGTCCCTCGCCTTCTTCCGCGATTCCAAGCTTCAGCAGGACCTCGGCCGCGGTCTGACGATCGTTCAGCTTCGACGCGAGATCGGCCAGCCGCTTCAAGTTCCGGGGGTCAGGATCAAGCACCGCCATCCGACGCATTGCCGATAAGGCTTCGTTTTCCCGACCTTCGCGCAGAAAGCCGGCAACTGCCGTGTTGTACGCTTCCATCGCCTCTCGGCGGCTGCCATTTCGTTCGGCGACTTGCGCAAAACGAAAGATCTGGCCCAAGTTTGGTGGGGTAATACGGGCCAGCTTCTTGTAGGTAACAGCGGCCCGCGCATTGTCACCCATCGCCAACTCGCGATCAAAGAGTTCGCTGAGCAGGGAGGCAGCCTCATCCGGGCGATGGATCTGAAGGAAAAGGTCCGCGGCAGTGTGACGCACCTTATCGTTGCCCGGATCGACGTCCAAAATAGAGAGATATTCCTCCAGAGCAGAGTCCACCTTGCCCTTCTGAAGGAACTTTCCCGCCTTTTCCAGACGTTTGGAAATATTTGCCATGCAGATCGTGATCAGCGCAAGAGATGAGAGCCAGTTCGATTGTAAGCGTTACTTGCTACGGGCTTAAAGGCTCGTGGACGCCAGATAGGCACGGAAGTCATAGGCCATCGGGTAATCGGGGCTAGAATGCTCTCATGCCTGACGATCTCCTTCGCTTTCGCCCTGAGTTTCCTATCCTGGCGAAGACCCGCTATCTGATCAGCAACTCGCTTGGCGCCATGCCACGCGCCACTCAACAGTCGCTCAACGAGTACGCGGAAGTTTGGGCCACGCGGGGAGTGCGTGCCTGGGAAGAGACCTGGTGGATGCTCGGGCACGAAGTCGGCGGATTGATTGAAGATCTGATGAATGGCGAAGCCAACACAGTCTCGCTTCATCAGAACGTGACCCAGTGCCAGGCAGTCGTCGCGTCGTGCTTCGATTTTTCTGGAAAGCGCAACAAAGTCGTCTACACCGACATGAACTTTCCGTCGGTGATGTACTTCTGGGAAGCTCAGCGTGCGCTGGGCGCGCATGTGCACATGGTGCCCACCGACGATGGGATCCATGTTCCGACCGAGCGCCTGCTGGCGGCAATCGATGAAGAGACTCTCATCGTCCCAGTGTCACACGTCATTTTTCGCAGCGCCTACATCAACGACGCAAAGGCTATCGTTGAGCGCGCGCATCGTGTTGGGGCACACGTTGTGCTTGATACTTTCCAGTCTTTAGGTACTGTGCCCGTGGATGTTCGCGGTCTGAATGTAGACTTCGCCTGCGGGGGAGTCCTCAAGTGGTTGTGCGGCGGACCGGGCACTGCATATCTCTACGTTCGTCCCGATTTAGGAAGGAAACTCCACCCTCGATTCACCGGATGGGTAGCTCACGAAAGGCCTTTCCACTTCGAGATCGGTCCCATCCATTACGCCGAACCGCCGTATAAGTTCATGAACGGTACTCCCAACGTTCCAGCGCTCTACGCAGCCAAGCCGGGGCTGAAGATTATCGGCGAAGCAGGAATTGAAAATATCCGAGCGAAATCCAAGCGCCAAGTCGCGAAACTCATTGAACTGGCCGACGCTCGCGGATGGAAGGTCAATACGCCAAGCGATCCGGAGAAGCGCGGCGGCACCGTTTCCATCGACATGCCGAACTCCAAGGAAGTCTGCGCCGAGTTGCTGAAGCGTGAGCTGCTCGTGGACTGGCGTCCGAAGGCGGGCGTGAGAATGTCTCCACACTTCTATACGTCGGATCAGGAGATCGAAACGGCGATCGCAGCCGTGGAAGAAATTCTCGCCGGCATGGCAGTAGCTCGCTGAAACGCACCCCGAGAAAAACGGAGCCGGGCGCCCTCGCCCGGCTTTTGCAAGAGCAACCTTGATGTCAAATCGATTACGATCCGTCATCACTTTTCGAAGTGCCTCTTTCAACACAACGCAAACTAAGGATTACTTCATCAACCCTGGTTGCTTCGGAGATGATTTAGCCCGATGGATCGGCGACGAATTAAGCCGGCGCGGCGCAAGAACAGAGCCGCCTGGACAGGAAGACTTTGGTTGGTACGTTAGGTTCGAGTTCCACGGAACATCTCATGATTTGGTGATTGGTTATCGGGCCGATGACAACATTTGGATCGGCTGGTTGGAAAGGGCGAGGGGGTTTTGGAGTTCGCTCGTTGGAAGCCGAAGTCGCAATCTAAGCCCCGAGGCAGCAAGGGAGCTCCACAACATTCTTTCAACTTCGCCACTAGTCTCCGATCTGAAATGGCATCACAAACGAGAATTTGAGCGCGGTGATGAAGGCGGGAACCCTAATCCAAGCTAAAAATCACGAGACGTCCGTTCCGGGCGCAACCCTGTATCAGCCTTGATACATAGCTGAGACTAGCTTTTGCCACAATTTCGTTGACAATTCGCCTTTTGTTCGCAACACTGTATCGCGTATGGCTCTCACCAAGCGTCAGCGCGAAATCTACGACTTTATTTCCCACTTCGTCCAGAACAAAGGCTACTCGCCGTCATTCGACGAGATTGGTTCCGGCATGGGCTTGCGATCTCTTGCGACGGTGCACAAGCACATCACGAACCTTGAGCGAAAGGGATTGCTGAAGCGCGACTACAACCGCAGCCGCTCGATTGATCTGCTGCCGGTGCGTGGAATGCGCGCGCGGCAAAAGCAGGTTGAGTCACAGCGCTTGCCCTTGCTTGGACGCATCGCTGCCGGTCGTCCGGTGGAGACCTACGAGAATCCTGAGAGCATCGGGCTCGAGGACGTTATGCGCTCGAGAGAAGCGTTCGTGATCGAGGCCCGAGGCGACTCGATGCAGGATGAGCACATCGTCGACGGCGACTATGTGATGGTCGAACGAGTAAAGAATGCACAGAACGGCGAGATCGTCGTGGCGCTGATCGAAGGAATCGAAACAACGCTGAAGCGTTTTTATCGCGAAGGCCCCAAGGTGAGATTGCAGCCGGCGAATGCAACCATGGCGCCGATTATGGTCGCGGCGAACGCGGTGCAGATTCAGGGTCGAGTGATCGGTGTGCTGAGAAAGTATTAGCAGAAGCTGCTAGCTGTTGCTAACTGGCAACTCGCGTCGCTGATGTCACTCGTAGAGAGTTGGAGTTTTTTTGAAGTAGCAGTCGCAGCGCAAACGTGAAGTCTGCCTCCGCATTTTCAACAACCCTCCACAAGAAAGACCTCTTCTTCACAGTTCGAGGAACGAACGCCAGGTGAACCTCGAATACCTCCGCTTACAATCCGGTCTCGTGACCTTGGCTACTGCGGATTTAAATCTCGAACGAGGCATGCCAGCGAGCATCGAGGCTGAGAAATCCATCCTCGGTGCAATTCTTCTCGATAACCTCGCTTACAACGAAGCGGCTGAGACACTCAAGGCAGAGGATTTCTACCTCGATTCGCATCGCCGTCTCTTCAGCCGCATCATGGACCTGATGGAAACCGGGCGACCGGTGGACATCATCACCCTCATCGAAGAACTCTCGCAGAAGAAAGAAGTTGAGTCGGTTGGCGGCGTTGCGTACATCTCGTCGCTCACCGACGGACTGCCGCGGCGGCCAAGCATTGCACAGTACGTCCGCATCGTACGCGACAAGGCGCTGCTGCGTTCGCTGATCCATGCGTGCAGTGGAGCCATGGCACGCGCGGCCGAGCAGGCAGAGCCGGCGGAAGAAATTATCGATGCGGCCGAGTCGGCGATCTTTCAGATCTCGGAAAACCGCATCGGCCTGGGCTTTCTTGGTATTCCGGAGATCGTCAAGCAATCCTTCGGCAGCGTTGATGCTCTGTATGAGCGTGGCCAGCGCATCACGGGTCTTGAGACTTATTACGAAAAGCTCGACGAGATGACCAGCGGTCTGCAACCTTCGGATCTGATCATCATCGCGGCGCGTCCCTCAATGGGAAAAACGGCATTCGCGATCAACATCGCCGAGAACGCTGCGGTCCGCGGGGGGAAGATTGTTGGAGTCTTTTCGTTGGAAATGTCGCGCGAAGCTCTGGTACTCCGCATGCTTTCCTCGCAGGCCCACGTGGACTCGCACAAGCTGCGTACTGGATTTCTGAGCCGCGACGATCGGCAGAAGCTGGTTTCAGCGCTCAACTCACTGGCCGAAGCAAAGATCTTCATTGACGACACGCCGGGCATTTCGCTAACGGAGATGCGTGCCAAGGCAAGACGTCTCGCGCAGCAAAATAACGGCAAGCTCGATTTGATCGTGGTCGATTATTTACAGCTCATGAGTGGCGGCGGAGGGAAGCGTTACGAGAATCGTACTCAGGAAGTCTCTGCCGTATCGCGCGGGTTGAAGGCACTCGCGAAAGAGCTGCGCGTCCCAGTGATTGCACTTTCACAGTTGAGCCGCGCTCCGGAGAGTCGCGGCAAGGGCGAGCAGCGTCCGCAACTTTCGGACCTGCGCGAATCAGGATCGATCGAGCAAGACGCGGATGTCGTAGCGTTCATCTTCCGCGAGGAGTACTACATGCGCAGGGATGAAGTTCCACCAGAGATCGAGGGCGTTGCAGAGATCATCATTGCCAAGCAGCGCAACGGCCCGACAGGAAGTGTCAAGCTGGCATTCCTGAAGAACTCCACTCGGTTTGAAAACATGATGGAGGGAGCTCCGCCCTCGGAGTACTGATTTGGCAGAGACACAGCATGTTCGTCTCTACTCTCTCCTTGTCAGAATTTTTCCACATCAGCAGCTCTCGAATTTTCCCAACACTATTCTGTCTTTTGGCAATCTAAGGAAGTATGCGGTTGCCGGTGCAGTCCAGAAGAATTCTTGCTGTAATCGACACCACAATCGGAACGCTGCTTTGCGCATCAATTGCTCTCATCCTGGCGCTACTCTTCCACCAGACGCGACTTGAAGTAACCCTCCCGCTAGTCTGCTTGGCAGTTGTGGTATCGGTAGCAGCCCGTTTCGGAGTAGCGACAGGAGTGTTGGGCAGCATTGTCTCGGCGTTGCTGCTTGCATATTTTGTCTATGCTCCGCAGTATTCCCTGCGAATCAGCAATCATGACGCGCGAACAAGTCTCTCGTGGCTGCTGCTCGGAGGAATTTCTCTGAGTTTTCTCTTCACACCCCGCCGCACGGAAGCAACAAAGGAACAGGAAAAGAATCCAGCGCCGAAGGAATAGGCTCAACTCTTCCTCTGACAGTCCTCCAAGTGCGCTTGATCGATTCGCAGAGCGAATTGCTGAAGAACCGCACACCTTTCTACTCGAATTTGAATGCAAAAAGCGGAGTGTAGAGAATGACTATTGTCGCTACTTTAAGGTCATTGGGACTGACACCAAGAAGTCCCCGAGGACCTGCACATGAGCACTGCGCAAACAATATCCATCGACTCAGTAGTTGCTTCCGACATAACTGGGAGGGTTCGCAATATTGATTGGAACCGAGTGTCGCAAGACCTGGACGCGCAAGGCAGCGCGGTGGTCGAGCATCTGCTTTCTCCTGAAGAATGCCGCAGTCTCGCGGCTCTCGATGCAGAAGACGATCTGTTTCGCAGCCGAGTGGTAATGGCGCGCCATGGCTTCGGACGCGGTGAGTACAAATACTTCAGATATCCGCTGCCTGAGTTGATCGCGGAACTGCGAACCACGACTTATCCTCATCTCGTACCTATCGCAAACCGGTGGAATGCGTCGCTGGGAATTGATGTGCGTTTTCCCGAGAAGCATGCCGACTTCATTCAACGCTGTCACAAAGCTGGACAGACGAAGCCAACTCCACTGCTGTTGCAATATCAAGCGGGAGACTACAACTGTCTGCATCAGGATCTTTACGGAGAGCACGTCTTTCCTCTGCAGCTGGCGATCCTTCTCTCCGAACCCGAACGAGACTTCCAGGGAGGCGAGTTTGTGATGACCGAGCAGCGGCCGCGCATGCAGTCAAGAGCGGGGGTCGTGCCGCTGCGTCAGGGAGACGGCGTCGTCTTCGCCGTACATAACCGGCCCGCGCAGGGTACGCGCGGTGTGTATCGAGTGAATCTTCGGCATGGCGTCAGCCGGGTGCGCTCGGGGCATCGACATACGCTGGGAGTAATCTTTCACGATGCCGAGTAGGAGTTATCGCGCGATCGCGAGCCTCTTCGAAGACGCGTCCCAGGAGCCGCGCAGCGAGCCGCTCGCGACAGGCGCAACCATCCTGCGCAAATTCGCCTTGCATGATGAAACTGCGATTCTTGCTGCGATTCGCGAAGTTGTCGCCAGGGCGCCGTTTCGCCAGATGGTCACGCCCGGCGGTTATCGCATGTCGGTCGCGATGACCAATTGTGGTCCTCTCGGTTGGGTAACTGATCGAAGCGGTTATCGCTACGATGCAATCGATCCCATGAGCGGCCAGCCCTGGCCGGCGATGCCCGAGCCACTTTTCAAGTTGGCAACATCAGCGGCGAGCGAAGCCGGATTCCCAAAGTTTGCTCCTGACGCATGTCTCATCAATCGTTACGAAACCGGAGCGCGTCTCTCCTTGCATCAGGACAAAGATGAGAAGGACTTCGGCCAACCGATCGTCTCAGTCTCGCTCGGAATTCCCGCGGTGTTCCAATTCGGCGGGTTAAATCGAAGCGACAAGACGGTTCGCGTCAGACTCACGCATGGTGATGTCGTGGTGTGGGGCGGCCCGGCACGGCTTCGTTATCACGGAGTGCTGGCTCTCAAGCAAGATCATCATCCGCTAGTGGGTGACCATCGCATTAATCTGACGTTCCGCAAAGCGGGCTGAGTTAACCAAGTGTTTCCGGCGCAAAGATAAAAACTTCAAGAAACTTGGCGAATTGCAGAACCGGCTTTTCAGGCGGAAGCTTCAAGCCTTGCGCTTTTGCCATAGTGTTGACGTCAAACTCAGCCTCCGCCGGCTGGAGCGGCCAGGGCAGATGATGAATTTGGATTCGCCGAACTCTTCCACGACGAGCGGTGTACAGACAGTAGCGCTCGGTGACGAACTGCTCGAGATTGCTTTTCTGGATTGAAACTCCTTCCGTAGCTCGATAACGAGCGACCAGCTGGGCCGTCGGCTGTTGCCTCCTCATGCTCAGGTATTTAATGTCGGCATTGGAAACCTTCGCACGCATGTCTGCCCAGAAATAAGGGAGTCGAGCGCCGACTCGTGCTCCCAGTACCGCGAGCAGGCTCGCAGCATCCAGGCTGAAGAAGTAGACGCCCGGCTTATCTGGGTCCTGTCGGGCTCGCACGTAAGTTCGTACGTTGAGTTCGGGAAATGCGCTTGCTGTTGGAATCAGGGGAAGCCCACGGAAACGCACGTGGCTCATCCAGAACGGGATCACTCCCACCCAAGCCTTACCTTCAAATGTGTCTAGGTCCAACTCAGGCGGAACCAGCGGACGAACCTCGTCCGGAGGGAGAGCCCAATGAGCAAACAGTAAGTCATGCCAGCGCTGATACATCACCCAAGGACGTGAAGGCAGAGGCCACGGTCGGTGCACGGTTTGTTTCAAGATTTCGCGATTGGGTGCGTTCGTGATTACACGATTGTCGGGCATCGAGCCCTCATCGAAATCACAAAATTGCGGACTCACCAATTCCAAGAAATCCACCGCCCGGGTGCGCTATGCTGAATGCCTGATGTCTCATCCCAACGGAACTAAGCACGTTCCTAGCGCGACAGGTGCTGTGCAGTCGGCTCCCAATCCTTCGACTGAAGTTTTTGCTGTGCATGGTGTTGAGCCTGAAGTGCAGGCCTATGCCATGGCCAAGTACTCGCGCTCTGCGCTTTCGATGAAGGAGTCGCTTAAGGAGATCAGCGAACAGAAGGCTGAGCAGTTCCTGAACACTTTTTATTTTCAGTATGGTCATCGCTCGATCGCAGATCTTGCGCATATTCCGATGGCGATTGAGAGACTCTCGATACTGGCGGCAATTGCGCTTGTTGATGAACAGCGTTGGGACGGGCAGGAACGCTCGACGCGGTACCAGAACTTCAAGAAGAGCGGCTTCTACGTGCCCGAGTTCTCCAGCTCGGAGGATCGCGATCAGTACGTTGAAACGGTGAAGTTCCTCTTCGCCGAGTACGAAGCAATCTCCGACGAGATGGCGCGGTATCTCGCAACCAAGGTCGCTAAGCCTGACGACATGACGCCAGATGCGTATCAGCGCACGCTGCGCGCGCGGGCCTTCGACATCTCGCGCTATTTGCTGCCGCTGGCAACCAATACTTCTCTCGGCCAGATCGTGAACGCACGCACACTAGAGACGCAGATCTCTCGCCTGCTCACCCATACGCATGCCGAGGTTCGGCAACTGGGCGAGTCGATGAAGCAGGCAGCGCGATCGGCATCTTACAACGTGAACGAAGCAGCGTACCGCAAGCTCGTGGACGAGATTGCGGCTCAGAATCCTGCTTTGGCCGATCAAGCCCGTGAGGTCCTGCTCAAGGATGTGAAAGTTGCAGCTACACTCGTGAAATATGCCGAGGCGAATCGATACGAACAGGAAACTCGTCGCGATCTACGGCAGGCCGTTCGTGAGCTGATGCCTCCAGACATTGTGATCGATGGAGCGAGGGGACAGGCATTTGTTGTTGACCTGCTTGAAGACGAGCCGCTCGAGATTGAGCTGGCGACGACGTTGCTCTACGGCGCGGATCATTACAGCTATCGTCAGCTTCGTGCTGCGGTCGAGTCGCTGTCCGGAGCGCGGCGCCAGGAAATTATTGACGTCGGCATGCGCTATCGTGGCAGGCACGACGAACTGCTGCGTCCGTTTGCTGCGGGCCAGGCATTTCGCTTCGACGTCCTGATGGACATCGGTGGGTTCCGCGATATGCACCGCCACCGCCGTTGCATCCAGATCGAACAGGAGTTCACCAACCTCCACGGCTATGACACTCCCGAAGAACTCGTGGCTGCTGGACTGGAAGCGCGGTACGACAAAGCAATGCTCCTCGCCTCCGATCGGCACGATCATATTCGTGTCGGCCATGACCCAAATGCGAAGCAGAATGCCCAGTACGCGCTGCCACTAGCTTTCAAGAAGCGCACGCTCTTCAAGATGGACTTCGCAGAGGCGCTCTACATCTCCGAGCTGCGGACTACTCCGGCGGGACATCGCTCATACCGGGAAGTGGCTTATGCGATGTATGAGGCCGTCGCTCGGCGTCATCCCTCCCTCGCGAAATACTTCAGAGTGCATGATGTCCGCGAGCCTGTGGATCTGCTGAAGCGCTGAGATGTTCTCTGTGACCTCTTGGTGTTTCCTTCGTGGAGTTCGTGTTCGCTCCTCTTCCGGTGCTTCGTTTTTTCTTCGCTGATCCAGCGTTCTCGTCTATAATGCCCTCTCGTAATCCAATCCACTTCCGCAGGAGACAACATGGCCGACGAGAAATCACGGGCAATCGATCTCGCTCTTTCACAAATTGAAAAGCAGTTTGGCAAGGGATCGATCATGCGGCTGGGCTCGAAGGAAGCGATTGTTCCGATCTCGGTCATTTCTACTGGCGCGATTTCCTTCGACGCTGCCCTGGGTGTGGGCGGGTTTCCTCGCGGACGTGTCGTTGAGGTCTTCGGACCCGAGTCTTCAGGCAAAACTACCATCACGCTTCAGGTAATCGCGGAGGCACAGAAAGCCGGCGGCATGGCGGCGTTCGTCGACGCGGAGCATGCGCTCGATCCGGTATATGCCAAAAAGCTCGGAGTGGATGTCGACAACCTTCTTGTGTCACAGCCCGATTATGGTGAGCAGGCGCTCGAAATTACTGAAGCTCTGGTGCGCTCCGGCGCAATTGACGTGCTAGTAGTAGACTCCGTCGCCGCCCTGGTTCCCAAAGCGGAACTCGACGGCGAGATGGGTGACAGCCACGTTGGCCTGCAGGCTCGCCTGATGTCTCAGGCGCTGCGCAAGCTTACCGGCACGGTTTCCAAGTCGCGGACCTGCCTGATCTTCATCAACCAGATCCGCGAAAAGATCGGAGTGATGTTCGGCAATCCTGAGACCACGACCGGCGGACGCGCGCTTAAGTTCTACTCCTCGGTTCGCGTGGATATCCGCCGCATCGCTGCGATCAAAGAAGGCGACCTGGTTGTCGGCTCGCGCACCAAAGTCAAGGTCGTGAAGAACAAAGTAGCCGCTCCGTTCCGCGAGGCGGAGTTCGACATTATGTATGGCGAAGGCATTTCTCGCGAAGGCGACCTGCTGGATCTGGCAGCAAACAACAATATCGTCGAGAAATCAGGTTCATGGTTCAGCTACAAAGGCGAGCGCATCGGACAGGGCCGCGAAAATGCCAAGGTCTTCCTGAAAGACAATAAGGACATTGCGGCGAAAATCGAGAACGAAATTCGCAAATCCCTAGGCCTAATCGCCGCAGGCGAGAAGGCCGCAGCTGCTGCCGGATCGAATGGAGCTGGAACATCTCCTGCGAATCATCCACCTGCTCCCCCACGTCCCATTCCGATGCAGCGAAAGTAACGCTGAGAAGAGCGAACACGAAGTACACGAACGCACAAGCGAAGGTCACGAAAGACTGATCCCAGTCTTCTGCCTAACGTTTGTGAGAACTTCGTGACCTTCGTGTTTGCTATTGAATCTCTAAACTATGAAATTCGCGCGCTGGAGTTTCCTAATCGCCGGCATCTGGGGAATTCTTGTTCTGACTCCGCTTTACTTCCTTGAGAAGACGACCGGGATCGATCATCCGCCGGCTATTACGCATCCCGAGTTCTACTACGGATTCGTCGGTGTTGCTCTCGCCTGGCAGGTCCTTTTCCTCACCATTGCCCGGGATCCCGAGCGTTTTCGGCCAGCGATGCCCGCAGCGACGATCGAAAAGTTTTCCTTTGTGATCGCGACGTACGCGCTTTACGCGTTAGGAAGAGTGGACTCGACTATGGTGGCGGCCGCCAGTGCTGACTTGGTGCTCGGGACTCTGTTCGTGGTTTCGTTTTTCAAGACAGGACCGAACGCCAGCGTGGCCGGACACGATACCGTTTAAGTGTGCGTAAAGTGCCTCAGCTCCTGGGTGAGGCCCCTTTTCGCCCCAAAAGCGACGCTAGACCTATGCCGAAAATGGAAAACGCCAGAACTGGTTGGCTCTGGCGTTCATCTTTTGGCCCCTCAATTCGGGCCCAAAATTTCCATCGAGGCCGTTGAGCACTCCCCCAAATGCCTTCACAACCTCTCGATTCCTAGCTATTGCAATTGCTGA
>Ga0126376_10000372_pt1 | contig 21548 bp, 19 predicted proteins | sample PanSoiMetPlot_15_FD_92760 | JGI IMG/M metagenome (GOLD analysis project Ga0126376, IMG submission 92760) | Tropical forest soil microbial communities from Panama - MetaG Plot_15 | ecosystem: Environmental > Terrestrial > Soil > Tropical forest > Bulk soil | place: Panama | collected 2016-02-17
GCCTCGTCGAGCGCCACGTCCATGATGTCGATCAGGTACCGATACTCGCCGCGCGTGTAGATGTAATTCGTCTTCGCGTTCAGCGCGTAGGCGGCGATCAACATGCCTTCGATCAGCATGTGTGGATCGCGTTCCATCAAGTAGCGATCTTTGAACGTGCCCGGCTCGGATTCGTCGGCGTTGCAGACGACGTACTTCGGCTTCGGCGAGTCTTTCGGAACGAAGCTCCACTTCATGCCGGTGGGAAATCCTGCGCCGCCACGCCCTCGTAACGCAGACTTCTTTACCTCGTTGATCACGTCGTCAGGCGACATGCCGTCGAGGACTTTCTTGATCGCTTCGTAACCACCGTTGCGACGATACACGTCGAGCGAACGCGAGTTCTCGAGATGAACTCGTCGCAGTTGCAGTGGCTCACATCCAATGGCTTCGATACGCATTTAAGGCAGTTTGTCCAGTATCTGATCGATCTTTTCAGGCGTCAGGTTTTCGTGGTAGTCGAAGTTGAGCTGAAACATTGGCGCCGTGCCGCACGATCCGAGACACTCGACTTCGCTCAACGTAAAGCGACCGTCAGCAGTCGTTTCGCCGACCTTGATGCCGAGTTTTTGCGAACAGTATTCGGTGATTTTTCTGGCGCCGCGGATCTTGCACGACAACGTCTTGCACACCTGAATGTGATACTTGCCAATCGGCTGTGTCTGGATCATCGAGTAGAAGGTAGCGACTTCCCAGATGTCCGTGACACGCAGCTTCAAACGGTTCGCAAGGTAGAGCACGCCCGGCGGATCGAGATAGCCGCGTTCGCGCTGCACGATAAACATCAACGGCAGGATCGCGGAACGCATCACCGGATACTTCGCCAGGTGACGATCGATTTCCGCCTCAATCTCCGGCGAGAAAGTCGCCGGTTCGACACCGAGATCCACGGGTTGAGACAGCGGTTGGATATTTACGATCTGTGCACTCACCGATCGATCTCTCCTAAAACGACGTCCAACGAACCAATAATCGCGACGATGTCCGCCACCATCTCGCCTTCGGCCATCATCGGCAATGCCGAGAGGTTCACGAAACTCGGACCACGGAAATGCACGCGGCTTGGTTTTGGACCACCATCGGATTTTATGTAAACACCGAGCTCGCCTTTGGACGCTTCGATCGGGTGATAGACCTCGCCGGCCGGAACGTCGAAGCCTTCGGCAACGATCAGGAAGTGATGAATCAGTGCGTCCATGTGACTCTTCATCGCTTCGCGATCCGGCAACACGACTTTCGGCGCGTCCGCTTTCACTGGTCCAGGCTGCAAACGCGCGAGCGCCTGCGTCGCGATCTTGTGCGACTCTTTCATCTCACGCATGCGGACCATGTACCGCGCCCAGACGTCGCCATCGGGTTCGGTCGGCACTTCAAAATCGTAGTTCTCGTAACCGCTGTAGGGATTTGCACGGCGAATATCGAGGTTGATGCCGCTGCCACGCAAACATGGACCAGAGAGTCCCCAGTCAATCGCATCTTCAGCGGAGATCTTGCCGATGCCCTGAGTACGGCGTTGAAAGATCCGGTTGCCGCTCAGCAGTGTGTGAAACTCATCAACGGACTTGGGAAAGTGATCGAGAAACTGTTTGCAACGATGTTCGAAGCCGGCTGGCAGGTCCATCATCAGGCCGCCGATGCGGAAGTACGAGGGCGTCAGACGTCCGCCCGAAGCTGCTTCGATCAGGTTCAGAATCTTTTCGCGCTCACGGAAGCAGTAGAAGAAGACGGTCATCGCGCCGATGTCGAGCGCGTGAGTGCCGAGCCAGACGAGATGCGAGCCGATGCGTTGCAGTTCGCACATCAGCACGCGGATGACTTGTGCGCGTTCGGGGATCTCGAGACCGAGCAGTTTTTCCCCGGCCATTACGTAGGCGAGGTTGTTGCCGAGTGGATTGAGGTAATCCATCCGGTCTGTGATCACGATGCCTTGTTGGTATTTCTTGTACTCGAAGAGCTTCTCCATGCCTGTGTGGAGATAGCCGATATCGGGGGTCGTCTTCACCACCATCTCGCCGTCGAGGACCAGCTCCAGACGCAGCACACCGTGCGTCGACGGGTGTTGCGGACCCATCGAGATCGTCATCTGCGTGTCGAGCGGCTGATCGACGATTTCAAATTGTGGTGGAATGGTTACGGAGCTCATTTCAAACTATACGGTTCGTAGCCACGCAATGGAAAATCCTTGCGCAGCGCGTGTCCCTGCCAATCATCCGGCAGCAGAATGCGGCGCAGATCGGGATGACCATCGAAGATCACGCCAAACAGATCGTACGTCTCGCGCTCGTGCCAGTTCGCCGTCCGCCAAACACCCGTGACACTCGGCACGTGAGTGTCTTCCTCGTTCAGCACCACTTTCAAACGAATGCGATGATATTTAGTGGTCGAAAAAAGATGGTAATTGACTTCAAAGCGCGGCTCTTCTTCCACGCCGCGATCCGCACCGCAAAGGTCAGCCAGAAAATTGAACTGCCCTTCCGGCCACGTCTTCAAAAACGAGCACGCCGCGACAAGATGTTCGCGCGGCACGACTATCGTCGTCTCGCCGAAGGCATAAATGACTTCCGCGATCCATTCAGGGTGCTCACGCTGTAACGCCGTCACTAACGGTGACGGCGTCGTTTCGGAACTTGATGATTGTTCAGGCATCCGCGCCAGTTGCTCGACTCTCTACTCTTAAGAAGAACGACGCCGTTCGTGTCTCGAAGCGATCGTATAAGGCCGTGATTCCGGCAACGTGTTCTGCCGCGCCGTCGATCCATCAGTCACGGGCAGCGTACCCGGCACAACAGCCTCGCGTGCCTCTTCTTCGGGTATGTCCTTCCGATCGCGGACGCTCTCTTTCATCACTTTGTACTGGAGCATCATCACGGCATGAATCAACATTTCGGGCCGTGGCGGACATCCTGGAATGTAAACATCAACGGGAACGATCTTGTCGACACCTTGAACGATGGCGTAGTTATCAAAAACACCGCCCGACGTGGCACACGCGCCCATCGAGATCACCCACTTGGGTTCCGGCATCTGGTCGTAAATTCGGCGCAACACGGGCGCCATTTTTCGTGAGACGCGTCCGGAGACGATCATCACGTCGGCCTGTCGCGGGCTTGCGCGAAACACTTCCGCGCCGAAACGCGCCAAGTCGTTTCGCGACGTGGTCGCGTTCATCATTTCGATAGCGCAGCAAGCCAGTCCAAAAGTCGCCGGCCACAACGATGACTTCCGCGCCCAGTTGATGAGCGAGTCGAGCCGTGTGGTCAGCACTTCCGGTAAAGCTTCAGCTATGACATTTTCCAGACCCATCTAAACTTCCTTACGCTGCGGTCCGTTGTTGTTCTTTGCGGCGCGCTTCCAGATCAGCCAGTGCTCTGGCTTCGGCTTCCGCCTCGCGTCGTGCCTTCTCGCCCCAGTCAAAAGCGCCCTTTTTCACCACGTAGATGTAACCAACAAAGAGCAATCCGACGAAGATCATCATCTCGAGGTACACAAACGAGCGCATCGCCCCGCTTTGTGCTGCCAGTGCCTTGTAGACCGCGGCCCAGGGCACCAGAAAGATCACTTCTATATCGAACAAGATGAAGATCATCGCGATCAGGTAAAACTTCACGGAAAAACGTTCACGCGCAGATCCTACCGGGTCTTTGCCACACTCGTATGGCATCAACTTCGTTTTTGTTCGTTTTCGTTGTCCGACGAATTGAGAAAGGAGGACGTTTCCGACCGCGAAGCCTGCGGCGACGATGAACATCAGGAGAATCGGCAAGTAATCGTACAGCCTAAAAGGCATCTAAGACACACCCTCACCTGGCGCAGATTGATCTGAACAAACAACAATCGTGTGCGATCGGTAGCACGTCAGCCACGAGATTGAGAATCATTGTACAAGCTGATGCTAGTCGAAGTGATCAAGGGTGTCAAGCAACGTATCCCTTTGGAATCAGGCCGGAAAAATGCTGATTGACCTTGAAAAAATGCTTATGTTAACGTTCAGGAAAACCCGCTCAAGAGCGGGTTGTGCGCGGCCCTTCACTAGTGAGGCATAAGTCCCTGGAACAGTGATTACCGGATTCAACACTGACATCGAACATGATGGCGTTATCTATCATGTGCAGACCGAAGACAAAGGGCTCGACTCACCGATTATTCTCTCGCTCGTCTACGCGGGCGGCACCATTCTCGCCAGCAAACGCTCACCGTACGAGGATCTGATCGCCGAAGGTTTCAGCGACAAAGTGCTCGCGGAACGTCTCAAGCGCCAGCATCGCCTGATCTGCGCGGCAATTCATTCCGGTCGTATCGACGATCTCAAGAAGATGAGCGGCCGCGGTAAAGAAGCGCCGGGCAAGCAGGAGCTCGTCGAAACTGTCGCAACTGAAGAGGAGCAGTCCGCGGAGCTCGAGGCCGCGGCTTCGACAACTGTCGAAGAGCCTTTCGAAATCGAGTACTGGCCGGTTACGCAGGAGTGGACGCCGCCACCGCCGCGCACGGAGCCCGAAGAGGAGGCCGTTCCGGTTGAGGCTGAAGAAGAGGAGCAGCTTTATCAGCCCGACGAAGAGACTGCGTTGCCGGACGAGGCTTATGAGCCTGAAGAGGAAACGGAACCGCTCGTGGAGTCCGTGGTGGACGACGGGTTGGCCATCATCATGCTCGACGACGACGAGTTTTATTCAGGGCAGCGATACACGTTGCGCGTTCTCATCAGCAATCGCACGGCAGGAAAGGAAAGGCCACTCGCGAACACGGCGGTGTCAGTGAAGATTCTCGGGACGACGTTCAGGCCACTCATCTATACATTGAAGACGGAGAGTGACGGCGTCGCGAGCATCACGACCGAGATCCCGCAATTCACATCGGGCCGCGCCGCGGTCCTGGTGCGCGCAGTCGCGAAGGATCAGGCTGCAGAGTTGCGAAAGATCATTCATCCCGCAGAATAGGTCCCATAGGACTTATAGGACCTATAATAATTTGGCTCGATGCGAATATTTATTAATGGTGAGAGCAGAGAACTCTCCGGCACACCTTCATTAGCTGAATTAATCACACAGCTCGAGCTGCCCGCGACGCGCATTGCCGTCGAACTCAATCGTGAGGTCGTGCGTCGTAGCGAATGGAGCGGTACTATGCTCCATGAGGATGATCGCGTTGAGATCGTTCACTTCGTTGGCGGAGGAGCAGGTTAAATGTCGAGGGCAGTTACGGCAGTGTCATCGGAAGAAAAGCTGATCGTTGCGGGTCATGTGTTTTCGTCGCGGTTGATCATTGGCACGGGGAAATATCGCAGTTACGAAGAGATGCGCAGCGCTCATGATGCTTCGGGCGCAGAGATGGTGACGGTGGCTGTGCGACGCGTCCCACTCGATCGCAGTAGCGAGTCGTTTCTCGATTATTTAAATCCGTCGCTCCAAATTCTTCCGAATACAGCGGGCTGCTACACCGCGGAAGACGCTGTCAGAACTGCGCGGCTCGCGCGCGAGGTTTTACAAACGGATCTCGTCAAGCTCGAAGTGATCGGCGATCAGACGACGTTGTTTCCGGACAACGAACAGACACTCGAAGCCGCACGCGTGCTCGTTAAAGAAGGATTCGTCGTGCTGCCTTACTTCAACGACGACCTGATTATGGCGAAGAAACTGCTCGACGCTGGCTGTGCGGCCATCATGCCGCTCGCGGCGCCGATTGGCTCGGGCCTTGGAGTTCAGAACCCCGCAAACCTGCGAATCATGCGTGAGCAACTACCGGACGCGACGATCATCGTCGACGCCGGTGTCGGCACCGCGAGTGATGCGGCGATCGCGATGGAGCTTGGTGCGGATGGCGTGTTGATGAATACCGCGATCGCGGAAGCGAAGGATCCGGCTCGCATGGCGACTGCGATGAAGCTCGCGATTGAAGCCGGACGACTAGCCTATCTCGCGGGCCGCATGCCGAAGCGTTTGTATGCGAGTGCGTCGAGCCCGCTGGCCGGCGTGATCAAGTAGATCTATTGCGCCTTCGTAAATTTGAAAGAATCGAAGAAGCGGCTCACGTTTCTCGTCTCGTCTACATCGCGGAAGACAAAAGCCACCGTCTGATACATCCGGTTTCCGATCAAGAACAGTTGTGACTTGACGTCGGCCGCGGGCGTTTCGCTGGTGAACTCGATACCGGCGTGACCGTCGACTGTAATCTCGCGACTCGAGATGAGTGTCGCCTGCAAACTCTTGTTGAACTTGTCGCGATTGGCAGTTAGCGCAGTGGTTGGATCGAGTTTGCCGGGAACGTAATCGCTGTAGCTTGCCATATAAGTGGCGCGACCGACGGTGACGTTGAACGAGTGCAGGGTGAATGCAGTTTTCTTGTTGACTGTCTCGGTCGCCTTACCGGGAAAGAGCACGGAAAAGCCGGCACCTTCGGGCGCCAGGGTGACCCATCCTGGCGGCTCCTCTTGTGCCGGCGTGTAGGTGAAGAGGGTGGCTAGAACAAGCAGGGAGAAAATCAATTTATGCATGACGGGGTCACTGAACTTAAGAAAGTCCAAGCACGCTCGCTTGTGGCACGTGCTCCTCTTTATGGACCACTACTTCGCGCGGTCTAACAACCTCTTCACGCTCTTCAACCACTTCGCTTGTGACTGGCGCTTCGCTTACCGGGCGCAGCCCGTGGAGGTTGAGCCCGTGTCGTACCGAGACGAGTTCTGAGTGTATCCCAAAAAGCACGACCCACAACTCACAAAGCACGCGCCAGACAATATTGCCAACCACGACGAGCCCCACGCCCATCGCCACGAACTGCCAGCCCTGCGAACGCGAGATAGTGGCGTCGTTAAGCTGCATGCCGGCCCAGACGGCGAGCGCAACGCCGGCTGCGGTGATCGCAACGAAGCCCAGGAAGTAGATCACCTTCACAAAAGTAGTTGTGATCATTCTTTCGAATGAGAAATAAGCTCCCATCGGATGTCCTCCTTGTGAGACGGAATTAGACCAGAGGAAGCGTGGGTTTTCGTATCACTTTGCAGATATTTTGATGATCAAATTGTTTCACGCAAAGGCGCTAAGAAGGTTTTCTTTGTGCCTTTGCGTCTTCCTTTGCGCCTTTGCGTGAAATAAACTCAGAGCGCAAGCTCAACTCGCTCCTGCTCGCGCATCACGCGATCGCCGAGTTCCGTCGTTGAGATCGTCGGATAAGCCCCACCCTTTACTTTCAGACAACCGCTCGCGACCAGCGCGTCAATGTAACCCTGAAGTTCATCAGTCGCCATGTCCTTCAGCAGACCATACGTCGATAGCTCATTCAGGCGCGCTGTCAACACTTGCTTTGCCGACGAACCTCGAAGCGTCGACACGAGCATCTTCTTCCCGAAACGTCCGTTCATCCGCTTGGCGCAGGCCAGTATCTTTCTCACGCGCAACAACTCATCGTCAGTGAGCGCGCGCGGTGACACGTCTCCCACGATGCGCGCTGGTTCCGGCTCATAAACCACGGGCACGCTCGCCTTCGGTTGACAGTTGCCGCACGTTCCGCATTGCCGTTCGTGATGCCGGTCGCCGAAGTAGTTGAGAATGTGTGCGCGATAACAGTAGTCGGTGTAACAGAAGTCGATCATCGCGCGCAGCTTCCGCCGCTCGAGTTCGCCACGACGCGAGATGTCTCTCGGATCGATACGGAGTTGCGCGACCGGTGCGGGATCGAGCATCAGTATGCTGCGTCCCTGTTGCGCGCCACGCCCACCGCGATTGAGCGCCGCAGCCGTACGTTGAATGTGTCCGGCACGCTCGAGCACGTAGAGCGCCGACTGCACCGCCATCTCGTTTCGTTCGCTGATGCGCCGCGCGATCTCCGTCGTTGAGAGCTCGATGCGTCTCAACTCAGTTCCCGCGAGAGCATCGTAAACCTGCTTCACCACGCTGATGTCCGGATACGAGCCTTCGATAAAAAAATCGTGTGTGTTCTTGTCGGCGTAGTTGAAGAGCAGAACACACGTGGAAGGCAAACCGTCGCGACCGGCGCGCCCGATCTCCTGGTAGTAAGCCTCGATCGAACCCGGCATCTGATAATGGACCACGAAACGAATGTCAGGCTTGTCGATTCCCATTCCGAACGCGTTAGTGGCAACGATCATCTGTGTGCGGCCGTTCATGAACTCGTCCTGCGCCCGGACGCGCTGCGCGTCGCTCATGCCGGCGTGATACAGCGAAACCTTCAGGTCGAGCGCCTGCAACTTACTTCCCACTTGCTCTACCGCTTTGCGCGTCGAAGCGTAAATGATTCCGGAGCCGCGAATCTCGCGTGCCAGGCTGCGAATACGAGCGATCTTCTCGCGCTCCCTTTCCGTATGGACCACCTCGATTGAAAGGTTCGGCCGGTCGAAACCGCTGACAAACGTCTGCGGTTTGCTGAGTCCTAACTGTTGAATGATGTCGGAGCGGACGTACGGAGTTGCGGTTGCAGTGAGCGCGAGTGTTTGGACCGTGCCGAGTGATCTTATGACGCTTCGCAGGCGCAGGTAGTCGGGACGGAAGTCGTGGCCCCAGGTGGAAATGCAGTGCGCCTCGTCTACAGCGAAGAGTGAGATGGGAATCTGTTGCAAGGTTGAATTGAAACGACTGCTGCGAAAACGTTCAGGAGCGATGTAGACGAGTTTGTGTTCGCGACGACGCAGCGCGTCGATGCGGGCGCGCTGCTCTGACTCCGAGATCGAGCTGTTGATGAACGTCGCTGGCAGACCGCGTGCGCGCAGTGCGTCGACCTGATCTTTCATCAGCGCAATCAACGGCGACACGACGAGTGTGACGCCGTCGAGGATCAGTGCGGGGAGTTGATAACAGAGAGACTTGCCGCTGCCGGTCGGCATCACGACGACGGCGTCTTTGCCTTCGAGGATCGATCCAATCACTTCGCGCTGGCCTTCGCGAAAGTCTTCAAAGCCGAAGTGCCGGCGAAGCGAAGCGACTGCATCGGTCAGAGAGTGCATGCGCGAAGTCTATCAATTCGTGCAAATCCGCGGCAAAAAACTTGTGTTCCGCGGATTGGGCGGACCGAGTGCGAAATCGGCGATGTTGTTACGCGTGTTCGTACAACCGTTCGCAGCACGCCGGATCGCGTTCGTGTTGCTTGGCGCTTGAGCGGGCGCTGAGCCGCGGAAGCAATTCGCTGTGCTGCCATAGCCGACGAGATCCATAATGTTTTGGTCATTCGGACACGCGCCCGTGAGCGCGGTTGAGTTTCTTGCGAGTGCGACTTTGCCGGAACCGGCTGCCATCGCGATCGAGCCGATTGCGTCGGGAGCGATGATTGCTGCGCCGTTGCTGCCGCCCGAACTTTCCTGAATGAGATAGTACTGACCGGGTAACAGGTTCACGGCGGTCAACGATGTGACCGACCACGTCGAGGCAGTCGCGCTCGCATACTGCACTGACCAACCGCCCAGGTTAACGCTCACGCTGCCTGCATTGAAGATCTCAATGAAGTCATTGCGCAAAGGTGCGCCCGCGTTTCCGCCTCCACCGAAGATCTGGCTGATCACGATGACTGGTGAAGCGGCAGGTGAAGGTGACGGGCTCGGCGTCGGTGATGGAATAGGAGTTGGTGTGGGTGTCGGCGCTGTCCCTCCGATCACGAGTGACGTTGGATTACTCTGCACGCCATCCGTAGTGACGACGAGCGTACATTTGCCCGCGCCACGCAATTCAGCCGGCACCGACACGTGTATCTCGTCGAGCCCTATCAGATTTGCCGGCGCAACCGTCTCAACCGCGGGCTGTTTCCCACAGATCGTCACCGAAACGTTCTTAGCCCGCACCGCACCAGTCGCGAAGATCGACAATCTCAGCAGTCCGTTGGAAGGATCGAATGGCCCGGCACTCAGCGTGTCGGAGTTGAGAACGATCGCATCGCCACGACCATCACCAGCGACTGTGAATACGCCCGGTGCCGTTGCGGAAATGAATGCCTCGGCCTTTGATGACAGTCCGTCACCGTTTGATACGAGAAATTCTCCTGGTCCATTCGACAGTCCGTCTGGCACGACAAACACGACCTCATCGGCGGCCGCATAAAAGATCTTTGCTGGTCGACCATTAGCAGTCACTGCAGTTCCCGCCACCGACGCCAGCGCTTGGCCGCGAATGCTCGCGATACTGCCTGGCGCGATCAATGCCGGTTGCGGTTCGTTTCCAAGCGCCGCCGCATTGAAAAGACTTGCCACACCAACCGGTCGTGGCGCGACCACTGCCAGATAAATCTCGCTGTTGTTTCGTAGGTCGTCATCGCTTACCGCGCCGGAAAGAATTCGCGGAAAGTTGAACGCGACGAGACTGCCATCAAAATTGAGTGATGCTACAACCTCCGCAGTCGCAGCCGCAGGTGCACTGGTGATCTGCTGTACCTGTCCCGTCGGCAGATCGAGAACGTAAAGCTCAACGCCACCATCGCTCGCGTTCGTCACGCGACGACGCGTCGCGAACGCAATTCGCCGGCCATCTCCACTAATCGTCGCTTGCAGATTCACATCAACTGATCTCGATCCCAACTGCGTCAACTGGTGGATCGAATTGTCGCGACCATCGAAGAGAAACACCTGAGTCTGATTCGGCGCAGTCAACGCGGAATAAACCAGCCGCATGCCATCGTTACTGATCGCTCGGCCCTCGGTGAGCGACAAGTTGGGAACGTTTGCCGCAATCACTTTGGCCATAAGAGTCGATGTTTCGATCAGAACTAAATCCGAGTTATCCGCGGTTACCTTTATGTAATAGACGCTCGAACCGTCAGCACTAATTTTCGGACTGACCGCCGCCGTCCCGCTCGTCAGTTGCGTGAATCGCTGCTGAACCGTGTCGTACAAAAATATCTCGCGGTTGAGATCCGCATTCTGCCCGCTGAGATCCCGATTGGACGAAAACGAAATCGTGCGTCCATCGCCCGTAATCGACGGCTGAAAGTTGCCGTCGGTTAGTCGTGAGCTAAGAGAAGCAGGCTCCGTCCGCGTGAGCTGTTGCAGTTTTGAACCGTCAAACAGAAAAATCTCAGAATTGCGATCCGCGTTCTGTCTTACCAGATCTTCCGTTGACGCAAACGCGACGATTCTCCCGTTGCTCGACAATGCCGGACTGACCGCTCGGGTCGCGCCGATCTCCGTGAACGCCTGATCGACCTCAGCGCGAATCGCGTGAAACGAGGCATTCCCGCCCGTTTCCGCAAGATCCGCGGACGATTCGAAGACGACCACCTTCCCATCGTCACTCAGACTCGGATTCAGATTGAGCGCGTGTTCCGGCGTGTTGGTCAGCCGCGTCAGATTTGCAAACGACTCCACGCGATTAAAGTTACTGTTGACGAGAAAAAGGAAACTGGCGATGAGGAAACAGAATGTGAGACGAAGCATAGTGAGGTTGCTCCTAACTTAAAATTTGCTGCGCATTCTACACCTCGTTTCAAAAAATTCAAGCAGAATCTGTTGCTGGTGGTATTCTCAGCGCGATGAAGATTCTCGTCAGTGGTTCACATGGCCTCGTTGGCAAAGCGTTGACTCACTCGCTGACCAACGACGGTCACGAAGTCGTGCGGCTGGTGCGCCGCGAACGCAACTTTGGTTCTCTGGAAGTCGAGTGGTACCCGGACCAGGGGCGTATCGACGCCGCACATCTCGAAGGCATCGACGCTGTCATTCACCTGGCCGGCGATAACATCGCGGGCAGTCGTTGGACCACGCAGAAAAAGCGCACCATTCGCGAAAGCCGCGTCCAGGGAACCTCGTTGTTGAGCGATACGCTCGCGAGTTTGTCACGACCGCCGTCAGTCTTCATCAGCGCTTCGGCGATCGGTTTCTACGGCGATCGCGGCGATGAGTTGTTGAGTGAAAAGAGCCTGCCTGGAAAAGACTTTTTGGCCAACGTCTGTATCGATTGGGAAGCCGCGACGATTTCAGCGGCGGAGCAGGGAATCAGGACCACTCACGCGCGCTTCGGTATCATTCTCGACGCGCGTGAAGGCGCGCTCGCGAAGATGTTGCCACCGTTTCGCGCGGGGATCGGAGGCAAGATTGGCGCTGGAAATCAGTGGATGAGTTGGGTTGCGCTCGACGACGTGGTTGCCGCTCTGAAGTTTCTGCTCGCGGATGGAACGATACAAGGACCAGTAAATGTTGTCGCGCCAAATCCGGTGACGAATGCAGAGTTCACAACGACGCTTGCGCGCGTTTTATCGCGACCGGCAATCCTTCCGATGCCTGCGTTTGCCGCGCGTCTGGCGTTTGGCGAGATGGCGGATGCGTTATTGCTGGCGGGTCAAAAAGTTGAACCGGCTGTTCTGGAGGACAACGGATTTCTGTTTAGTTGGCCCACGCTCGAGCCCGCTATGAAGCACATACTCAACCGCGGCTAAATTCAGGCAGCACATCAAACACTTCGAGCGCGTATTTCACGTTGCCAAACGGCGCAGACACCTGTACACCCTGAATCTCGTCGCGTACCTCCAGCAACGACTCTCGCGCGATCTTCAAACCCTCTTCACGCGCCGCTTCCTTGCTGATACTCGACGCCGCTCGCATGCGGTCCATGATCGACGGCGTCACACGCACGCCCGGAACCTCATTGTGCAGAAACTCCGCGTTACGAAACGACACGAGCGGCCAGATGCCTGCGATCACTGGAATACGCACATGCTCGATGCGCCTGAGAAAATCGCGCAGTTGTCCGGTATCAAACACCGGCTGCGTGATCGCATACTGCGCGCCCGCTTCAACCTTCCACTCGAAACGTTTGATCTCTTCGTCGAGATTGATCGCGCCGGGATTGACGCCGACGCCGATGCAGAACGCGGTCGGTTCGCCGATCGGATTGTTGCCGAGGTCGAGACCGTGATTCAGCTTGTTGACCATGTTGGTCAGACCGATCGAGTCGATATCAAACACGGCAGTCGCATCCGGATATGGCCCCATCTTCGGCGGGTCGCCGGTGATCACGAGAATGTTGCGCAAACCGAGTGCAGCCGCGCCCAGCAGATCCGACATCATGCCGAGCAGGTTTCGATCGCGACAGCAATAGTGCAGCACCGACTCGATGCCGATCTGTTGTTCGACCAGCACCGCGGTCGCGATCGCACTCATGCGTGACTGTGCGCGTGCGCCGTCAGGAATATTGACACCGTCAACACCGGCCTCTTTGAGCAGGCGAATCGAGTCGAGCGTTTTCTTCGCATCGACGCCCTTTGGCGGCAGCACTTCGACCGAAGTTACAAACTCGCCAAGCGCGATCTTTCGTCCCCAGTTGGAACGTTCTTCAGGCGGAACGACGCGAATGTCGGGCGCTTCGGCGGTAACTGTTGCACCGCCGCTGAAAGCCGCTCGTTGCGCTCTTGGCGACGCGGCGCGGACGGAATCCGCAATCAGTTTGATATGCGCCGGTGTAGTGCCACAACAGCCACCAATAAACTTCGCGCCCGATTGTATGAAGCGCTTGGCAAACTTCGACATGTATTCAGGCGAACACATGTAAAACTGCCGGCCCTGCACGTCGCGCGGCAAGCCCGCGTTTGGTTGGGCTGACAACTTCTTCTTCGTGACCTCGCGCATCTTCTCGAGCGCCGTGAGAATGATCGCTGGTCCAACACCGCAGTTCAGGCCGATAACATCCGCACCCCACTCGTCGAGACGTTCTGTGAACAGTTCCGGCGTGGTGCCAAACATCGTGTTGCCGTCAGTCATGATGGTCATCTGCGCGATGATTGGCAGATCACAGAGTTCGCGCACGGCGCTGATGGCTTGCCGGATCTCGGAAACGTCGGAGAACGTTTCGAGACAGAACAGATCAACGCCGCCTGCGAGCAACCCGGCGGCCTGTGCTTTGAACATCTCACGCGCTTCGTCAAACGAAGTTGGACCATAAGGCTCGATGCGCAAGCCGAGTGGACCAATAGCACCGGCGACGTAGGCGCGATCGCCGGCGGCTTCCCGAGCGATCTTTGCGGCGAGCGCGTTGATCTCGTGGAGACTGCCTTCGAGTCCGTATTGCTGGAGCTTGTGAGCAGTAGCGCCGAACGTGTTGGTCTCGATGATGTCTGCGCCGGCGCGTATGTATTCGGTATGAATCTCGCGCACCAGATCGGGGTTACTGAGATTCAACTCATCGTAGCAGCGGTTGATGTAGATGCCTTTGGCGTAGAGCATCGTCCCCATCGCGCCATCGACGACGAGTATGCGGTCGGAAGTGAGAAGTTCTTGAAAAGGTTCCATCGCTGTTTAGCAACGAAAAAGTCCCGCGCTAAACAACGCGGGACTTCAAATCCGTTTGAAGTTTTTCGGGTCTCTCAATCGCTGCCCGAGCTGTTTAGCTGGTTATTTTACGTGGCCGCAAGTCGCCTTAACTCACCACGTTTTTCATGGCTGCTTATACGCCGCAGAGACTACGACTGTCAAGTTTGAGCCTTCATAGAAGCTTCTATTTAGTGTCCTGTTTTTTCTGTCATGATGACTTTGAGGGTTCAGATCGACCGATCTTGGTGAAGCGAACAAGTACAGTAAATACAAGAACTTAGATGACATAAAAATTTGAACGAATTGGCAACCGAGTTCGTAACTTGGTCCATCTGACTGACGGTCCTTCAATTACAGCGTTGCTGTTGGAAGTCTTGACTGGTTGCCTCGTGCAGTCCCCCGAACAGTCTGCGCAAGTAAGAAAAAAATTTGGTGCCTTTATGGTCATCGTTCAACACATGGAGATTTTACTGAATGAAGTTTCCCCGCAAATTACCCCACTTTCGCTCGCTAAAGTTCGCACCATTTGCTTTAGTTTCGCTTTTCGTTTTCAGCAACGTCACCGGCATTCTGTTCAGCCACGTGCTGGCGCCTGCAGCGGCTGCTACTCAACATACCTTTAACATTCCTGCAGACATTCCAACTTCAGGCGATCCGGAGCTGGATCGCATCATCTTCGAAGTTGGTGAGAAGCAGGGTGTAGATCCACGGTTCATTCATGCGGTTATCTGGCAGGAATCAAAATACGATACCCATGCACACTCGCATGCGGGCGCGCAGGGGTTGATGCAGTTGATACCCGCGACTGCGAAGCGTTTTGGTTGTGAGCATCCGGAGGATCCCGAAGAGAATATTACTGCTGGAACAAAGTACCTGAGTTGGCTGTTGAAACGTTTCTCAGGCAACGTTGAACTCGCGTTGGCCGGGTACAACGCCGGTGAGCGTGCGGTAGACAAATATGATGGCGTGCCGCCGTTCAATGAAACGCGAAACTACGTGAAGATCATCTCGGAACGCTATGGAAAAACCTATCACCCGGTGCTGCCGCCCGCCGAAGCCGCAGAGGTCTTTCAGCTCCACGCCGATTAAGACATAGGTCCTATACCTCGTATGGGACCTATCCCAAACTTGACAGCCTTCCTCACATTTGGCTGAATGCTCGCGGTCTTTCCCTAAGCTCCGCATTACTTAACAAAGGAAACCTTCCTATGAGCACATCGCAAGATGCGGCTACCTCCAGCCTTGACCGCCGTTTTTTCGGACATCCCAGCGGTCTCTCAACGCTCTTTTTCACAGAGATGTGGGAACGCTTCTCATACTACGGCATGCGAGCAATCCTCACGCTCTACATGACGAAAACATTTGCGGAGGGCGGGCTCGGCTTTGACGAAAAATATTCCAGCATCATCTATGCGACCTATGTTTCGTCGGTCTGGTATTTGCCGTTGCCCGGAGGTTGGATTGCGGATCGCATTCTGGGTGCGCGGCGAGCTGTTCTGGTTGGTGCAATCATTATTGCCAGCGGCCATTATTCAATGGCGATCAACTCGAAACTCACTTTTTACGCCGGTCTAATCCTGATCGCCTGCGGTACGGGACTGTTGAAGCCAAACATCAGCGCAATGGTGGGCCAACTTTATTCCGAAGAAGACAAACGACGCGATGCGGGCTTCTCGATCTTCTACATGGGCATCAACCTCGGCGCGTTCCTGTCGCCGATCGTGGTTGGCTTTCTCGCGCAGGGACAGTGGTTCCGAAACGTCATCACTTCGTGGGGATTCGATCCTAACTCGAGCTGGCACTGGGGATTTGGCGCCGCAGGCGTCGGAATGACATTAGGCATCATACAGTACCTGCTTGGGCAAAAACGGCTGGCGACAGTCGGAGGAAAACCCGATATACCGCCCGTAACAGCACAATCCGAAACAGGTGAGGGAGTTGATTACTTGACGCTCGTACTCGCGCTGATTGGCGGAGCCGCTGGTGCGGGACTCGGATTGATCTACGGCGAGGCCACCGTGTCGGCACTGTTTCCTACCGTGGTCGGATTTTTCGCGGGTTACCTGCTTGGAGTCATTCGTCATCTGAATGGCGACGAACTCAAACGAGTGCTCGCCATCTTTGTGCTGTTTCTTTTCTCGATCCTGTTTTGGATGACGTACGAACAAGCGGGCTCGAGCATGACGCTCTTTGCCGATCGGTTAACGCAAACAACGATTTTAGGATGGACTTATCCTTCGAGCTGGTTTCAATCGGTCCCGGCGATTTTCGTCATCATCTTCGCGCCGATCATCGGTGCAGTCTGGCAGCTTCTCGGCAATCGACAACCTTCAAGCCCCGGTAAGTTCACCATCGGACTGTTCTTCGCCGGGATTGCATTTGTAGTGATCACTTTTGCCTCCACTCTCGCAGGAACCGGACGCGTGAGTCCGATGTGGTTGGTGCTGGTCTATTTTCTGCAAACGATCGGTGAGCTTTGTTTAAGTCCGGTGGGACTCAGCACTGTTACTAAACTGTCTCCAGCGAGGATGGTAGGATTAATGTTGGGTGTGTGGTTTCTTTCGATCTCGATCGGAAGTTTTATCGCCGGCCTGACGACGCGATTGTTCCAGGGAAATGATACCGCAGTCTTAACGCGCGGCTTCGGAATCTTCGCCGGCATTACCCTCGTTGCAGCAATTATCCTGGCTATCCTGACACCTCTGATCAAGAGAATGACCCCCAGAGCACTATGATGAATCGTATCAGCGTATTTCTATTTGCAACTATTCTGTTGGCGCTTGCTGCACCATCGCTAAGAGCTCAAAACAAACTCTTAACCATCGACGACATCTTCGATCCGGCAAAGAAAGTCAACTTCGACGGCTCAAGGCCCACAGTTCGCTGGCTCAAAGACGGCAATCACTACTTAATCACCAATGAGGCTTCGCGTCGCGACGTGCCACGCCTGCAAAAAGTGAACGCTGCGACCGGCGAGGCAGTGCCGTTCTTCGATGTCGCCAAAATGCAGGCGGCGTTTGCTGCGTTACCTGGTGTCACTGCGGAAGATGCGCGACAACTCGCCAACCGCGGCAATTACGATCTTAATCCAGCGCAAACAGCCGTGCTGATCAACTGGTCCCATGATCTCTTCTACTACGAACTTGGCAGCGATCGTGCTGTTCGACTCACTAACAATCCGGAAGAAGAAGAAGTGGGTGTAGAGTTCAGTCCTGATGGCAAGATGATCAGCTTTGTCCGCGGGAACAACCTGTATGTTAAAGATCTCGGCATGCAGCGACGCGAGCATGCGCTCACTCGCGACGGTAGCGAGAAGATTCTGAATGGTCGTTTGGACTGGGTTTACCAGGAAGAGCTCTATGGCCGCGGTAACTTTGGCGCGTACTGGTGGAGTCCCGATTCAACGACGATCGCTTTTCTTCGTTTCGACGAAACGCTTGTTCCGAATTTCACCGTTGTCGATCACATTCCTTACGACCAGGACGTCGAGGTCACCCCTTATCCGAAAGCCGGCGATCGAAACCCGTTGGTGACGTTGGGTGTGGTGAGCGCTGCGGGCGGAGACATTCGCTGGATCCCGATCGATACCTTCGACCACCCGTCCGCGGCCGGAGGGCCCATACTCGTAAACCCTGCTGATCTGCTTATCTCGCGCGTCGGGTGGACTCCAGATAGCAAGAAGGTGGTCTATCAAGCCCAGGATCGCGAACAGAAGTTTTTAGACTTGAACTTCGCCGATGCGCGTAACGGCAAGTCCACCAACGTCATTCATGAGACGTCGAAAGCATGGGTTGCGATCAACGAGGAACCGATCTGGCTGAAGGACGGCACGTTCATCTGGGCCAGCGAGCGCAGCGGCTGGGAACACCTCTATCACTATTCCGTCGATGGAAAACTCTTGCGCCAGATCACCGATGGCAATTGGGAAGTGCGTTCTATCGAAGGGGTGGATGAAGCGAATGGTTTCATTTACTTCACTTCCACCGAGCACAGTCACATCGCGCCTAACGGTTATCGGATCAAGCTCGACGGCACTGGTCTAACTCGACTCACGATGACCGAAGGTTCGCATCGCGTCGATGTCAGTCCCGCGCATAACTACTTCATCGACGTTTGGAGCGATCTCAACACGCCTTCGCAAGTTCGCCTGTATGACACTGCGGGAAAACTCGTGCGCGTGATCAGCGAGAATAAAGTTGACGCGCTCAAGCACTACAAACTCGGCGCCGCGGAGTTGTTGCAAGTGAAAACGCGCGACGGCTTCGTGATGGAAGCGATGATGATCAAGCCGCCCGACTTCGATGCGCGCAAGAAGTATCCGGTTATGAGTTTTACTTACAGTGGACCACACGCGCCGCAGGTGCGTAACGCCTGGGGTTCGCAAACGTACATGTTTCACCAGTTGCTGGCCCAGAAAGGTTACATCATCTGGATCTGCGACAATCGCACGGCGAGCGGCAAAGGACTGGAGTCTACGTGGCCGGTGTACAAGAACTTCGGCGAACTCGAGCTGCGCGATCTTGAAGATGGTCTGACGTGGTTGAAGAGCCAGCCTTACGTCGACGGCTCGCGCATCGGGATGTGGGGCTGGAGTTACGGCGGCTTCATGACCAGCTACGCGTTGACGCACAGCCAGTCGTTCAAGATGGGTATCGCGGGCGGCACTGTTGCTGACTGGCGCGACTACGACAGCATCTACACCGAGCGCTACATGCAGACGCCGCAGGACAATCCCGAGGGCTACAAGAAGAGCTCGCCGGTAAACGCAGCGAAGAACCTGCACGGGAAGTTGTTACTGATTCACGGCGCGATCGACGACAACGTTCACATGGCGAACACGATGCAGTTTGTCTACGAGCTGCAGAAGGCCGGGAAGCAGTTTCAATTGATGCTGTATCCGAAGTCGCGTCACGGCGTGACGGATCCGTTGCTGCTGAAACACTTGAGGCAGATGATGCTGGACTTCATCGTGGAGAATTTGTAGATCACACGGATAAGAGGGATCGTGGCACGGAGCTTGCCGTTCTTTGGGATGGAGGTTCCCTCGATGTCTACATCCCTCGCCTACGCCATACACGAACCTGATCCTCAGTTGCCGTTACTGGCCGACACGCTTCCCGCTGACCATCTGACAGAGATACAGCGCGAAGTACAGGCCAATCTTCAATACGAGATCGATTCAGTTCTCCGGCAAATCACCGATCCGCAGTTGCGTGAAATCTCACAAACAATCCTCGCCGAGATGGTCCGCTTTTTCAATTGGCTCGCACGTATCGAGAACAATCTGCAGAAACTCGATACCCTCCTCGAAAGCCTTTCCCTCCTTGAAGTTCTCGAATTCGAAGCCCGCTCGCTGACTGATTTTGTTGACAGTAAGGCCATCGCAGTGGCCGGCCGCAACGACAGATTGCACGAGGTCCTGGAAGGCATCTCTTACGGAATCACTCACGATTTGCGTCGCATTTTTGAACGAGAGTTGGTGCGTGGCGTTACCGAGCAATCGATTCCGATCGTCTACGGTAAGATCATGCACGCACACGGTTTATTGACGAATTGCTTCCAGCAATCAACCATCACGTTGCTGCAGGTCTTCAATCCCCAGCTCAACCCTGCCACTCTCTTTAACGACGTGGAACTAAGACTGCAGCAGTCACTGAGTCTTTGTAAGGACCTGTCGTCGCTGATGCGTTTTGTGCGGTTGGCCCAGGCGAATGGCGACCCCGATGTGCTGCGCTCCGTGACCGCCCGAATACTCGAGTTTCGCGACGGCAGCATGCAGTATCTGATGTACAAAGACTGGCGCGGCTACGAAAGCCTCGCGCTGGAAGTGATCACGGCGGTTGAGAACAACCTAGATCCAAAGCCTTTATTGCACCGTTTTCTGTGTTATCTGGAAGTGCTGTACGGCCATGTGAAGATGCGGGCCGTGCTGGCGGATGACTTTCCGTATTCCGGAAAGAGCGACGAAGAATAGGCAATTGGTGCCGCAAAGTGTTAGGCGTGGGTAACAGAAATTGTTACTCATCGCTTCTGGCACTTCGGACAGTAGTACGTCGAGCGCCCACCTTGGACCACGCGTTTGATCTTCGTTCCACATCTCACACAAGGCTCGCCGGCGCGCTCGTAAACGCGCCAGAAGCGCTCCGTAGTTCCAAAGTAACTTCCGTTTCCATCGGCGAGATCGATCCGCAGAGTCGAACCTGCGTCGATCGCTTCCTGCAATACGTCACGAATCGCCTGATACAACTTCCGCGCGCGTGGCTTTGAGAGCTTGTTCGCGGCCTTCATCGGATTCACGCCGGCGAGAAACAAGGCTTCGACTGCGTAGATATTTCCGAGACCGAGCACGCGCGTCTGGTCCAGGAGGAGATGTTTTAAGGGACGGCGCGAGCGTGAAAGTGTCTCGATGAAGTAGTCTTCCGTGAATTCATCGGATAGAGGTTCGGGCGCGAGTGTCGTGAGCTCTTTCGGTGGTTTCGTGAACAGGCGCATCCGCCCGAACTGGCGCATGTCGCAGAACACGAGACGGCGTTCGTCGTCCAAGTAGAAGATGACGTGCGCGTAAGGTGGGAGAGACTGATCGAGCGTTAGGGCGACGAACTTTCCGGTCATGCGCAGGTGAGTCGCCAGCACCTGTCCCGATTCGAGTTTGAACAGGATGTATTTGCCACGTCGTCCGACGCCGGTGATGAGGGCGTTGCGCAGTTGGCGATCGAAGCCCGGGCGCGAAATGCCAGGCGCGATGCGTTTGAGGTTTAGTTCGGCGGCGACGATTCGTCGTCCCACAACGACGGGGGACAAGGCGCGGACGACGTGTTCTACTTCGGGTAACTCAGGCATACGTTACGGCGCTCTACAGTCCGTTCATTGGTGCTTAATTATCTCTTCGATCTCGTTTTTTATCTGGTCCACCAGGCTATCCTTGCGGGCTTCGATGTTCAGGCGCAGGAGTGGTTCGGTGTTTGAGCCGCGGATGTTGAAGCGCCACTCCGGAGTCTCGAGTGAGTAGCCGTCCGTGAAATCTTCCTGTCCCTCGCCGTGAAACTTCTCCTGCACCTTGCTGATCACCGACTTGATGTCTTTAACGTGATAGTTCATCTCTCCGGACATGTAATGACCGGCAGTGTAGGTCTTCATGATCTCTGAAAACGGCCTGTTCTGCGTCGAGAGATGCTCGAGCACCAGCAAGAACGGAATGACGCCGTTGTCTGCGTAGAAATTCTCGCGGAAGTAGTAGTGTCCGCTGAGCTCACCGGCGAAGAGAGCGTTCTCGCGCCGC
>Ga0126376_10000373_pt1 | contig 21529 bp, 13 predicted proteins | sample PanSoiMetPlot_15_FD_92760 | JGI IMG/M metagenome (GOLD analysis project Ga0126376, IMG submission 92760) | Tropical forest soil microbial communities from Panama - MetaG Plot_15 | ecosystem: Environmental > Terrestrial > Soil > Tropical forest > Bulk soil | place: Panama | collected 2016-02-17
CCGATCATCTGGCGCGATCGCATCTTCCTCAACGTTGCCGACGGCGACAGCCTGTTTCTCTGGTGCGTCGATAAAACGAAAGGCGAAGTGCTCTGGAAGAAACCGCTCGGCAGCGGCAACGTCAAGATGCGCAAGCAAAACATGTCGTCGCCTTCACCGGTCACTGACGGCCTCAGCGTCTACGTGATGACCGGCACCGGCATCCTTAAAGGCTTCGACTTCGACGGCAAGGAGCTCTGGTCCAGAGACATTCAGAAAGACTATGGCAAGTTTGGACTGAACTGGGGCTATGCTTCATCGCCGTTGCTCTTCGAAGATTCGCTTTACGTTCAGGTGTTGCACGGTATGAAGACGGACGATCCTTCATACGTGATGCGAATCGACAAGAAGAGCGGCAAGACGCTTTGGAAAGTCGATCGTCCAACCAACGCGATTCGCGAGTCACCCGATTCATACACGACGCCGACACTGCTTCGTTATGGAAAGACGACTGAGATCGTGATCACCGGCGGCGACTGCGTCACTGGTCACGATCCTGCAACGGGTAAAGAACTCTGGCGCGCGAATGGACTAAATCCCGACAACGATCCTTCGTATCGCATCGTCGCGTCGCCGGTTGTCTATGATGAGATCATCTACGCGCCGACGCGAGTGCGGCCTTTGCTGGCGCTCAAAGCGGGCGGGCGTGGCGACGTCACCAGTTCGCATTTGCTGTGGTCTACCGTTAACGGGCCTGACGTGCCCACGCCCGTCACTGATGGAAAATACTTCTACGTGGTGAACGATCGCGGGATCATGTGGTGCTTCGATGCGAAGACGGGTGCGGAGATTTACGGTCAGCAGCGCCTCAAGCCTGGGAGCTACAGTGGCTCGCCGGTGCTTGCGGATGGGAAGATCTATGTTACGAATGAAGATGGTTTAACGGCAGTCGTGGTTGCTGGTCCAAAGTTTGAGGTGCTGGCTGAGAATCCGTTGAACGATTACGTGCTGAGCTCGCCCGCGATTTCCGAGGGAAGGATCTATATTCGGACGGCTCAGCATCTTTACGCGATTGGAAAGCAGTAACCCAGGAGTCAAACATGAGACGTGCTTTAGTTTTCGTTACGGTACTTGCGTTGGCAGTGTTGAGTGTGAACGCGCAGGAGTCGCAGCTCGGACGAGTTGAGTTTCCCACATCCGGATCTGCAAAAGCGCAGCAACACTTTTTACGCGGACTGGCTGCGTTGCACTCGTTCTGGTACGAGGAGGCGATCGAGGCATTTCGTGAGTCGACTAAAGTCGAGCCTGATTTTGCGATGGGTTACTGGGGTGAAGCGATGGCTTACAATCACCCGCTCTGGTCCGAACAGGACATCGCCGCCGCCCGCCAGGTGCTCGCAAAGATCAAAGAGACTCCGAAGCTAACGGAACGTGAGCGAGCTTATATCGCTGCCGTGCGTTTGCTCTACGGCGAAGGCGACAAGCACGCTCGCGATGTTGCGTACTCAGCGGCGATGGAGAAGATCTATCGCGCTTACCCAGAGGACCTCGATGCCGCTGCGTTCTATGCACTGTCGTTACTCGGTATCGGCGGTGAAAAAGGTTATCGCTTGCAGGCGAAAGCCGGCGCGATTGCTTTAGACGTCTACCAGAAAAATCCGAATCATCCGGGCGCCGCGCACTACATCATTCACGCGTTTGACGATCCGGATCACGCCATTCTCGCTTTGCCTGCCGCGCGTCGTTACGCGAGCATCGCTCCCGAAGCGCATCACGCGCGTCACATGCCGTCGCACATTTTTCTGCAGCTCGGAATGTGGCCGGAAGCTGCCGCCTCGAATGAATCGGCCTGGGAAGCGTCCGACGCGTGGATGAAGCGCAAGAACCTTCCGCTCAGCGTGCGCGACTACCACAGTTTGCACTGGTTGATGTACGTCTATCTGCAACAGGGCCGCTACAACGATGCGGAGAGGCTGCTCAACCTGATGAAGAAGGTGATGTCGGAGTCGACGTACGACAACAAGCTCCGACCGGGATACTACGAAAACAACTACGCCAACATGGCTGCGGCGTTCGTCGTCGAAACGGAACGATGGAATCTGGCTGCGGAACTGTTTCCTGATTCGAAACCCACGTCAGATCAATCGACTATGAGCGGCGCTCACGGTGCACACGGAAACTGCAGCACTGCACCGACAATGCGCACGTCCTACGCAAACCGCACGTTGCCGTTCTTTATCCGCGGATTGGCCGCCGCGATGACGGGCGCTGGCGTCCAGTTAAGTGAATTGGAAGAGCTTCGTTCCAAGGCTGAGAGTGGCAAATCGGCGATTGAGATCAATGAAGATGAGATCGCGGCACTCAACGCGTCGATGAAAAAGGACCATGCAAAAGCAATCGAGATCATGAAGAAGGCGACGGCACTCGAAGAAGAGATGCGACCACCTTCAGGACCACCGAGCTTGATCAAACCGACGCACGAGTTGTTTGGAGAGATTCTGTTGCGGGCCGGGAAACCTGCGGAAGCCGCGGAGCAGTTTAAGGTTGCGCTACAGCGGCAACCGAACCGCGCGCGTTCATTACTCGGCGCCGCACGCGCCGCGGCCCAGACCGGAAACCAGTCCGAGGCGCTCACCGCCTACGCCGCGCTGATCGAACAGTGGAAACAGGCCGATACCGGCCTCTCAGAATTACGCGAAGCGCGGGACTACCTCAAGCAAGCAAGAAGATAGATTTCTCTGCGGCAGAGATAATTACTGCTTCTCACGGACGTCGAACGCGTAGATCGTGTCCTGGTCGCGAAGGTACAACCTACCGCCGGCAACAACCGGATGCGTCCACGTCGGCAGTGATCCCTGTTGTATCCGGAAACGCCCTTTCTCCTTGTACCCGGTCGGTGTCGCTTCAACCAACCCCACTACACCGTTCTCACTGAAGCAATACAGATTCCCATCAGCATAAACCAGCGAGCCTTTGCCGACACTTCGATCGCGCCACGCAATCGCACCGGTATCAAATTTCATCGCCGTCAGGATCGAACTCGAAAACCCGTACAAGTAATCACCGACCAGCACCGAGCTGCTATGATGATTCTTCATCTCCTTGGTGAAGTAGACCTCCTGCGCCTTGTTGTCAGGCTTGATCTCGATAACACCGCCGCCCGTGCCGTAGTCAGACGAGATGAAGATCCGGTTGGCGCGCGCGATCGGTGTCGCCACATTCGCGACGTTGTTCGCCGGTTTCGCGTATTCCCACAACAAACGGCCATCGCGCGAGTCGAGACCAACGGCACGTTGCGCGGTGAAGAACACGACCTCCGTGAGTCCATTTATGTCCACCGGTATTGCCGATGAATAACCCGGCTCGTCACTCTGGCTTTTCCAGATCACTGAACCGTCAGCTTTATTGAGCGCGACCATCGACGCGCCCGGTCCACCCGCGTTCACGAACACTTTGTTCCCGAGTACGAGCGGCGACTCGCTGATGCCCCAATTGATATTCGACCCGCCAAATTCGCGCAGCACGTTTTTGGACCAGATAACTTTGCCGGTGCCTGCATCGAGTGACGAGAGGTCGCCGTTGCCACCCAGCGCATAAAGTCGATCGCCATCGATGGTCGGCGTGCCTCTTGGACCATTGCCACGATCGTTGCGAAAAGCTGAACCGTTTGGAGTGGCCCACGCTTCTTTTCCAGTCGCGATATCAAATGCTATGACAAACTCTCGATCGCCGCGCAGACCCATCGTGTAGAGCTTGCCGTTGGAAATGGAAAACGATGAGTAACCATTGCCGGCGCCGGTGGCTTTCCAAATCAGCAGCGGACCGTCCGCAGGCCACTGTTTGAGTAGTCCGGTCTCTTTCGAGATGCCGTCACGATTTGGACCACGCCACTGCGGCCAGTTCGCGCCCGCCTGACTGACAGCCTGACCAGCAGCCTGGCCAAAAGCCTGATGGACCAGCATCAACAAGGTCACCGTTGCCAGCGCCAACACCCTCATTTTCATTTCTGATCTCCTTCGTGTGAAAACTCTATCGCATCCGGGGAGACACGAAGAAACCGTTTCGCTCACGACGATGGCTTGAAGTAAAGTACTAAGCCGCCGCCCAGAGCAGCCAAAACAAACCCAACGTAGAGCAAGGGATTCGGTGAAGTTTTCGGCGGATGCAGCCACATCGAATACAGCACGTTGACAAGCGGCGCGCCCGCGAAAACGAGTGGCATCACGTAGGTCGGCAACCCACCCGATTTGAATGCGAAGATGATGCAAATCGCGCCGACCGCGCCAAGAGCGCCGCCGATAACGGCTCCGACGGAACCTTTCATCGTGAAGCCATTAAGTTCGCCTTGTGCAGAAAGACTGACGACCGGAACCAACACGCCAATCAGGAAATAAGCAGCGCCGACGCACAGGAGCGCGCGCATTGGATTGCCGCCAAGCGCTAACTGTCCGCGATGCAAAGCAGGACCATAGAGTCCCCAGGAGAGCGCGGCGCCAAGAGCAAAAAGGATCCAGAGCATTTAGGACCTCCAAAAAATTTTAATTTCATTGCCAATTGCCAATTTATCCAATACTCAAGGTCGCTTTATAAAGCGGCAATTGGCAATCGAAGATCGGCAATCAATTGAGGCAAAACTGAAACTCAAAACGGACTTCCGCCGTAATCTCTAACGTCCTTTAAGTCCGCGCATTCTAACATCTGAGGCTTAGACATAGTAGCAACTCATTTGTTAAGGTCTGCGGAAACACGCGGTTTCGTTGTCCATCCAAAATCTCGAACGGGGAGCCTTAAATCTTGAAGTCGTACTTCCGAATTCTATTCGTATTCGTCCTGTCGTTACTCTTTGCGCTACCGGCGACGGCCCAAACTCACCGCGCATCGCTACGTGGAACTGTTTACGACGGCAACGGCGCTGCGATTCCGAGCGTCACGATTACGCTGACGAGTCTTGCCACCGGTGAAACAAAAGAGACCGCGAGTGGACCTGAAGGTAGTTACGCCTTCACTTCACTGCCGCCGGGTTTGTATGAACTGAAGTTCGAGAAGGCCCAATTCGAGAGGCAGACGCAGAAAATCGAACTGCTGGTAAACCAGGAACTCCGCATGGACGTAACGCTCGAAATCGGTGAGATTCCCGGCGGCGTCATCGACATGATTGACGAAGCAAATTTACAGAAAGACACACCGTCGCTCGGCACCGTCATCGAGAATCGCCAGATCACCGGCCTTCCGCTGGATGGTCGCAACTTCTACGAACTCAGCCTTCTCGTGCCGGGCGCAGTACCGCCCGCACAAGGCTCAGCAGGCTCGGTTCGCGGTGATTTCGCGTTCAGCGTCAACGGCGCGCGCGAAGATGCCAACAACTTCCTGCTCGACGGCGTGTACAACGTCGATCCGAAACTCAACACTTTCGGCGTGCGCCCGTCAGTCGAAGCCATTCGCGAGTTTCAGATGTTGACCAGCACTTACGATGCGACGTTTGGCCGTAATCCGGGCGCGCAGGTCAACGTGATTCTCAATTCGGGTTCGAATGATTTTCACGGGTCGGCCTTCGAGTTTCATCGCAACGCGGCGCTCGATGCGCGCAACTTCTTCGCGCCGTCTTCAGAGCCGAAACCGAAATACATTCGCAACCAGTTCGGCGGCTCGCTCGGCGGTCCAATCAACCGCAACCGCACCTTCTTCTTTGCCGACTACGAAGGAACGCGCTCGCGTGAAGGCATCACGCGCATCACTAACGTGCCCACGGCGCTCGAGCGCGCCGGCAACTTTTCGCAGAGTCTATTTGGCGTCCCGACTAATCCGTTTACCGGAATGCCGTTCGACAACGGCATCATTCCGAACTTTTTTATTAACCCCATCGGTCGCGCGATTGCAGCACTCTACCCGTTACCGAACCGCAACGTGCCGTTTCAAAACTTTGTCTCGTCACCAATTCTGCGTGACGACAACGACAGCTTCGACGCGCGCGTGGATCACAAGCTGAACGATCGCGCCGATCTCGTGTTCAGGTACAGTTTCGGCAACCGCGACCTGTTTGAGCCTTTCACTGGTCCATCTTTCGCTCTTGTTCCGGGCTTTGGTGATACGGTGAACCGTCGCAGCCAGAACGCGATGGCGGCGCTGACGTTGGTGATAACACCAAACCTCGTGAACGAGAGTCGCGTGGCGTTTAGTCGCGTCGCCTCGTCAGTCCAGCAGGAAGCCAGCGTGCTCAACTCGGACGTCGGACTACCGACAATTTCGCCACGTGCGCGTGACTTAGGACTCAGTTTCATCACGATCACAGGCTTCTCGCCGCTGGGGGATGAAGGCAATAATCCGCAGAACAGTGTCACGAACGTTTACCAGTTTCTCAACAACTCGAGCTACATTCACGGTAATCATTTGATCAAATTTGGCGCCGACTTGCGCTTCTCGCAACAGAACGCGTTTCGCGATGTCGAGTCACGCGGGCGGCTACAGTTTTCACCGTTTTTGCAGATCACCAACAACGCACTTGCAGATCTTTTACTCGGCTTCCCGCTGTTGACGAGTGTCGCTCACGTCGACAATCCGCAGCAGATTCGCACTCATAGCTACAACTTTTTCATTAACGACAGCTATCGCGTCAGGCCACGGTTAACTCTGAATGCAGGTCTGCGTTATGAATACAATTCGCCGCCGGTTGACGCTGAAGATCGTGCGAACGTTTACGACGTGGTGACGCGCAACCTCGTGCACGTCGGCACGAATGGCGTTCCGCGGAGTGGTTTCGACCCGGACAAGAACAACTTCGCGCCGCGCGTGGGGTTTGCCTGGACCATCGGCGACGATCAGAAGACTGTGCTGCGCGGCGGTTATGGCGTTTATTACGACCAATCGCCGCTCGCGCCGGCTGAAGCGCTTTACTTCAACTCGCCATTCTTCGACAACAACATTTTCTTCCCGTTTCCTGGCTTGCCGCTCACGCTGAACGATCCGTTCCCAGCGTTCTTCCCGTTCCCACTGCCGGATTCCGCGCTCGCAATTCAGCGCGATCTGCGCACCGGCTACATGCAGCATTGGAATTTCAATGTCGAGCGCCAGTTCGGCGACAAGACCGTGGTCGAGGTTGCTTATGTCGGCTCGAAAGGCACGAAGCTCTTAACTGCTCGTGACATTAACCAACCGCAACCAAGCGTGTTGCCGCCCGGATTGCCGTTCGTGCCGCGTCCCGATCCGCGCTTTGACGACATCGATCTGCTCGAGTCGCGAGCTAACTCCAACTACAACGCGTTACAGATGCGTTTTCAGCAACGACTGACTCGTGGCTTTTCAGCGCTCGCGTCTTACACGTGGTCCAAGTCGATCGACGATGCGTCAAATTTCTTCAGCAGCGCCGGCGATCCGAATTTTCCGCAGAACAGTTACAACGTTGCCGCCGAGCGCGGGCGCTCGAACTTCGACGTCAGTCATCGCTTGTCGGTCAGTTATTCTTACGCACTGCCGTTCAGACATGCTGACGGACTTGCGGGAAAACTCATAAACGGCTGGGAAACGTTCGGCATCGTCACGCTTCAAACCGGAAGGCCCTTCACGGTGGCACTGCTTTCTGAGATCGACAACAGCGGCACGGGAAGATCGATTCTCGGCTTCGGCGCGAACGATCGTCCGAACCTGATTGGCAATCCGGAGTTATCGAATCCGACTACATCACAGTGGTTCAACACTGCGGCATTTGCCTTCTCTGCTCCGGGGACGTTCGGCAACGCCGGCAGGAATATTCTCGAGGGTCCGGGATTTCAGAGTGTAAATATGTCGCTCGTGAAGAACACTGCTCTGACGGAGAGCGTGAAACTACAATTCCGGGCCGAGGCCTTCAACCTCTTCAACCATCCAAACTTCAACTTGCCGGACAACTTCCTCGGCTCCCCGACCTTCGGCCAGATCACGTCGGCACGCGACCCCCGCCACATTCAGTTTGGATTGAAGTTACTGTTTTAGCCAAGGATTCACACGGATAAACGCGGATTAGGAAAGTTTTCTTAATCCGCGGTGTCCGTGTTCATCTGTGGCCGATCATCGTAGTAGCGATATTGAGCTGATAGAAGAATATCGGCTTCGTCGCTGCTGGCGGTTTGAGCGGCCATCGTGCCGTCGAGTTGTTCGTAGAGTGGTGGGGGGATTTCGGCGAACTCGGACATTGGACCGTAGACCTGGTCCACGCCTTCTTTGAAGACGTCGCCGATCAAGAGATTGATGATGTGGACGCGTTCGTCCGGATACTTTCGCAAAAATCCGGAGAAGCTGAAGCCCTCGTTGTAGAACGCATACACGAGCTTGCGCATCGACTCGATGCCGCGGTCTAGCTTCGCCTGGTACTGCCCGAGTCGCGCGGCGGAGAAGTCGTCGTGGTTGAAAGCATCGTGAATGGCGTCCGCTGCCAGTTCCGCCATCTTCAACGCCAACAGCACTCCGGACGAGTAGATCGGATCGAGAAAACCGTAAGCGTCGCCAATCAGGATGAAGCCGTTGCCGGCGTTCTGCTTGGAACGATATGAGTAGTCGAGGATCGAATAGATCTTGTCGACGCGAGTGCCTTCAGCCACACGCCTCCGGACCGACTCACACTTCTCGATCTCTTCGTTAAAGATCTTCGCCAGATCCTGCCCGCGATTCTTCAGCAGGTAATCGGGATCGGCCACGATGCCGACACTCGTGATGTCGTTTTCGAGCGGGATGTACCAGAACCAACCGCCGCTGCCAGGTTCCGTGCGCAACACGAGCGTCGCGCCGCCGTTCAAATCAGGCTCGCGATGCGCGTCCTTAAAGTAGGAATACAGCACGGCCTTCTTGAGTTTTGGATCGCGCACGCGCCAGCGAAACTTATTCGACAGCATCGCGCTCTGGCCAGTCGCGTCGACAACAACCTTCGCGAAGAATTTCTCGCGCGAGCCATCCTGCATCTCGACTTCGACACCAACGGCCTTATCACCTTCGAACAGCACCTGTTTGACCAACACGCCCTGATGGACCACCGCGCCCTGCTCGGCCGCGTGATCGATCAGCAGGTGATCGAACTGTGCGCGCGTGATCTGCCAGGTAACGGCGCTTTCGTGATGCACTGCCTCGAAGAAATAAAACGGGCGCGATTCCTTGCCGGCCGAGTTGGCAAACTGCACGCTATACTTGCGCACAAACGGGCTTTGCCTGAGTTTCTCGAGCACGCCGAGACGACGAAAGGTCCAGTAAGTGTCAGTCATCAACGACTCGCCAATGTGATGGCGCGGAAAAATCTCTTTCTCGAACAGAATCACCTGGCGGCCTTCGCGCGCCAGAATGCCGGCAACAGAGCTCCCCGCGGGTCCACCACCCATTACGATGACGTCATATGTATTATTCATGCGTAGCGTACGGTTCTCAGTTCAGGTTCAAAAAAATCGATGAGGAAATGATCCACTTGCAAAAGACCAGTTCGCGTCAGCGCGATCGTGCCGTTGTGACGCGCGAGCAGGCTCTTTTCTTCCAGTCCTTCATAGACAGGACGGAACTCGCTCCAAACATCAACGCCAAACTTCTTCTGAAAGTAAGCGGTGTCGAGCGCGCCGGTCTTTAACTGCAAGACCATCTCGCGAATCAGTCGCTGCTTTGGTGTCAGTGAAACGGCCCGCAAAAGCGGCAGGCGATCTTCGTTAAGGATGCGCACATACTCTTCGAAGTTGTGCGCGTTTTGGAAATTGACGCCGCCGAAATGCGAAAACGACGAAACGCCGATGCCGATCATGTCGCCGCCATGCCAGAGCGCGTCTCGATAGATGAACCGGCAAGTCTTCTTTTTAGTCGCGACGATGTCAGTGCCTGCGATTTCGTAGTCGTGTGCCAGGAATTGTTCGAAAGCGTAATTGAGCCAATTGCGTTTCGTGTCCCAACCAGCGATGGGCGAAGTGATGCCCTTCTTCAGGATGTCCTGCGAGATGACCGTGTTGTAGGGCAATTCCATCTGATAGATCGTGACGGAGTCGGGCTGAAGCTCGATCGCGCGGCGTACGCTCTCGCGCCACTTCTCTTCAGTTTCGCCCATCATGCCCGCAATCAGGTCGATGTTGATTTGTGGGAAGTCGACTTCGCGGGCCCACTGGTACGCGCGATAGATTTCGGGTGACAAGTGCGCGCGACCGTTTGCAGCGAGGACATCGTCGTCGAAGTGTTCGATGCCCAGACTCAGACGCGTCACGCCGATGTCTTTGAGTGTTTCGAGCTTCGCTTTGTGGAGCGTGCCGGGTTCGCACTCAAACGTGACTTCTTCGGCGTTGGCCCAGCTCACGTGTTGATTGAGTCCATCGACGAGATAATGCAACTGTCGCTCGCTGATGTACGAAGGCGTGCCGCCGCCGAAGTACGCGAACCGCAGTTGGCGACTCTGAAAGGCCGGCATGCGGCTGTAGAGCTCGTTCTCTTTGATCAGCGCGTCAAGATAGACTTCGATCTCCGAGGCGTTCTTGTCAGTGTAGACTTTGAAGTAACAGAAGAGGCAGCGCTTGCGGCAGAACGGGATGTGAATATAAAGGCCTAAGGGTTCGTCGACTCTCGCCGGCTGGTTGAGCGCCTCGATTGCCTGAGGTACAAATTCCGGTTTCCACTGCGAAAACGGTGGATAATTCGAGACAAAATAGTTCCCTACTTCGGTTCTGGTATCTACAGCCATCGAGTCCAGTCAAATTAGCATTAATGGAATAATTTGGCCACGGATGAACAAAGATATATACGGTTTACTACGCAGGACCAATAATCAAGGTTGCGCTGTTGGGATGAAGCATGTATAGAAAGCCGATGCCCCCTCGACGGCGATTCACTTTCTCGGACGCACGCCACTATTTACCGTATTTTTTGCTGCTGCTGATCTTTGTCGTCGGTGTTTGGCTGATCCTCGCGGCCGGTTCAAAGCTTCAGCCGGCCGCAGTGGTTGCAAGACCCGAAACAACAGCCCAACCCGCCAGCGTCCTCTGGGAAAACTTCAGGACCCCACTCAGCATTCTACTCACGCAGATCATCGTCATCTTAGCGATGGCGGGACTGTTTCGCAGACTCTTTCGCTTGATTCATCAGCCACCGGTGATGGGCGAGATGGTCGCGGGTATCGTGCTCGGTCCATCAGTGCTGGGACTGATCTATCCGCCTGCACTCTCGTTTCTCTTCCCCGCGTCTTCACTCGAAACGCTGCGCCTGTTGAGCCAGATCGGTGTCGTGCTCTTCATGTTCATCGTCGGCACGGGGCTCAACGTCCAATACGTACGAGAAAAAGGATCCGCGGCGGTGATGATCAGTCATGCGAGCATCATCGTTCCTTTCTTACTTGGGACCGCGCTCTCGCTTTTTCTTTATGGCGAACTGGCGGCGCCAGGAACCTCTTTCAACGCATTTGCGTTATTCATCGGGGTGGCGATGAGCATCACCGCGTTTCCGGTGCTCGCTCGCATTCTTGAAGACCGCAGGCTTTCGCAAACCACACTCGGTTCGATCGCTCTCACCTGTGCGGCTGTCGATGATGTCACTGCCTGGTGCATCCTCGCGCTCGTGATAGCGCTGGTTAAGTCAACGGGATTAGTAAGCTCCGTGATGACGATCGGTTTAACTCTCGTCTTTGCGGTAGCGATGCTCTTTGTAGTGCGGCCACAACTGGCTCGGGTAATCAAAGAGCCTGAGTCGCAGTTTCACAGACACAGGTTGATCCCGATCATTCTGGCGTTTTTGCTGGCCTGCGCGTTACTCACCGAGACGATCGGCATTCACGCGCTCTTCGGCGCCTTTGTCGCCGGCGTAGTCATGCCGCCATCTACAGAATTTCGGGTCTTTCTCAAAGACAAGTTGGAGGCGTTCGGCTCGTACGCGCTGCTGCCGCTATTCTTTGCGTTTACCGGGCTGCGAATGCAAGTCGGTCTGTTAAACGATTGGCAGGGATGGTTGCTCTGCGCGCTGATTATCGTCGTCGCGATCGCGGGCAAGCTCGGCGGCAGCATGTTGATGAGTCGCTGGACCGGAATGAGCTGGTCGCGATCGTTTTCAATCGGCGTGCTGATGAACACCAGAGGATTAGTTGAACTGGTGGTGCTCAATATCGGTTATGAGCTCGGCATTCTTCCCGGACGCATCTTCACAATGATGGTATTGATGGCCCTGGTCACGACGTTCATGACCGGCCCGCTTCTTTCATTGGTCAAGAATCAGGATTAAAGGAGAACCGGCGATGGCACGAAAGACATTGTTGATAGTCGCGGCGATCATGGCACTCTCATTATTTGCCTTCGCAGCGACTAAACCAGACTTCAGTGGCACGTGGACCATGGATCGAGCGCGCAGCTTCGGTCTGCCGCCCGACATGAATCAAACTCTCGTCGTCAGTCAGAAAGACGACCAGATCGAACTCGAAACCAAACTCATCCAGCCGAACAACGAACGCAGCGTGAAGGACACCTACGTTTTCGACGGCAAGGAACACGAGTTCACGCCGCAAACACCACCGAATCAACCACCGGCGAAAGGCAAGCGAACCGTGATGTGGCTGCCGGGCGACAGAGGAATCGAGGTCACTGAAGTGACGACTGCTGAGACGCCGAAAGGACCAGTGACGACTCAGGTGGTGCGGAAGTGGACCATCTCCGGGCTGGGTGAGTTAGTAATCGACATGTACGTCGATGACCCGCACGTCTCTTACGAAGCGAAGCAGATCTTTACTAAAAAATAATCCGCGCAAATCCGCGTTTATTCGTGGCTTATCTTCCGGAAATATCGTAAGCAGCCATCTCGTTTGAGTTGCGCACGAGCAATTTCCCGTTGTCAATCGCGGGATAATTCCACGTTTGACCCTGCACAGCCGCGAAGCGCGCGACCTCGGTATACGCGCTTGGCGTCGCCTTCACGAGCGCCACGTCGCCTTTGTCACTGGTCACGATCAAGTGGCTGCCGGCCAGAATGATCTGCCCGTAGCCATAGCGGCCATCCTTCCACTTGCGCTCGCCGGTGTTAACGTCCAAACAAACGAGGATGCCTTCGTCGAGACCATAGATGTAACCGTTATAAAGAACAGAGCTATTAAACTTGTTCTTCATATTGGTGTTTTCCCAAATCGTGGACGCGGTAAAACTATTGCCGCTGCCCTTGACCTCAACCAAGGCCGCGCCTTTTCCATAGCCTGACGAAATGAAGAAACGATTCCGATCGACCATGATCGGTTGCGAGACGTTGATGCCGTTGTCCGTATCCCACGGATACTCCCAGAGCAGCGCGCCATTCTCCGGCGCCAGACCCACGACGCGCGACGCACTCACGACAACAATCTGGCGCCGGCCCGCGAGCTCAACCAGCATCGGCGAAACGTAAGCCTGCGTGTCGTTGAGCACACGCCAAACTGGAGCGCCGTTATTCTTGTTGTAAGCAACGACAGATTTGCCTGAAGTGCCGCCGGGCAGAACGATCACTTTGTCGTCGACGATCAGCGGTGACGCGGCCATGGCCCAGGGAAGATTCTTCGCCTGATTATCGGAAAGAATATTCTTACCCCAGATCACTGCGCCATTATTCGCGTCCAAACAACGAAACTCTCCGGTAGCGCCGAGCGCATAAATGCGACCCGCATCCCATGTAGGCGTCGCGCGTGGTCCATCACCAGTTGAATCGGTGTACGCGGCATTCCACTTCTGCGTCCAGAGCTCGCGGCCGTTATTCATGTCGTAAGCCGCAACCACTTCCTGGCTGCGACGCTGTTCGATCGTGTACGCCTTTCCATCTGCTACGACAAACGACGCATGTCCGACGCCGACTGGCTGTTTCCAAAGAACGGGCAAGCCGTTGGCGGGCCAGTTCGTCGAAATGGTCGCCTCTTCATACTTGCCATCGCGCTTCGGGCCGCGGAAATTTGTCCAGTAGTTTCGAGCGGTTGCGGCAGCAGGCGTCTGCCCGGGCGAGGGGCTGGCGCTGGGTGACGGACTTGGGCTCGGAGCGGGTGTAGCTGAGGGTGCGGGTTGTGCCGCCTGTTCCTGCCGTTGCTTTTCGAGTTCGGCGTAGTGCGCGTCGTTCCCGCCTCGGCTGCACGCTGAGGCAGCGAGTACGGCGCAGGCAAGTAACGTTACGAAGCTAAGTCTCCGAAACATAGGCCAAATCCGTCCTTATCCGTGGAATCTGCAGTTAAAGTTAACACGGATTAGACGGATTTTTATTAACTTATGTTCCAATGCAATAGAGATTCTTTTCGCCCCGAATGAAGATTCGGCCGTCAGCAATTGCCGGCGAGGCGTAAACAGGCTCGCCAACTGAGTTGGTGCCGAGGACCTCGTGCTTCGGACCCGCTTTGATGATGAACGTGTCACCATCTTCACTGGTCATCAGAATCTTATTTTCGAACGCCACCGGCGAGGCGGTAAACGTCGCGGGAATCGGGATGCGACCGCCTTCGTATTTCACTTCGCCTGTCTTCGCATCAATGCAAGTGAGAATGCCGCGATCGGTTGTCAGGTAAAGATAGTCGCCGTAGAGAATCGGTGACGGAACGTACGCCGTGCCTTTCTCATATTTCCACGGCACATTCGGAGTTCCGGTCAGGTCTCCGTTCTGACCGAGTTTGATGGCATAGGCGATCTTTGCCGGAAAGCCGGCGACGAGATACGCCATTTCACTGTTGGCAACGGGCGAAGGAATCGCGTTGCTCTCGACGCCCTTGTGTCGCCAGAGCTCTTTGCCGGTGGCGGGATCATAAGAGATCAGGAACTCTGTTCCGCTGGTGATCAATTCCGGGCGCGTCGCCGTACGGACCAAAATCGGAGTGGACCAACTCACCTGGACCTTGCGCGGCGTCTCCCACACTTCTTTGCCGGTCTTCTTATCAAACGCAACGATGAACGAGGCCTCGCCATTTTCTTCGTCACACTGCACGATCACGAGATTCTCGAACAGGATTGGCGACGTTCCCGTTCCCATGCCGACTGTGCCAAGATTTCCGAGTTGCGCTTTCCACGCCAGATTGCCTTTGAAGTCGTACGCGTAAAGACCTTCAGTGCCGAAAAACGCATAGACGAGTTTGCCATCAGTCGTCGGAGTTGAAGCAGCGTATGAGCTCTTGCGATGACGATTGTCGTACGGCGTGCCTTCCCACGCGGTCGATTGCCAGAGGATCTTGCCGCTATCACGATCGATGCACAGCACCTTGAAAGTATGTTTGTGATCGGCGCCGATGCTGTCCGGATGCAGGAACTCTTTGTCACCGTCCATGTGCTTCACTGCCTTCGCGCCGGGAACCACTGCTCCTTCGACTGCCGTCGTCAGAAACACCCGGTTGCCCCAGACGATCGGCGACGAATGCGAGCGACCTTCGATCGGAGTCTTCCACTTGATGTTCTTGGTCGGACTCCATTCAGACGGAAGGTTCTTCTCGTTTGAGACACCGGAACCATCCGGTCCGCGCCACTGCGGCCAGTTCCCCGCTGATACACCTCTCGCGATCCAACTGAGACTCGTAACGGCTGATGCGATAACGAGCGTAATAGCAATCCGGTGTGTTTGTTTCACAGTGTCGATCCTTTTTCGAATCCGTGTAATCCGTTGCTTACTTCTCTCCGAAGGCGTACACATGCGAGACCGTACGCACGATCAACAATCCATCCGAGATCGCCGGCGTGGCCATCATCACTTCACCCACGGGATTCTTTGCGAGCAACTCATACTTCGGTCCCGCCTTCACGACGAACACGTCGCCGTCTTCGCTCGACAGATAAATCTTTCCATCCGAGGCGACTGGCGAAGCAGTGAACGCGCCGCCAGTTCCACCGAGACGTTCCTGGTAAACGCGCTCCCCAGTCTTTGCGTTGTAAGCAGTCAACACGCCCTGATTCGAGCAGGTGTAGAGCAACTCGCCGTAGACGATCGGCGTTGGCATGTATGGACCACCGCGCTGCTTGCTCCACGCGATGAAATCGCTCGAGTCTTTTCCCTGCGGAAGCGTGAGATCGCCGCTGCCGCCAGGCTTGATGGCGTAGATAGGTTGAATCGGTGCGTAACCACTCGTAACGAAGATCAGATCGTGCGCGACGAAAGGCGTTGGAGTCGTAATCTCAGACATCGGACCGAGATGCCAGAGTTCTTTGCCAGTCGCAGGATCGTAGCCGCGAATCGCTTTCGTGCCGTTCGTGATCAATTCCGTGCGCGTGGCGCCTTCGTAGACAGTCGGCGTGCCCCAGGAAGAAAGCTCCTCGCGGGGCGTCTTCCAGACTTGTTTGCCCGTCTTGAGATCGTAAGCGGCGATGAACGAATTCTTTTGAATATCAGCCTGCACGATCACGAGGTTCTTGTAGATGATCGGCGAGCTACCGTATTCCCACTGGTAGTCAACATCGTAGAACCAACCGGCATCGAGCACGCCGAGATCCTGTTTCCACAAGAGCTTGCCGTTGAGGTCGTAAGCGTAAAGACCTTCGGAACCGAAGTTGACGATTAGATATTTTCCGTCGGTGGCGGGCGTTGAAGCCGCGTGTGAAGACTTCGGATGGCGCTTAACTTTCGGAATTCCCTCGGACGCAGTCTGTTCCCAGAGTATCTTGCCGGTCGACTTGTCGAGTGCGTAAACCTTCCAGGCATGTTTCGGATCGTCTTTCACCGGAGCGACGTCACCGAAGAGTCCGAAGCGAGTCTCATCCTTGCCGGAGGTGACTGCGGATACAACAAACACCTTGTTGCCCCAAACGACCGGACTCGCGTGTGACAGGCCCGGAATCTCAGTTTTCCAACGGACGTTCAGCGAGGTTGCAGCGTCGAACTTCACCGGTTGCGCGGTTCCTTCGGCGACTCCGGTCGCGCCTGGACCACGAAACTGCGGCCAGTTCTGTGCGTGTGCGGCAGTCACAGTAGCGGTGATGAAAATGATTGCTAGTGTCAGTTGTTTCATGAGTTCGCTCTTCGTAGAAGTTTGTTTCACGCAAAGGCGCAAAGTTTTACGCAAAGGCGCAAAGGTTTTCTTTGTGTCTTCGTAAACCCTTTTGTGCCTTTGCGTGAAACTGGTTTTTACTGACTCGCGTCGCCAGTGCGCTTCATCTGATTTACAGTCTGTCCCTGCTTGAACGCTATGCTCGTGACTTTGCCGGCCTCGACGTTGAATGTCAGTGTGATGCCGCCGAAGTTGACGGGCCGGAACGTCGTGTTGTCGAGCGCAAAGAATGGCTGCAACTCGCGAGTGAATCCGCCCACGAATAACTTCCCGTCTTTGACGGTGACGGTCACTTCTGGTCCATTGTCACCTTTGTACTTGCCTGCGTAAGTTTGAAGCGTTGCGGCATCGACTGGCGGCGGAGCCTTCGCACCAGCCTTCTTTAACATCTCAGTGATGGCCGCGTTCTTTTCATCAGTGGATGACATCGCGAGAGCTGTAGTTAGGCTTTCGGTTTGCAGCCCGCCACGGTCCAACGCGATCTTCACTAGTTCCGCATTGCCTCCGCGCACTCCAGCCAACAAGACATCCTCAATCTCGTCGGTCGCCTTTTCGGCCAACAGACGAACGACCTGCACGTGTTTGCCGTCGATGGCCCAACTCATCGCAGTAGCACCGTAAAAGGTGTCTTTGACTTTCACATCGGCGCCGTGGTCGAGCAGTATCTTTGTGATCTCCGCGTTGCCGCGTTCGGCCGCCTTGAACAGCGCCGTCGTGCCATAACGAAACTTCGCATTCACGTCAGCGCCGTGGTCCAATGCAGACGTCACTCCGGCGACGTCGCCCTTGCGAACAGCGTCATAAAGCTGATCGTTGAGTTCCTGTTTGGAGGGAGTCGCCGTTTGGAAAAACAGGAGTCCGGCGAGTGAAAAGAGGAAGACCTTTTGTAGCACCAACATGATTTCATCCTCGCGGTGAACAAAACCAAAGCAATCACAGATTAACGGATGAGACGGAACCTGCTAGAATCACGGAAAAAGTGTAACGCAGCAACGTGAGCTTACGTATTCTACATCCACAAGGTTGCAAGCGCGCAGCGACTTCTTAACCCTTTTTACAGCTTTTTCGCGAACGCGAAAAGCATCTTTTATCTGTAGTGGTGGGCCTCCAAAATGACTAACCTTATCTCCATTTATTTGAACCTTTGTCTTGCTTTCGCCGTCATCGGCGGAAGCGACTGGGCCGAATGGCGCGGTCCGGCCCGCGATGGAATCTCCGCTGAAAAAAATCTTCCGGCGAAGTGGTCGCCAACAGGAGAGAACCTTGCCTGGAAAGCTCCGTATGGTGGTCGCTCTGGACCGATAGTCATCGGCGATCATGTCTACCTGCAAAACACCGCCGGCTCGGGCGAGACGGAGCAGGAACGGCTGATGTGTTTCAATGCTGATACCGGCAAGCTGCTCTGGGAACATCGCTTCAACGTTTACCTCAGCGACGTTCCTCCACATCGCGTCGGCTGGGCGTCTCCGGTCGGAGATCCAGCGACGGGAAATGTCTACGCGTTCGGTGTCGGTGGCAATCTCATCGGTTTCAGTAAAGATGGAAAAGTGTTGTGGGAACGATCGCTCGGCGAAGATTTCGGACTCCTCACCACGCACGGCGGTCGCACCGTGTCGCCGATCATCGATGGCGATCTGGTGATCGTCAGCGGCGTGACGTTTCAGTGGGGACAGCATGGACGCGGCGCGCATCGCTTCCTGGCGTTCGATAAAAAGACCGGTGAGACGATGTGGGTGAGTGCTCCCGGCGGCAGACCATACGATACGACTTACGCGCCACCAATCATAGTCAACGTCAACGGAACGCGGTTGCTGATTCAGGGAGGCAGCGACGGCTTCGTCTACGCAATTAAGCCGCAGACCGGTGAGCCCGTCTGGAAGTATGAGATCAGCAAACGCGGGCTCAACACCGGAGTGGTCGTACATAACAACGTCGCAATCCTCACGCACAGCGAAGAGAACCTCGCCTCGAGCGAGATGGGAATGATGGTCGCTGTTGACGCCTCCGCGAAAGGCGATATCAAGCCGGAACAAGTCAAGTGGAGCACTTACGGCTGGCAAGGCGGCTTCTCTTCACCGGTGCTCGATGGCGATCTCATGTACCAGATCGACAACAGCGCCAACATCGCGGCATTCGACGTAAACACCGGCAAGCAACTCTGGCTGAAGAACCTCGGCACGATCCAGAAGGCGTCACCAGTGCTTGCTGACGGCAAGTTGTACGTCGGCACTGAGAACGGAACGTTTTACATCCTCAAGCCATCAGCAACCGGCTGTGAGATTCTCAATCAGGTTCACTTAGAAACCGGCGGTCTGGAAGAGAAGATCATCGGCTCGGCCGCAGTTGCGAATGGACGCATTTATTTCGCCAGTGAAGCTGGTCTGTACTGCATCGGCAAAAAAGCGAATCGCACCTCTTCTCATACGACGGCCGGCGCTGCAGCCGTGGGAACGCCCGTCAGTTCAAATCCCGCCACGTTCGTTCAGGTAGTCCCGACTGAGTTGATACTGAAACCTGGAGACAAAGTTAATTTCCGCGTTCGGCTTTTTGACGCGCAGGGAAACTTTATTCGCGAAGAACCCACAGCGACATGGTCGCTCGACAAGTTGAAAGGGACGGTTGAAAACGGTCACTTTACTGCGGCCTCTGACGCGATCGCGCAGGCGGGTCTCGTCAAAGCAACGGTCGGTGACTTGAGTGGAACTGCAAGCGTGCGCGTCTTTCCGCCGCTGCCGTGGAGTGAGACGTTCGATTCGTATGCCCTCAACACGCTGCCGCCGGCATGGGTGAATACCACGCTGAAGTTTGCGGTGCGCGATCAGAACGGAAACAAGGTGCTGACGAAGTTAACTGAAGGATCTTCTTTGCTGACTCGTGCCCGAGCCTACATGGGACCATCAGACTGGTCCAACTACACGATCGAAGCCGATGTAAACGCCACACAAAAGCGACGACAACAGGGGGACGCCGGCGTCATAGCGCAGCGCTACGTTTTGACTCTTTACGGCAACACCCAGATGCTGATGATCGAGCCCTGGCAACCTGAAATAAAGCGCACCAAGAGTGTTGCCTTCGCGTGGAAGCCTGATACCTGGTACCGCCTCAAGCTGGAAGTCCAGAACCTGCCGGACGGCACAACGCGTGCGCGCGGAAAAGCGTGGCTTGCAACCGAACCCGAACCGTCTGCATGGATGGTTGAACGCATCGATCCGATTCCAAACCGCCAGGGCGCACCTGGAATTTTCGGCAACGGTCTCGCTGAACTCTATTTCGACAACATAAAGGTGTACGCAAACAAATGAAATTCAAAAGCCTTAAATCCAACGCAATCATCAATCGCCCGACTGCCTTACTGTGCGCCGTACTCCTGCTGACTGCCGCCATCGTCTACTGCCCTGCGCCATCTGCATCGGCGTCAGATCCGGGCACGGGCGACTGGCCCATGTGGGGCGGCACACCGGATCGCAACATGGTCTCAAACCAGAAAAACATGCCGACGAGCTGGGACGTCAAGACGAAGAAGAACATCAAGTGGGTGGCCCAACTCGGTTCGCAAGCTTACGGCAACGTAGTTGTCTCGGGGGGCATGGTCTTTGTCGGCACGAATAATGAAGGATTGAAAGATCCAAAGATCACAGGCGACAAAGGTGTTTTGATGGCTTTTCGTGAATCTGACGGCCAGTTCATGTGGCAGATGGTCCATGACAAGCTGGCCTCCGGGCGCGTGAACGACTGGCCTTACCAGGGCGTCGCGTCGTCGCCATTAGTCGACGGTAATCGCGTCTATTACGTCTCGAATCGCGCCGAGCTCATGTGTCTCGACACGCAGGGTTTTCGCGACGGTAAAAACGATGGGCCATACACCGAAGAGAAACTCACGGGCGAAACGAACGCAGACATCATTTGGAAGTTCGACATGATGGAGGAAGTCGGCTCGTTGCCACACAACCTCGCGAATTCGTCACCTGTCATGTACGGCGATCTCATCTATGTCAGCACTTCAAACGGTCAGGACGAGAGTCACGTCCACATCCCGTCGCCAAAAACGCCCGCAATCATTGCCATTAACAAGAACACCGGCAAACTCGTTTGGGAAGACAATTCCGTTTTCGACAGAATCCTGCACGGACAGTGGTCCTCGCCGACAGTGGGAACAATCGGCGGCGTGGTCCAACTCATCCACGCGCAGGGTGACGGGTGGATTCGTGGCTACGAAGCGCTGACGGGCAAGAAGCTCTGGGAGTTTGATACGAATCCGAAAGATTCAGTTTGGCCCAAGACACGCAACGAATTGATCAGCACGCCGGTGGTTTACCAGGATCACGTCTACATCGCCAACGGCCAGGACCCGGAACACGGCGAAGGCGTGGGCCACATGTACTGCATCGACGCCACCAAGCGCGGCAACATCACTCAGACGGGTCTAGTGTGGCACTTCGACAAGATTCGTCGTTCGATCTCCACGCCTGCGATCAAGGATGGGCTCGTTTACGAGGCTGACTTCAGTGGTTTCCTGCATTGTCTCGACGCGAAGACGGGCCAGGTTTACTGGACGCACGATCTGTTCGCGGCTGTTTGGGGTTCGCCGATGCTGGTTGACGGCAAGATTTATCTGGGCGA
>Ga0126376_10000374_pt1 | contig 21526 bp, 21 predicted proteins | sample PanSoiMetPlot_15_FD_92760 | JGI IMG/M metagenome (GOLD analysis project Ga0126376, IMG submission 92760) | Tropical forest soil microbial communities from Panama - MetaG Plot_15 | ecosystem: Environmental > Terrestrial > Soil > Tropical forest > Bulk soil | place: Panama | collected 2016-02-17
AACCGGCGGCACGTCCTCGCCCATCTCGCGTTCGCCGGCCTCATCGACGTGCAGGATCGCATGTGGCACAACCGCTCGTACACCACCGGCCACAAGGGCTATCGAGCGCGCGCCACGATCGAGCTCGGCGAGGCCATCGGCTGGGACCAGGGGCACGACGTGCTCTACGCCGGCGTGCCTGACATGGCCGTCGGCCCGCGCTGGTACTCCGGCTACGAGCTCGGCTGCAACGTCATCCAGAACTTGCTCGACGGGCGCGATCAGGAGATGCTCGCCCAGACCGCGCCGCTCACGCCGGCCGAGGAGGCCATGCTGGTCGAGGTGATCACGCGCCAGCGTGAGTTCTCGGTCATCGACGCGCTGGTGGCCCTGCTCAAGGGCGGGCGGAGCCCGCGCCGCATCCTCGACGCGATCCAGGTCGCCGCGGCTCAAGTCATTCTCGAGACGGGCGAGCCCAACAACTACTCGATGGCGCAGCACGGCTACGAGTACTGCAACACGGTCGGCTGGTTCTACGACACGTTCGAGCACCCGCACCGCCTGAAGCTGCTCTTCGTCGCCGCGCTCTTCATCAACCGCGGCTCCGAGCACCAGGCCAACACCCCGGGCAACGGTCGGCGTGCGATCGCGCCGCCGGTCGGCTCCGAGGCGTGGTCGGCCCGCCAGATCCTCGAGAAGCTCGAGGCGGCGCTGCTCGCGCTCCGTACCGACGAGTCGGTGGATCTGACCGCCGCGTACCTGAAGGGCGGCTACGACCGAGCGCCGCTCGTGCAAACCCTGGCGACAGCGGCGAGCATCATCGGCAACGATCCGCATAACCAGGAGCTCGGACTCTGCACGCTCGAGGACTACTTGAAGACGCAGGCCCACGACCGCGACCGGCTCTTGCTGGCGAGCGCCCAGCACACGGCCGGGCACCGGAAGTACGGCGATCCGCTGGAGGCGTATCGGCGGTTCGCGGAGGCGATGGGGCTGGACGCGCGGTAGCGCGCTACTTCGACTGCTGCTTGATCTCGGCGATCTTGCGACCGCGATCGCCCGCCAGGCGGTCGCGATCGCGCGCCAGCTCGCTCTCGAGCTTCTCGACCTCTTCCTGGCTCTGCGCCTTCCGCATCGCGTCGCGGTGAAGGATCTCGCGCTCCGCCATCCTCGCCTGGTAGACCTGCCGCGCCTCGGCGATCGCCGCCTTCTGCTGATCGGTCAGCGGTCGCTCCTCGACGCCGGCCTCGCGATCCTTCTGCCGCAGGCGCTCCATCGCCAGCTCGTACGCGCTCTTGGGGCCGTCGGAAGGCATCGGACTAGAGTCTAACCCGGCTGGCCGACCCTAGGGTCGGTTCAGGTACTCCAATATCTGGTCCCGGTGCTCTGCGACCAGCTTCGCCGCGGACACGTAGATGAGCTGACGATCGCACTCCGAGCTCAACCCGAGCCGCGTCGGGATCTGGGCGATGCGGTCCGCGGCCTCGTCCGGCGTCTTGAGCGCCGGGGACTCCGCCTTGCGGGCCGGCGGCAGGTCACTCATGTCCGCCGCGAATTTGGCCTCGGTGTGGCGGAGAAAGATGACGGTGAAGGTCTTCGGATCCGGAAACACGCCCTCGAGTTGAAGCGTGCGGAAGAAGAGCGCCTGATAGGTGATCGCCCGCTCCTCTATGATGCTGGGAATACGGGTGAAGTCGGCGCGGCTTCCCCGCCCGAGAGCGCGACGCCCAGGAGCAGATCGCGCTCCGGCGCGGTGGTCATGCACGTACCGGGCGCGTCCACCGGCTTCACGGTGTAGTAGTGAGCGCTCGCGCATCCGGTCAGGAGGGCGGCGCCGACGAGGGCGAGCGCGACACGCGTGTAGATCATAGGATCTCCCGGGGCGCGCCTCTTGGCGCCCTCCCCGGGCAGTCTACGAGCAGCGAGCCCGCGCCGCAAAAATAAGTATTGATTCTCACCGGACCGCGTAGGCCATCAGCGCAGGCACTATGGGACGAAAGTCGTAGTCCGGACGCTTCTCACCGCAAGAGCTTCTCGGCTCTCACCCCGATCAGCCGGATCTTCGTCCCCCGGGGATTCTCCCGCGCATCGAAGAACGGCGCGAAGAGCTCGGCCGCGGCACTGCAGAGCGCTGCCTCGCTCGCCACCTCCTCGCGCGAGGTGTGCGAGCGGGTCAACGTCCGGAAGTGCGCGAAGCGGACGGTGATGGTGACGGTACGGCAGGCGCGGAAGCCCTGGCGCTGGAGTCGCCCGAAGACTTCCGCCGCCAGCGCCCGGACCCGCTGCAGGATGAAGTCGACGTCGAGCGTGTTCACCTCGAAGGTTTCCTGCTCGCCGACCGACTTCGGCTCCCACTCGTTGGAGACGACGCTGTCGGAGAGCCCGCGCGCCTTGGCGTGAAGATCGTCGCCCCAGCGGCCGAACCACTCGTTGAGCCGAGCAGCGTCGAGGGAACGCAGGTCCTGGACCATGCGGATGCCGTGCTCGTTGAGCTCCGCCTCGGTCTTCGGGCCGATGCCGGGAATGACGCGGATGCTCATCGGAGCGAGAAAGGCCTGGACTTCGTCAGGCGTCACGACGGTCAGGCCGTCGGGCTTCTTGAAGTCCGAGGCGATCTTCGCCACGAGCTTGTTGGGGCCCAGACCGATCGAGCACGTGAGACCCTCGCGTTCGACGATCTCGCGCTTGAGCGTCCGCGCGCACTCGACCGCCGCCTCGAAGCTCCCGAGCGACGAGAGGTCCAGATAGGCCTCGTCGATGCTCGCCTCCTCGAAGGCATCGCCTACCGGCGCGATGATCGCCATCACTCGCTCCGACATCTCCACGTAGAGCCGGCGGTTGCCGTGGACGAAAGCCACCGGCTCCTCGCCCCTCGCGATCGCTGCCTGCGCCAGCTTCCACGCCCGCGAGATGGGCATCGCCGCGCGGATGCCGTAGCGCCGCGCGGCGTAGCTGGCGGCCTCGACGACGCCGCGGCCCCGGCCCTCCTTCGGGTCGGCGCCGACGACGACGGGCTTGTCGCGGAGCGCCGGATTGTGGTGCGCCTCGACCGAGGCGTAGAAAGCGTCCATGTCCACGTGCGCGATGATCCGCACACGCGAAGGGTACTCCCGGGGGCTCAGTAGAGGTGACAGGCGACTTTGTGGCCTGCCGACAGCTCGACCAGCGGGGGCTCGTACTCGGCGCAGCGAGACATGACGAAGGGGCAGCGGGGATGGAAGTGGCAACCCCGCGGCGGGTCGACGGCACTCGGCACCTCGCCCGAGAGCACGATCTCCTCCCGCGGCTCGTCGGGGTGCGACGGCAGCGAGGCCGCGAACAGCGCCTTCGTGTATGGATGCAGGGGCCTGGCGCACAGCTCGAGGCTCTCGGCTACCTCGACCAGCTTGCCCAGGTACATCACCGCGGTCCGCTGGCTCAGGTGCGCGACCGCCGCCAGATCGTGCGCGATGAACAGATAGCTCACAGCGAGCCGCTCCTGGAGCTGCTCGAGCAGGTCGATGATGTGGGCTCGGATGGAGACGTCCAGGGCCGAGACCGGCTCGTCGAGCACGATGAGGCGCGCGCTGGTCGAGAGCGCCCGCGCGATGGCGAGTCGCTGTCGCTGGCCGCCGCTGAACTCGTGCGGGAACAGGCGAGCGACGTCGGGCCGGAAGCCGACCAGCTCGAGGAGGTGCACGACTCGCGCTCGCACATCGGCCGAGGAAAGACGTTCGTGCGCCCTGATCGGCTCGGCGATGATATCGCCCACACGCATGCGGGGGCTGAGCGAGCTGTACGGATCCTGGAACACGACCTGAACCTTCCGCCGGTAGTCCTGCAGGGCCGGCCCGCGCAGCTGCCCGACGTTGCGCCCCTCGAACTCGATGGTCCCCGACGTCGGCGCCTCGGCCGCCAGCACCAGCTTCGACGTGGTGGTCTTGCCGCACCCGGACTCCCCGACGAGACCGAGCGTCTCTCCGGCGTTGATCGTGAAGCTGATCCCGTCGACGGCCTTGACCACGGTCCGTCTCGCGCCGAACAGCGAGCTGCCGATCGGGAAATGCTTCTGGAGATCGTGCACGTCGAGGAGCGGCTTAGCCACGCGGCGTGGCCTCCTCGATGGGCAACCAGCATCGAACGCTGCCGGCGCCGTCCAGATCGTGCTGCTTTGGCTCTTCGAGCCGGCAGCGGTCGATCGCCCGCGGGCAGCGGGGCTGGAAGCTGCACCCGGGCGGAAGGCTCGCGAGATCGGGCGGCTGACCCGGGATGCCGCGAAGCGGCTCCTTGACGCCGAGCTTCGGAATGGAATCGAGGAACGCCCTCGTGTAAGGATGGCGGGGCTGGTAGAACAGACCCCGCACCGACTGCATCTCCACGATCTTTCCCGCGTACATCACCGCGACCCGGTCACACATCTTGGCGACGATGCCGAGGTTGTGGGTGACGAAGATCAGCGCGACGCCGGTCGCGCGCTGGAGATCCTTCAACAGATTCAGGTACTGCAGCTGGATGGTGACGTCGAGGTTCGTCGTGGGCTCGTCCGCGATGATGATCCGCGGTCCGCCGGCCTGAGAGATGGCGCCGACGATACGCTGCCGCATCCCTCCGCTCATCTGATGCGGGTAGTTTTTCATTCGATGCTCGGGCGACGGAATGCGGACGGCGGCAAGAAGCTGCGTGACGCGCTGGCGCAGCGCGCGCCCACGAAGGGACTGGTGGTAGTGCGCGGGCTCGGCCACTTGGTCGTAGATCGAAAAGAGCGGGTCGAGCGACGCCATCGGGTCCTGCAGAATCGTCGCGATCCGGCGCCCACGAATCCGGCGCATCTCCGACTGGCTCTTCGTGACCAGGTCCTGGCCTTCGAGCTCGATGACGCCGCTCACGATGCGCGCGCTCGGGGCGAGCAGGCGGACGATCGCATGGCACGTCGTGGTCTTGCCGCAGCCGGATTCGCCCACGAGGCCGAAGGTCTCTCCGGCGTCGACGGAGAAGCTGACGCCGTCCACGGCTTTCACGACGCGCGTGCCGCGAAAGCCGACGTAGTAGGTGCGAAGGTTGCGAACGTCGAGGAGCGGCGGCACGATTACCCCTTGACCTCCCAGACCTCCCACGGCCACGGGAACGGCGCGTTGAGGGTGTCCCAGTAGCGCTGCACGGCCTCGCCTTCGGGCAAGACCTTCTGGGTGACGGCGTGCACGAACGGCTGGAGGTAGAGCGGCACGAGATAGTACTCCTCGACGATGAGGCGCTGTAGCTCCCTCGACAGGCGGTCGCGTTCGACCGGATCGATGCTGGCCTCGTGCTTGGCCCACAGCGCCTCGAGCCTTGGCTCACAGATATATGACGCCTGCCCCGCGCACACCGCGTAGAGCCGAATCAGCGCCTTGGCGCCGCCGGGCCGCGGATCGATCCGCTGCACGATGGTGCGGTTGCCCGGGAAGCCCTTTCGACCCTTGCTCGTCTGGGCCATGTAGGCCGGCGCGTCCAGCATCTGCATCTTGGACCGCATCCCCACGGCGCGCAGGTCGTTGAGAATCCGCTCGGCCATGTCGTAGTACGGCGCGAACGGAACGTACCAGTCGAAGTCGAAGCCGTTGGGATAGCCCGCCTCGGCGAGCAACGATTTGGCTTTCCCCGGATCGTACGGCGGCACCGGTAAGTCGGTGCCGTCGCCGCGGAGTGCGTCGCGAGTCTCGTGGCTGATCCAGTTACCCCACGGCTTGCCGATCCCCTGGGTCTCCTGCCTCGTCAGGAACTGCCGATTGATCGCGAGGCTGATCGCTTGGCGCACCCGCTTGTCGTGGAAGGGGCTCGTGGGCTCGTTGTAGCCGGGGAACACGAGATGCCATGGCGAGGTGAAGTTGGGATTCCAGCGCAGCTTGGGGTCGGCCATCACCCGCTGCAGCAGCTTGCCGGTCATCCCGTACGCGAGATCGAGCTCGCCAGTCTCCAGGCCGGCCACGCGGCCGGCGAGGTCTCTGATGCCTCTGACATTGATGAACTTGACGCCGGGCGGCCGTCGCCAGTACTCATCCCAAGCCTCGACCGACACCCGCACGCCGGCCTCCTGGCTGACGAACTTGAACGGCCCCGCGCCCATGGGGCGGGCATTGAAGGCCTCCTTGCCGACGCGCTCGTAATAGTGCTTGGGAACAATCCATCCGGCGCCGCTGCCGCTGCCGTTGTACAAATCGAGGAAATCCACGAACGGCCCTTTGAAGTGGAACACGATCGCGCGGTCGTCGACGATCTCGATGCGGTCGAGCTTGTCCTGCAAGGGCTTGAAGTTGAGCCCCCGATAGTTTTCATAGGTCCACTTGACGTCCGCCGTCGTGAGCGGACGGCCGTCCTGGAATTTGAGGCCGGGCCGCAGGCGGAACGCCGCCCGCGTGAAGTCCGCGCTCACTTCGGCGTGCTCCGCCAGGCTATAGGTGAACTCGCCCTGCGGCATCGGCTTAATGAGCGCGTCGTGCATCAGATAGTAGAACTGATGCGCGGCGCCGTAGTATCCGAGTGGATCGAGCCAGCCCGGGTCGATGCCGAAGTGCAGACCGATGTTCAGAGTGCCCTTCGGTTTCGGTCTGGCCGGCTCGACCCTGGCGTCCTTGATGTCGAGCTTCGCGAGCGGGCCCGAGAGGATCGGCTGGCCCCAGACGACACCGCACGTCAGCGTCAGCACCAAGAGGATCGCGAAACTTCGTTTCAGCATGAGATCCTCCTAGCGGTTGCGGAGCTGCGGATCCAGGCGCACGCGCAGCCAGTCTCCGAGCATGTTGGCCGAGAGCACGAGCATCGTGATGCAGATGCCCGGGAAGACTTCGAGCCACCACCGCCCTTCCATGAGCGACTCGCGCTCCTGAGCCATCATGAGCCCCCACGACGGCTCCGGCGGCGGGACCCCGAAGCCGAGGAAGCTCAGCGACGCCTCGATGATCACCGCGACGCCGACCTGCAGGCTGAAAAGGACCATCACGGTGTTCATCACGTTGGGGATCAGATGCCGCCGGATGATCGTGGGCTTGCCGATCCCGTTGATCTCGGCGAGCTTCACGAAGTCACGCTCGCGGAGCGTCAGCACCTCGCCGCGGACGGCGCGCGAGTATCGGCTCCAGAAGACGAGTGCCAGGATGAGCACCACGTTCCACAGGCCCGGCTCCCGGACGCTCGACAGGAGGATCGCGAAGACCAGCGATGGCAACGTGAGCCAGGCGTCGGTGATCCGCATGATGATCTCGTCCCACCACCGGCCCATGTAACCGGCCAGGACACCGAGCACGGTACCGATCGCGCCGGCGAAGAGCGTTCCGGTGAGCGCGACGATCAGCGAGATGCGGGCGCCGTGCATCAGCCGGCTCAGCACGTCACGGCCGAGAGAGTCGGTCCCCAGCGGTGTGTCGAGCGTCCCGCCCCGAGCCCAGAAGGGCGGCGCGTTGTCGACGTAGGGACAGTCGGGGAAGTTGAACTTCGCCAGGCACTGCTCTCGAGTCGGCTTCACCGGATCGAGCTTGCTGTGGGGCGCCACGACCGGAGCCAGGACCGCCATCGCCGTGAGGGCACCGAGGATCAGGAGCGGAATCAGCGGAAGGTTCTGGAGGACGCGGTAGCCTCGCCGGGCGGCGCGGACGGCCGCCACCGTGCGGTCCGTCCCGATCGGGATCGTCGCCATGTCTTGGCCTCCTCCCTCGTATGCTCGCGCTTCGGCCGGCGGGGGCCTCTACCGCGACAACCTGATTCGCGGGTCGACGCACCCGTACAAGACATCGATCGCGAAGTTGAGCAGCACGATCAAGAGCCCGGACATGAGGACCACGCCCTGCACCATCGGGAAGTCGCGGTTACTCAGCGCGTCGTAGAGCAGTTGACCCACGCCCGGCCAGTTGAAGATGACCTCGATCACGATGGACACGTTCACCATGATCAGGAGATTGAGCCCGGCGAAGGTCAGCACGGGGATCATGGAATTCTTCAGCGCGTGCTTGGCGACGACCACGGCTTCCGGGACGCCTTTGAGGCGCACGAGCTTGATGTAGTCGCTGCCGAGGACGTCGAGCATGCCGGAGCGGGTGATCCTCAGCATCGCGCCGGAGAAGTACCAGCCCAGCGCGAACGCCGGCATGACGAGATGCCCCCAGTCGCTGAACCAGAAAGTCGCCCAAGTCGACGGCGCGCTCCACACGAACGTGCTCGAGCCCTTCCCGAGCACGGGCAGCCAGCCGAGCTCGATGCCGAAGACGATGATCAAGACCAGCCCGACGAAGAAGCCCGGCATCGAGAGCCCGAGCAGCGCGATCATCTTTCCCGCGTTGTCCCACACCGAGTTCACCTTCAAGGCCGAGAGCATCCCGAACGGCACGCCGAGCGCGAGCGAGATCACGAACGCCGCGAAGCCGAGCTTGAGGGAGTTCGGCAACCGCTCGAAGTAGATGTCCCGCACCGGCAGCGACTTCTCGAACGAGTGACCAAAATCGCCGCGGAGTAGCCGGCCCACGAAGCCCGCGTATTGCCGGGGAAGGGGCTGATCGAGACCCCAGCTGTGCCGGAGCTGCGCAACGTACGCGGGGTCGGCGCCGGCTTCGGCCTTCATCGCAACGGGGTCGCCGGTCAGCCGCACGAGCGCGAAGATCAGCGTGACCAGGAGCCACAAGGTCACAACGCTGTAGAGCGCTCGGACGAGGATGTACTTTTTCAACGCACGCTCAGCGGTCGGCCTTGACCTCCCACACCTCCCAGGGGCATGGGTATGGCGCGTTCAGCGTGTCCCAGTACTTGCTGACCGCCTTGCCCTCCGGCAACACCCGCGGGCCGATCCCGTGGACGAACGAGTTCAGGTAGATCGGCACGAAGTAGTACTCGTCGAGGAGGATCCGCTGGATCGCCTTGACGAGTCGCTCTCGCTCGACCGCATCGAGGCTCGCCTGGTGCTTGGTCCAGAGCGCTTCGATCTGGGGCTCGCACACGAAGGACGCCGGGCTTCCGCAGACGGCGTAGACAGCGATGTTGGACTTCGAGCCACCGGCCCGGGGATCGATGTTCTGCACGACCGTCCGGTTGCCCGGAACGCCCTTTCGCCCCTGGCCGATCTTCGCCCTGAACGCCGGACCCTCCAGCGACTGGAGCTTTCCGCGAATTCCAATCGCGCGCAGGTCGGTCAGGATGCGCTCACCCATGTCGAAATACGGCGGGAACGGCAAGTATTCGACGTCGAAGCCATCGGGAAAGCCGGCCTGCTTCATCAGCTGCCTGGCCTTCTCGACGTTGTATTCCGGCACCGGCGCCTCAGTTCCCTGGAGCGCGTCGCGGTTTTCGCCGCTGATCCAGTTCCCCCACGGCTTGCTGATGTCGTGCGTTTCCTGTCTCACGAGAAATGAGCGATTGATCGCGAGGCTGACGGCCTGGCGCACCCGCTTGTCGCGGAAAGGGCTCCCTTGCTCGTTATAGCCGGGGAACATGAGCCACCACGGTCCGGTGAAGTTCGGATCCCACCGGAGATTCCGGTCGGACATGAGGCGCGAGAGAAGCTTGCCGGTCATCCCGAACGCGACGTCAAGCTCTCCGGTCTGCAGGCCGGCCATGCGCGCCGCCCCGTCGCGGATGCCCTTGACCACGATCGTCTTGGTGGCCGGCGTGCGCCGCCAGTAGTCCTCGAAGGCCTCGAAGACCATCTGAACTCCCGCCTGTTGGCTGACGAGCTTGTACGGTCCGGCACCGATCGGCTTGGCCTTGAACCCATCCCGGCCGGCCTTGTCGTAGTAGCGGCCGGGAACGATCCACCCGATGCCGCTGACGCCGCCGTTGTAGAGATCCATGAAATCGATGAACGGCTCCTTGAAGTGAAAGACGATCGTGCGGTCGTCGACCACCTGGATGTGCTCGAGCTTGTCGTGGAACAGCTTGGCGTACGCGCCCTTGAAGTTCTCGTAGGTCCACTTCACGTCGGCAGTCGTCAGCGGCTGTCCATCGTGAAACTTGAGCCCGGGACGGAGTCGAAACGCGGCGCGCCTGAAGTCGGCTGCCAGCTCTGCGTGCTCGGCCAAGCTGTAGGTGACGTACCCGTACGGCATCGGCTTGATCATCGAGTCGTGAACCAGGTAGTCGTACATCATCTGCGTGATCGCGTAGGAATGCTCGAGCGGGTCCACCCAGCCGGGATCCAGGGCGAAGTGCATCGCGATCGTCAGCGTGCCCTTCGGTGCGCCTCGCCCTTCGAGCTGAGCGGGCTTAATGTCGAGTTTCGCCAGCGCCCCACTGAGGATCGGGGCCTGCTGGGCGGCTACATCGCCGCACGACGTCGCCACGAGCGTGAAAGCCACGAGCAGGAGCGAAAGTCCACGGGTCATCGGCTCCTCCTTGCTCGAATACCGCGGTCGCCACTCGCTTTCGCCGAACGGAGTGGGCCCATTATCCGAAGGCGTCTCGACTTGTCAAGAATCCTCACCTGTCAGGTCGCGGGTCACACGGCGGAATCCTCGCGGGCGCGCAGCCAAAGGATCCCGGCCGCGGACCCCAAGCGCCACGCCGAGAGCCACGAACGAGTGCCGAGGAGTCTCGCGCGAGGACACTTTTTGACTAATTTTCCGGAAAGGTTGGTCCGAGACAGGTAGTTTTGGGTAGGCTCTGAGCGGCTCAGAGCTGGCCAATCCCGCCTAAGTGCTCGATCTTCCAACAAACGCGATTCCGGCCTCGTATTTGCCCCAGCAGAGTGGCATGGACACCGTGGGGCGAGTCTCCAGAATGCAGGCGGGCGACCGGGTCATCGAGCGCCATCTGCTCGGCCTGGGCGTCCTACTCGTGACGTTCAGCACGGGGTACTTTCTCTCTGGGTTCTCGGGCTCACGCGAGCTGCCGGCGGAGGCACGGCCCACTCAAGTAGCGCGTGTCGAGGCAGCGCCCGTGGAGAGCGCTCCGACTCCGCCACCGGCCCCGGCCCCGACCTCGACAGAGACCGACGGCGAAGTCGATCTCGACACGTACATCAAGCAAGTCGCCGCCCGATACGACGTGCCGGCGGATCTCGTCGCTGCAGTCATCGAAGCCGAGTCTTCCAGGAATCCGCGCGCCGTCTCGCGACGGGGGGCGCGGGGCCTGATGCAGCTCATGCCCAAGACCGCCAAGCGCCTGGGCGTCGACGATCCCTTCGATCCGCGCGCGAACATCGAAGCCGGCGTCAAGCACCTTCGCGCGATGATCGACATATTCGGCAACGATCTTCCACGGGTCCTCGCGGCGTACAATGCCGGCGAGGTCGCGGTCATCAAGCACCGCGGCGTCCCGCCCTACCGCGAGACCCGCGCCTACGTGAAGCGCATCGTCAAGAAGCTCGATCGCTCGACCGTGGCCGTTCGGGCCTAGCCTCCCGCCGAGGGCCCCTTTGGTATCCTGACGCGCATGGCGCGCGTCTTGGTGCCGCATTCGTCTCACTGGGGCGCCTTCGAGGCCGAGGTGGCGGACGGCACGGTCGTCGCGATCCATCCCTATCGCCACGATCTTGATCCCTCGCCGCTCCTCGGCAACATCGTCGACAGCCTGCGCCATCGCGCCCGCATCACACAGCCCATGATCCGCAGCGGTTGGCTCGATCGCGGCCCGGCCGGCGACGCGCGGCGCGGCGCCGAGCCGTTCGTGCCCGTCAGCTGGGAGATTGCGATCGACCATCTGGCCCGCGAACTCCAGCGCGTCTACGATCGGCACGGCGGCGCCGGCGTCTACGGCGGCTCGTACGGCTGGAGCAGCGCGGGACGCTTTCACCATGCGCAGAGCCAGCTCCATCGGTTCCTGAATTGCCTGGGCGGCTACGTACGGGGCGAGCACACGTACAGCAACGGTGCCCAGTCCGTCATCATGCCGCGCGTCGTCGGCTCGATGCGCGAGTTCCTCGACCGGGCGACGGCCTGGTCAGTGCTCGAGCGGCATACCGAGCTGTTCCTCTGCTTCGGCGGCATCCCGATCAAGAACACGATGGTGAGCCCCGGCGGCGCCAGCCGGCATCCGGCCCGCGACCATCTGCGGGGCGCGCGCGACCGCGGGGCCGAATTCGTACTGGTGAGCCCGCTGCGCGACGACCTGCCCGGGTTCGTCATCGCCGAATGGCTCGCGATCGTGCCGGGCACCGACGTCGCCGTGATGCTGGCCCTCGCGCACACGCTCGTCAGCGAGGGTCTGCACGACCGCGCGTTCCTCGCCCGCTACTGCGTCGGCTACGAGCGCTTCGAGGCCTACGTGCTCGGCGCCAGTGATGGCTGTCCCAAGACGCCCGAGTGGGCCGAGCGGCGCTCCGAGATCCCCGCGGCGAGCATCCGCGCGCTGGCCCGGCGGATGGCGGCGAGGCGGACTTTGATCAACGTGAACTACTCGCTCCAGCGCGTCGAGCACGGCGAGCAAGCGCCGTGGCTCGCCGTTACCCTGGCGGCAATGCTCGGCCAGATCGGGCTGCCCGGCGGCGGCTTCGGCCAGGGCTATGGCTCGCTCGGCTACATCGGGCGCGGGCCGCTGAGGGTCGGCCCGCCGACCCTGCCGCAGGGGCGCAATCCCGTGAGCGCGTTCATCCCCTTCGCGCGAGTGGCCGACATGCTGCTCGGTCCCGGCGAGCCGTTCGACTTCGACGGCCAGCACCTTACCTACCCCGACATCCGCCTCGTCTACTGGTGCGGCGGCAATCCCTTCCACCACCACCAGGACATCGCGCGCCTACGCCGCGCGCTCGCAAGACCGGAGACCATCGTCGTCCACGACTCGTTCTGGACGCCGATGGCGCGCCATGCCGACGTGGTGCTGCCGGCAACGATGACGCTCGAGCGCAACGACATCGGCGGCTCGCCGAACGATGCGTGTCTCGTCGCCATGCGCCAGGCCGTCGAGCCGTGGGGCCAGGCCCGAAGCGACTTCGAGATCTTCGCGGACCTCGCGAAGGCGTTGGGCGTCGCCGAGCGCTTCACCGAGGGCCGCGACGAACAGGCGTGGCTTCGACACCTCTACGAAGAGTGGCGCGGGCGGGTGGCGGACGAAGGTTGCGCGGCACCGGCGTTCGACGAGTTCTGGGAAGCCGGTTTTCTCGAGCTCGGCGGCGTCGACGCGGACCTGGTGCTCCTCGAGCGGTTCCGCGCCGATCCCGACGGGACGCGTCTCAGCACGCCGAGCGGCAAGCTGGAGATCTTCTCGGCGACAATCGATGGCTTCGGCTACGACGATTGCCCGGGGCACCCGACCTGGCTCGAGCCTTTGGAATGGCTGGGCGCCCCGCTCGCCCGCCGGTTTCCGCTCCAGCTCATCGCCAACAATCCGACGACTCGCCTGCACAGCCAGCTCGATGTCGGGGCGTTCAGCCAATCCGCGAAGGTCCGCGGCCGTGAGCCGATTCGCATGCATCCCGCCGACGCGGCCGCCCGCGGCATTCGGAGTGGCGACGTGGTGCGCGTGTTCAACGAGCGCGGGAGCTGCCTGGCCGGCGTGGTGGTGACGCACGCCGTGCGCCCGCGGGTCGTGCAGCTCTCGACCGGCGCCTGGTACGACCCTCTCGACCCAGCCGATCCCGGCGCGATGTGTGTGCACGGCAACCCGAACGTCCTCACCTTCGACCGCGGCACCTCGAAGCTGGCGCAGGGCTGCTCAGGGCAGCACGCGCTGGTGGAAGTCGAGCGCTGGACTGGGCCGCTACCGCCGGTGCGCGGGTACGATCCGCCCGCGACGGAGCAGCGACCCGGGCTCTAGGCGGCTAGACGTTGCGCCAGGGGTCGGGCGACTGGTCGAAGGGCGACGGGGGCCTTGCCGCGAGGACCTCGTGCACCTTCTCCACGAGGCGCTCGGGTGCGAACGGCTTGAGGATGATCGGCGCGCCGAGCTCCAGGCCATTGTCGACTTCCGAGAACTGGCGCTGGCCCTTGATGATGGCGAAGTTCGACATGTAGAGGACCCGCAGATCGGGTCGTTGAAGCCCGAGCAGCAGCGCCAGGTCCTGGCCGCTCGCGCCGGGCATCACGACCGCCGTGACCAGCAGATCGATGGGCCCATGATGCGCGGCCGCGACGCGCACCGCCTCTTCGGCGTTGAGCGCGTCCAGGATCCCGTAGCCTTGCGCTTGGAGCATCTCGCGGGCCGTGGCAAGGACTTCGGCCTCGTCGTCCACCAGCAAAATTGTTTCCATAAATGGCCTCCGCCCGATGCGACTGAGCTGGATTTCCCGGCGGGTCGTGCAGCCAGAGCCCGTCGTGGCCATCTCCCGAATACATCCAGCTTATCAATTTGCGAGTAGGCTCCGCCAATCCCGTTGACCGCCTTCCGGGATTAACGGAGCTTCAGGCCGCTTCTCTGGCCCTGCTCGCCTCGTTCAGAGCGCGAAGCCGTAGAGCTCGGCGACGTTGGCGCGCGTGATCCTGAAGCGGTCGTTCGCGCTGGCATCCTTGAAGTCGCGAGCGACAACCTCCTGCGAGTGCGGCCACGACGAGGCCTGGTGCGGGTAGTCGGACGACCACATGAGCTTGTCGACGCCGATGAAGTGGCGGTTGGCGACGCCGACGTAGTCGTCGATGTAGGTGCAGTACATCTGGCGCCCGAAGTACTCGCTGGGCTTGAGCCTGAGCGTGAAGCCCGCCGCGTAGCGGCCGCGCTCGAAGGTGCGGTCCATCCGCTGCAGGTAGTAGGGTAGCCAGCCGCAGTTGTTCTCGGCCGAGACGATCTTCAGCTCCGGGAAGCGGTCGAGCACACCCGAGAAGATGAGCACGCTGAAGGAGCGCTCGATCTCGTGCGAGAGGACCGTGGCCCGCATATAGCGGTCGCTGAAGCTCCACTGGCTCTCCCAGCCCATCCCCGTGATCGCGTGCAGGCTGATCGGCATGCGGAGCTCCTGAGCGCGGGCCCAGAACGGATCGTAGATCTCCGAGCTATAGGGCTGCTCGGCGGGCGGCGAGCACCAGATCATCGCGCCCCTCAGACCGAGCTTCACGCAGCGCTCGAGCTCCGCGGCGCCCACCTTGGGCTCGTAAAGCGAGATCATGGCCAGGCCGGCCATCCGCTCCGGCGCGTAGCCGCAGTACGCGGCGAGCCAGTCGTTGTAGACGCGGAAGCATTCCTGCTGCAGCCCGGCGTCCTTGAGCCAGAAGATGCGAAAGCCGAGCGTGGTGTAGAGCACGTCCGCCTCGACGCCGTCCCGCTCGTTGTCCTTCAAACGCTCGGCCGGATCCCACCCGCCCGGCCGCGCATCGGCATACGTGCCCTTGGTCAGGAACTCCGCGAGCTCCTGGGGCGACTTGCCGGCCGCGAGGCCGATGCCGATGGGATGCGGCTCGTAGCCTTCGTAGAGAAAGTAGGCGCCCTCGTGTCCGGGAGGGTTCATGACCAGGCGGGGCGCGCGGTCGCGGTAGCGGCGGTCGACGCCTTCGGCCCACAGGTTCGGCGGCTCGCTGACGTGAGAATCGGCCGAGATCAGCTTGTAGTCGGTCATGTCAAACCTCCCGATCGCGTTGTGCCCGGAGTGTTCGCTAGGACGTTCTCCTGTTCCGAGTCGCGGTGTTCCCAGTCGCCGAGGGTGTCGCCCTCAGTCGAAGATGATACCGCCGTCCACGTTGAACGACTGCCCGGTGATGTTGCGGGCGCCGGGCGAGGCCAGGAACACGGCCAGCGCGGCGACGTCCTCGGGCTCGTTCGGCCGCCCGAGCGGGATCGCCGCGTTGCGCCGCCGCTCCATCTCCTCGATGGTCACCCCCTCCGACGCCGCGCGCACGCGCAGATTGGCCTCCGAGAGCGCGCTCAAGGTGGTGCCGGGGCAGATCGCGTTCACGTTGATGTTGTGCTGGGCCAGCTGCAGCGACGCCATGCGCGTCATGCTGATGACGGCGCCCTTGGTGCCGGCGTAGATCACGTTCGAGGCGCCCGCGAACCCCTTGCCGGCGATGGACGCGATGTTGACGATGACACCGCGCTGGCGCGGGATCATCTCGCGCGCCACACGCTGCAGGCAGAAGAACACGCCCTTGCCGTTGACGCGCATGATGCGGTCCCAGTCCTCTTCGGTCAGATCCATGATGTAGGCGCGCCGCGTGACGCCGGCGTTGTTCACGAGGACGTCGATCTGACCGAAGGTGTCGATCGCTCGGCGGGTCATCGTGTCGATGCTCTTGAGGTCGCCGACGTCGGCGGCCACCGCCAGCGCCTTGCGGCCGAGTGCACTGACGGCGTCGGCCGTCGCCTTGGCGGCGCCCTCCTCAAGGTCGACGGCGACCACGTGCGCGCCGGCCCGTCCCAGCCCCAGCGCCGTCGCGCGGCCGATGCCGCCCGCGGCGCCCGTGACGATCGCGACCCGGTCGGTGAGCGACTGACCGAGGTCGGCCATCGCTACACCCCAGGCGGTGTCAGGAGCTCGGGGATCACCCACTTCGCCGAACGGCCGGCGGCGACGCGCTGGATGTTGTCGAAGCCGTTGCGGAACCGCGCCGACCAGTTCTCCCATGTCGGCCCGGCCGAGTGCGGTGTGAGGGTCACGTTCTTCAGCCCGTAGAGCGGGTGACCCGCCTTCGCCGGCTCCTCGACCAGCACGTCGAGCCCGGCCGCCAGGATCTGGCCGCTCGTCAGCGCCTTGTGCAGCGCGTCCTCGTCGACGACCGGGCCGCGGCAGGTATTGATGAGGATCGCCGTCTTCTTCATCATCCCGAGCTCGCGCGCGCCGATGAGGTTGCGCGTGCTCTCGTCGAGCGGCACGTGCAGGCTCACGATGTCTGCCGCCTGCAAGAGTTCCGTGAAGAGCACGAAGCGTACGCCGAGGGCGTCTTCCTGGTCCTCGGTGAGCCGCGCGATGTCGTAGTAGAGGACGTTCATGTTGAACGCCTGCGCCAGCCGCGCGACCTTCTTGCCGATGTTGCCGAGGCCGACGATGCCAAGCGTCTTGCCGTGGAGCTCGAACACCCGCGAGTCGAAATGGTTGCCCACGCGCCACTTGCCGGCGACCACATCGTTGTGGAAGACGACGAGGCGCTTGAGGACCGCGAGCATCAGCATGATCGCGTGCTCGGAGACCGCGATCGCGTTGGCGCCGCCGTTGTTGGCCACCGGCACCTTCGCCTTCCGCGCCGACTCGACGTCGACCCGGTCGTAGCCCGCGCTCAGGAGCTGGACCAGCTTGAGCTTCGGCGCCGACCGAAAGAACTCGCCGGCGATCGGACGCCCGAGCCCCATCACGTACTCCGCGTCCTTGATGGCCTCGTAGAACTCGGGGGTGCCCTGATCGACCACCACCAGCTCGAAGCCGGGCGGCGTCAGCTTTCGCGCCATGTCGAGGATCGCGTCGGGCTGCTTGGGGATGAAGACGATCTTGGTCGCCATCTCGGGCTCCTTTTGAGGTTTGACGAGGCGGTTAGGCCAGAGGCACGGTCGCCGTCACACAGATCTGGTCGCCGATGACGCGCGTGGTGTGCCCCTTGCCCGTCGTGTCCTCGACGAGCCGCGCGTCTCCCGGTCCAAACACGTGCTTCGAGCCGTCGCCCAGGCCGATCTCGAGCTGTCCGGAGAGAATGATCACGAACTGACGGCGCGGCGCCGGGTGCCAGTCGAGGAACTGCCCGGCGGGCCACTCCCGGAACGAGATCTGGCTCGTGGGGAGTCCCTTGAGCCAGTCGGGCTTCGTCTTGAGCTCGATCCGCTCGATGTGCGCCTGCTGATCCGCTCCCGCGTACATCCGAAATGTCCCCATCGGATCCTCCAGATTTCTGAGGCTGCCGCTGCTCGAACGGGAGGGATGCTAGCATAGAAGACGACCCATGACCGGCCGCATGCCGGGACCGACGTCCCACACGTTCTTCTCCCAGCGCCTGCGCCTGCACTACGTCGACTGGGGCAATCCCACCAAGCCCCCGCTCGTCATGCTGCACGGCGGCCGCGACCATTGTCGTAACTGGGACTGGGCGGCCGAGGCGCTGCGCGGTGAGTGGCACATCCTGGCGCCTGACCTGCGGGGCCACGGCGACAGCGCCTGGTCGACGGACGGCAGCTACACGATCGCCGGCTACATCTACGACCTGGCTCAGCTCGTCCATCAGCAGCGGCTGGCGCCGGTGACGATCATCGCCCACTCGCTGGGCGGCCAGATCGCCCTGCGCTACGCCGGCCTCTATCCCGACTCCGTCGCCAGGCTCGTCGCCATCGAAGGCCTCGGCCCCTCGCCCGTGCAGCTCGAGAAGTTCAAGACGCGAACGATCGTCGAGCGTATGGATGAGTGGATCGGCGAGCAGCGCAATCTCGCGGGCCGCACGCCGCGCCGCTACGCTTCGATCGAGGACGCCTTCCGCCGCATGCAGGAGGAGAATCCCCGCCTCACCGCCGGGCAGGCTCGGCACCTGACCGAGCATGGCGCGAACCAGAACGAGGACGGGACGTACAGCTGGAAGTTCGACAACTACGTGCGCGCGTGGCCGCCCTACGACATGCCCGGCCGCGACATCCAGCTGTTGTGGTCGCGGATCGCGTGCCCGACCCTTCTGCTCTACGGCAAGGAGAGCCGTGCCGGCAATCCCGCCGCCGACGGTCGGATCGAGCACTTCCGTCGCGCAGAGGTCGTCGGAGTGGACGGGGCCGGACACTGGCTCCACCACGATCGGCTGGCGGAGTTCTTGAGCATCGTGCGGAGCTTCCTCACCCGATAAGGCTCGGCCCGTGGATGCGACCGCCGATCGACTCGTGTTGTTCCTGGTCCCCCATCTCTATCTGACGGTGTTCGTCGCGAGCGCGGTCGACGCCGTCGGGATCCCGTTCCCCGGCCGCATCCTGCTCGTGCTCGCCGGAGCGTTCGCGAGCAGCCGGGCCGAGCTTGCCCTCGCGATCGTCGCCAGCGCGCTGGGCTCGCTCCTGGGCGATCACGTCGTCTATCTGGCCGGGGCGCGCCGGGGCGACACGCTCCTGGCGCTCTACTGCCGACTCACGCTCGGCTCCGAGCGATGCGTCGAGAACATCGTGAAGTACTTCCGGCGCTTCGGCGCGGCGGCGATCGTGCTCGGCCGCTACTCGACGGGCGTCCGGCTCTTCGCCGCGATCCTGAGCGGAACCGGGCGCATCCCGTACCGCCGCTTCCTGCTCTACGACCTGGCCGGCTCGCTGGCCTACGCGGCCGTATGGGTCGTCCTCGGCCGCGTGTTCGGCGACGAGGTCGAGGCGGCGCTGGAATGGCTCGGCCGGCAGCGGGCGCTCTTCCTGATCGTGCCCACCGCCATCGCGGCGATCGTCGGCTACCGGCTGTGGCGTCGACGGCGCCACGGGGCCGCCCGCGCCGAAGACCTCTGCGGCCCGCCCGAGTCTGGGCGAAACAGAATCTTGCGGTGAGGACCCGCCTCCAGGCATCCTCCCAGCATTGAGGGCTCGAGCCCGACGAGCTCGAGAGAAAGGGAGGGCGTCCGTGCCACAGCGGCTCGAGGGGTTGGAGCGGTTGGCCGTCCTGATCCTGAGGCTGTTCCTGGGATTTGCCTTCATGATGCACGGCGCGCAGAAGCTCCTGGGCGCGTTCGGCGGTGGCGGTGTCACCGCCGTCGCCGGCATGCTCACCAAGATCGGCCTCGAGCCGGCGCACATCCTGGCGTGGGTCCTCTCGATCACGGAGTTCGTCGGCGGCATTTGCGTGCTCCTGGGCATCATCACGCGGTTCTGGGCGGCCGGCCTCGTGATCGACATGGCCATCGCGATCTTCAAGGTGCACATGCCCAACGGCTTCTTCGCCGGGAAGAACGGCTTCGAGCTGCCGCTGGCCTTCGGGGTGATGGCGCTGGTGATCTTGTTGACGGGGCCGGGCTCGCTCTCGGTGGATCGGGCGACTGGAATCGAAAAAGGCGGCACGGGCTAGCTAAAAACACGACGGGAGGAACATACGATGACGTCGAACGGCAATCGCTTCAACGTGGGTGGTGTGCTGCTGGACCGGCCCTTCAAGATCCGGCGGCTCGGCCACTTCGGCTTCAACGCGGTCCGGATGAGCGAGTCGCGCGAGTTCTATGGCGACCTCCTCGGCTTCAAGCATTCGGACATCCTCGACTTCGGCAAGATGCCCTGGGCGCCCAAACGTGACGATCTCGGCGACACGCGCGGCTATTTCATGCGCTACGGCACCGACCACCACGCTTTCGTGCTCTTCAACAAGAAGGTGCTCGACCACCGGCCCGATCGGAAGTTCGCGCCGGAGGTGACGATCAACCAGATCACCTGGCAATGCGGCAGCCTGAAGGAGATCATGGACGCCCACACCTACTTCCAGGACCAGGGCGTCCCGATCCAGCGTGTGGGCCGCGACATGCCCGGGAGCAACTGGCACGTCTACGTCTACGACCCCGATGGCCACACGATCGAGCTCTATTACGGCATCGAGCAGATCGGCTGGAACCAGCTCAGCAAGCCCACCGAGATGTACTATCGCGGCTTCCGCGAGAAGCCGTCCCTGCCCCAGATGTCCGAGATCAGCGAGGTCGCCGAGGCGCTCGACAAGGGGATTGACGTCTTCTCGGGCAACCGCACGCGCGAGGCGCTCGGCGAGACCTTCGACGTCGAAGGCGTCGTGCTACCGCGGCCGTTCAAGATCACCAAGATCGGCCCGGTGGGCCTGTTCGTGGCCGACGTCGCGCGCTCCGAGGCCTTCTACAACGGCCACCTCGGCTTCGTGAAGAGCGAGGAAACCACCTATCGCGGCGCGCGCTGCGTCTTCCTGCGTGCCGGCGCGGAGCACCACAGCGTCGGGCTCTTCCCGCGCGAGCTGCGGCGCACGCTCGGGCTCTCGGAGCACACGACGTGCATGTCGTTCGGGGTCGAGGTGGGCAGCTACACCCAGCTCCGTCAGGCCGTGACGTTCCTGAAATCTCGCGGCGTGAAGTTCGTCGACTCGATCCCCCCGGAGCTCTACCCGGGCATCGATTATTCAGCGTTCGCGCTGGATCCCGACGGTCACTGCGTGCAGCTCTACTACTACATGGAGCAGGTCGGCTGGGACGGCGCCGTCCGCCCGGCCGCCCGGCGGCGCGTCGTGAACGGCGCCTGGCCGGAGACGCTCGAGCCGCTCTCCGACACGTACGTCGATCAGGTCTTCCAGGGCCCCCTCGGCTAGGGATCGCGACGTGAAGTTCGGCTACTTCACCCTCACCGACAACCCGCCGGCCTACGGCCCGGACCGGCGCGATCCAAACCGCTTCCTGCTCGACGTGGTCGAGGAGTGCGTCGAGGCGGAGGCGATGGGATATCACAGCGCCTGGGTGCCGGAGCATCACTTCGGCCGATTCGGCATCCTCCCCTCGCCGACGATGTTCCTGGCCCACCTCGCCAGCCGCACGAAACGGCTGAAGCTCGGTCCGGCCACCGTCGTGCTCCCGATCAATCATCCGCTGCGGATGGTCGAGGAGTTCAACCTGCTGGATCTCCTGAGCGATGGCCGGGCGGTGTTCTCGGCGGGGCGCGGCTACGATCAGGGCGAGTACACCCCGTTCGGCGCATCCTTCGCCGACAGCCGGGCGGTCTTCGACGAGCAGATGGAATACATGATGGCCGCGTGGCGGCAGTCGCCCTTCGAGTTCCACGGCCGCTATTACTCGACTCCCGAGCCGCTCACGGTGCTGCC
>Ga0126376_10000375_pt1 | contig 21519 bp, 22 predicted proteins | sample PanSoiMetPlot_15_FD_92760 | JGI IMG/M metagenome (GOLD analysis project Ga0126376, IMG submission 92760) | Tropical forest soil microbial communities from Panama - MetaG Plot_15 | ecosystem: Environmental > Terrestrial > Soil > Tropical forest > Bulk soil | place: Panama | collected 2016-02-17
ACATCATCGATGGAATCTCCGCCACTGAAGAGGCGTTGCGTGAGATCAAGCGCCGCTCGCGCGAGCGTTTCCGTCATGCGTTTGAGCAAATCAACCAGAACTTTAGCGCGCTGTTCCAGGAGTTGTTTGGCGGCGGGCGCGGCGAAATGAGTCTTATCGATGCTGACGACGTGCTCGAGTCGGGCATCGACGTGGTGGCCCAACCGCCTGGCAAACGACTCCAGAACGTGTTGCTACTGTCAGGTGGCGAGAAGGCGATGGCGGCCCTTGCGCTCGTGTTGGGAATCTTCCATTACCGGCCCGCGCCGTTCTGTTTGCTGGACGAGGTCGACGCTCCACTTGACGAAGCGAACGTAGGACGCTTTACTGATAAGGTCGTCCAGATGTCTGCCAACACGCAGTTCATTGTTATCACGCATAACAAGAGGACGATGGAGATGGCGCGCGCTCTCTACGGCGTGACCATGGAGGAGGCAGGTGTCTCGAAGCTTGTATCGGTAAAGTTTGAGTGAGTAAGCAAAATTCATTGAAGCAAGGACTCCCCGCCGCGCTGATAATTTTGAGCGCGGCGATTTGCATTTACGCCCAGAACCAGAATGACGCGAAGCATAATTCGCGCCCGCAGCAGGTTGCGTCTTCGCCCTCAGTGACTGGTGATACGACAAATGAGCCGGTGAAATACTCGTATGAGTTTTCGCAGCCCAAGTTTTACGTCAAACACATTGTCATCGAGCACGATGCGAATGGGCGTGGAACCGTCACGTTTGAACGGCTGAACGAAGACGTGCCGGTGGTCGAGCCACTCGAGCTCTCCACTCAAGCGCTCTCGCGCATCACCTCGTCATGGCAAGCGCTCCGGTTTCTCGACTCAGATACAAACTATCAATCGAGCAAACAGTTTCCACATCTCGGCACGATGCGCATCGGCATGCAGCGCGGTGAGCGCAAGCGTGTGGCGGAGTTTAACTGGACCAGCAACTCCGACGCTTCCGCGCTCGTGAACGAGTATCGCAAGGCGGCGGATCAGACCATCCTTGTTTTTGACATCTCGATCGCGCGTGAGAACCAGCCGTTGAATACGCCAAAGCTGATGGAAACGATGGAGATGATGTTGAAACGCGACGGGCTGTCGGATCCGCGCCAATTGCTCAAGCTGCTCCAGGACCTCAGCACGGACGAACACGTCCCGCTCATCGCCCGCAACCACGCACTGCGGTTGATAAAGCAAATCCAGAAGTGAGCCGCAAAAAGGCACACAAAGCACAAAAATGAATGCGTACCAGGGAGTTACTCATCATTGACGTTTGGCAGCCGATGGACAAGGAAGTCGTTGGCGCCGCCGAGCTCGAATCCATTCGGGAAACGATCCTGGCGCGTTTTGGGATGAGTGTCAGCCCGGCATCAATCGCTCGTGCCCTCGCTGATCACGGCGTTCGACTCGGCCATCCCGAAATCCTTCAGGCTGACTTTCGCTGGCGTGAGAACAACCTGCCATTCACACCCGAAGACCTCACGTTTGAGAATGTGGAGAGTGCAATCGCTTTCGTCGACAAGATCGAAAGCATGCGGCGCCAGTTTGAGACGGACAATTCGAGCCTTGAGCACCTGCGCCAATCGGTGCGACAGATGAAGAGTGAGCTCGATTTAGTGGCATTGAGTCCAACGGCCGGCCACAAAAAAGTCGCGCAGGAGCTTGCTCAATGGCTGGCAGTTTGGCTGGAAAACCCGCAGATTTTCCCGGAATGGCTCGCTTTACGACAGGCAACGCCTGAGTATCAGCGGCGCTTTAAGTCGTAGAGAAAACTCCAACATTCTGGAACTTTCGCCCAGCCCGGAACGAATACCAATGACCAACGGGCTCAACGGGGCGCATGAACCTTAAAAACGACCTCAGCGATAGCGAATTACTGCGGCTAATGCTGGCTGGAGACGAAGAGTCGCTGGCACTTCTCTATCGTCGCCGCCAGGGCGGAATCTATCGTTTTGCCCTGCAAATGAGCGGGTCGAAGACAATCGCCGAGGACGTCACGCAGGAAGTGTTTCTCTTCCTGATGCGTGAGGGCCACGTTTTTGATCCGGTCAAAGGGTCGCTGAGCGCGTTTCTTTTTGGTGTCACCCGTAATCACGTGCTGCGTCGTTTACGCGTCGAACAGTTGCTGGCGCCACTCGGCGATGAAGGTGACGATGACGTTTCGGCTGTGCAGGCGGCCACTGATCTGTGCCCGCTCGAGGACTTGACGCGGGCGGAGACGATTGAGTCAGTGCGGAAAGCAGTGTTGAGCTTGCCCTCGAAATACAGGGAAGTGGTCGTGTTGTGCGAGTTACAGGATGTAAGTTACGTTGAGACGGCGGAGATTCTCGGCTGCGCGATCGGCACTGTCCGTTCGCGCCTGCACCGGGCACGCGCACTGCTGCTTGCAAAGCTACGGCCAGTAGCGGAGATTGAAGAAACAGGTTCCGCGACTGTGAAGTCAGCGAGGTGTTTCGCATGAACGATGAAGAGATGTTGACGCGTGGGCTTAAAGCGCTCGCCGCTGAGATGGAGCCGCTGGAGGCACCGGAGACTGTCGAAGCAAAGCTGCTCGCAGCATTCCGTGCGCAGCAGAAAGTTGTACAAATGCCGCGCCGGCAGTCGAATGCTCGCTACTGGCTCATGGCAGTCGCGGCGATGTTGTTGATTGCGATCAGTGTGGTGGTCTTCCGTTGGAATGCAGGTCGTATTGATAGTCCGCCGCAGCAGGCTAACAAACAGGAACAGCCGCAAAACATACAACCTGAAAACAAGCGCCCGTCATTGGAACAGTTCGCCATTAACGTCGAGAATCAGACGAGTAACCCGTTGCCGCAACGACGAAAGCCCAGGCGAGTCAATGTCGCCAGTTACCGGCCCGAGACTGCTCAGGTCGCAAACCACACAAACGAAATCGCAACGGATTTCATTCCCCTTGGTTACATGAATGCTGCGAATCTTCAGGACGGTGGACAGATAGTTCGCGTTAAGTTGCCGCGCTCCGCCCTGGCGAAGTTTGGTTTGCCGGTCAACATGGATCGCTACAACGAGAAAGTTAAGGCCGATGTTTTATTCGGCGTCGATGGCCTGGCCCATGCCATACGTTTTGTTCAGTGATTTGAAAGGAAGAAAAAGATGAAAAGAGTTTCTGGACTTTTGGCAGCGACGGCTCTGCTCGCGCTCGCAACTACCGCCTTCGCACAGCAGCCGGCGCCGGAAGGTGTTCTGATTAGACAGCAGCGAATATTTCAGGGACCGGAGGGTGCACCACCGCCGCCTGATACAAACTTCGTTTTTATAGCTTCGGAGAGCTTTGGCGGTAAGACCGTAAAAGGAGCTCCATACTCGGCAGAGGCTGTTACTGAGACAGTCCAGACTCTCGGCGACGGCAATCGCATCACCAACCGCATCACGAGCATGGTCTATCGCGACAGCGAAGGCCGCACGCGCCGCGAGCAGAGTTTTAAGGGGCTGGGCATCTTCGGCTCAGGTGAGGAACCATTACAGACAATCTTCATCAACGATCCGGTGGCCGGTGTCACCTACACACTCGACACGCGCTCACGTATTGCGCACAAGAGCGCCCCGTTTCGGTTTGAGTTTAATACTAAACCAGGCGATCCGACGATTGAAGGTCAACGGTTTGAATTAAAAGTCGGACCAGGAACAACAGCGGCAACCGGCAACGTGATCGTGACTGCGCCGCCGGGCGCTCAGATGCCGCATCCCGGAGTGAATGAATTGGCCCTGAGTACACAAGCCGCAGCGACAGCAAGCGCCACTTATGTCTTCAGGACCAACGGCCCAAACGCGAAGGAAGTAAAGGAAGATCTCGGTAAACAGAATATCGAAGGCGTTGAAGCTGAAGGCGTTCGCACTACCGTGACTATTCCGGCAGGCGAGATCGGGAACGAGCGACCCATTGAGATTGTGAGTGAACGTTGGTATTCACCGGAACTACAGTTGGTGGTGATGACTCGTCACAGCGATCCGCGCACTGGCGAAACGACTTACAAGTTGACGAATATCAATCGCTCCGAGCCGGCGAAATCTCTGTTTGAAGTGCCCTCTGACTTTACGATCAAAGAAGGCCCACCGATGGGACCGAAGTTCGCGCCTTTGCCGCGTTCGAAGAAGCCGGCAAATCCGGAGTAACCACCGCTCTCTCATCCCGGGTTACACCGAGCCACAAAAGGCACAAAAAGCACAAAAGTTGTATCAAAACTCTTTTGAGCTTTTTTGTGCCCTTTTGTGGCTATTCTTGCTTGTGCCTTTTTGCGGCTACTCCTCTTCTTCGCCGCCTTTGATCCGGCCTTCAGCGCGTGCCTGCTCCACGATCTTCTGGGCCAGTTGGCCCGGAACGGGATCGTAGTGTGAAAACTGCATGTGGAACGAGCCGCGCGCGGCGGTGATCGAATTGAGGATCGATTGGTAGTTGAGCATCTCCGCCATCGGTACCTGCGCCTTGATCACCTGCTGCTTACCACTCGTCTCCATTCCCTGCACGCGACCTCGGCGTGAGTTCAGGTCGCCCATAATATCGCCTGCGTATTCCTGAGGTGCAGCAATATCGACGTCCATGATCGGTTCCAGTAAGGATGGTCTAACTTTTTCCATCGCGGCACGAAAAGCCTTGCGACCCGCAGCTCTGAACGAGTGTTCGTCGGAATCGACCGGATGGAACGAACCATCCACCAACTGGACCTTGAAATCCACGAGGGGATAACCGGCAATAGCTCCCGACTTCGCCGCCTCGATAATTCCTTTTTCAATCGCCGGCCGGAACTGTTGGGGAACCGAACCGCCGAAGATCTTGTCTTCGAAAACAAATCCCTCGCCACGCGGCAACGGCTCAAACACGCACTTACAATCGCCGAACTGTCCGCGCCCGCCAGTCTGTTTCTTGTGACGGCCCTGGACCTCTGCGCGCTGCGTGATTGTTTCCTTGTAAGGAACCTTGGGCGGATGAAGTGTTACTTCGACGCCGTAGCGCTTCTTCAACTTCTCCACCACAGTCTCGACGTGCAGTTGGCCTGAGCCGGAAAGTAGGAACTCTTTGGTTTGCGCATCACGGCTGAAATGAAGCGCCTGATCTTCTTCGAGAATCTTGTGCAGCGCCGCACTGATCTTTTCCTCGTCCTGGCGCGACTTCGGCTCGATCGCAAAAGCGATTGCTGCCTCGGGATACTCGACCGGGTCGTAGACGATCGGCGTCTGTTTGTCGCAAAGCGTGTCGCCCGTCTGCGTCTCTTTCAATTTCACACATGCAATGATGTCACCGGCATGTGCTTCACTGACTTTGTCGAGCTGTTTCCCCTGCATGACATGCAGCGCGCCGAGCCGTTCAGAGACTCCGCGAGTGGAATTGAACGCATTCGCATCTGTTTGAATATGGCCGCTGATGATCTTGAAGACATTGATGCGACCGGCGAAAGGATCGGCGACAGTTCGGAAGCAATAAGCTGAGAATGGCTCGCTGTCGTTGTACTTGCGACCGATGCGCTCGGCGTCAGGTGCGGCATCGACGGGCTTGCCCCACTCAGCTTCGTGATGAGCCGGATCCGGAGCGTACTCGACGAGCCCGTTCAGCAATGCGCGCAGGCCAACCTGCGTGATGCTCGAGACGGCGAACACGGGACAAAGTTTGCTCTGGGCGATTGCATTGTTGATGTTCGGCAGGATGTCTTCTTCGTCAAGCGTGCCTTGTTCGAAATACTTTTCCATCAACTGATCGTTCGACTCCGCGACCAACTCCACTAATCGTTCACGCGTCTTGTCGACGATGTCGCGACCCTCACTCGGAATATCGATCTCTTTCGGCTGGCCATCCGGGCCGAGCTCGTATGCTTTCATGTGGACCACGTCCACGACACCACGAAAGTCTTTCTCTTTTCCGATTGGTAACGTGAAAGGAATGATTGCTCTGCTGAACGACTTCTGCGCGCTTTCCAGGGCGGCGCCGAAGTCTGCGTGTTCCTTGTCGAGTTTAGTAATGACCATCACTCTCGGGACCATGAACTCGTTAGCGTAGGCCCAGGTCTTTTCCGTCTGCACTTCAACGCCCTTAACACCGTCGACGACGACGATGGCGCAGTCGGCGACGCGCAGTGCCGGCCGCGCGTGTGCAACGAAGGCCACGTATCCGGGAGTGTCTATAAAATTAAGCTTGGTGTCGCGATGTTCGAGATGTGCGAGTGCGGTATTTAACGTGATTTTGCGGGCGATGGAATCTTCGTCGTAATCGGTAACCGTTGTGCCTTCATCTACCTTTCCCCAGCGCGGTGTGGCTCCGGCGACGTAGAGAAGCGAGCTGACGAGCTGCGTCTTCCCTGCGTCGCCATGTCCAATGACAGAGAGGTTTCTGATGGCTTCGGTCGAATAGACTTTCATATGTTTGATTCCTTTCAGGCATGCGATTTTTGGCGAAGGTCTGTAATTTATCTGACGGTAAGGTCAAAGGCAAGTTAGGCCACAAAGAGGCACAAAAAGCACAAAAGCTTCACCAATTTCATTTGTGACTTTTGTGCCTTTTGTGGCTGTAAAGAGCCATCTTTTGGCACTGCAAATGCATCAGAAACCGTTGGATAGGAGAATGTGAAAGTCATGTATTACAGGAAGTTTCTCGCCTGGGCAGTGACACTTTTGATCGTGGTTTCAACGGTCGGAGTGGCCTCGGCCAGGGTGAATGTCAATAAAGAGAGTGAGCAGGTAAGTCTACAGGGAATCGAGCCTTTGAATCTTGCCATCCTGATTCAGGATGACCTCGTTTCGCAGGTCGGGAACGAGCTTGGCGTAACCCGCGATTTCATCCGGTCGCTGCCGCAGGGATCGCGCGTGATGGTTGGTTATATTACAACCGGCACGCTGCAAGTCAGGCAGCCGTTTACGACCGATCTCGAGAAGGCGGCGAAGTCTTTGCGCATACCGCTCGCAACCACGGGCAGTTCTGCTTTCAATCCTTATGTCGAAGTGATTGAGGCGCTGCGAAAATTCGATAACAGTTGGACCAACTCCAATGCGGTGTTACTGATCTCGGACGGTCTCGACATTTCGCGTGGATTCGATTCAACAGCCGCGGGTCATACGCTGGATATTGATCGTACGATTTCGGAGGCGAACAAACGGCACGTTTCGGTTTTCAGTTTCTATGCGCCGTCGGTTGGGCTGACAAGCCGCAGTCATTTGGCCGCGAGCTACGGACAGAGCTCACTGAACCGGGTAAGCAATGAGACTGGCGGGCGCGCGTTCTTCCAGGGCATCACTGGTTTTGTCACTTTCGATTCATACTTTGCGCGCTTACGAGAGGCGCTGAATCGGCAGTACGCCCGAGCACGGTAAGCCAACAATCGAGCTCCCCAGCTTCGAATAGGTCCTATAGATCATATAGGACCTATTTCTTTTTAGGACCTGTTTTTCTTTTGTGCTAAAGTTAGCGGCGTCCGGACACCTGCCGGCGGCGTTTTTCCAGACCTACTCAAAAGTCCGAAGAAGTGCGCGAATATTGTCTCATCGTCGAAGGCGCGTATCTTTCCGAGTCTGAGGCCGAACACGCCCTGCGCGATCCATTTATCGAAGACTGGGTGGAGCAAACCGGCCGCTTCCGCATTCACAACATGGATGAGATCCAGATCTGTCCCGGCGTCACGCTGGGTTCACTCGGAGTGGTGATGCTCGACGAGTACGTATTTGAAATCGCGAGCACCGATCCCGATCATCCTCTGACCGAGCACAAGGCCAAAGGAGTTGCGGAGGCATTGCGACGCCAGGACATGTTTGACGAAATCAGAACCGAGCCCCGCGACGGTAAATAGCACATCTCTGTGGTTGCACAGAGAAATCTTATACCAGTAGACTCTCCCACTTTGCAGCCGTGCAAAACCACAGAGAATGATTGAAACCACTGAAATGGACCAACGTGTGGTGCGGAATGAACTGCCCGCACCACTAACCCCCCTTGAGCGCCTCGCCTGGAACTACTGGTGGAGTTGGGCCGCTGACGGCGAAGGTGTCTTTCGCGATCTCGATTCCGAAAGCTGGGAAGAGTGCGAACACAATCCAAGACAACTTCTGGCTAAAACATCTGCTTTTCGACTGGCTGAAGCGGCCACAGATCCTGTTTATCTGGAACGTGTGAACCACCTCGACGAGAAGTTTCAGTCGTACCTCGCATCGCCGCCTCACCTGCAATCGCAAACGATCACGCGCGAACATCCTGTTGCTTACTTCTGTGCCGAGTTCGGCGTTCACACTTCGCTACCGCTCTATTCCGGTGGGCTCGGAATTCTCGCGGGCGATCATCTGAAGTCGGCGAGTGATCTTGGCCTGCCCCTCGTCGCGGTCGGTTTGCTTTATCGCTACGGTTACTTCCGCCAACGACTGCGTAACGATGGCTGGCAGGAAGAGCACTACGGCGAAACATTTCCCAACGACTTGCCGATTCATCTCGTCAGAAACTCAGACAACACGCCGCTGCGCATCGAAGTTCTGATTCGTGAGCGGAACGTGTTGGCCCAGGTGTGGCGAGCTGATGTGGGCCGAGTGGCGCTTTATCTCCTGGACACAAATATTCCTGAGAATGCCGAGACTGATCGCTGGGTGACCGGTCATCTTTACGGCGGCGATCGCGAAACGCGAATCGTGCAGGAGATGTTGCTCGGCATCGGCGGTGTCCGCTTGTTGCGTAAGCTCGGTATCACGCCACACGTGTTTCACCTGAACGAAGGCCACTCAGCTTTTCTCACGCTCGAGCTGGCGCGAGAATTTGTGCAGGGAGAAGCACAGCCTTTCGCCGCAGTGGTAGAGCAAGTCAAACAGCAATGTGTTTTCACTACGCACACGCCGGTGGCTGCGGGGAACGACGAGTTTGATGATGCGCTTGTTACGCGTGCTTTTGGCCCTGCTTATCTCACGCAGCTTGGTCTAACTGAAGATGAGTTTCTTGCCCTCGGTCGAGTCGATCCGGCGAACAAGAATGAACGTTTCGGATTAACACCGCTTGCTATTCGCATGTGTCGCTCCACCAACGGTGTGAGCAGGAAGCATGGAGAAGTTTCACGCGCGCTCTGGCAAAGACTTTGGCCGGACAAAAAGGTCGACGAAGTTCCGATCAGCTACGTCACTAACGGCGTTCATGCGCCGACGTGGATCTCAACCCTCCTGCGTTTTTTGATCGAGAATCACGTTCACCAGGATTGGGAGACAAGGCTTCGCAACCCCGCGGCCTGGGCTGAAGCGATAGCACAGATTCCGGACGAGGAATTGTGGAACGCTCATCTCCATCTGAAAGAACGACTGGTGGCTTTCATTCGTCAGCGCTCGAGGCAAACGCGAATAAATGCCGGCGCGCGTGCGGACTATATTGAAGCTGCAAGCACGATGTTTGATCCAACCGCGTTAACGATCGGTTTTGCTCGTCGGGTGGCTGGTTACGAGCGCTAGAATTTGATACTCAGTGATCCTGAACGTCTGCTGCGACTAATCAATAACGAAGAGCGTCCGGTCCAGTTTGTCTTCGCCGGCAAAGCGCATCCGCAGGACGAAGGCTCAAAGTTGGTGCTGCAACAACTGGCGCGATGGAAATATGATCCCGCCGTCAGACAGCGCGCCGTGTTTCTCGAAGATTATGATCAGGAGATTGCGCGGCAGTTGGTGCAATCAGTCGACGTTTGGTTGAACGTACCGCGTCGCCCTCAGGAAGCTTCCGGTACCAGTGGTGAGAAAGTCGCCATCAACGGCGGTTTGAATCTTTCGATTCTCGACGGCTGGTGGCTGGAGGGTTATGACGGGACGAACGGCTTCGCGATTGGAAAAGGCAACGACAGCGCTGACGTTACGAAGATCGACGCCGTCGATGCGGAGTCACTTTACCGCACGCTGGAGCTGGAAGTCGTGCCGCTTTATTACAGCCGTGACGACAAAAGGATTCCTCGCCACTGGATCGCGATGATGAAGCGTGCCATCCAGACGCTGGCGCCGAAGTACAACAGCGATCGAATGGTGGAAGAGTACGCCCGCAAGATTTACGTTTAGCCACAAAAAGGCACAAAGCAAAGGCAGGCCACAAAAGGCACAAAAAGCACGTAATTAGTTCAGCAAAACGTCTTGTGCTGTTTTGTGGCTAGTGTTTCTTTGTGCCTTTTGTGGCAAACTACGGTAGGCTCAGAGTCCCCGAATGAAATACTGCACTGCCTGCAAAGCAAAATACGACGACAGCGTGAGCTTCTGTTCAATTGATGGCGAGGTCCTCGAGGCCGACCCCGCATCAATCGTCGATACCGTGCTCGACGGCCAGTACCAGATGGAAGCGCTGCTCGGCAAGGGTGGAATGGGAGCAGTCTATCGCGCCCGCCACATCCTGCTCGGCGACCGCGTGGCGATCAAAGTGCTGCCGCCGGAAGTCAGGAACAACGCGGAATGGCTGCGACGCTTCAGGCGTGAAGGTCAGGCCGCGCGTCGCTTTCGCCATCCGAACTCCGTAACCGTTTACGATCTTCGCACCGCTGCTGACGGCACCATCTACATGGTGATGGAGTATGTTGAAGGTCATACTCTCGATCACGAGCTAAAAACACGAGGACGATTTACGGCAAAGGAAGCCTTCGAGATTCTCACTCCGATCATGAGTGTGCTCGACACGGCACACTCAATGGGTGTCGTGCATCGAGATCTCAAACCCGAGAACATCATGGTCGGACGCGCGTCGGAAGGCGGTGAGCCGGTCGTCAAGTTACTCGATCTTGGCATTGCCAAGATGCGAGAGATCGCAGGCGATAACGGCGGCAACACAGCACTGACAACGGCGGGCCAGGTGCTGGGCACTCCGTATTACATGTCGCCGGAACAATGGGGCGAGATCCCGCGCGATGGAAGTGAAGAGATCGACGGCCGCGCCGACATTTACAGTCTTGGTCTCGTCTTCTACGAAATGGTTGCCGGCCGGCGCTGCTTTTCCGGCAACACGCTGCATGAGCTGCGACGCGAACACGTAAACACAAGGCCCCGGCCGTTGCACGAAGTGGTGCCTGATGTGCCGCTTGGTTTCAGTGAAGCGATCGAGCGCGCGACTGCGAAGGATCGCGGTGACCGCCAGGCAACCGCAAGTGCGCTTGCCAATGAGCTGCGAGCAGGCTTAACCACTGCTCCGGTTAGCGGACAGCTCGCGGACCTGACTGAGACGGTAGCAATTAAAAGCGGCGTGCCGACGAACGCTGATGTTAACGCGCCCACAGTACTCACTGTCGATGCAGCTCCGACGTCTCCTCCGGCTGGACGTGCTGCCGGTACAAATGATGCGACCGTTTACGAGCCGGCAAAACCTCAGCCCGTTTCGGCTGAGCGTGACACGTCCGCGACGGTAGTCGAATCAGCCGGGATGGCATCGAGCGTAACGGTTCCGCAGCAGCCAAGACCCGCGCCGGCAATTCCTGTTGCTGCGCCCGCTTCGAAGAGCAAGGCCGGATTATTAATCGGGGTTGTTGTTGTCTTTGTTCTTTTGTTAGTGGCAGGTGCCGGTGGGTTCTTCCTGTGGAGTAAATTAAGAGCGAACGGCAGTGGCACTAACTCTGCAAACGCAAACACGTCAGGCGCAGCGGTTCCAGTCGAGCTGAGTCGTTACTGGCTTGAGCTTGACCCGGCAGCCAAAGGCGCACAAACGACGAGAGTGGCGGGACTGGTACCGATTGCTTCAGGTCAGTCTTTCAAATTCCATTTTGTTTTTAATGAAGATGGCTACCTTTATGTCTTTGGTCCAGGTGGTGATACTAACCAGCCCACCGCTTTTCTAACAACGAAGCCTCTGCCGAAAACCGGCGTCACGACCAACAGGGTAAGCAAGGGAGTTGAATTTAGTTTTCCCAAGGGCGCTGAAAACAGTTTAACGCTGGATAAGAACCCGGGGACTGACAACTTCATCATCATTTTTTCGAAGACTACCCTGCCTTCGCCGTCGTTTTTTAATGACCCGGTTACGGGACTGCCTTTATCGGCAGCGCAGCAGGCAGATTTGAAAGCCTTCGTCAGCAAATATCAGGACAAACGGTCCGTAGCTGAGCTTGACGAGTCAAACCCAGGCGAGCCGTTCGTCAGAGTCAAAGTCGCTCCCAATCAGGGCAGCGATCCGATTGTCTTCGACATCCGTATTGAGCACAATTAGCCGCTTGTAGAACATGCTGCTAGCCTCTAAGGAGATTCGGTCATGCGATTGAGCGTTATGGTTTTCGGATTGGTTTGTGTTTGTGCATTGGTGATCGGGATTGCTGCGCCGGCATTACAGGACGACGATGTGCGTGGTGCATTCATGACGTCGCGGCCAAAAGATAAACCGGCGAACTCCAGTAGCACGGCAAAAGTAAATAGACGGCGACCAAAACCGAGCGGTCCGAGCTCAGACAAATCTACAGACAAGACTCCTGTAAAGCCAGGGCACCCCGGACAGCCGTCCAAGCCGTCTGACTCTTCAACGCCTGTCAATGCACGGCGTATGGGGCTGGGCGTCACTTTGTTCATGCGCGACTCGAATGGATTGGCTGTTCGTGTCGATCCCGATCACGTTTTTCATAAAGGTGATCGCGTGCGCATCCTGCTGGAAACTAATTCCGATGGCTACCTCTACATCTTCAACACGACTGACGACGGTGCTGCGACGATGATCTATCCTAATGCTGATCTGGATGAAGCGGGTAATTACCTTCAGGCACACGTGCCTTTTGAAATCCCGTCGAGTTTGTCAGCGGAGGAGCGTCTGCGCTGGTTTGCATTTGACGAGACAGCCGGCACTGAGCGGTTGTTCTTCGTTTTTACTCGTGAACCTTTGCGCGGCATTCCGATTGACGACGAGTTGATTGCTTTCTGTCGCGAGGCTAAAGAGCGTTGCCCGGTTAAGCCCGGCAGTGACGTTTGGGCAGCCGTGCAAAAAGAGATGCAAGAGCCACTGAAAACTGACAAGACACAGCAATACGGCAAATCAGAGACGACCAATGAGCAACGTGGGCTGGGACTCGCGAAAGATGATCCGCAGCCGTCTGTGGTGATGATGGCTTCGTCACCTCGTCCAACGCTGGTTGCGACACTCGATTTGATTCATAAATAAAGCCGCACTGTTTTTGCCTTATGAACGCTGTGGTCACCATTATTGAACGGTGCAACTGTAGGGGCGGCACTCCGTGGCCGCCCGTCATTGGATCCCGCGTAGCGGGTGAGGCGGGCGGCCACGGAGTGCCGCCCCTACAGTTGAATTCTTTAGTGTTTATCGATTCGGAAAGGGAAGTAAGATGAGTTCTACCCGCAGAATAATTAATTTCTCATTAGCTATCATGCTGGCGCTCGCACCGGTCGCGTTTACAGCACGTGCGAAGACGCTTGGGTCACCTTCGTTATCACCACAGCAAACCGATCAGGCCGGAGCAGCTTTGCGCGAAGGTAGGCGCCTGTTAAAGCGCGGCCAGGCCGACAAAGCCCTCATTCAATTGCGCAACGCGCTCAATCTTTACACTGCGGCGAAGAACAACAGTGGCATGGCAGCGACCCACAATGAGCTCGGCGACCTTTATTTGCGACAGGGCCAGTATCAGGTCGCGCTCGACAACTACCAGAAAGCACTTGAGGGTTTTCTCGGTAGCGCAGCCACGAAGGAAGCGGTGAATACCGGAGTTGCATCGGCAGTTGCACCTGCGGCTGCATCTGCAGGTGCGTCGGCGGCAGCATCAGCTGCGGTGGGCGACGATAAGTACAACGCCAACCTGATGCTCGCGAAAATCGGAGACGTAAATTACCGGTTGGGAAAAATGCCGGAATCGAAAGCGGCTTACGACCGCATGGTTGTTAAGAAGCCCGAAGGAGCAGCGTCGAAGGTCGGCAGAAGGTTCGGCGGGTTGAGTGCAATCACCGGTGCTATTTCTACTGGCAGGGTAGACGTAGCCGCGCCAACCAGTGCTTTGACGGTTGCTCTCGAAGCGAAAAAGGAGCTCGATGAGTATCGCGTCTCGATCGTTTACTCGAGCTACGAGATAGGAATGGGCCGTCTGGCCTACGCCGATAACGATCTGGAAAACGCGAGGAAACATTTCGATAACGCACTTCAGGCATCAGGCAGCTCCATTGCCGGCATTGCGAAGCTGGGACAAGTCCGGCGGTTCCGCGCAGCGGCGCGCACCAGTCTTGGCGACGTTGCGTTGCGACAAGGGAAGTTCAAGGATGCTTCGAAGTTTTACAACGATGCGAAGAAAGGCGCGCAGGACGACAAGCGGCTCGACCTGATGTGGCCTGCACAACGCGGGCTGGGCCGCAGCTTGTGGCTACAGGCGGCGCAGGAGAAAGATCCGAAGAAGTCGTTGGCAATGCGCGAGCAATCGGTCGCAAACTATAAGGAATCGCTGGCTACGATCGAGACGTTGCGCGAGGGTAGTCTTCGTGCGGATGAGTCGCGAAGTACGTTTCTCGCGACCATCAAGGACGTTTTCGATGAAGCAGCCGCAGCCTATGCATCGCTGGCATTGTTGACTGCCCCTTCAGGAAACGAGCCGTTGAGCGGCAAAGCGCTCGAATACGCCGGCGAAGCGTTTCGCATTAACGAGCAATCGCGGGCGCGCTCGCTGCTCGACATGCTTGCCGAGACTGATGCAGCTATAACTGAAGGTGTTCCTGCTGATCTGTTAAAGCGTAAACAGGAGAATCTCGACCGCCAGCAGGACATTGCCGACGTCCTCACCGGAGTAAACATCTCCACTGAAGAGATCAAAAAGAAACCGGCCGAGCTGGATGCGGAACTCGAAAAGCTACAGACTGAGTATGAAGAGATCGAGAACCAGATCCGCACTGCCAGTCCGCGTTACGCGACGCTGACTGCGAATAAGCCTTTGACGCTCGCGGAGGTGCAGCAGAACGTTCTCGACGATCAGACAGCCCTGGTCGAGTATGCGTTGCAAGCTGATGAGTCGTATCTCTTTGTTGCAACCAGGGGCGCAGTGAACCTGATTAAACTGCCGGCGCGTGCAAACGTCGAGAAGCTCGCAATGGATCTGCGTGCGCAGTTGATCCCTTCGAAGCTCCAGCGTCGCATCGTCGGCATTGATGTTGCCGAAGCAAATCGTGGCCTCGGGATCGCGACGACAGCGCCCGCAGAAGTTTCTCCATTCGTGGCAGCATCGAATGCTCTTTACAAAGTCGTGCTCGAGCCGGCCGCCGGAATGATCGGAGAAAAGCGTCTAATGGTCGTTGCTGACGGCGCCCTCAACTACATTCCCTTCGAGGTATTGCTAAAAACCTCCGATGGCGGTGATTTCTCTTCGCTCGGATACCTGGTCAAGACAAACGAGATCATCTACGCACCTTCAGCGTCGGTTGTGGGCGCCATCAAGCAACAACGATCCAAAACTGCTAATCGCGCGATGCTGATCATTGCCGACCCGGTATTCAACTCCAACGACACTCGCGCACAAAAGAGAGCTGCAACACCAGCGACTGATGCCGAAGCCAGAGGCCTCGGAATTCAGAGCGCACTCACAGATGTAGCCGGCTCCACGCCCGCGCCCAACGCACAGATCGAAGGACTGCCACTGGCGCGCCTGAACGGCACGCGCGTCGAAGCCGATCAGATCTCCAGGCTTGCCAAAACCTCAGGTGGCCAGGCAGACGTATGGCTTGATCTCGATGCGAACGAAGACAATCTCGACACGCGCGATCTCAGCAAGTACCGCGTCATTCACGTGGCAACTCACGGCCTGCTGAACGCAGAGCGTCCGCAGTTTACCGGTGTCGTGCTCTCATTGGTGGGTAACAAGACACACGACGGCTTCGTGCGCACCGATGAAGTCTTCAACCTGCGCCTTGGCTCGCCTCTCGTAATGCTTTCAGCCTGCGAGACAGGCCTCGGCAAGGAGAAGCGAGGCGAAGGCGTCATGGGCCTTACTCGAGCTTTCATGTACGCTGGTGCTCCCACCGTCGGCGTGAGTCTTTGGTCGGTCGCCGACAAGTCCACGGCCGACCTTATGGCAGACTTCTACAAACGACTGTTAAGCACTGGCGATAGCACCACCTCCTCTGGCGCTCTGCGCGGTGCGCAGCTCGCAATGATTTCCGGCAAGAAGTACAGCGCGCCGTTCTATTGGGCGCCGTTCGTACTCGTCGGCGACTGGAACTAAGCCGCAAAAAGGCACAAGAGGCACAAAAACGATTTCAGTCTTTGTGCCTCTTTCTTCTTGCCTTGTATAGACCACCCAACCCGCTCAGCAGCAGCAACGCGCTCGCCGGTTCTGGGATTGACGCAATCGCAGCACTCGTGCCTTCCACGACGATGTTGTCGATGCGGTTGTTGCCCGTTGCTGAGGTTGCGCCATTGAAGACGATCCGAAACGCGGCATTTGGATTGTTATTCAAGCTGGCAATTGTAACGAGGCTGAAAACAAGCGGCACTGTTCCAAACGCCGTCGCCGGTGTGTAGGGCGAGCCGAAGTCTATGAAGTTAATGCCGTCGAGACTGTACTGGAATTGATTGCTGGTGAACCCGGTACTTGTCCCCTGCGTCGCAAAACTCACGACGATATTCGAAAAGCCGGCAGTGCTTACGTTCAGGGTGATATTCCGGCCATTGTTCGCATTACTGGTGCCGCCCTGTAAGGAAAGCGACTGTCCTGCAGGGTCGCCTTGTCTTGCGTTGTTGGTAGTTCCGGCTGCAAACAGGATATTCACAGCATTGAAATTACTGGTCAGTGTTCCGCTACCGTGATCCACGTTCAGATCTGAATCATTGAAGTTCCAGATCGCCAGCTCGTCGGCTCGCACTGCCTGTGAAGCCGCAAGAAAGATCAATGTCGCGAAGATGAGGTTGAAAGGGATTCGTCGGGTGAGACGAAAATCCGAGCTTATAAACATACACGTTCTCCTTTTTGATGAGGTTTTTCCAGACACACTAGTCCGTGTTGAGAAAGCAGGAGAATCTTTTTAAGAGACTCGTGAGGCTCGTCGGCAAGTTAGGCCAGGCTTTGAGGACAGCCAAAGCTTTCTCTGTTAGCGCAGGCACAATATGACGATTCTGTTTGGCCGTCAATAGAAAAATCTGCGATTCCTGTATAATGACAGGCCGGATCTTACTGGAGGAAAATTGAACGAGCTATGGGAGCCAAGTTTTTCAAAATCGACGACCATACAGCACTCGAGAATCTATTAACAGACTCGACGAAAAAGCCTGTTATTGTTTTTAAGCACAGCAACGCCTGCTCGATCAGCGCCAGGGCCTATCGCGAAATGGAGAAACTCGACGACGTCAATATCCTGGAAGTTCAGTCGGCGCGCGACGTCTCGCGCGAGCTGGCTAGCTTGACCGGAGTCAGGCACGAAACACCACAAGTCATCGTTTTGCGCGACGGGAAAGCGGTTTGGAACGCCTCACACTTTGACGTAACAGCCGCCAGCGTAATACAGGCAGTGGAGTCTCACAGTTGATCCAATGAGCTCGCCTGAACAAATGGAACGACGCGGTCCGGCTATTGAGCCGAAGGAAATCCGACACGATGATGATTTCCATGTAAGCGTCGTCTGGGGTGATGATCGACGCTGTACTTATCGCGCTGCTGACCTCCGGCGCTCCTGTCCCTGCGCGCAATGCGTGAATGAATGGACGGGTGAACGAGTGTTGAAGCCCGATAGCATTTCTGAGAATATTGAAATTCGAGACATCAGTCTCGTCGGACGCTACGCGCTCAACTTTCGCTGGAGCGACGGTCACGAAACCGGGATTTACAGTTTTCGCTACCTGCGTGAACTGTGTGAGAGCCAGGATGCGGAATCATGAATGAACGGGACTTCTTTAACGAAAAGGAAGAGATAAAGAAGGCGACGTATAGCTGCCCTCACTGCCGCGAGCGCGCCGAATACGACGTGCGTTGGCTGAAGCGCACGAAAAAGGCGCAACTGCCGCGCGGGGCTAATGAACAGGACCGGGCTCGTTTTCAGAAATCGCGAGACTATCTCGTCAGAATCGACGATATGCTGGCCTGCCGGAACGTTCGTTGCCGGCGCCGGTTTGAGATACCGAGCTCACAGTCGGTAGTGTTTATCTGAGCCTTACCCGAACAGACGCGGATCAAGCAAAAAGCCGACACCCGTCGGATAAAACCTCAAACAGCTCCCCGTAAAGTTCCTAAAACCGGCGGGAAAGCGACGGCTTGGAGCTTGCACTGTCTCGGCTCAGCATGATCGATAGTCAACAATTCGCAGGCGCCTCCAAGTTAAATACTTCTTTCCTGACTCCGTTCGAGCGTCGACTCGCGCCCAAGGTGCTCCCGAAGATTCCATCGTGGTTGCAGACATATCACCTGACGATGCTGACGCTGGTTTGGTCGTCTTTGATTCTGCTTTTTTCCTATTGGGCGGCGCGCGACCTGCGCTGGCTGTGGGGCGTGTCGGCGATGATTGCGATGCAATACGTCACCGACCATTACGACGGAAAAATCGGTAAGTACAGGGGCACGGGGTTGGTCAGGTGGGGCTATTATATGGATCACCTGCTCGACTACTTTTTCCTGTGCTCTATCATCATCGGTTACGCCTTTATTCTTCCGGAGCGCTCGCGCTATCAGGTCTTGATCCTGCTCGCGACCTGTTCGGCGTATGAAGTCAGCACTTTTCTGGCGTTTGCCACGACGGATCGTTTTAAGATTAGCTACCTGAAGTTCGGCCCGACTGAATTCCGTCTGGCAATCATCATCATCAATGCTTTGCTGGTGCAGTACGGCACGCGCAAGATGGTTAGCGGACTGAAATATGTGAATATTGGCGGCGCAATCGGGTTAGGTTTGATGATTTACCGCACTCACAAACTCGTTTGGGCTCTGGATATGGAGCAGAAAAGCCTCAATTCGCAGGAAAGCCACGGTTATATGTCTCAGTAGAGTGCCAGTGTTCTGCTGGATGTGTACTATTTTGCGACCGCCCCACCACTCGCTTCCTCAGGAAAAAACTTTTTCTCGCACGAAGTGGCCCTTTTTTCATTCGCTGTGCGCGTTAGCGGATGTGGCCTCTTCTTTGCAAGAGTAAACCAAGTCCAGCGTTCTAAGCTCTAGTAATTTTGGGAACTGTGTGGCGAGAATTTCGTTGGATACATTTAAGATTCATACGAACCTCGAAAATTAAGCAATGTCAGAGAAGAAAACAATTCGCATTATAAAGAAGGGCGAAAAATCCCGTCCCATCGTTAAGGCAAAGGCTGCTTCAGCTCGGGAAACGGCGCGCGATATGGTTGAGACAGTGACCAATTGGGTTACAGAGTTTCAGCAGAGACGGCGCAACGAGACGACGAACGCGTTGCGGATGATTTCCAAGACGCCGCGCGGCAGCGAAGCCTAAACCCCATCATTTACAAGCACGCTGGACTAAACCACGGCGCGAGACGGCTTCGGCCCTCCGCGCCGTTTGGTTTTGGACATTGGCCCGCGAGCACGCAACAAAAAAGCTGGGTGGCGCAAGCAAGCCTGCGAAGCAGGCGACAGCATAAAGCCTGGGGCGCAAGCCCCCAGGTTAACTCAGACCGAACCGGGAAGCGGTGACAGAAGGTAGCCAGGGGTGAAGCACGAGCGCAGCGAAGTGCGTAACCCCTGGATCGTTGATCTTGCGCCCCAGGCTTTATGCTTACACCTGCTTCGCCGGTTAAGAACACGTTGACAGTCGATTTCCGCTGGGGCTAGCATCGCCACTGATCCGAAAAACCGAAGTGGAGGCTAAGCAATGGTCAGAAAGAGTTCTCCACAAAAGTCGAAGCGGCCGCAGGCGCGTCCTGTTTTTGACAGCATCCGTAAGCCTGGTGCGCCTCCCGGCCATCCTATCTCGCATGCCAAGCCGGACGAGATAGCTCGGCCGGCACAGCGTAAAGCAAAACACAAACGACGGCCGGACACTTCCGGCGACGAGGAAGCTTAAATGGTGCAATCCCGGACAGACGACTACGCGATCTCGCGTGCCTTTATCGCCCATGCGTCAAACTATCTGCTGGGCGACTACTTACCCAAAATTGAACATTGTCTGGAGAAGCTGACTGACGAGCAGATCTGGTGGCGACCTAACGAAGAATCAAACAGTATCGGTAACTTAATCCTGCACCTCTGCGGCAACGCGCGCCAGTGGATCATATGTGGAGTCGGCTCACAACCCGACGCGCGCAATCGAGACGCAGAATTCGAGCAGCGCGATGTTATCTCCCGAGACGAACTGTTGCACTTACTTCACACAACCCTTTCCGAAGTCCAAACGACGCTTCAGTCTCTCGATCCTGACGTCCTGCTCGACGAACGCAAAATTCAAGGCAACGACGTCGAAATCCTCGAAGCCATCTTCCACGTGACGGAACACTTCTCGATGCATGCTGGACAGATCATCATGCTCACCAAAATGTTAACGGGCTCCGATCTGCGTTTTTATGATTTTGACGGGACTATACCTGTGGAGCGTTGGCACTCTCGTCCTTCCAGTTCATCTTAAGCCTACGGGAAGTGATCAATGAGTGGTCCACCCTTGGAGGATTTAAGAACGCTCGCTTCCCCGTGTCCGTCTTGGCTCTAATTATTTTCAGGGAGAGGCTGAATTGACTCAACCTCATTGCTTCTTACGTACTGTGGGTTCGGGAATGACTAACTCCATTCCATCAACTCAGCCCACAAGAAGACAAACTGAGCACGGTCACGTCGAATGAATTCAGGGGCACTGCGAACGCACACTAATACTCTTTAACTACTTCAAGCTATTAAACCAATCGACAATTTTAGATGCCGCCGATCCGACATTACGTTTAGCTAAAATATCCTCATACCATTTTATAAAATGCTTTGGATACACATCTCTTGCTTTGTAGACTGTGCCTCGCAAGGGCGTCAACGCTCCGAGAGCGATAGATAATGGAATTTCCATTTGCTTTGGATGTAAATCAATGCCCGTAAGTATTGGGATATACACGCCAGAAACGTACCCGACTTGTACTGCCGGAGAATGATAATCAAATACAGCGTTTGTGATTTCTTCATGAAGCGCGTTCGCAGTTTGGAAATCACCGGTAGCAAACACCTGTTGCATCAAAGAATGAACGGAAGGAAATTGTTCCTGAGGGATAAGCCTTGCCGCCAAGCGCATAATCGTTTGAGTCCCGGCACCTATTGCGGTCTTAAATTCCTGAGAGTTTATGGCAGAAGCAAATACTAACCCTGAGATCCCGACACCTAAGCGATACGCATCTGATATTTCCTGGTAGCTAGTCGTTGCAATTTGCTCCCCATTTCTTTTCTCACTACTTTTCCTGCGAGTTGCCCAAGTGCTAATAATAGCGACCACAATAGCTGCAGCCGCTCCAATAGTAGCAGTGAGAATGTTTGAATCCATGTCAATAAGTCATTAGGGAGAATATAGTGACTCTGCGATGTTGTTGTTATCTAACTCCCCACTGTCCGATTCCTAAATCTCTTCAGCCCCCACCAAAGCTGGAAGCAATGTTATCGCAGCACTCACGCCCATGGTGAATGCGCCGAAGGACT
>Ga0126376_10000376_pt1 | contig 21512 bp, 19 predicted proteins | sample PanSoiMetPlot_15_FD_92760 | JGI IMG/M metagenome (GOLD analysis project Ga0126376, IMG submission 92760) | Tropical forest soil microbial communities from Panama - MetaG Plot_15 | ecosystem: Environmental > Terrestrial > Soil > Tropical forest > Bulk soil | place: Panama | collected 2016-02-17
CTGATTCTGTCCGACATGCGAAGCTACTAGCGTGCCTGCGTGTGGGCGCATCCTAGTGGTGGACGACGAGGCGTCCATGCGCGAGTTCCTCTCGATCTGCCTGCGCCGCGCCGGCTACGCGGTCGAGCCGGCTTCGGGCGGTCCGGAGGCGCTCCGAAAGCTCGACGGCGATAGCGACTTCGACGTGGTCGTCACCGATCTCAAGATGCCGGGCTCCGGTGGTCTCGACGTGCTCGACGCGGTCAAGAAGCGCGCACCCTCGACCGAGGTCATCGTGATCACGGCCTACGCCACGCCCGAAACCGCCATCGCGGCCATGAAGCGGGGCGCCTACGACTACCTGACCAAGCCCTTCAAGGTCGACGAGATCGAGGTCGTGGTCGCGCGCGCGATGGAGAAGCGCGCGCTGGTGCGCGAGAACCGCCTCTTGCGGGCCGAGCTCAAGGGGCAGTACCACCTGGACCGCCTGGTCGGCAAGTCGGCGGCCATGGCGCGCGTGTTCGATCTGGTGCGCAAGGTGGCGGCGGCCAAGACCAACGTGCTTATCACCGGCGAATCGGGCACCGGCAAGGAGCTGGTCGCACGCGCGCTCCATCAGATCGGCAGTCGCCCCGACGGGCCGTTCGTGGCCGTCAACTGCGGCGCCATTCCGGAAGCGCTGCTCGAGAGCGAGCTGTTCGGCCACCTGCGCGGCGCCTTCACGGGCGCCGATCGCGATCATCCGGGCCTGTTCGTGGCCGCCTCCAGCGGGACCCTCTTTCTCGACGAGATTGGTGAGCTGCCGATGGCGCTGCAGGTCAAGCTTCTGCGGGCGCTGCAGGAGCGCTCGGTGCGCCCGGTGGGCGGCTCGACCGAGCGTGAGGTGGACGTGCGGGTGGTGGCGGCGTCCAACCGCGACCTCGAGGGTGAGGTCGAGCGCGGCGCCTTCCGGCAAGACCTCTATTACCGGCTCAACGTGATCCAGATCCAGATGCCGCCCCTGCGCGCGCGGCGCGACGACATCCCGCTGCTGGCGCACCTGTTTGCCGAGCGTTACGCGGCCGAGCTGGGCAAGCCGGTGCCCATTCTGGCGCCCGACGCGCTGCGCGCACTGTGCGAGTACGACTATCCCGGCAACGTGCGCGAGCTGGAGAACCTGGTCGAGCGTGCGGTGACGCTGGCCTCCGGGCCCGCGCTGACGCGCGACCTTCTGCCCGAGCTGGCCCCGCGGCGCCGCTCGGGCGCGAGCGCGGAGGTCGATTTCCCGAGCGAGGGGCTCGACCTCGAGCGCCTGCTGGGCGACCTCGAGCGCGAGTATCTTTTGCGTGCGCTCGGCCGCGCCAGCGGCGTGCGCAAGGAGGCCGCGCGTCTGCTCGGAATCACCTTCCGCTCGATGCGCTACCGGCTGGCCAAACACGGCATCGATCCGGGCGAGGAGACGCCACCGCCAGGTGCCCTGCCGCCGATCGACGGCGGCAGCGAGCGCTGATGCATCGGCTGCTCAGGGCAGGCACGTTGCTGGCGGTGGGCGCCGCTCTGGTCGCGCTCACCATGTGGGCGCATGCCGAAGCCAGCTACCGGCGCGCGGGCCTACGCCCCGAGGCCGACCTTCTGGTGCTGCCGCGGCCGGAGGTCCTGCGCGTGACGGCACTCGGCCACACTGAGCTGGTGGCGGATCTGGTGTGGGTGCGCGCGGTCGTGTATGCGGGCGGCGAGATCGCGCACCGGGGCGACTTGAGGTGGCTCGACCGCTATCTGGACACCATTGTCGAGCTCGACCCGACCTTCCGCCGCCCCTACAAGTGGGCCGGTGTGGTGACCATGTACAACGGCAAGATCATCACCAACCAGATGGTGCGCCAATCGAGTCACTACCTGGAGCTGGCCACCCAGCGCTTCCCGCGTGACTGGGAGTTTCCGTTCATGCTGGGCTGCAACTATCTCAACGAGCTGCAGAGCACGGACCCCAAGCAGAAGGCGGAGTGGCGGCGCATCGCGGGCGACTACATCCAGCGGGCGGCCGTGATTGGCGGCGGACCGCCCTGGCTGCCCATCCTGGCGGCGACCATCTACACGCGCGAGGGTGAGACCGATCTTGCCATCCGCCACCTCGAGGAGGTGTACGCGTCGTCCGAGGATCCACGCGTCCGCGCGGAGGTAAAGGCCAAGCTGGCCCAGCTTCATCAGCAGGTCGACACCGAGCGCCTCGAGCAGGCGCGCAGCGCGCTCGTCGAGGCCTGGCGCGCATGGGCGCCCTACACGCCGCTGGATCTGTTCGTGCTGGCGGGCCAAGGGCGCGCTGACCAGACGCGCAAGCAGCTCACCGCGCAGCCGCGGCTGGGCGGACTCGAGGAGGCGGAGCCGCCCGAGCGCTGACCTTACTCGGTTTTTTCTTCCTTCTCGAAGTTCTTGATGATGGTCAGCGTGTCGTTGGGCCGGATTTCAATCGTCTGCGTGAAGTTGACGTCGAACTGCGGATTGGCCAGCTGCAGCTTGTGCTTGCCGGCCGGCAACGAGATCTTGGGATTGGGCGTGTTGCCGAAATCCTCGCCGTCGATCGTGATCTTCATCCAGGGCCGGGCGCCGACTTTGAGAAACCCCTGACCTTTGCCGCCGCTCGCACTCGCGCCTGCGGGCTTCTCCCTGGGCGAATCCATCGCCATCTCGCTGGTGCGGTCGGGTCCTACGCGAGGCGGCTTGGGCGCCGCATGCTCCCGGGGCGGTTTGGGCAGAGGCGCGGGCAGGTCGGTTCTCTCTTTGGGCCGGTTCGCCTCTGCGGTCAGAGGCGGCGGGGGCACGACCTGATTGCCCACGCCGATGCGGTCGAGCGCCGCGTCGACGGTCAGGTCGCAGCTGCCATCGAACTTGATGTCCTGCGTGGTTTCCTTGTAGCCGTTGTGCACGAGCGCAACCGCGTAGCGCTTGGTCGGATCCAACTTGACCTGCGCCGGGGTCTCGCCTGCGAACGCACGCCGCCCGCCCTCGATCAGGTAGGCCTTGGCGTGCGGCGGCTCGCTCTGGATGCGCACCTGCACGACCATCGGCCGCAGCTTTGCGTTCAGCCGCACCGGCTGCTTGCCGGCCTCGAGCATCACCTCCTGCGACCAGGGCCCGTAACAGGCTCCGCCCTTGACCTCGACCAGGTGCCGGCCCGACGAGATGCGGGTGACCTTCATGGGCGTCAGCCCGGTCAGCAGCTTGCCGTCGAGGTGGGCGGGCTGCCCCGGTGGCTCGCTCTCGAGCACAAACCCGATGTCGCCGGCCAGCGGCACCAACTCCGCGCGCAGCTCGGAGCGCCGGCCGGCCTTGACCTCGACCACCTGGTGGGCGGCCTCGTAGCCCTCGCGCTGCACGGTCACCTGATAGGTCCCCGGCGGCTTGTCGACCGTGAATGGCGTCTCCTTGGCCACCATGACCTGATCGATGAGCACCTGCACGTCGCTCGGGAAGGAGGTCACCAGAATGCTGCCGGAGCGGTGGCTGTAGCTGTAGAAGCCGAGCACTGCGCCCACGCTGACCACGAGCATGCCCGCGACCACGGCCAGAAGCGTCCCTACCCCGCGCGTGGGCGTGCTCGAGGCGCGCGCGCCGAACCCGCTGACTCCCAGGGGCCGGATCTGTGCCCCGCCGGGGGGAGGTAGGGTGGTGCCTTGGAACGAGCGCGCCACCGGCGGTGGCGTGTCGAGCGGCACATCGATCCCGGGCAGTGGGATGCGCTCGCTGGGCGGCGTGGGCGCCCCCGGCATGGTCGAGGTCAAGGCGACCGGCGGCGCTGGTAGGGGCGAGATTGGCTCGGAAATCGGGGGTCGAGAAATCGGCGGCAGAACGTGCGGTCCCGACGGCTCTTCGATCTCGACCTCGCCGGTGGGCTCGGCGAACGGAGCCGCATGGCCGTCGGGCTTATCGTAAATCTGGGTCTCCAGCTCCTCGTCGTCCCACTCGCTGCCGAGGCTGGCCGGGACCGCGGCCAGCGAGGCCGCCGGCGCCTGCGCACCCGGGGGCCCATAACCGGACCCGGACCCCATCCCGAGCAGGGTGGACCGCGGCGTGTTTGGATGCGAGAGCGCGTCTGGCGGCGGCGGTGGTGGTGCGCTCGGCGGCAGCGAGGGCGGGCGGCGGGGCGGCGCCACCGGCCTGAACTTGTGGGGATCGGGCGCTGGGATCGCGCGGTACTCCTCGAGCTTGCGCGTCTCCTCCTCGATCTCGGCCGCAAACGTCTTCTTCATCCACGCGGCCAGGTCCTTGCGCGAGTAGAATTCGCCGGCCGTATACATGAAGGCCTGCAGGTCGTCGTGCAGGTCGATCGCGTTCTGGTAGCGATCCTCGACGTCCTTGGCCAGCGTCTTGAGCACGATGCGCTCGAGCTCGTCCGGAATCTTGCGGTTGTAGGTCGAGGGCGGCAGGATCTCGACGTTGCGCACCTTCTCCAGCGTCGAGAAATCGCTTTCGCCCACGAACAGGCGCTCACCGGTCAAAAGCTCGTACAGCACGATGCCCACCGAGAAGATGTCGGACCGCCGGTCGATGGGCAGCCCGCGCACCTGCTCGGGCGACATGTAACCGAACTTTCCCTTCAGGATGCCGGCCTGGGTCTTGGAGGCCTTGCCGGCCGCCTTGGCGATGCCGAAGTCGATCAGCTTGATCTCGCCCTCGTAGCTGACCAGGACGTTTTGCGGCGAGACGTCGCGGTGCACCAGGTTCAGCTCGCGGCCCGAGGCGTCGCGCTTGTTGTGCGCGTAGTCGAGGCCCTCGCACACTTTCATGATGACGAAGCAGGCCTGCGCGATCGGCATGATCTGGCCCACTTGCCGGCCCCGATCGAAAATCGAGCGCAGATCCTTGCCGTGCACGAACTCGAGCGCGATGAAGAACGAGTCCTCGACTTTGCCGAGGTCGAAAATCTGGGCGATGTTGGCGTGGTTGAGCTGGACCGCGATTTTCGCTTCATCGATGAACATCTCGATGAATTCTTTGTCCTCGGCAATGTTGGGCAGGATGCGCTTGACCGCCAGCAGCCGCTCAAAGCCCTCGACGCCGAACGCCTTGGCTTTGAACACCTCGGCCATCCCGCCGACGTTGACACGCTCGAGCAGGTAGTATTTCCCGAACGGGATGGGCTTCTTCACCCGAACCCTCTACCCTCGCTAGGCGGGGTGGTCCAGCCCCACCATAGTGAGAAGTTCAGTATAGCATTTCATGAGTCAAGTCAACACTTTGTTGACACGCTCCCGGGCTTTGCGAAAGGATGCGCCCATGGCCGATTCGGAAGCCCCTTCGGACCTCGTCGAAATCTATCACACGGATGACGCGCTGGAGGCGGATGCCATCCGCGATGAGGTTCTCCTACCCAATCAGGTCGAGTGCGTGATTCTCGACCGGACCAGCCACCCCTTCAACACGCCGACCATGAGCGGCGCGCTGTTCATTGCGGTTCCGCGTGCAGACGCCGAGCAGGCGCGCGCGCTGGTGCGCGAGGCACGCGAAGCCGGGGTGATTTCGTCAGAAGGTGATTTCGTGTAGGCGCAGGGAAGCTGGGCTATTCCTCGATCCACACCTTGCGCATGACGTCGCCGGTCTGGATGGCATCGACCACGTCCAGGCCCGAAACCACCTGGCCGAACACGGTGTGCTTGCGGTCCAGGTGCGGCGCCGAAGCGTGACAGATGAAAAACTGGGAGCCCCCGGTGTCACGGCCGCGATGCGCCATCGACAGAGAGCCGCGCTCGTGCTTCTGGCGCGCGCCCGCGGTCTCGCACTTGATGGTGTAGCCCGGGCCCCCGGTGCCGTCGCCGACCGGGCAGCCGCCCTGGATCACGAAGTTGGGCACCACGCGGTGGAACTTGAGCCCGTCATAAAAGGGCCGTTTGACCGTTTTACCCGAGCGCGGATCGCTCCATTCCTTGGTCCCTTTGACCAGGCCCACAAAGTTGGCCACGGTGCCAGGCGCCTCGTCCTCGAACAGCTCGAGCACGATCTCGCCCCGGTTGGTCTCGACGTGCGCTTTTTTCATGGTGCGCGACTTTACCGCTTCGGTGCTTGCAGGTCGAGGAAAAGCAGCGTGCCGCCCACGGCGGCCATGGGCGCGACGGCGAGGCCCAGAAGCGGCACTGCGGTCAGCACGGAAGCCGCCAGCCCGAAGCCGATGGCCGCGCCCTTGTGCCGGCCCACCAGGTCCAGTTTCTGGGCAAAGCTCCAGCGTCGGCGCGTGGTTGGGTAGTCGAGGTAGTCGAGCGCCGCGTACAGGCTCGAGACCAGAAGGCTGGCCAGCCACATCCCGGGCACGAACAATCCGACCAGAAACAGGATTACGAGCAGGCCCAGGTAGGCCAGCGCCCGCAGCGCGGCATGACCGATCGAAAGCGCGGTCCCGGAAAGACCCGCCGAGGGCGGCGCCGCTCCCGACAGCGCCTCCACGCGCGCCGATAGCGCGTCGCAAAAGGGCGCAGCCAGGACCCCCTGGAGGGCCAGGAACACCAGGACCGCGCCCAGAAGCCCGCCCAGCCAGGCCAGCGCAATCACCCACCCGCTCGACTGGGCCAGAAAACGGTGGATGGCGAAGCGCAAGGCCAGGATCTCGCCGACGACCAGGGCCAGGCCGAGCAAAATCGGGCCGGGAAAGAACCGCAGCAGCGCCCGGTGGCGCAAGGCAAACGACAGCCCGCGGAGCGGGTAGGTAAGGCCGCGCACGAAGGAAACCATTCGAAATCCTTATACTGTATTTGTGCCCGGAAAGCTGGCTCGGAATGGCTGGAAACCGTAAAATAGAGAGCAACTCTTGCAGGCGGTTGCCGATACTTTAGAAAGAGGGACTAGACCATGAAGATCAAGGGGGCGGGTGGCGGCGCGCAGACCCCGCCCGTTGAGCAGCCGAAGACCGAGAAGACCGGCAAGGCGAGCGGAAGCGAGTTCGCCGGCAAGCTCGATCGGCTGGCGGCTGCGCGCGCGCCGGCAGTGCCCACCCCGCGCGTCTGGGGTCCTTCGCCGTCGGACGAGCTGCGCGCGGTCACAGCTGAGCTGCGCTCCGGCAAGATCGATGCACTTGCGGCCGCGCACCGCATCATCGACGACGTGATCACGCGCCGCATTGGCAGCGGGCTGCCGCTTGCGATGCAGAAGGAGCTGCGCACCCTCTTGGGCGAGCTGACCACGCGCGATCCGGCGCTGGCGTCCAAGATCCAGCGTCTGGCCAAGCGGAGGTGATCCAGCGATCCTCCTGAGGAGCTGCCTCGCCCTCTCCGCGTTCTCCGCGTTCTCTGCGGTGAATCTGTTGGGCTACGCGGCCGAGCCGCCGTCGAGGGTCCCGGTCACCGTGCTCGCGTTGCCACACGAGGACGTGCCGGACGAGCTGGCCGAGCGGGTGCTGCGGGGGCTCAGCCGCGCGCTGGGCAAGAACGTGCGCCTGGACGTCAAAGACGCCTCCAAGCTGCTGGCCGATTTCGCGGGCGACACCCCGACCGCCGACGTGGAGGCCGCGCGCGCTCTGTCCAAGCAGGGCGAGGACCTGCTTGCCAACCTGAACACGCGCGAGGCCCTGGAAAAACTCGCCGAGGCCGTGCAGAAGCTCGAGCGCGTGATGCCCTACATTCACAAACAGGAGCTGGCGGAGGCCACGCTCTCGCTGGCGGTTGCGCAGGGTCTGGAGGGCAACCGCGCGGCCGCGCAGAAGACCTTCGCGGATCTCCTGGTGTGGCGGCCCAAGGTCGACGAGGACGCCACCCGAGTGCCCCCGTCGCTGATGAAGCTGTACGAGGATACCCGGCGCGAGGTGGCGCGCCTGCCGCGCGGGTCGCTCGAGGTCCGCAGCGAGCCTGACGGAGCCCAGGTGTACGTCGATGGCCACTACACGGGGGTCACGCCCACCACCGCGGAGGGGCTTTTTGTCGGCTACCACTTCATCACGTTCAAGAAAGAAGCGTATCTGAAGCAGGTGGTGCGGGCGCAGGTCTCGGCCCGTCGCCAGGAGGTCGTGAGCGCGCAGCTCGAGCGCTCCAGCAAATACTTGCTTCTCCAACAATCCCTCGAGCGTTCGCGCGAGGGGTTCGGCGCCCGCGCCGCCACCGAGCCCATGGCCGAGCTGCGCTCGTACCTCTTTATCGACCAGGTCATCTTCGTACGCATGCAGCTCCAGAAGCCCCGGGTTCAGATCGACGCCGCTCTCTACGATCTGCGCTCGCGACGCCGCCTCTCGCAGGTGCACCAGGTGGTTTCACCCGACCGGGCGCAGCGGGCCGCCGACACGCTCGCGCAGAGCTTGTACGTGGGCGTGTCCTACGACGGCGCCCTGCCCGCGCCCGCGCCCGAGAAGCCGCCCGAGGTAACGCGGCCGCGCCCCTTCTACGCGCGCTGGTGGTTCTGGACGGCGATTGGCCTGGCGACCGCGGCTGCCATCATCATCCCGCTGGGTGCGCTGCCCGAGGATCGCTCGACACCGGGATTTACGTCGGCTTCACTTAATTTCTGAACGCGCGCGCGCCTGCGCGTGCTCGACCACCTGGCGCACCTCGGGCGACAGGAACACCCCTTCCAGGTCGAAGCGTGCCAGCGCCGCCGCCAAAAGGGCCACCTTCTCGCTCGCCGGCGCACGTCGATCGAGGATCGCGCGCCACTCGCCCTTGACCTTGCACAGCCCGCCCTGACCCACATCGCCGCCCAGAGTCTCGTACGAAACCCGCACACCCACCTTTTCAGCCACCCGCTCCAGCTCTTCCAGGATCTGCTCGGATTTCATGGCACGTCCGTTTGCTGGTCGTCCTCACGGTGCACGGTCGGCAAAAGCACCAGGAAGCCCGCACCCTGCCCAGGTGCAGAGCGCACCTCTACGCGCCCACCGTGCCGATCCACGATGTTCTTGACGATGGACAGGCCGAGCCCGGTGCCCGTGCCTGCGCTCTTGGTGGTGAAAAAGGGCTCGAAGATGCGGGGCAGATCGTCGGGCCTGATCCCGATTCCGTCGTCCTCCACCTCGATGGCAACGAATCTCGCGTCCTGGCGTCGCGTGGTCACGATAATCCGGCCACCCCGGTCCGACACCGCGTGGGCGGCGTTCGTGATCAGGTTGATGAACACTTGCTGGAGCTGTCCGCGGATGCCATAGATGGGCGGTACCTCACCCAGCTTGCGCTCGATCTCCGCCTCTGCCTTCCTGACGATGTGCTCGCAGAACGACAGCGACTGTTCGACCACCTCGTTGACGCTGACCGCGTCGATGTCCTCGCCCGACGGGCGGGCATAGGCCACCAGGTCGCGCGAGAAGCGCAGGATGCGCTCGGCGCCCTCCAGGATCTTGCCCATGCGCTCGACGTCGGCCGGATCGGCCTTGTCACGCTCGAGCTTTTTCTTGAGATAGTCGGCATAGACCGTGATCGACGTCAGGGGGTTATTGAGCTCGTGCACCACGCCGGCGGCGAGCTGGCCCAGCGTGGCCAGCTTTTCGGCCTGGATGACCTGGTGCTCGAGCGCTTTGAGCCGCGTCAGGTCCTGCCCGATCGCCACCACCGCGTCCACCTCGGCCTCCGCACCCGCGATGGCGGCCACGTTGAAAGCGGCCCGGATCTCGGCGCCCGAGCGCGACGGCAGCCGGACCTCGACCGCCGACGGTGTGTGGCCAGCCAATCCCTCCAGGATGAGCGCGGCCAGATCGCTGCGCCCATGCTCGGCCAGCCACTCCCTGAGGTCGCGCCCCAGAACCGCTCGCGGCGGAAAACCGGTCAAGAGGGCCAGCGCGCGGTTGAAGACGGTCACGCGGCCGCGCCGATCGACCGCAAAGATGAGCGCGTTGGCCTCTTCGATCAGCTTGGCCTGGTAATCGCGCAGGTACACTGTTTCCTGGGCCAGCTTCTTGTTGCGCAGCGCAACCGACAGCTGATTGCACAGCGGAATCAGGACCTGCTCGTCGGCCTCGAGCAGTCCGGCCAGGCCCGCCACGCGGGGCGGGTATTCCACGTTGAGCGCGCCGTGCAAGCTGCCCGAGGCCACCAGCGGAATCGCGATGCCGCGGTCGGCGGTGCCCTCGAACACGCCTTCGTACTGATCCGTGATGTAGAGGCGCGGGGCGAACGCAGCGCCCACGAGCTTGGTCTTGAGGACAGCGGACGGGCGTATGGCGAGCGGGGCCTTGCGCACGCTGGGGCGCAGCTGTCCCTCGGCGAACAGCGACGATAGCTCGAGCGTGCGCGGATCGACCACGCGGATGCACAGCGAGCGACCCGGAAACAGCGAGACCAGCATGCGCGCGTAACGGCCGACCAGCTCCTCCTCGGCCATGCCGAACGTGATCTCCTTGGTGATCGCGAACACCTGCTCGAGCACGCAGGCGGCGGTAGGGGGCCGCAACGAAAGCTTCTTGCCGCGCCCGGGAGCTCGTTTCGCGACCCGCGCCACCGCCGCCCTGCGCTTCATTCTGTGGACTTGTCCAGGTCGAGGATCTGGGTCGAGCCCACGTAGGCCTTGGTCTCGTAGCGCGTGATCTTGCCGATCTTGCGAACGATCTCGGCCATGCGCTCGGACTCGCGCAGGATGGTATCGACGGCCCGGAAGTTGGGGTCGTCCGACTCGAGCTTCTTCTTCATCAGCTCGGCGTAGCCCATGATCGAGGTCAGCGGCTGGTTGAGCTCGTGCGCGGTGGTGCCGGCGAGCTCCGCGATCAGCGCCTGCTTCTCGGTGACCATCAGCTTCTCCTGCGCTTGCAGGAGGCGCTGCTCCATCTTGAGGCGCTCGCGCAGGTCGCTGAAGATGCCGACGGTCGCGGTCTCTTTGCCGTGCTCGTAGATGATGGCAGCGGTCATGTTGACCGGAACCAGCTCGCCATCGCGGGTGACGATCTCGGTGCGCAGGAGCTCGAGCCGCCCTACCCCGCCGTTGGCGGGCGAGCGGAGCTGGGCCATCACCGCCCGCGCCACGCCCTCGGGATACAGGCGCTCGACCGACATCTTGGACAGAACGTCTTCGCCGCGGTAGCCGTAGATGCGCTCGGCACCCTTGTTGAAGAGAATGAGGTTGCCTCGGATGTCGGCTGCCACAATGGCGTCGACCGTGGAATCGATCAGGCGCTCCAGAAACTCTTTGGTCTTGCGCAGCTCGTCCTGGGCCGCGCGGGCCTCGGTCACGTCGCGAAACGCCAGGATGGCCGCATTGTGCGACGACAGCGCCGATGAGGTGGCGACCGAAACCCGGACGCGGTCTTTCGAGACCGTCACCAGCTCGATGTCGAACGCAGCCAGCGAGGCGCCGGCGGCCACCTGGCGCACGATCTCGGCCAGCCCCTCACGGTGCTTCTCGATGACCAGGGTCGAGATGGGCTGGCCGCAGATGCCGTCGTGGCGGTAGCCGGTGACCAGCTCGGCGGCGTGGTTCAGGTACAGGATACGGCCGTCCGCGTCGACGACCGCGGTGCCGTCCGAGGCCGACTCGAAGAAGTCGCGGTAGTGATCAATTGCGCGCTGACGATCGGTCTCCAGGTGCCCACCCAGGGTGACGCGGCCCGTGCGCTCGCGGATGGTGTCCAGGATGTTGGCCCCGCGCAGGGTGGCCGCGACCGTGGAGGCGGCCAGGGTCGCGAAAGAGACCGCGCGCTCGCCCAGCGCCGGGTGCGTTTCGCGCCACCTCGCAATCAGCGCACCGAAAGCGCGCCCCCCGTGGACCAGCGGCGCCACCAGGATGGCGCCCACGCCGCGCGCTGCCACCTCGGCCTGGTACTCGCCGAGCAGGTCACTGTGCGCAAAATCCTCCAGATACAGTGTGGCGCGCGACTCCATGGCCGCCCGCACCTCGGGGTACTTGGACAGCGCCAGGGCCAGCTTGGTGACCGATGGGTCGTCGGAGGCACCGACCACGAACAGGGTCTCGGGATCGTCGCCCACCAGGTACACCGACGCGCGATCCGATCCCAGCGCGCCCGCGGCCACGCACGCGACATCGTACAGCAGGTCGGGGGAGTCAGCGACCGTCGATAGGAGATTGACCAGCTCGCGCATGGCCTCGTCATGTCGGCGCGCTTCGGCTGCCTCCCGGCGCGCGAAACCGGCCTTGACCAGCGCTTCCACACAGGCGCGCAGCGCGTGCGGCGGCACGTCGGCGGGCAGCCAGTCACCCTCGCCCGGGGCGGTGCCCCAGAGGGCAACCGGCAGGCCGTCCAGCTCGACCGGTATCGTGCTCGCCATCACGATCAGATCCGCCTGCTCGGGCAGGGGCTCGGGCGCGTGAGCCATGTTTGGGATCACGGTCGTCGGCTGGTAGCCGGCCGCGCGCAGAGCCGCAACTGGCGCAGCGCAGGCGTTCTCGTCGCTTCCGACGACCACGATCCTCCGCGTATCAGCCACCCACCTGTGATGATAACATACTGGCTCTCGATGGACTTTGGTGTAGGGTCGGGGCGCTGGCCAGCGCCGCTGTGCTTGCTCATGCTTCCTCGGCCCTGGGCCTTCGTCGTGACCGCGTTCACCGCGGAGGTCGATCTTGCCCGACCGCTCCGCCTTCGAAACACAGAGGCCGGGGCCGGAGCCGCCAGCGGCTTGATGATGCCGTAGATCGGAAGCTCACGGGGTCTGCCGGCGCAGCGTCGCCGCGGCTGCCAGCGCGGCCGCGTACACTTCCTTGACTGGCACCTTCTTCTCGGCGGCCAGGCGGCGCACCGACTCGTACTCGGGCGCCAGGTTCACCACGCGGTCGCCCTGAAGCCCCAGCTTCACGTCGACGGGGCCGAATGGCGTGGAAACCTGCTCGGTTCGCCGGTCGAGGGTGGTGCGCGTGAGGACCTGGTGGCGCACACCCAGCGTGGACGACTCGCGCAAAAATGCTGCGGTCACCTGAGCCTGCGCCGACAGCGGGGCCAGCGCACTGACTTGAAAGGCGGGCCGGTTCTTCTTCATCTGAATGGGCGTAAACCAGACGTCGACCGCGCCCGCGTGAAACAGGGCCTCCATGAGCGGCTCGGCCAGCGAGGGTGCCATATCGTCGACGTTGGCCTCGACCAGCGTGACCTCCTGCGCCTCTGCGGCCGTGCGCGGCTCACCCAGAAGCAGACGCAAAAGGTTGGGCCGGTCTGAAAGCTCGCGCTCGCCGGCCCCATAGCCGATGGCGCGCAGGGTCAAGGCCGGCAGCTCCTGCCAAGCGTCGACGGTCGCGGCCAGGATGGCAGCGCCGGTCGGTGTGGTCAGCTCGAATGGCGCCGGGCCCGAGTCCACGGGCGCGCCGACGAGAAGCGCAGCGGTGGCGGGTGCCGGGACGGGCAACTGGCCATGGGCGGCCCGCACGCTGCCGGTGCCGAGCGGCACGCGCGCACAGGTCGTGCGCACGGGAGCGAGCCAGTCGAGCGCGGCCGCGGCCGCCTCCACGTCGAAGATTGAATCCAGCGCCCCCACCTCATGGAAGGCCACGTCGGCGGGTGGGACCCCGTGGAGCCGCCCCTCGACCTCGGCGATACGGTCGAAGATCGCGACCGCGCGCTCGCCTATGCGTGGCGGCAGTCGGTCGAGCAGCGCGCGGATCTCACGGTAATGCCGATGCGGATGCTGCGGGTCGTGATGTGGATCGTGTGCGGCCGACGCCGGCGGGTGCACGTGATGCCCCTTGTGCGCGTGCTCGAACTCGTGCGTGTGCGGGTGAGCATCGACCGCGCGGCCGTGCTCATCCACCACGCGTACCTTCTGGCCGACGATGCCGCCCCGCGCCTCGCGGGTGAGAGTCCAGCGGATGGGCAGTCCCAGGGCCGCGATTGCCCGGTCGATCACCTCGCGCGGCACTCCCAGGTCGAGCGCAGCGCCCACGAACATGTCGCCCGCGATGCCGGACGGACAATCAATGTGCAGGTGGAGCCCGGTCACGGTTTGGGCTTTCGGTTCATCAACGCGGCCGCATAGCCGGCTCCAAAGCCGTTGTCGATGTTGACCACGGTCACGCCGGAGGCGCACGAGTTGAGCATAGCCAGGAGCGCCGCAATGCCGCCGAAGCTGGCGCCGTAGCCGACGCTGGTCGGCACCGCGATAACCGGACGGGCGACCAGGCCGCCGACCACGCTCGGCAGCGCGCCCTCCATGCCCGCGCACACGATGATCACCTCGGCCGCATCGAGCGCATCGTGGCGGCCCAGAAGCCGGTGAATCCCGGCCACGCCCACGTCAAACAGCCGCTCGACACGGTTGCCCATCAAGCGCGCGGTGAGCGCAGCCTCCTCGGCCACTGGCAGGTCGCTCGTGCCCGCGCTCACCACCATGACCACGCCGCGGCCGAGATCCTCGAGCGGCGCCTGCTCGAGCACGCACGCGCGTGCGCCTGCTTCGTAGCGGGTGCCCGGCACGCCCTGGCAGATGACTTGGGCGGCTGCTGCGTCGACACGGGTGACCAGACAGTTGCCACCGCCGCGCGCGAGCTCGGAGAGGATGGCGACGATCTGCTCGGGCGTCTTGCCCAGGCCAAACACGACCTCGGGGAAGCCGCGCCGCAGGTGGCGGTGGTGGTCGACGGTTGCGAAACCGAGCTCACGGAACGGCAGCTTGCGCAGCTCATCGAGCGCCACCTCGACCGAGAGCTCACCCTTGCGCACGCGATCGAGCAGAGCGCGGATTCGTGCCGGATCCATCCCGACGCCATACTACCGCATTGCGCCTCGGCGGGCAGGCCGGGTGGCATCGGGCCGCCGGACCCCGGGCCCCCTCCAGAAGTCGCGCCACCATGGTGGCATGGTGGCACTCGCCAGGGGCTCGAGGAAATCGCGCCACCATGGTGGCATGGTGGCACTCGGCCGGGGGGGCAAAAGATTCGTGCCAGGTGAATGCGGTGTGTGGTCGCATACGACGGCCCCACTGAGCGAGCAGCCCGCCACCGTCGAACGCACGGATGGCCAGCCGCGCGCAGCCGGTTCTTTGCAAGTCCCCGTCAGGTCGGTTCCGGCCGCTCCGCTCGCTGATCCTCCACGTGCACCACGTCGAGCGCGCGCGCGTCCTGGTCGCGCTTGCTGCGGCCGCAGATCCCGACCACCAGATCGGACGCTGAGGCGCCCACCTCGTCGGGTGCCACGTAGGTCAAGACATCCGGATGGTGGCCGGTCACGACCCAGCCTGGCTTGCTCTCGAGCTTGATCACGCCAAAGTCGCCCGCCGGTGAGCCCACGTGCACGGGTCCCCACTCGGCGAGCAGCGCGCGCGCCTGTTCGGCCAGGTCGCCCGGCCGCGGCCGCATCACGATCACGCAGGTGCCGTGGCCAAAGGCGATCCAGCTTTTGCCCGCGCCGACGATGACCCGCCGCCACAACGCGGCCCACTCGGCGGGCGTCACGTTCTGGCCGCTGCTGCCAGCGCCGGGCACGCGGCTAGCTTACCTCTTTTTCGTGCTCTTGTTCGCGCGGGTGGTGCGGCTGCGAGCGGCTTTTTGCGACTGCGCCGGGGGCAGGGGCTCCGGGGGCGTCATCTCGGCTCGCAGCTCGGCTTCGGCGGACAGCCAGTCCTCGAGCGCGCCGCCGTGCTGGTAACCACGGCGGACAAAAAGCTCGTATGCGCGGGCAGCGATCATTTCATGAGTGATTTGGGGTTCCATGCCCGCATTTATAGTCGGACCCAGGCCGTGCGCAAGTTTTATCTTCGGATCTTGATCCGCACTTCCTCGATCGTCCGCTCGCTCGCGCCCACAATGGTAATGACCGCGTTGCCAACCCTGACGGTCTCGCCCTCGCGCGGGATGCGTTTCAATCGGTCCAGCAGCAGCCCGGCCACGGTTTCATAGTCCTCGCCCTCGGGCAGCTGCGCGCGCGTGGCCTGGTTGACCTGCGCGATCGACGTCCGGCCCTGCACCCGGTACAGGCCCGGCCCCTCCTGTCGAATCGGCGAAGGCCCCACCGTGTCGTACTCGTCCTCGATCTCGCCGACGATCTCCTCCAGGATGTCCTCGATGGTCACGATCCCGATGGCCCCGCCGTACTCGTCGACCACGACCGCCATGCCCTGGCGCTCGCGCTGCAGCCGCACCAGAAGGTCGATCGCCGCCTGGCCCTCGGGCACGTAGATGCCGGGCTTGGCCAGCTCGCCGACGCTGCCGGTGCGTGCGCCCGCCTTGAGCAGATCGAACGAATGCACGACGCCCACGATCTGATCGACGCGCTCGCGATACACCGGGATCCTGGTGTGGCGCTTCTCCTGCACCTCGCGCACCGCCTCGTCGAGCGAGGCGTCGTCGGGCAGCGCGAAAACCTCCGACAGCGGCACCATCACGTCGTAGACGGTGGTTTCGCCAAAGTCGAAGATGCGCGTGATCATGCGCCGCTCGCCCTCGGTGATCTCGCCCTCCGCAGTCGGTGCGCGCAAAAGCAGCTCCAGCTCCTCGCGCGTGATGACCGCGCGGTGCTCCTCGATGCGCAAAACCCGCGTCACCGCCTGCGTGAAGCGCGTCATCACGAACACGAACGGCGAGAACGCGAGCGAGGCCAGCGCCAGCGGCCACGCGACCCGCGGCGCAATCGCGTCGGCGTGCTGTTGAAACAGCGTCTTGGGCACGACCTCGGCGAAGATGAGCAGCACCGGCGACAAGAGGCCAATCGTCAAAAGCTCCGCCCTCGGCTCCAGGCGCGGATTCGTCAGCACCTGCACCGTGATGACGATGGTTGCGGTGACGACCGCGAGCTGCGTTCCCACCAGAGTCGTGGCCAGCAGGCGCTGCGGCTGCTCGAGAAACCGGACCAGGATGCGCGCGCCGCGGCTGCCGGCGGTGGCCAGCCGCTCGAGCTTGAGACGGTCGGCCGCCACCACCGCCATCTCGGATCCCGAGAAGAAGGCCTCGACCAGAAGGCAGATCCCGGCCACGATGAGCGCTCCCGTCACGACGCCGGTCCCCCCTTCTGCCCATTTTCCGGCGCCGGCGGCGGCGGCGTTTTCGGGAGCGGCGTGAGCTCGGCTTTCTCGCGCGGCCCCGTCACCTGGTCCTTCTCGTCGACGATTTCGCCGAACAGCTCCTCGAGCAGATCTTCCATCGTGACCAGGCCGACCGTGCGGCCGTACTCGTCGACCACCAGCGCCAGGTGGGTCTTGCGGCGCTGCATCTGGCGGAACAGCCGATCGAGCTTGGTCGTCTTGGGCACATAGAAGGGCGGACGCAGAAGGTCGCCCAGCGTGCGCGCGCCCCGCCACAGCCCGCGCGCGTAGCCGGCCAGGTCCTTGGCCAGGAGCACGCCCACGATGTTGTCCTTGCGGCCGCGGTACACCGGGATGCGCGAAAAGCGCTGCCGCGTCACCTCTTCCACCAGACGTGCCATCGGCAGGTCGTACGACAGCGCGAAGATCTTGGCGGCCGGCGTCATCACCTGCGCGACCGTCTTGTCGCCGAACTCGAACACATTGTGGATGAGCTGGCGCTCGGCCGCTTCCAGCTCGCCCTCTTGCGAGCCGGCGTCGACCAGCGCCCGGAACTCCTCTTCCTTGAGCCCCTCGTCGCGCGGCGGCGGGCGCGCACGCAAGAACCACAAGAGGAACGTGGACACGCCCTGCACCAGCCAGCGCATCGGGGTGGCCACCCACGCAAACAGCGCAATCGGCCGCGCGCATGCGCGCGCCCACACCTCGTTGACCTTGATCGCGATCGACTTGGGCGTGATCTCGCCCACCAGGAGAATGATGGGAAGCAGCACGATCGTGGTCAGGATCTCGGCCGCCGGGCGGCCGAACCGGCCCCACGACTGCTCGCCGACCCGTGCCGCCACCGCGCTGGCCGAGACGTTGACCAGCTCGTTGCCGACCAGGATGGTGGCGATGAGCCGGCGCGGCTTCGCGAGCAGACGCAGGATCAGGCGCGAGGTCGGGTCGCCGGCCGCGGCCAGCTTCTGCCGTTTGGGGCGCGCCAGCGAGAACAGCGCGGTTTCCGAGCCCGAGAAGAACCCGGCCAGGAGGATGAGCCCGCCCAGGACCAGAAGGCGCAGAGCAACCGCGCTCATGCGGGACCTCGGCCCCCCTCGGGTGGCTTCGAAAGCGGCAGCCGCATCACGACCCTGGTGCCCTGCCCGGGCGCCGCACTGAGCGCGATGGTGCCGCCGTGCGCCTCCACGAAGCTCTTGGCGATGTACAGGCCCAGACCGGCCCCGCCGTGCTCGCGCGTGGGCGAGCTGTCGGCCTGGAAGAAGGCGTCGAACACATGCGGCAGCGCGCTTGGCGGAATGCCAATGCCATCATCGACCACCGAGATTTCGATCGTACGCGCAGGGCGCGCCGCCGCGCGTACCGAGACCTCGACGTGGCCGCCGCTGGGCGTGAACTTGATTGCATTTCCAATCACGTTCGCCACCGCCTGCCGCAGCTTGTCGTGGTCGGCCAGGATCCGGGGCAGGTCGGGCGCGCCCTCGGTCTTGAGCTCCACGTTCTTGCGGTTGGCATGGCCCCGCATCGACGCCGCCACCTCGACCACCAGGCCCACCGGATCGACCTCGACGCGCGAAAGCGCCATGGCCCCGGCCTCGATGCGCGAGATCTCGAGGATTCCGCTGATGAGCGTGAGCAGCTGATCACCCTTGTCCATGATGGTGCGCACGTACTCGCGCTGCTCGGGCAGGAGGTCGCCGGCCAGCCCCTCCAGCAGCATCTCGGAATAGCCGATCACGCTGGTCAGCGGCGTGCGCAGCTCGTGGCTGACCGTGGACAGAAAGCTCGACTTGAGCCGGTCCACCTCGCGCAGCCGGTCGAGCATGTCCGAGAGCCGCCGGTTCTTGTCCTCGAGCTCGCGGAAATACTCGACCTGGGTGGCCTCGTGCATATCGGAGGTCAGCCGGCGCGCGTGGCCGGCCGCCGCCATGGCCGAGGCCGCCCGCTCCAGCATCTGCGCCAACGCCGCCACGGCCTGGTCGTCCAGCCGCGGCAGCCTCGGGTCGCCGTCGGCGCCGGCCCGATACGGTCCCAGCACGATCGTGCCCACGGTCTCGGCCGCGTGCTCGACCGCGCGCACGTGGTAGCGCACGCCCGCCTCCGTGCTCGCGATCAGGCAGGCGCCGGGGTCGGGCCACTGGGCGCACGCGGCTGCGATTCCGGGCTTCGCGCCGCCGGTTTGCGCGAGCGGCTGCCCGGCCGGGCCGCACAGCGTCACTCCCACCTCCAGAAGCGAGGTTGCGGCCGCGCAGATCTCGCGAAACGCCCCCAGGTCCAGAAGCTCCGACAGCAACACGCGCCGCTCGAGCGGTGATTCGATGGCCATCGCAGGCGCCTCTACAGAACCCGGCCCTCCAGCTCATCGGGCGCCACCCCCAGGTGGCGACACATGCTGCCCAGAAACTCCTCGCGCGGCACGCCGAACTTTCCCCCGAAGTCGAACTTGCGGTCGAGCGCGTCCCAGGTCAGCTTGAGCAGGCCGAAAAAGGTCGCCATCACGCCGTCGCCCCGCAGCGCGCACGCCAGGTACAGCGGCTCCTTGCCGTGGCGGGCCAGCTCGCCGATCTCGGCCTCGCTGCGGACGTGGGGCAGGTCGCGCTTGTTGAATTGGATGACGGTCGGCATTTCGCGCAGCTCGATGCCGTGCTCGCGCAGATTCGAGCGCAGGCCGGCGTAGGCCTCGTTGTTGGCGCGGGTTTCGGAAACCTGCGAATCGGCCACGAACGCGACCCCGTCGGCGCCCTGCAGCACGATCTTGCGGGTCGAGTTGTGCATGACCTGGCCCGGCACCGTGTAGAGCTTGAGCTTGACCTTGAGGCCGCTTTGCGCGCGAAAGGCGATCGGCAGCAGGTCGAAGAACAGCGTTCGATCGTCGCGCGTATCGAGCGTCATCAGACGACCGCGCGCGCGCTGGTCGATGCGTTGGTGGATCTGCTGCAGGTTCGTGGTTTTCCCGGACAGCGCGGGACCGTAGTAGACGATCTTGATGGCCACCTCGCGCTGGCCGAAATCGATCTGCACCATCTAGCCGCGCCCCTCCCCGAGCATGGCCTACGCGCTTACCGTCTGGGCAGTCTTGGCTTCTGCCTGCGAAGCCGCCTGAGCTGCCACCTCCTGGGCTGGCGCCTTATGCGCCAGCGCTACCGCGAGCACGTCGTCCATCGAGCGTACGGTTACGATCTTGAGGCGACCCCGTATCGGGCGCGCGACCTCCTCGAGCTCGCGCGCGTTGCCTTCGGGCACCACGACCGTATCGATCTTGGCGCGGGCCGCGGCCAGAAGCTTCTCCTTGAGGCCTCCGATCGGAAGCACATGACCGCGCAGGGTCAGCTCGCCGGTCATGGCCACCCTGCGCCGCACCGGGATGCCGGTCAGAAGCGAGACCAGCGCCGCCGCCATGGCCACGCCGGCCGAGGGGCCGTCCTTGGGCACGGCGCCCGCCGGCACGTGCACGTGGATTTGGCGATCGGCCCACGCCGGCGCGCCCACACCCATTCCGGCCGCGCGCGCGCACGCATACGAGAGCGCGGCGTGCGCCGACTCCTTCATCACCTCGCCTAGCTGGCCGGTGAGGAGCAGGTTGCCCTTGCCGGGTACGCTCTGCGCCTCGATGGACAGGATCTCGCCGCCGTAAGGGGTCCAGGCCAGCCCGCGCGCGACCCCGATTTCGTCGACCTCCGCGCGCTCGAGCTCGCGCGGGAACCGCGGCGAGCCCAGATACTTGGATAAGTTGGTGGGCGAGATCTTGATGGGCCGCGCGGTGCCCTGCTCGGCCACCCGACGCGCCATCTTACGGAAGATCTGCGCAATCATGCGCTCGAGCTCGCGCAGCCCGGCCTCGCGCGTGTACTCGGCAATCATGGCGCGCAAGCCGGGCACGCCCAGCTGTGCGTAGCCGATGCCGAGGCCGTTTTCCTCGATCTGCTTCGGGATGATGTAGCGGCGCGCGATGGCGACTTTCTCGTCCTCGGAGTAGCCGGGCAGCCGCAGGATCTCCATGCGATCGCGCAGCGGGCCCGGAATCGGATCGGGCGCGTTTGCGGTGGCGATGAAAAGCACTCGCGACAGATCGAAGTTGAGATTTAAGTAGTGATCTCTAAATGTGTGATTCTGCTCTGGATCCAGGACCTCGAGCAACGCCGACGACGGGTCGCCCCGGAAGTTGTCCGAGCCCAGCTTGTCGATCTCGTCGAGCATGAAAACCGGGTTGGCCGCGTTGGCCTGCTTCATGCCCTGGATGATGCGGCCCGGCAGCGCGCCCACGTAGGTGCGCCGGTGCCCGCGGATCTCGGCCTCGTCGCGGATGCCGCCCAGCGAGATGCGCACGAAGCGCCGCCCGAGCGCACGCGCAATCGAGCGGCCGAGCGAAGTCTTGCCCACGCCGGGCGGGCCCAGGAAGCACAGGATGGGCCCGTGCGCGCCACCCCGCAGCTTGCGCACGGCCAGGTACTCGAGGATGCGGTCCTTGATCGCTTCCAGGTCGTAGTGATCCTCGTCCAGGATGCGGTGGGCCGCCTTCATGTCGAGGTTGTCCTCGGTCGTGTGCGACCACGGCAGCTCGGTCAGCCAAGCGAGATAGGTGCGCAAGACCGAGGCCTCGGCGGCGTCGGGGTGCATCTGCTCCAGGCGGCGCACCTGTTTCTCCGCCTCGCCCCGCGCCTCCTCGGGCAGCTTGGCGCGCGCAATGCGAGCGCGCAGCTC
>Ga0126376_10000377_pt1 | contig 21476 bp, 13 predicted proteins | sample PanSoiMetPlot_15_FD_92760 | JGI IMG/M metagenome (GOLD analysis project Ga0126376, IMG submission 92760) | Tropical forest soil microbial communities from Panama - MetaG Plot_15 | ecosystem: Environmental > Terrestrial > Soil > Tropical forest > Bulk soil | place: Panama | collected 2016-02-17
TCAAGCACTTCTTTTTCTCGATCGGTGAAGGTGACGCGGCCTGCGGGAAAGATTTTTCCGGGTGATGAGGTGACACGATCAATGAAGATTGACATCACGCGACGTGGTGCCCAGACCGATCCCTGATGAACTACGCGAATTGCCTGTACGAACTCCGCCGGGGTGGCAGCCTCGTCGACATACCCCTTTGCGCCTGCGGCGAGCGCTTTGAGGATCGCCTCATCGTCAGCACCCGTTCCGGTCACGATGATCCGCAGATCCGGACGTGCAGCCTTCATGCTGGCCATTACGTCGAAAACACTGCTGCCTCCGCTGGCACGGTTGCCAAGGAGCACTAGATCCACATTCTGCAGGCGAGGCAGCTCTTCGAGAGTTGCGGCAGAGAGTTCCAAATCGGGCTCGTTATCAAAAAGGGAACGAAGTCCTATAAAGCGCAGGGGGTCACTGTCAACGACAGCAATATGTATCATCGGCTTCTTGGCAGTCGCAGCTTTCATTGTCTTAAGCAAAGCTAACTGTCGCCTAGCATACCGTGAATCTGTCTCGATGAACTACTAGTGCAATGACCTAATGGACATGTACTGAAGTGATTAACCCCTGTGTAGAGAGCCTTCTGGCAAGCCCCAGCGTTGGTTGCCAGTCACTTTTCGGATGATGCGAGCGTGATGGAGTCTGCAGAACGACCGAAGATGCCGAACATATAACCGCGGCCGAACCCAGAGCAGTATTCAAGAGAGTAAACATTGTGTGAGGTCGCGCGGCAATGTCGTTCAACATACTCGGCACTCATCTTAGCGACAGGCGCGTCCTCGTTTTGAGAGCTCTTGTAGCCTGCAGCCACGCCTTCGTCGAAGTGAGCTCTCCTAGTATTTGGTAGAACTTCAGTTAACCCAGCGTTGGCAGCCTTCCAACGTTCAGACGCGCGAAATTCTGCGCCCGAGAAGGCATCAGCATATCCGCCTCGAAAACCTGCCTCGTAACCCTCTTCGAAGAGCTGCTTACTGCCGAAACTCGGCTGAAAATCTCGGCCTCCCTGGCTGTATTCCTTCAGTTTCGTTGCGATTCTGAGATCGCGGCCCATGTGGATGTCCAAGTCACCAACGTGAAAACCCTGTTCATAGCCGTGCCGATATCCATGAGCAAAGGCCGAGTTCGCGTAGAGATTCCCGAGAGTTGGGCTTTGTAAGTGAGGGTCGTTCGTTAAGAATTGGCTTGTATTGGCTCCGGGAGGATGGCTAACGACCGACGTGAATGACGTGAATTTAGTAGAAGTCTGCGCAGCCGTGGAGGCGATGAAACAAGCGACGCTAATAATCAGCCGAAGTATCGCGGGCAGATTCATCCAATTCACCGGCATGGACGTAGATGTGCCGCATCTCGTGTTTGGATGTAACTGACTGCTTGAGAACGAATGCCGCGTTGCGCCAGCGCTTTTTTCTTCGGGAGTCAAAAGGCGCGAATGACACTAAAGTGCTAGACCGTTTGCGGCTCGTAAGGTCATATTAGGCAGCTACTTAGGTGTTTCTTTCCATTTGTATATTAGGCGCGTCCAGCGATACTCCATTCACCTTAACCCCGATCAATTGAGTTCGCGGGCGGGTTCGGCAACGAAATTCCTGGGGGAAACGAAACCGGGCCGGACGCGAACTCAAGTGGTAACGATTCTCCCCGGACAGTTAAACGACTTCCGGGGAGTTCCGTTTAAGCCAATAGCGCGGCGGCCGGAGTTAAGTCGTAATGGGAACAATGGCCAGTTCACGCATGCGACGGATATTCTTCCTTTGCGTTGGCCCATTGCTGTGCAACGTCCTGGTGTTCTCCGCAAATCCTGTTCAATCGAAATCGTGGTTCGATCAGCGGCTCACGAGAAAGACTCAAGCTCTCACAGCTCGAATCCACGGCACCTCTGAGCGCGACATCCTCATGTCTATCGCGCTGCTGGACGAACTTTACGATCTGCGCGATGACGTCTCGGATCCGTTTCAGGTCGACTCCACTCTCGCGAGAATCTCAGACGATCCCTCCACTACATTAGTAGCGCGCGCGGAGGCTGGCTATCTGGCCACGAGGATCAGAGGATCTTTCGCACAGACGTCGGAAGAGCTAAGCGCACTCCTCGCTCGAGCTTCGGGAGCGATGTCCGACGATGATGCTGATCTTCGCGATGCCATTTCCGCCATTACGCTACTGCATCATCTCGAGTCCCCGACTCTGAGCGAACGCAACCCGGAGGCGCTGAAGAGTGCTGATAGTGCGTATTTCGCCGCAAGGCTTGCTCGCGACGAGTACCACAAGCTCCACGCCCTTCGTAGGACGTTGGAGCTGAATCGTGATTACCTCCCCGCAGTTGCCGAACTCGCAAAGCGCTATTCGGCGCAGGGACAGACCACGCGTGCGCGAAATCTGATATCTGCGACTCTGGAGCGTTACCCGGCAGACCCTTCCCTGCGCATTCTCCTTACCGATCTCGATATCAATCAGGGCCGCGTGTCGGCGGCTTTGGAGATCATGAATCAATTGCGACCCAAGCCGCTGCCGATCGCTGTTACTCGGGAGCTCGCAGAGAATTACGCCCAACTTCTACTTTTAGATGAAGCCCGCGAACTCGCCCATCTTGCGCTTCGGCTGCATCCTGGCGGGTCGGAAGAGCGCGATCTCGCAAAGCGTTTGGATGAGCAATCGGACACGGATTTAATCGCGAAGCGCCCTGCACCCCATTCAAGCGTGGTTGCTAGTCCGCGATTGGCTAGTGAGACGACAAACGATTCCTCTGACTCAAAAGCTGAAAACACCCTTCGACGCGTCCTCAACGGCCAAAGTCCCCCAGGCGACGATTCTCGCGAGTTCTTCGTCGATGTCTTCGAACTTGTGAAGAAGTGGCGATCTCAACCACAAGCGGAACGAACTGAATCACGGGTGCTAGCTGACGTTCGAGTCGATCAACTTCGCGCCGATTACCAAACGCTGCAGCACGTACAGCAGGTGATTGCAGTCGGTTCAACCAGCGATATAGCCACTTTCAAGCAACGGGGAATTCAATACTCGGGACAATCGCAACAGCTGAACGTGTTGCACGCTCGCCTGCATCACAGCGGCGGAAGAGTTTCGGAAGGCGAAGACCTAGGCGAGCGTTCCCCCTCCGATTCGACTTTCGCGACCTACGACGATCTGCGTACTCGTCAGTATCGATTTAGGGATCTGCGCGCCGGCGATGTAATCGAGTTGGAATACACGATAACGCCGCTGCTCAACGAGAATCCTTACGGCAAGTACGTTGCTCAGTTGGTCGCATTCGGCACTTCCATCCCATCGGATTTCCAGCGTTACGTACTACGGAGTCCGCACGAAATCCACCTCAGCAGTTCGGAGCGTGCGCTGCCGCCCGCTACGCTGCAACGGCGCTCGACAGAAGACGTTCATATTTGGGAAGGGACCAACATAGCTGCCCTAGTGCGAGAGCCACGTTCGCCCTCGTGGAGTGAGCAAGGCGCCTACGTCCACGTCTCGAACTTCGATTCTTGGGAAACGCTGGGCAAATGGTATGCAGACCTGATCCGTCCTCAATTCAAGCTGAATGCGGAGCTCGAGCGGCAGGTCGCACAAATCGTACAGAACCATCCCAACCGTTTAGACCGCGTGGCTGCCATCGACGAGTTGGTGCTGAAGAACACGCGTTACGTTGCCCTTGAGCTCGGCGTCTACGGGTTCAAACCTTATCCCGTAACTCAAACATTCGCTCGCCGCTTCGGAGATTGTAAGGACAAGGCGAGCCTGATGGTCGCGCTCCTGCGCGCAGCAGACATCGATGCCGACATCGCGCTGGTGCGAACGAAGCGCTTGGGAGACATCATCGGCCAGCCTGCGTCGGTGTCCATCTTTGATCACGCAATCGTATATGTTCCGGAATTCGATCTTTGGCTCGACGGCACTGCGGAGTTTTCAAGTTTGCGCGAGCTGCCCGTAGACGATCAAGACATAATGGCACTCACAGTCGGTCTCGACGGAGAAGCCAAGCTACGTCGGACGCCAGCGACTTCTGCAAATGATAACTATTCGCGGCGAACGATCAACGCACGTTTAGAAGCTGATGGCACAATCCAATTCACTGGAGCAACCTATGTCCGTGGAGAAGACGCTCCCGAATTGCGCCGTCAATTGGAGCCTGGCGAGAGCAAGCTCGGATATGTACGAGATCGCCTGGCGCAGGTTCTTCCAGCGGTCGAAGTACATGACGTGCAACTACCGTTGAATCTGTCGGACACCGTGTCGTTAAGTTTCAGCGGAGAGCTGACTTCATTTCAGGGACGCCACTCGGCGACCTTGCCATCGTCATGGATGGAGCGGAATTATGTGTCAACACTCGCTACGAGGAATTCTCGTACTCAAGACTTGCTGCTCGAAGCACCGTGGACTACTGCAGAAGAAATCCACGTTGAGCTCCCTGGCGGCGCGCATCTGACCGGAGTCCCGCAAGACCAACGTATTTCAAGTGAATTCGGAAATGCTGAGATTCGATACGACATCAAGGGTGACCACATCACTGTTCTCAGCACAGTTAAGTTCAGCGCAACGCGCATCCCGGCCGCACAGTATGCAGCTTTTCGAGAATTCGCTGCCGGAGTGGAATCGGCCTTCCGGCGGAATCTTGAGGTCGAGTTACCGTGAGGTTCTGGCCCTCGATCTCGATCATCTTCGCTGCAGCCATGTGTACTGTTGCGGCACAAACTTCTACTGAGACGTCAGGTGATCTGCTGTTCGCGAAGTCGGATTTAGCAGGAGCCCTTCGAAGAAGTGCAATAGAGCTAAAGCTCAACCCGCATGACGTGAACGCGCACTTCGTGCACATGGAGGCGGCACGCCTCGAACTTCGAAATCGAGAACAGCTACATTCTGCGATCGCCATTCTTCAAACCGTGCGTAGCACCGATCCCAGAGCAAGACTTGCAGCGGAAAGAATTCGCGAACTCGCGGCTAATTCTCCTCAATTTCGCGCCGTAATTCCTCAAATTGCCCAGCTATTGCGGGAAGAGAGTCCCTATGCGGTTGAACTCAGCGATGCTGTTCTGACAGCGCAGGCTGACGGTGCCGCCCTTCCAGGGAAGATTCGTTTAGCGCGCAGGATCACGAAGTGGCAGATCGCTGGACCCTTTGGCCAATTTGCGAATGTTGATTTTGATCGCGCCTGGCCACCCGAACAAGACGAGCTTCGCAGCGCGCGTTACCAACGTCAGTTCCGTGAAGACATTGACATTCTTTCCGGCGAGCTGGATCTCCCTGAATACTTCTCCCGCTCCGGAATCTATTACACAGCCGCAGAGGTTTCGACGGCGAAAGCAGTAAAGTACCGTTTCGTTGTGGAGAGCGATGGCACATATGATCTGCGCATTGACGGCAGTCCTCTGCTAACACATGATGCTCGCTTTGCCCAACAACGCTCGACTATGCAAGTCGAAGTGGAGTTGGCGCCTGGAAACCATCGCATTTTTGTAAAGCTGCAAGCAGCTGCATTGCCTCTCCGAGTCTGGATCGATCCGCTTCGGGAATCTCATTCCGTGCCGCTTAAACTCTCCGCAGCAGAAGTGGACTATTTGAAGGCGGCGACCGCAGTTCTCGACGGAGATCCGAAGCCCGCGCTCGCTCTTAAGGACCAGAGTTCTCTTGCCAATGTGCTCAAGGCAGAGGCGTTGGCGCAGATGGGCGATGAGCAGCAGGCACATGAGCTGTTTCTCGCGGCAAGCTCCTTGGATGCTCGAAACCTGCTGGCCGCTTTCAAAGTGGCCGAAGAAGCCTTCAGTCGCGAGCAGTACGAAGAAGCCACAACGCAACTTGCAAGAGTCCTTAAAGCGGCTCCCGCGTATCCACAGGCTCAGGAGTTGAAGTTTAAACTGACCGACCACTTCACCTGGCGAGCCGAGCAGGAAACGGCTCTGAACCAGCGCCTCAGATTACATCCGAGTTGCAGTACGCTCACCGATGCAGCCAAGTTTTACGACGCCAGTTACGCACCCGAACGCGCCAGACGCTACGAAGCGGCACTCGCTACGTGCTCCTTGAAACCCTATCAATTCTGGGAACAGCTGAGCCTTCATGGAAAACACAAACTGGTGAGTAAAGCTATCAGTAACTACCTCGCGCGGCACCTGACCGATCGCCATGCTCTAACTGTCGCGATCCGGGAAGCCGTTTTAGGCAATGATCTGCCGACAGCTGACCAGTATGCGAAGGTCCTGCGTGCGTTGGCTCCAAACTGGAGCCGCGCAGCGCTGTTAGCAGCTCGTCCCGAATTGATACTGGACTCTCAATCCGGCTACTCGCAAACCGATGGCTTCTACAAGCCATTCGTTCGTGATGCCTTGCCGATGATGCGAGATGGCGAAAGTCAGCTCCCTGATAGTCGAATACTGATCAACGATCGAGTCGTGAAGCTCGACTCGGGAGGAGCATGGGTATATCAGCACACGGTTACTCAGGTCCTTAATAAGAAAGGCATCGCTCGTCTGGGCGAGGTTGAGTTGCCGCGAGCTGTTGACTTACTCGAGCTTCGGACTGTGAAACCGAGCGGCGCTTACGTCGAAACAGAATTGGGAGACAATAAGAATACCGTCTCGATGCCATCGCTCGCCGAAGGAGATGCCATTGAGATCGCATATCTGCAGCACTTCAGCTCCGAAGCACTAGTCGCATCGCCAGAGATTTTGGACTTTGTCTTCGCCTCCGCGCAATCTCCAACTCGATCATCGCGTCTGACACTAATTCGCGACAACGTACCCGAGCCGTTGTTGTGGCGCTCACCTGAGGTGCGGTGCATTCACAGTGAACCCACAAGTGACGTAGGAATCACGGTCTGGGAGGTAGCGAATGCGCCGGCCGTGCAGGATGAGCCCGCGGCGCCTCAATACGACCGCCGGCCTCGCCTGCTGTGGCTCGCGAGGGACCGCGATCAGCCCACGGATACAGTTGCAAAAATAAGGGACGCACTCATCAGCGCTACCAAAATAACTTTCCGGATCCGGGAACTTGCTACGGAACTGCAGTCATCATCAGAAGCCGGACCGAGTGCGGCTTACCGCTATGTAATGACCAACGTCGAGAACGAAACACAGAACTGGCGAGAGGCAAACATCGCCTCGGCGGACGAAAGTCTGGAACAGGGCGAAGGAAGTCGCGCTGCGACTCTGATTGCTCTCCTGTCGGCCATGGGATATGACGCCGACCTCGCGCTTGCGAGCGAACGAGGTAAGCACGATTCAGCCGATACCTGCCCCGGCGCACGCTGCTATATCCACTCACTAGTCCGCATCACGGTACCTGGCTCAAGTCAAGTAGTGCTCGATCCAGAAGCCGACAACATTGCTCCTGGGGCCCTCTCTCCCGAAGTGGAAGGTGAGCAAGCTCTTCTCATCTCCCGTTCTCGTGATTCTGTATGGCAGTCTCTCGTAATTCCGCGATCAACCGACCAGCAGAGTGAGGCAACTGCGGACTTGAACCTCGACGACGCCGGCGCCCTCAGTGGAAGGATTCACATTCGTTTCGGCAGTTTTCGCAGCGGACAAATGCGTCAGATGTTGCGCACTGTATCTGCCAAGGACCGCCAGGATTTCTTGGAGCAGATCGCCGACCGCATCATACCGACGGTCGATCAGGTCTCAGCAACTGTCACCAACGAGGAAGATCTCGGGCAGCCGCTTGAAATCGAACTGAACATTCGGGCACCAAGATTTGGACGCTGGAACCACTCCGATCTGCAACTTGAACAGATGATTCCGGCACTTGGTTTGAGTCGTGTGTATGCGACACTGCCGGAGAGACAACAGCCTGTGCTTCTCGACACGCCGCTGGTCGAGACATCAGAATTTGTGATTCACGTACCAGTCGGACTCGAAACCGTTCGCAGACCCAATGCGGTGGATTTGAAATCCGAATTTGGGGAGTACCAAAGCGAGTTCAAGGCTGACGCCACGACGCTTAAGGTCACACGTACTTTCCGAATTCCCGTGCAAGTTGTGGCTCCTTCTCGATACCGTGAGTTTTCCGAATTTGCGCTTCAAATCGACAGCGTCGAACGTGAGTTGATTCAGTTGCGGCGGACTGATCTGGCGCAAATCCCCACCTCTGGGCAGCTCGCGCATCCTCACCAACCATTGCATTAAACTGTTGGTATGCCGGTAACTGAAGAAGATGTAATGACTGCGCTGAAGGACTGCTACGATCCCGAGATCCCAGTAAATATCGTAGATCTCGGCCTGATCTATGGAGTCCGAATCACTCCTGAATCAGCCGCACAAGTTCCCCTGGATATGCGACGCGATGTTGAAGTCGAAATGACGCTCACCGCGCCCGGATGCCCAGCGCACACGCAAATCAGCCAGCAAGTGAAGGATCGGATCGAGCAACTGCCCGGCGTAAACTCGGCAACCGTCAATGTTGTCTGGTCACCACCGTGGACACCAGAGCGACTGAGTCAAGCAGCAAGACAAAAGTTAGGAATTGAATAGGAGGGATCAGAAATTCCCTGTCCCCTGTTCCCTATCCCCTAGTAAGGCTTGTTCTGGAATTCTCCACCTGAACGACCACGCATCTGCTGCCAGCTCTGGGCATGCTCGGCGATGCGCTCTACCAGACTCTGAATTCCGTTGACGATTCGATGTCCGCGGTCGAGGTACTCGGGAGCCTGATTCCAGATCTGCTCAAACTTTTCCGGATGATCAGACGCTAAGGCTGCCAATCCTACGCCTGCAACTGCCATGCCGGCTGCTCGCTTTCCACTCAACAGAAAGTAAACCGCTGCGCCGAACGCGCCAAACATCAAGATCCGCTTCCAATCATGCTTTTCCACTGGTGAGCCTCCCTGGACCAATCGACTAATCGAAATACTTAGAACAAGATAAGCTTAACTCTCGTTGCCTAATTCGCGGGCATGAATCCCGGTTGACCAGCCCGACATCGACAACTTAGTCTCAAAATGTGGCTCATCGCAAGCCCCGCAACGATGGCGGCGATAGGACTCTGTGCCCTTCGCCTTGAGCCTTCGTCACCGTAGCCTGCCCTGAGCGCGTGGTCGAAGGGGGTTCGCTCTTTCTGGCTTTAATGGACCTGCAGCAAAAAATCCGGACCCTACCGATCAGCCCAGGCGTGTACATGTACAAGAACGCCGAGGGAGAGGTGATTTACGTCGGCAAGGCCAAGAGCCTGCGGGCGAGGGTGCGGTCGTATCTGCTGGAGGCAGCGACGCAGGATGCCAAGACCGGCTCGCTCATGCGCGAGGCGGTCGATGTGGAGTACATCGTCGTCGAGAACGAGCGCGAGGCATTGGCGCTCGAGAACAATCTCATCAAGCAGAAGAAGCCTCGCTTCAACATTCTTCTGCGTGACGATAAGACGTATCCGTACATCAAACTCACTCTTGCCGATCGTTTTCCGAAGGTCTTTGTTACGCGCAGATTGAAGAAAGATGGAAGTGCGTATTACGGTCCCTACTTCCCTGCTAACCTGGCACACCGCACGGTCGATCTGATTCACCGCAGCTTCCTGATCCCGTCCTGCAAGATCGATTTGTCGCGCTACCATCCGCGTCCCTGTTTGCAGTACTACATCAAACGTTGCCTTGGTCCCTGCGTAAAGGATTTGACAACGCCGGATCGGTACGCCGAAGCCGTACGCGATGTTCAACTCTTTCTTGAAGGACGCCAGGCCGATCTAGCGCGTTCGTTGCGAGCCCGCATGGAACGAGCGGCACAACAGCAAGAGTACGAGTCTGCCGCCAAATACCGGGATCTGATCAGTACGGTGGAAGACCTGATGGAACGCCAGCGCATGGCAACCGTTCAAGGCGACGACATGGACGTATTCGGGTTTCATTATGAGAACGAGATGCTGGCGGTGAATCTATTTCATATGCGCGGAGGGCGCATTCTCGATCGTCGAGAGCTATTTTGGGAAGACCTACCAGAATTTGAGCTGCTACCAGCCAGTGAAGACGTGGAGCGCAGCGAGACCACTCACCTAGCGCCAGCGCCAAGACCAGAATTTGATCCTGGACTGTTCTTCGCCGCTCTGTTAAAGCAGTGTTACATCGATCAGCAGTATGTGCCGCGGACGATTCTCGTTCCAGTGGATTTCAATGAACGCTACGCGCTGGAAGAACTGCTTTCGGAAAAACGCGGCGCCAGGGTCGAAATTCTTATTCCTATGCGCGGCGAGAAGCGTTCACTCATCGACTTGGCTGCTAAAAATGCTCACCAGATTTACGATCAGCGTTTCCGCGTGATGAAGCCCTCGGTGAAGGCTATTCAGGAGGCGCTGCAGGATGCTCTGACGCTCCCCACACTCCCAACGCGCATCGAGTGCTTCGACATCTCGCACATTCAAGGTGCGGAAACTGTCGCCTCGATGGTGGTGTGGGAAGATGGCCAGATGAAGAAGTCGGATTATCGAAAGTTCATCATTCGCACGGTAGAAGGCGTGGACGATTTCGCGTCGATGCGCGAGGTGATCACTCGGCGGTACAAACGCGTAACAGGTGAGAAGCAGAAGATGCCCAGTTTGATACTGATCGACGGCGGCATCGGTCAGCTTCACGCTGCTGCCGACGCCTTGGAATCATTTGCAATTACAACTCAGCCGCTTGCATCGATTGCAAAACGAGAAGAGATCATCTACGTACACGGCCAGGAAGACGATCCAGTGATTCTTGATCGCCATTCCCCGGTGCTCCATCTCGTGCAAATGATTCGTGATGAGTCGCACCGCTTTGCGGTGACTTTTCACCGTAAGCGTCGCGAAATGCGTGACCGCGCCTCCGAACTACTCGAAATTCCAGGCATCGGCGCGCTCACTACACGCAGACTCGTGGAGCACTTCGGTAGCGTTCGCGCAGTAAAGGAAGCGGAGTCAGCAGCACTCTCTGCAGTGGTGACTCCCGCCCAAGCGGCGGCCATTCTTGAACACTTCCGAGCGGCGAACACCCTTCGACTGCGCTCAGGGCAGGCTCCGGTCACAAAGGCTAACGGATGAGATCACGGAGAATGCAGTCGAGGATATTGCGGTCTTTGGCCCTTCTATTCTCACTATTCTTGTTTGCTAGCCTTAGCTCCGCAGACGATTCTGCAGTATCGCGCATCGCGGCTCGCGTTGACCGTCGCTATAACGATCTCAGGACACTGAAGACAGACTTTCAAGAAATCTACAACGGTGCCGGACTCGCACGTAGTGAGTCTGGCGAGCTATGGCTGCAAAAACCCGGCAAGATGCGTTGGCAATATGAGCAGCCGACCCCGAAACTGTTTGTCGTCGATGGAAAGAATGCATTCTTTTACGTGCCATCAGAGCGACAAGCGCGGCGGATGCCGGCGAAAAAGCTCGATGACTTTCGATCGCCCATTCGCTATTTGCTCGGGCACACTAAACTGCAGAAGGAGTTCACGAAGTTAGCGATTTCCTCACAAGCACCGAAACAGCCGGGCAACGTAGTGCTGGAGGGTATTCCGAAAGGAATGGAAGAGCGAGTTCAGCAAGTATTGCTGGAGATTACTCCCGCAGATCAAATTTCGCGCATTTACATTGAGGAGCTCGATGGCTCCGTCACTGAGTTCATCTTTCGAAACATTCAGGAGAATGTATCCGTGAAGTCAGCTCTCTTTCGCTTCGTTCCTCCCAAAGGTGTTGAGCTTGTAGAGAGCGAAAACACTGAACCGTTCCCAACGCTCTGACATCGTCAAGCGGTGTTAATCTATCACAAACAACCGCTGGTCTTAAACGACACCCTGCGCAAACTGGTTAGACTGGTGAGGATCGCGCGCCAATGAGACCGGCACTAATCTCAGCAGCCTGGATTGTTGTCAGCACTGCATTTCTCTTTTCCCAGACCATCAGACAGCGATCACACAACGTTAAGAACGGAGAGCGCGTTTACAAGTCCGGATGCATTGTTTGTCACGGAGCGACCGGCACAGGCGCGCCCGAAACGCTGACTGAGTTCAAGCGTCCTGACACATTTCCTGACTTCACTCGGTGTGATCAAACCACACCCGAGCCAAACTCCGCATGGAAGGACGTGATCGTAAACGGCGGGCCCTCGCGTGGATTTTCGGAAATCATGCCTGCCTTCGGCGAACTGCTCACGTCGGACGAAATCGACGATGTCATCGCGTACATGCGGACCTTCTGCCGCAATGATCGTTGGGCGCGCGGCGAACTCAACCTGCCGCGCGCGCTAATCACGGAAAAGGCGTTTCCGGAAGACGAAGTAGTAATCTCAACCGCGGTCAACGCAAACGGCGCTCCCGGAGTGACCACCGACATCATCCACGAACAGCGTTTCGGCGTACATAACCAGATCGAGGTTGATGTTCCACTCCAGTTCCAGAACCAGAATGGAACGTGGTATGGCGGCGTTGGGGACGCCACACTAGGATTCAAGCGGGAGATGTGGTCGAGTCTGCGCAGCGGGTCGATCTTCAGCCTGTTTGGTGGCATTGTGTTGCCCAGCGGCAACCGGACCCGTGGATTTGGATCGGGCACCACCACGTTTGAAACCTTCGCAGCGTTCGATCAACTCTTTCCGACGAACACGTTTGTGCAATTCCAGGCCGGCGCCGACTTACCTCGCCACTCTGATATCGCTCCACAAACCGTCTTCTGGCGTACCGCTTTGGGACAGAGTCTTGCTGCGAATCAAGGACTCGGGCGTCTGTGGTCGCCGATCGTGGAGTTTGTCGCGGATCGCGATCTTGTCGATGGAGCAAAGACTCGATGGGACGTAGTACCCGAGATGCAAGTCACCATTAGTCGCAGGCAACACATCCGTGCCAACGTGGGCTTTAGTAAACCATTTGCGAACACAGCAGGACGGCAGAGCCAGGTAGTTTTCTATCTGTTGTGGGACTGGGCCGACGGAAAGCTAACCAAGGGCTGGTGATGCGAAGAATTCTGTGCGGCTTGGCTGCCTTTCTAACATTCTTACTTGCTTCCCAAGCGCCGATGCGCGCTGGTAATGGGCAATCGTCTTCCACACCGAAATTTCAGACGTCCGACCGCTGTGTTGCCTGTCACAACGGTATGAAGACCCAGGCAGGCGAGGATTACTCCATCGGCATCGACTGGCGTGCGAGCATCATGGCGAACTCTTCGCGTGATCCGTACTGGCAAGGAAGCGTACGGCGCGAGACACTCGATCATCCCAGCGCAACGGCGGACATTCAGGACGAGTGCTCGCATTGCCACATGCCGATGTCCTACTACGAGGCACATCTCAGGGGAAAGAAGAGTGAAGTCTTTTCACACCTGCCCTTTGACCTCGATAAAAATGCCGACACACAGGCAGCAGATGGCGTCTCATGTGCAATCTGTCATCAGATTTCCAGGCAGAATCTGGGTACTCGAGCGAGCTTTGTAGGCAATTTCATCATCGATCCGCCAGACGCTCAAGGCCAGCACTCCGAGCACGGGCCATACGAAATCGATGCCGGACATCAGCGCGTAATGCATAGCTCGACCGGTGGCTTTCTTCCCGGCGAAGGCTCGCAAATTCGCGATTCTGCCATCTGTGCAACATGCCACACCCTTTACACCGTTGCCTTAGGCAAAGACGGCAAGCAGGTCGGCGAACTTCCCGAGCAGATGCCTTACCTGGAATGGCAGCACAGTGATTACGTCAACAAGAACAGTTGCCAGTCGTGCCACATGCCCGAGGTGCAGGGCGACACGTCTATTACCGCAGTCTTCGGCATGATGCGCCAGGGCGCAAGACGGCATTCATTTCTCGGCGCAAACTTCTTCATGTTGCGAATACTGAACAATCATCGCGAGGACCTCAACGTAACTGCGCTGCCCCATGAACTGGACGCAGCCTCCCAACAAACGATTGACTTCCTACTGTCCCAAACCGCGCGGGTAAGCATTCCCAACGTAGAAATCAGTGACGGAAAACTGCGGATCGACGTACTCGTCGAAAACCTGACCGCACATAAGCTGCCGACGGCCTATCCCTCACGTCGTGCCTGGCTGCACCTCGTCATACGTGATCACAGTGGGCGAAGCGTGTTTGAGTCTGGCGCGCCGATTCCCGATGGTTCCATTAAGGGAAACATCAACGACGTCGATCCCACACGCTTCGAGCCGCATTATCGCGAAATCACCAGCAACGATCAGGTAGAAATCTACGAGCCCATTCTGAAAGATTCTGAGGGACACGTCACCACAGGACTGCTCACAGCTGTCGGATATCTCAAAGACAATCGCCTTCTGCCCACCGGCTTTGACAAGAGTTCGGCGGGGAAGGACATTGCGGTTGTTGGAGATGCTGTTGAGGATCCGAACTTCACCGACAAGGGCAGCCTCGTGCGATACTCGGCCACTGTCGATCCATCATCAGGACCATTTTACGTCGATGCGGAGCTCTGGTACGAGCCTATAGGATTCCGCTGGGCTCACAATCTCACCTCCTACCCCGCAGAAGAACCGCAGCGCATGGTGAGCTACTACGACTCGCTCGCCTCAGGCGCAGCTGTGATATTGGCAAAGGTCAGTACCACAAAATAGCCGTTACCCTGCGATTCTGCGCGGAAGGGGACTCTACCGAATCTGAGTTCGGTGTCCAACAAAATCATGCCGATCTCATTTAGGGATGAGATCGGCGTCGTTTCCAGAGGTTGAGTCCAGTCTAGCGTTGATTGTCCTCGTCTCCCTGATCGTTGTCGTTGTCAAAATGGAACAAGTCAAAGAGATCGCCAACGGCCGGCATGTTCGTTGGTACATAAGGATTGTCTGAGGCTGCAACTGGGTTTGGCAGGTTATCCCGGCTCCGCTCAGTCAACGGCTTCAGATGCCAGTTCCTCTCAATGAATTTCACGATCGACGCATGATCGGTGTAGGTATGGTTAATGCGCCCGCCTTTCGTGAACGGTGAAACGATGATAAGAGGGATTCGCGGCCCATCGCCGAAGAAGTCGATCGGCTGCATGAAGCCGGAGTCATAGTATCCACCACCTTCGTCGAAGGTGATGATAAAGGCAGTGTCCTTCGCGAGCTCTGGGTGGTGCTGCAATCCATCGAGCACACGGTCGACCAGTCCCTCAAACAGATTCAATTTGGAACTCGCTGGATGTCCGTCACCAAAGCTGTCTGGTTTGAGATACGACGCCGAAAGCAGAAGGCCATGTTCCAAACCATCGAAGAAGTCGGTTGCGTCCTTGATGTGCGCTTGGCGTTGTGCCGCGTCGCCCATGATTGAGGATGCATATTGAAACGGGTTGCAGATGTCGCAATAGAAATCGCCGCCAGTGCCGACCAGCACATCGACAGGATCAGTGGAACCGTTATCAAAGGCGACAGCATGATTAAATCCGCCGCCATAGTAGGCCCAGCTGATCTTCTTTTCGTTCAGCGCATCGCCAATCGTGCGGAGCGAGGACGGCGGCACAGCGGTGCCGGCGTTAATCCCGGCGGTGTTGAGCTGACCGTTCGACAAGAATCCCGGACGCGTGTTGTTGATCATGTAGAAAGTATTCGGTGCGCAGTTGCTCCTCGTCTGATCCGGATGCCATGACAGAGACTTGAGGTAGTCCATGATCGGCGCGATGCCGGGCTGAGTCGGATCGCCGCACTCAGTCCATCGCCCATCGATGGTGAAAGCGGCGTTCGTCGCGCTTTTGGGATTGGGATTGGCAACGCGATTAGCCGGAGGCTGAGCGGGAAAACCAGCTACCTGCTCCCAGGGCAAAGCATCGGCAGTGCCAATCATCGTGTGTTGTACTGCGGTGCCGCCCATCACAGACTGATGGAAGTTGTCGCTCATCGTGTACGCGTCAGCGAGCCGCTTGAAGAGCGGCGCATCGCCCTGCTGGACGTTGTAGAAGCCCATTGAGTTGCTGCCGCTGTCGTCGCCGCGAGCAATTCCGACGAAGGGATAAAGATCATTCTTGCAGCCAGAAGGGTTTTGTTTCGTCGCATCGAGCACGCTGCAATCCGACTGCTGCCACATGTGGAACAAGCGGTGCACCATGTCGCCCGTGTAGCTGTCGTACGGCACATTAGGGCCGGTGATTTGGAACGCAGTGTTTGGCAGAGCGTTGAAGTTTGCCATGCGCGTATCAGGCACTGCACACGGCGCAGGTGGCAGAGTTGGATCAGCGGTACAGTTCTTAAGCCCGGTGGCCCCTGTCGTCAGCAGCGGCAAATCCCCGAACTCCAGCGCCGGAGAGATGTCGTGCAGCTCTGAGATCGAGAACGTATTCGCATTGAAAGGCGCAACGCTGTCGGCAGGATCCTTCAGAAACTGGCTGAAAGTCACTGCCTGCGGCGGCGCGAATCCCGCTTCGGGAGTAGACAGAAACGGCGAGTAAGCGCTCTTGCCGGGATTGTTCAATTTCCGGGTATCAATAAAAAAGCTGACGGGATCGATATTCTGGATCTGAAACTGCCGTGCCAAATTGGCATTCGGTCCCGGCGAGCCATCCGCACGGACGATTCCCCGCGAAAGAAGATTCCACACGTTGCCATGCTTCGGCTGATAAGTACCGTAGATATTGTCGAAAGTGCGATTCTCGCCAATGATCACGATCACATGTTTGATGGGCGTTGCTGGGTCGCGGCGATCGCCATCGTCGTCGGCTCGCATGCTCGACGCCGGCACAGCCGTGAGAGTTAAGGTACACATGCACGCGCTGAGCGTCGCACGCAGCCACCATTTGCGCAAAACGGAATTGGATACCATCTTTGCCTCCGAACTTGCTGTCAGTTGTTGTGCTGGGTTTTATGGAGTGGACGAAAGGTTTTGCGATTCGACGAAGCAGGCAAAGAAAAAGGCTAGCGAGGCGGTGTTGTGAATTGGTGAACGTCTAATGAACGAAGAGTGAATTTGGAGTGTGAAATGTTAAGTCGTGTAAACCAGTTCTAAATGAGAACCGATGCATCCCAAAAAGGGACGAATAGGTCGTTGACAATTGAACCTGCTCAGCCCAACCGAATCAACGACGTCCGACGATCACGATTCCACAACGAACAACGCCGTGAGAAAGAACAATGCCAGCTCAGAGATGTCTCGGTTCATCTCATAGCGTCGCGAAGGAAAGTTGCTCATGTTCGAGAAAAATCAGGAGCAGAGACTCTCAGGTTGGGACGCCAACATCGGACTAAGACAAGATTCTTGTTACTTGCCCGGCACCAGTATGAAGTTGCGTTAAAGAGGTGTGAGCCCACACATTCTGTGCGTGGGCAATGCCCGGGCCTTAGGTGAACGCAGCTACGGGGGAATGGCGTTCACGTCTAGGGTCTAATCGCCCAGGCCAAGCCGTCGGGCACTCCGCCGACATCGAGGTGGCCGGTTATCTGGAACGTTTTCAAATCCACAACCACGACATAGTTATCGGGTGAGCACGCCACGAATGCGCGCGTGCCACCAGGATCCATCAGAATGCCTGCCGCACCGTGGCCGACATTCACGCGTTTGAATTCCTTGCGCGACGGGACATCGTAGATAACAAGATCGCCCTGTCCCAGACTGGAAATCAGCGCCAGCTTGCCATCCACAGTGAGCTTCAGGCGGTTGGCGCCGAAGACTTTAGCGTCGAGTGTGGCCGTCACCTTCTTGGCGGCAATGTCGATGATCGACAGCGTGCCATCCTGAGCATTCGCGGCCCACAACTCCCGTCCATCCGGCGAAAGATCGAAACCTTCGACGCCTTTGCCTACCGGAATCACAGTCTGGTTCCAGTCCGTTCGCGGTTGACCGCCGGCAGGCGGAGGCGGCAGCGTGATCTTTTCCAGAATGCTCACGCTCGCGGAGCTCACGTTTGTGGTGTAAATCTGCTTCTCGTCCGTGGTGACGTGGATCATGTGCGTACGGTTTTGGCCTGTGCCCAGGATCCAATCAACCTTCGCCGTTGCTGGATCATAACGGGCCACAGCCTTCGCACCTTCTGCTGTGAACCACAACTTTCCGCCTACAAATATCAGTCCATGCGGGCCGTTCAAGGCTCCGGTATCGATGTCGGGTAGCGCCTTCTGCGCAACGAGGTCAATGACGGAAAACGCGTGATAGCGTCCGCCGCCATAGATGGAGACGTAAGCGGTCTTTCCATCCGCAGACGCGATCACCTCGTGCGGGTCGGGTCCCACAGGTGCACGCGCGATCACCTTCAGCGTAGTCGGATCGACAATAGCGAGGGTGTGGTCGCGCTTGGAGAGCGCCAGGAGTGAATGCTGCGGAGTAGATTGTGCCGCTGCTTCACTGGCCGCGCAAAACAGATCTCCCGCTCCTGCTACTACGATAAGTAATTTGATTAATTTGGATCGCGTGTGCTGAATCATTTTGGTTCGGTTCAGGGCTGTGTTATCGGCGGATGAACCGCTTAGTGGTAACTGGCACCTGCAAGAGATCTAAAGTTTAAGGATTATTGGAATAAGGACAAGTCAAAAAAGCTGAGCATCCAAGTCTGGCCCTAGAGGTGGTTATGATTGTGCTCGCGGGTGGCGCTTTGGAGCGAGCAACAGTGCCCACTCAACGTTCGCTTTTGATCGCTTCCGCCCATCTTCGAACATCCTCGGGCAGAGTTCTTGGCCCTTATGCCTGCCGATAATGCTGATTTCAGCGTGCTTGCTGTTTGGAACCTATTTTGCTCTAGGTATTGAGTAAAATAGCGTACTGAGTTGCAAAGATGACTAAAACACGCGATCTATTTCCTGGGGCGTTGGAGATGATGATCCTGCGCACTCTGCGCCGGCAGCCGCTGCATGGATACGCACTCTGCCAGTACATCAAGCAAGCCTCGGATGATCTGCTGCAGATAGAAGAAGGCTCTCTCTACCCGGCTCTGCAGCGTCTGCTGAAAGAAGAGTTGGTCACAGCCGAGTGGAAAGTTTCGGCTACCAACCGCCGCGTTCGCCTCTACAAACTTACGACAGAAGGCAGCAAACATCTGGAACGCGAAGTCTCCAGCTTTGAACGCATGCTGGAGGGGATCACGCGCGTTCTGGCCCCGGTGAAGCCATGAACTGGATCACGCAATTGCGCAGAAGACAGGGTCTTTGCGATGACCTTTCTGAAGAGATCCGCCAGCATCTGGAAGAAAAGACCAACGAACTGATCGAACGCGGCATGTCGCCGGCTGAAGCTTCAGCAGCCGCGAAGCGCGAGTTCGGTAACGTGACTCTGACTGAAGAGCGTGGCCGCGAAACCTGGCACTTCATGTCGCTCGAGGATTTTATCGCCGACTTGCGGTATGGCGTGCGCTCACTGCGGAAGAATCTGGGCTTCACGTTCGTGGCGGTACTGACGCTTGCTCTCGGCATCGGCGCCAATAGCGCGATCTTCAGTCTGGTCAACGCTGTGCTTCTGCGTCCGCTGCCGTTCGCCGAACCTGACCGGCTCGTCAGCCTAAGCGAACACAACTGGTATCCGCAGGGTGGTTTGGTGGCAATGCGGACAACGCTGCAGACGATGGACGTTGCCGCGTATCTTCCCGCAGTGGAATTCAATCTGAGTGGACAAGGAGAGGCAGAGCGGCTAGCAGGCGTAAGGGTTTCAGCGAACTACTTCTCAATGTTGGGCGTACAGGCCGAACAGGGAAGAACGTTTCAGCGCGGCGAAGACGAGCCCGGCAATGACTCCAAGGTGATCCTTACTCACACGCTTTGGGAGAGGAAGTTCCATTCCGATCCCAGTGTGATCGGGCGCCAAATCATGTTGGGCGGCGTGAGCCGCGAAATCGTCGGAGTCATGCCCGCGGATTTCCGTCCTGTCTCTTCCAAAACTGAACTCTGGGTGCCATTCGATCTCGATCCTCGTGGAGACAGATATTGGCGAGCCGAATGGGTTCCGGTGATCGGGCGGCTCAAAACGGGCGAGTCGATTGAGAAGGCACGCGCAGAACTCGACATCTTGCAGTCGCGGCTGCTCACTATGTTTCCCTGGAAGATGCCGTCCACGACCTGGGAACGGGCAAGCGTGACCCCACTGCAACAGCAGATTGTTGGGAATGTGCGGCTCAAGCTGTTGATTCTCCTTGGTGCCATCGGCCTTGTGTTGCTTATCGCATGCGCGAATGTCGCCAACCTCTTGCTTGCTCGCTCCGCCGGCCGGCAGCGCGAAATGGCTGTTCGAGCAACGTTAGGGGCGGGACGCTGGCGCATCTGCCGCCAACTGCTTACGGAAAGCATTCTGCTGGGAGCGGCAGGCGCCGGAGTGGGTCTGGTTCTTTCCTATTTTGGAATTTCCTGGCTGAAGGCGACGCTACCTGCGGACGATATACCTCGCCTGACGAGCGTCTCAATGGATCTTCGTGTGCTGCTATTCACCGCTGCGATCGCGATCCTGACTGGCCTACTCTTTGGACTGGCGCCTGCACTTCAGCTTTCCAAAGTGGATCTGACAGAGTCGCTCAAGACCGGCTCCAAAAATGCGGTTGGCGCTAGCCATCGTCTGCGCAGTGGGCTCGCGGTATCGGAGATCGCATTGGCTGTCATATTGGTCACGGCGGCAGGACTAATGGTCAAGAGTCTATGGCAACTCGTGCATGTCGATCCGGGCTTTCGCTCTGAGTCCATCCTCAGCGCGCGAATCACTCCTAATGAGGCCTTCTGTGCGGATTTCAACCGCTGCCAGTCCTTCTACAACGAGCTAGTTGAACACGTCCGTTCATTGCCTGGTGTTCGCGGAGCAGCGCTGGTAAACGCATTGCCGCTGAACGGCCGTCCCGCATTTATTGCTGCCAGGTTTGAGGGCTATCCGGAGGACCCGGGTGACCGTCCCGAGCCGCTGCTCTTCGATAGCGTCATTACGGCGGACTATCTTTCGGTGATGCAGATCCCACTCCTGCAGGGCAGAAGCTTCATCAATTCCGACACTGCGCCCGACGCCGAGCCGGTTGCGCTGATCACTGCCTCAACCGCCAGGAAGTATTGGCCCGGACAGGACGCGATAGGCAAACACGTGAAAGCAGCCTGGGAAAAACAATGGCGCAGGATAGTGGGAGTTGTTCCAGACGTACACCAAGACAGCCTTGCGGCGATTCTGCCGGCGTGGATCGATGGCGCGATTTACGAACCGCATAGCGTGCATGCCCAACTGATCGGTCGCCGCCCACCGGTCGAGATGAGCCTGATTGTTCGCGGAACCAAGGAGGCCCAGACCTTCGCTGGAGCTCTGCGGCAGGTTGTCGCTGAATTGAATCGCGAGGTTCCAGTAACTGAAGTGCAGACCCTGCGCGCCGTGGTGAATCAGTCTGTCTCCGCTCCAATGTCGACGATGTCCCTGTTCACCATCTTCGCCGCGCTGGCGCTCGTGCTCGGCGCTGTGGGAGTGTATGGAGTCATCTCATACTCCGTCGCCCAGCGCACATCGGAGATCGGCGTTCGCATGGCCCTGGGAGCACAGCGACGCGACATTCAGCTTCTCATTTTGGGACAGGGCACACGCATCGCTCTGTTGGGAGTAGCTGTCGGAATCACGGGCGCACTCGCCCTCACTCGACTCATGTCGA
>Ga0126376_10000379_pt1 | contig 21423 bp, 18 predicted proteins | sample PanSoiMetPlot_15_FD_92760 | JGI IMG/M metagenome (GOLD analysis project Ga0126376, IMG submission 92760) | Tropical forest soil microbial communities from Panama - MetaG Plot_15 | ecosystem: Environmental > Terrestrial > Soil > Tropical forest > Bulk soil | place: Panama | collected 2016-02-17
GAAAATCACAGTTTGTGAAAGGTCTACCCGCCGGTTATCCCCCAGCGTCAAAGTCGCTTTGTCCAACATCCCCAACAACAATTGCCACAGCGCATCGCTGGCCCTTTCAATCTCGTCGAAAAGCAGAAAACTCAGTTTCAGCTTGTCCGTGTGATTCGCTGCGAGCGCTTCTTGCGTAATCAGTGGGTGTGTTTCCCGGTGCCCCAAATACCCTGGCGGCGACCCGATCAGCTTCGCTATTTCATGTGAATGCTGAAACTCCGCGCAGTCCACTTTGATCACCGCGCGCGGATCCCCGAACAGAATCTCCGCTGCCGCTTCCACGATGCGCGTCTTACCGGAACCCGTCGGCCCGAGGAATAACAAATTGCCCACCGGCCTTCCTTGCGGGCACAGCCCGGCAGAGAAAACCTGATGGAGCTCTACGAGAGCTTTCACGGCTTCATCCTGGCCAGCAATTTTCTGCCGCAAAGCTTCCTCAAATTCTCGCGACTTGGAACTTCGCCGGTCCGTGTCCAGCTTCATCTTTTGGGTCCTTTGCGCTACAGCTGCCATGACCCCTCCTCGTGCGTCGCCAATCCGTTTCCGGAAAACAACGACATGAATTTCGTTCTGGATTGTGCCCAACTCAAAGGTCCAAAACATCCCAAGATGGAGTGTTTTTGCGCTACCAAAGAGGGCTTTGGGCGATCTACCACGAATGAGGTAACAGATCCGCAGTCATCACGCGAGCATGCAACGCGACCGTAAGATCGGGAAGGTTTCTCTCGCCTGCACAGCGTAAGAAATGCCAGGCAAAGGAACGCGAAGTTGCACGCCTTGGTTGCGTAGGTCATTGGCTGCTCTGCTTAAGTCCCTTAGCGCGCGAGCCAAAGCGCGTAACGAACCGACTGGAATAAGGTCCAGCTGTAGTGCGCGCGAAGAATGCGGTACCAATAGAAAAATGTGTGGTGATTCATGGCCTTACTCCTTTTTCGTTCAGCACTTTTTTAACTCTGCTCTGAACTTCACCCGTTGATTTACACCACCGGGCGGTCGCAAAACATCACGCAATAGAAGAGTTTTTGGCTTCCCCGGGCTGACGAATGCGGACTACTGCAATAGTGGTATCGGAGAGGTACCGCTCAACGACTCTTTCGGCGTCGAAGTTGCTTCGGCTTGAATTTTTCTTGAGCCTCTTTAGCATCGGGCGAATCAAACGCGTTGTAGGAAACTTTCCTAGGAAATCAGGAAGAAATTCTCCGTTATTCGATATGGCGTGTCAGGTCAGGAAAAACGTGAGTTGGTGTTTCCGCGAGGATTCCGCTGCGAATGGTAAAGACGTGAAACGAATGTCTGACAATTCAAATGACGTTGATTGGAAAATAATCTGCGGGCGTATGGCAGGCGTTCTGGTCTTGCTGGCCGGCATTCTTTTCGCCGCTGGCTTGTGCCTCGCCGATTCCCCTAAAGACAACTCTGTTCCAAGCATTTTTGAGCCGCGTTCCACGCCCGCGGAGTCGATTCGTCATTTGTCTTTTTTTGTGCTCTCCGTCACAGGTTTGATTTTTGCGGTGGTCTTCATCCTACTGGCGTTCGCGATCGTGAAATTCCGTAGCAAGTCAGGAGATCGTGGAGGCGAGCCGGCGCAGGTGTACGGAAGCACACAAATTGAACTGGCCTGGACCGTGATTCCGATCCTCATCGTTGCAGTGCTGTTTGCCGCTACAGCCCAAATGATTCACGCGATTCAGGACGCGCCAAAGCCGAAAGAGGCTGTGGAAGTGACCGCAATCGGGCATCAGTTTTGGTGGGAATTTCGGTATCCCAAGCTCGGCATCGTGACCGCGAACGAACTCCATGTCCCCGTGAGTGACCCCGCTCATCCCACACCGACGTTCCTGAGGTTGCTTTCCGCCGATACTGATCACAGCTTCTGGGTGCCTCAGCTCGCGGGAAAAACTGACTTGATCCCAAATCACCCAAACGAGACGTGGCTCGATCCCCATGAGACGGGCTTATTTCTCGGTCAATGCGCGCAGTACTGCGGGACACAGCACGCGAAGATGCTTTTGCGCGTGTACGTGGATAGCCCGGAAGACTTCAATGTTTGGGTGCGCAGGCAACAACAGGCAACGAATCAGGATGAAAGAGGAGCCGCGGGAAGACACGTTTTTGAAACGACTGCCTGCGTAAATTGTCATGCAGTCGGCGGCACCAACGGCACTGGGCGTTTTGGCCCGGATCTGACTCACATGATGAGTCGACACACCATCGCATCCGGTGCAGCTGACAACACACCGGAGAACCTGCGCTTGTGGATTCAGAACCCTGATGCCATTAAGCCGGGTTCGCTGATGCCGGCAATGAAACTGAATGATGCAGATCTGGACGCGCTCGTTCGTTATCTCGAGACGCTGCAGTAGAGCTTATTGGAGACGCTCATGTCGTCAAACGCGATGACCATTCAAGATGTTGCAGCGCCGGATCGGACCTGGACGCAGGTTTTGCACGAGTGGGTGACCACGGTCGATCACAAGCGACTCGGGGTTCTGTACATCCTCTACGCCTTGGTCTTTCTCGTAATCGCCGGCTTTGAAGCGGCCATTATTCGTATCCAATTGATTCGCCCGCACAACGATTTTGTGTCTCCACAGGTGTTCAACCGGATGTTCACCATGCACGGCACGACCATGATTTTCTTTGTGGCCATGCCCATCCTTTTCGGCTTTGCCAATTACCTCGTGCCGTTGATGATTGGCGCGCGAGACATGGCGTTTCCGCGGTTGAATGCCTTCAGCTTCTGGCTCACGGCGTTCGGTGGATTTCTACTCTACTTCAGTTTCCTTGGTGGAAATGGACTGTACGGGGCCGGCAATGCCCCCGACGTGGGCTGGTGGGCGTACGCTCCTCTGACTTCGCGCGCGTTTTCCCCTGGACATAGCTCCGAATACTGGACTATTGCTCTGCTCGTTTCGGGATTCGGAAGCATGGGCACGGCGGTCAACATTATCGCCACGATCATTTCCATGCGATGCCCCGGGATGACTCTGAGCCGGATGCCTCTATTCGCATGGTTAAACCTGACTATGGCTGGCATGGTTTTTTTAGTTATCGGGCCACTGACGGCTGCTCAGCTCATGCTTTGTGTGGACCGTTATCTGGGCGGGCACTTCTTTGACACGCAAGCCGGCGGATCGGCAACGCTCTGGATGCACTTCTTCTGGATTTTTGGCCATCCAGAGGTTTACGTCCTGGTGATTCCTGCATTCGCATTTTTGTCAGAAATTATTCCGGTATTTTCCAGGAAACCGATTTTTGGATATCCGGTTATGGTGGGCGCCACGATCTGCATCGGATTCGTCAGCATGACGGTCTGGGCCCATCACATGTTCACCATCGGGATGAACTCCTATGCGAACAGCTTCTTTGCAATCACCACGATGGTTGTTGGTATTCCGACGGGTATCAAAATCTTCAACTGGCTGGGCACCATGTGGGGCGGGAGGCTTCAGTTCAAAACGCCCATGCTGTTCTGCATGGGATTCCTGTTCCAATTCCTGATTGCCGGGCTTACGGGCATCATGCTGTCCGCCGCGCCTTTCAACTGGCAGCTTAGCGGCTCGTATTTCGTCGTCGCGCATTTTCATTACGTGATCGTTGGCGGAATTCTTTTTGCGCTCTTCGGAGCATTTTATTACTGGTACCCGAAAATTATTGGAAGAATGCTTAACGAAACCCTGGGCAAGCTTCATTTCTGGCTATTCTTTATCGGATTTCACTTGTGTTTTGATTTGATGCACATTCCCGGCCTGCTCGGGATGCCACGGCGCATTTACACCTACGAACCTGGCCGCGGCTGGGAAACCCTCAACTTGCTTGTGACCATCGGGGCATTCATCCAAGGCATCGCAATTCTAGTGTTCGTCGTGAACATGATTATCTCTTACTTCAAAGGGGCCAAAGCAGGAAACGATCCTTGGGATGCCTGGACCCTTGAATGGTCCGTGAGTTCACCGCCTCCCGCGTATAACTTTGCTTCCATCCCAACGGTGGCCAGCCGTCGGCCGTTGTGGGACCTCAAACATCCTGAAGATCCGGACAGCCACTATGACTGAAAGGAGCAGGGAATGAGCGTCATCGCAACTCCACTATCGGAGGCAAAGGGAGAATGGACTCTTCCTTATCGCGGCACGGTCGGAATGGCGTGCCTTATCTTCGCCGAGGCGTCCATCTTCACGATTTTCGTTGTCGCCTATCTTTTCTATGTGGGCAAGAGCCTGTCAGGGCCGACTCCCCGCGAAGTTCTCGAAACGCCAATCCTCGGCACCATTTGCTTGCTATCGAGCAGTCTAACGGTTCACCTCGCAACAAAATTCTTGTATCTGGGACGGCGAACAGGGTTCCTCTCATTGTGGTTCATTACTATCGTGTTGGGCGGAATCTTTCTTTTCGGCACAGGCAGGGAATGGCACCGGCTAATTTATGAACATGGATTGACTATTTCCACGAATCTCTTTGGAACCACGTACTACTCCCTGGTGGGGTTGCACGCCACGCACGTAGTTGTCGGTCTGCTCTTGCTGGCTGTCGTATTTCTCTTTGGATTGGCCGGCCGCGTTGGACCGGAGCAGACCAAACGCGCCGAAGTGCTTTCTCTCTACTGGCATTTCGTGGATGGCGTTTGGGTCGTTGTTTTCACGGTTGTCTACATTTTGGGGCGCTGAGGAAAAAAGATGGCAGCAGACGAACAGGTAAGCCAAAACCTACGGCATCAGGCCGAGATTGAAACGCCCGCTCCGACAGCGTGGCCATTGGTGTTGGCCTTGGGCGCCGCATTGATGTTCGCCGGCCTTCTTACAAGCGCGTCGGTCAGTGTTCTCGGTCTCTTTCTCACCGTGGCCGGCTGCGTCGGCTGGTTCCGCGAAGTTTTTCCTCGCGAGCACGAAGTAGCTGTGCCAATCATCGCAGAGGAAATTTCGATAACAACGGAACGCAAAGTTGTGGAGCGGCTTCCGATTGCCCCGGATCAAGTGCGCGCATGGCTTCCTCTCGAAACCTATCCAGTTTCGGCCGGCGTCAAAGGGGGCATTGCCGGAGGCGTGGCGATGGCAGTCCTGGCCTGCGCTTACGGGCTTCTGAAGGCCGGAAGCATTTGGTATCCGATCAACTTGCTTGCGGCAACGGTTTATGCCCAAGCGCTCAGGCTCGGACCGCAGCAACTATATTCATTTCATTGGGACAGCTTTGGCCTGGCTTTGCTCCTGCATGCCGGTGGGTCCACCCTCGTGGGCCTTCTTTATGGGGCGATGCTCCCCATGTTCGCGAGGCGGCCGATCGTCCTTGGAGGCTTGGTTGGTCCGGTGCTGTGGTCCGGGCTTCTATATTCCACCATCAACCTCCTCAATCCCTTACTGGCTAGGCACATCGATTGGATCTGGTTCATGGCATCGCAAATAGCCTTTGGCATTACTGCGGGCCTGATCGTCGTAAGGCAGACGCGTATGACGACTCACGAAAATCTGCCGTTCGCTATCCGCGCAGGAGTTGAGGCTCCAGGAATCATGCCCAAGCGCGAGGATGGAGAAAGACCCCGATGACTGGATATCGCCATCTCAATGCGCTCCTGACACTCGGCGGCATGCTGGTGGCAGGCTGTGGTGCGCCTCACGGTCAGCCGAGCAGAGGTTCAGAAATTCTGGCGCCGAATGAAGTTTTAAGTTTTGAAACTCTCTACGCGGAAAACTGTGCGGGTTGCCATGGTGCCGAAGGAAAAGGCGGGGCGGCGATTGCACTTGCTGATCCGGTTTATCTGGCAATCGCAGACGACGGTTCCATCCGCAAAGTCATCACGAATGGTGTGAACGGTACCGCAATGCCCGCCTTCGCGCAAAGCGCAGGCGGCATGCTGACCGACAAGCAAATCGAAGTAATCACCACCGAAATTCGATCGCGATGGAGCAAGCAGGGAATTCTAGACGGGGCCAATCCGCCTTCCTATGCCGCGAAATCCACTGGCGACGATGCGCAACGGGGAGCGGAGACGTACAAGACATTCTGCGAATCGTGCCACGGTCCAGGCGGCCGCGGCGGACAAAAAGGAAGTGCAATCACGAATGATTCTTTTCTTGCGCTGGTTAGCGACCAGGGCCTGCGCACGATCGTGATTACTGGCCGTCCAGAATTGAGAGCGCCGGACTGGAGAGGAAATGTGCCGGGGAAACCTATGTCGGAGCAGGAAGTCACCGACGTAGTTGCCTGGCTTGCCTCGCAGCGCGCGAAAAATCCCGGGCAGCCTTACTCCGTTTCAAATTACACCCAGCACTAGGAGCCTGACGATGTCTGATGAAAATAAAATTTCCCGGCGCGGAATGTTCATGAAGTTGGGAATTCTCTTCAATGGACTGGTCGCGACTGCTCTCGCCGTGCCGATCGTGCGATTTCTTTTGTCATCGGTCACGCGCGGGAACGCCAGTGGGTACCTCTCCTGGGTGCCCCTCGGTCGCGTCAAGGAATTTCCGGAAGGCGAGACGCGCCTCGCCACGTTTCGAAATCCCTATGTGACTCCGACCGACGGCAAGACAGTCGACACCGCCTGCTGGGTTCGCCACATCGAAGGCGAGCAATTCCAGGTTTTTGCGGTCAACTGTGCGCACCTGGGCTGCCCGGTCCGCTGGTTTCCGCAGTCCGGCCTATTTATGTGCCCTTGCCACGGTGGCGCGTATTACCGCGATGGTTCGCGTGCATCCGGTCCGCCGGAGCGTGGCCTTTTCGAATATCCGTACAAAGTGGAAAACGGCCTGGTCACGATCCAAGCCGGTGAATTGCCCACGCCGGGAGCGAGTGCGGCCCTTCTCGGAAAGAAGCCCCCATGCGCGTCTTAGCCCAGATCGGCGAATGGTTTGACCGGCGGCTACAGCTCGCGGCTCCCGTTCGCGAAGTCGCCGAGCATCCCGTTCCTCGCAACACGGCGAGCTGGTGGTATGTTTTCGGCAGCGCAGCGCTCACTGTATTTATCTTGCAGCTCGTGACCGGGATTCTTCTTGCGCTGATTTATGTCCCTTCGGCCGGCGAAGCGTGGAGCAGCCTGCAAGCTTTGAATCATGACGTGACTCTCGGCTGGTTCATCCGCGCACTGCATGGATGGGGCTCGAATTTCATGGTCGCCATCGTTCTCATCCACATGGTCCAGGTGTTTTTGTTCGGGGCTTATAAATTTCCGCGAGAGCTCACTTGGATCATCGGCGTTTTTCTTCTGCTGATGACGCTTGGGATGGCCTTCACCGGACAAGTGCTTCGCTTTGATCAGGACGCTTACTGGGGATTGGGAATTGGTGCGTCTATTGCGAGCCGCGTCCCAATTGTTGGCCCAGCGATTGTGAAAATGATGCTGGGCGGGCCGATCATTGCCGGCGCCACGCTGTCCCGGTTTTTCGCTCTGCACGTCTTCGTCATTCCCGGATTGCTGATCGCCTTTGTGGCTCTTCATCTCTTGATGATCATAAAACTCGGAATCAACGAATGGCCCATGCCGGGACGCATTGTGAAACGCGCGACTTATGTGAGCGAATATCACGAGCTCACAAAAAAGGACGGCGCGCCGTTTGTTCCTTATGCAGTGTGGAAAGATATGTTCTTCGCCGCTTTTGTGCTCCTTGCCGTCGCCGCCTGCGCAATTTATTTCGGCCCGTTTGGGCCCACCGGCAGGCCGGACCCGACGATCATTCAAACGGTGCCGAAGCCCGACTATTTCTTTTTGTGGCTGTACGGTTTGCTGTCATATTTGCCGCCCTCCATGGAGACGCCAGCTCTCCTGATCGGGCCCGTAGTCGCTATCGCGTTTCTTGTTTTGCTGCCATTTCTTTCTGGAGAAGGAGAAAAGAGTTGGCGCCGGCGGCCAATCGCTGTGTTAACGGTTTTGCTCATTGCCATAGTCTTGGGGACGCTCACTCATCTCGCTGGGTACACGCCTTGGAGTCCGCACATGAACGCTTGGAGTGGCGACCCGGTGCCGGACCAGTTTCTGCATGGCACGACAGCTTTGCAGCGGCAAGGCGCGCTCGTTTTTCAGGCAAAACAATGCCGCAATTGCCATTCTCTTGGGGATTTGGGCGGCCAAAGAGGGCCGGCGCTTGATACTGTTGCGGTGCGACTCACACAGGATCAATTGATCCGGCAAGTCATCCAGGGTGGCGGCAACATGCCGGCCTATGGAAAAAATTTGAGTCCAGCCGAAACTACTGCGCTTGTTGCGTTTCTCGAAACTTTGCATCCCCTGGGACAAGCTCCCGCGCGCGAAGCCGCTCGCGATATTGTTTTGCGCGATGACCAATCTCAACAGCAAAATGCACCGAAATAGAGAGTGACTCATGCCGCCTCACGTTCATTTCGAACAGGGGTCTTGGCAATTTCCCGTCTTGCTGACCCTGACTCTGCTTCTTGCGGCATCGCTGTATTTCCGCGGGTGGATTCATCTCCGCGCAATTTCTGTAAGCGCCATCCCGGCTTGGCGTGCCGGCGGTTTCTTTTTTGGCGTGTTTTTGACTTGGACTGCATGGGGATCGCCGCTCGCGGCTTACGACCACAATCTCCTGACGGTCCACATGATCAAACACCTTCTCCTTATGACTCTTGCTCCTCCTTTGATCTGGTTGGGCGAGCCCCTGAAAGCTTTCTGGCACGGAATGCCGTCATTCGCGCAGAACGCCATCGAACTGGTCTCCCGGCAACCACTCGTGCGCGCAATTGCACGGGTTGTCACAAAACCTGCTCTGTGTTGGACCGTTGCCGCGCTAACGCTCATTGCCTGGCATTTGCCGCCGCTGTTCACACTGGGCATGCGGTCCGAGATCTGGCACTCCGTCGAACAAACAACGTTTTTCGGCGCCGGCCTCTTGTTCTGGTGGCCTGTTGTTCAGCCATGGCCAACCACGTCGCCTGAGCCGCGATGGTCGATCCTTCTGTATCTCTTTCTGGCCACTCTGCCGTGCGACATCCTTTCCGGATTTCTCCTTTTCTCCGACCGCGTCGCTTACCCCGTGTACTTTTCGGCGCCGCAGATGTTTGGTTTTTCTGTTCTAGAAGATCAGCAGTGCGCGGCGGCTCTGATGTGGACGTGCGTCTCGCTCGTCTACCTTGTTCCAGCGGCTATTATCTCCACAAAACTTCTTGCGCCGCGAACATCGCACAAATACGATTTCGCGGGTTCGCACTCTTCAGGCGGCACGACACGGGTGACTTGATGCCAAAAGAAAGACCCAAAAAGGAATGCCAGGACAATGCTGACTAAGATCCGGTTCCAGAAATTGCTCCTCTCGGCTCTGTTGCTTTCGTTTGCCCAACTTTCTGCTTCCACTGCTCAAAACGCCGAGCCATTCAAATTTTTCCGTGACTATGTTGGGTTGAAAGAAGATCAGATCACCAACATTCGAAACGGGAAAGCGGTTGCCAAGGTGGTGGAATCACGCACGCCCGATGAGGTCTTCGTATTCGGCTCGGTTTATGTGCAGTCCACTCCAGAAAAATATCTCAAGCTTGCATCGGATATTGACTCGCTTCGCAAACTCCCGAGTTATCTTGCAATTCGAAAGTTCAGCGATCCGCCGCAGCTTTCTGACCTGGACGGCTTCACTTTAGAGCCTGACGACATCAAACAACTGAAAAACTGTGAGCCGGGCCACTGCGATGTCCAGTTGCCGGCCGAGGTAATGGATACGTTCAAGCAGTCCATCAATTGGTCTGCTCCGGACGCGGCTGACCAGGTGAACCGGCTGGGGCGGAAGATGGCGCTCGAGGCGTTGCAGAGGTACATCCAGGGAGGGAATGCCGCGCTCGGAACATACCGCGACAAGAAACATCCAGCCGTCGTGGCGGAAACGTTTCAGTCTTTGCTCAGCCGTTCGAAAGGTCTGCCCGTTTATCTGCCCGAGCTCGATCGCTATTTGCTCGAGTATCCGGAAGCAAAGTCAGAAAATATCCAGTCCGAGTTTTACTGGGAAAAAGTGAATTTTGGACTCAAGCCCACGCTACGAATTGTGCAAGCGATTGTTTATCGAGGTCCGCGTCCAACCGACCCCGCTTACGCCATTGCCGTGAAGCAGCTCTATGCGAGCCACTACTTCGAATCAGCTCTCGACCTGACTGTTTGCGTGCGGGATCAGGAAAACCCGGATCGCGGCGTCTATCTGGTCACGCTCAAAGGCTCTCAGCAAGCTGGTTTAACCGGACTAAAAGGCGGCATCGTGAGAAAGGTTGCCGTTGACAAAACGCGTTCTTCGCTGGAACGAGCTCTCGCAGCAATCAAGCAAAAGTTGGAAACCCAAACGAACTGACAAAGCACGATCACTGGTGGAGATTTATGGATTTTCCTGATCGTCGTACGGCAAGCGTGCTGCTGACAATTCTCCTCTTCGCCGTAACGCTTGCCATCATCTACGTCGCTCGAACTGTCATCATCATTTTTGCTTTTTCGATTCTTTTCGCATACCTGATTAATCCCATCGTTCGATTTTTGCAGCGCCATTCTCTTTTTTTCAAAAACCTCAGAGGCCCGCACGTTTTGGAAGCTTATCTCGCACTAATCGTGCTCATCGTGCTCGTTTCTCAAGGTCTATTTCCGCAATTTCGCAGGGACGCGGGCCAGCTTCTCAAGGACATTCCGGCACTGCAGGATAGCGTCTCCTCCGGAGAAATTGCCAATCGCCTCGGAAATAATCTCGGTTGGGCCGACGAACGGACAGATCAGATCCGAATCTTCCTCGAACGTCATCGCCCCAACATCGAGCATTCCGTGGCTACATTAGAACAGCTTGCGTCAGCCGCTCTTGCTGGAATGTTGGTTATTCCCATCCTCTCAATCTTCTTCCTGAGTGACGGAGAAAAACTGGCCAACAGCGTCATTCATCTTGTGTCCACGGAGAAGAATCGCGCGTCCGTGCAGTCGTTGGCCGAAGAATTGCACGTCATGATGCGGCACTACATCCGGGCTAAAGTAATCCTTGGCGGGCTGTCACTCACCTATTGTTCCATTGCTATGTTCGTGTTGGGTTTTCCGAATGCTATAGCACTGGGCATCCTGGCAGGAATCCTGGAATTCATTCCCGTCGCTGGCTGGATGATCGCTGCGGTTACGATTGTCAGCGCGGGGGCCCTCACGCACGCTCATTGGATTTGGATGCTTGCGCTGCTCGTCGTTTGGCGAATTTTGATGGACTACTTCATTGCGCCGCGTGTCATGGGACACGAGCTCGAAATCCATCCGTTGCTCGCAATTTTCACGTTGATGGTGGGCGGCGCTGTAGGCGGAATCGTGGGAATCTACCTTTCCGTTCCGCTGGTCGCTGCTTTACGCGTCGTCTACCGCAGGTTTGCATCGCCCCCAAGTATTCCCGAACCGTTGATTCACGAAGGCGGTTAGCTCAAATCTCAATAATTCCGCGCTTCAGCGCGATCGTCACCGCATGAGTGCGGTCTCGCGCATCCAGCTTCGAAAGAATGCTCCGCATGTGCGCCTTGACCGTTTCTTCTGAAATGGAAAGGTGATCCGCAACAATCTTATTCGCGTTTCCTGCGGCTACTTGCCGCAGCACTTCAATCTCCCGCTCGCTCAAAGCGTCGTCTGCATGATGTTCCGCCATTTCCATGGCAATTTCCGGCGGAATTCTCTTCTTTCCGGCGTGCACGGTTCGAATCGTATCGGCCAGTTCCTTGCGCACCATATTCTTCAGCAAATATCCCGAAGCTCCCGATTTGAACGCCCGCACCGCCTGCGCATCGCCGCTATACGTGGTCAGCACAATAATCCGCGCATCCGGAAATTCCCGGCGAATCGCCGCAATCGCATCTATCCCGCCCATGAGCGGCATCTGCAAATCCATCAACGTTACGTCCGGCCGGTGCGCGCGAAACTGGTCAATCGCCTCGCGCCCGTTGCTGGCTTCCGCCACAAGATTCAAGTCCTTTTCGTTCGCCAGCACCGCTGCGATTCCTTCGCGCAGAACTGGATGATCATCAACGCTGAGGACTCGAATGGGACTGGTTTCACTCATGATGTCTTCTCATCTCGATCGAAGGCGCGCGCAAACCACGTTTGCCTGGAGGGACTTCCACTGGCGCGGTACGCGGTTCCTCCCGGAACTCTCAATTCCACCTCTGTTCCGGTTCCCAGGCGGCTCCAGAATTCCAGTTGCCCACCGATTCTCTGCGCTCGTTCCCGCATTCCCTGCAGGCCCCAATGGTCGGTCCGGCCGCCCTTCTCAAGAATCGCCGGATCGATGCCGCGTCCATCGTCGCGAATCCGCAGGCGAAACTGCCGAGCATCGTACGTGATTTCCGCCTCGATGTGAAGCGCTTCGGAGTGGCTCAGCGCATTCATCAGTGCTTCGCGTCCGATGCAGTAGGACTCTTCCAGCACCATCGGGTGCAGCTCGCGCGCGTTGCCTTCGACAACCACTTTGAACTCGCTCTGATTGTTTCCCGGCGTTTCCTCCGCGACCCTTCGAAAAGCCGCCGGCAAATCGCTCAGCGATTCCGCGCTGTGGCGCAGATTCCGCACCCTGCTTCGACCCTCTGCCAAAACCGCATCGGCCAGGTCCAGCGCCTTTTCCATCGCTTTGCGGGCGGGCTCTTCACACGGAATCTGCTTCGAGACTGCGTCAAATTTCAGCACCAGTCCCTGCACGCTTTGCAGCAGCGTGTCATGCAAATCGCGCGCGATTCTTTCTCTTTCCTCAAGCCGTCCTTCCATCCGCTGCCGCACTTGCACGGTCACCTGCTGCAGCCGCATTTGATACGCTGCCCAAAGCAATCCGGCAAAGCCCGCCGCGCACAAAAAAAGGAACCAGCTCGTTTGGTAGTACGCCGGAGCAATCGAAAAATCAAGCGCCGCTCCAGTTTCGTTCCAAACTCCGCTGTTATTGCACGCAAGTACGCGAAACCGGTAGTGCCGCGGGGGCAGATTGCTGTAGAACACCTGTCGCCGGTTGCCCACGTCCTGCCAGTCGTGGTCCCAACCTTCCAGCTTGGTGCGAAACCGCACTTTCTCCGGTGCCACAAGGCTTAGCGCAGTGTACTCAATCTCCAGGTCGCGCAGCAGCGCCGGCAATTTTTCATTTGCAACGGAAGCTGCATCGTACGTCTTGTGGTCCGCCGTAACCTGCTCGATCTGTACTGGCGGCGGAAGTTCGTTATGCGGAAGATGCCGGGGATCAACGACGGCCACCCCGTCCCACGGCAGGAACCAGATCCTTCCATCCGCGGACTTTGTGACCTGCGGGCGATAGCCGCCAAAAAGAGCATGGTTCCGCACGCCGTCGGCGCTGTCGAAGACCGTTGCCTTCACCCTGCGATTCGGATCATTTACCCAGGCATCCAGTTCGGAACGCGCGATGCGCACCAGGCCGCACGCCATGGAGGCCCAAACGAAATGGTCGTTGTCCTCGATAGACCAGTGAACCATGTCGCAGGGCAGGCCGTTCTTACTCATTAGCGTCAGAATCCGTCCGTCCCGAATTCGGCTCAGGCCGCCTTCGGTCGCCGCCCACAGCGTGCCGCGCGATCCGAATCGAAGATCGGTGACGTGACCCTTGCCCAGCCCGTCGGCCGCCGAATACGACGCAAGGACCCGACCATCTCTGAAATAGACCAAGCCCCCGTCAAAAAATCCGAGCCATACGCCGCCGTTTGATCGGTCGGCAACTAGACTTATAGCGATGCCCCGACGGCCAAACTTGGTCCAAGGTATCGTCTCCACTATCTTCTTGTCCGCCAAATGCAGGAGTCCCTGATTGTGGTTCACCCAAAAGTCTCCCGCGTTGTCCTCGACGAGCGAATAGGAGGTTCCAGTGGGCACGTCATTTATGGAAATGAACTGCTCCTTCTCAAAATAAGCAACCCCGGCTGGCGTGGTGACCCAAATCCGCCCTTTACGATCTTGAGCGACCGATTGCGCAACACCGTTTGGCAAACCGCTATCGGTTATTCTTCGGACCGCCCCATCACGTTCTCGGCCTAGGTCCGCGGCCACGGCTCGTGCCCCGGGCTTCTGATAGATAGTGAATTGCTTTTCTTTCCAGTGAGCCAAGCCACCGGCGGAACCAATCCAGAGACTCCCATCCTTTGCGGCCAAAACAGACCAAGCCACATTACTAGGCAAACTCTGGTTCACGGAGAAAGTGGGGGCGGCGAGGTCGCGAAAGCGGTCGAGGCCACCATCAGTGACCACCCAGATAATGCCTTCGCGATCTTCAAAGACACGGTAAGGATCATTGCCCGAAAGACCATCAGCTTGTGAAAACGCATCGGTCCTGCCTTCGTGCAGGTGGAACAGGCCGCCGCCAAAAGTCGAAATCCAGAGCGAGCCTTGGCGGTCCCGGAACAACATGTTGGGCTTCATGCCTCGGCGAATCCTCGGAAGTAAATACGGCTCGGTTTTTCCATTCACAAAACGCTTGACTCCGCCTCGAGTCGCGATCAGAAGCGCTCCCTCGTCATCCTCGGCCAGCGTTTGCCAAGTAAACGAAGTCGAATCCGGCATCGGATACTGTTTGAGAGGGCCGGGCTTGCATTTCCACAATCCGTTAGCCGACGCGGCCCAGATGTTGTGTTGCCTGTCCTCGTACAAAGATGCAACAAATTGACCAAAGCTCCCGTCTTGTCCAGAGCACTGAGTGCGGCCATCTCGAATCGTACAGATTTTTCCAAAGGTAACTGCATTCGTGCCAACCCATATTTCGCCTTCATGATCCTCAAAGAGCAAGTCAACCGTCTGGCCGGCAAACTCTGGGTGTTGAATGAGCTTGCCATCCTTCCAGCTGGCTAGCCCCTTATAAGTGCCAATCCAAAGAGTTCCATCGTTCGCGGCCAGTAAATTCCGAATATTGTTGTCCGGGAGCTGTTGCCCGGCTGGCGGCGACCACGCGACATTCCGGACGCCATCGAAGCGAAGTAACCCAAATTCGGTGCCCAGCCAGAGATAACCGTCGCGGGTCTGCGCAATACTGGTAATCGCGCCATTCGTGAAGCCCTCGCGAATCTTCCACGCCTTGTGCGCATACTGGCTCACATCCAGCGCCGGATTCAGCCCCCTCACCCCCGGACACACCACCCCCATCATCGCCACCACCGCGACGCTTAGCCCTATCGCTTTACGTCTCGTTCCCATTCGTCTAGTTCATCTGAGTCCCGTCAGGGACGGCACATTACTTCTCTGACCTGTCTTCTTCGATCTGTCGTCCTCAACATCCTCCCTCCGCCTCGAACCCGTGCTTCTTCAGCAACAAAAAGAACTCCTTCGCTGAATCCATCTTCCTATGGTGCTCTTTCTGATTCGCAATGTACCGCGCCACGCTCGGCACTTCCGGCTTGCTCACGCTGCACGCGAAGTATCCCTCCGCCCATTCGAACCGGCTCGCCCTCCGCTCATTCATCCATCGCGACGAATTCGCCTTCATCACCTGCACTGCCTTCGCAACTCCAGGCATCGGCCCTAGATTGATCAACGCATGCACGTGATCCTCAATCCCGCCGATCGCCACGGCGTGCATCGCATGGTTCTTCGCGATTCCCGCTAGATACGCCCACAATTTCGTCTGAATCTCTTCCCCAATAACCTTGACTCGGTTTTTCGTGCCGAACACAACATTCACGTGGACGCTCACATAGGAATTGGACATTTCTGCCGTCACTCCGGGACTCATTTCCTCCAAAACCTTCACCCGGCACTCCCGTGCCGGGCTATGGATTGTATCGTCCCTTCGGGACTTGTGGTCTCACTGCTGTGCGAAGTCCCATTGCTTTGTAAAGTCCCAATGCGAGGCCACGAATCTGTCGGGATCTACGTTTGCGCGCTTTTAGCTCGATTTCCTTCGCTTCAGTCCCGCAGGACGTTATAACCCGGCACCAGTGTCGGGAAGGGAATCAGGAATCCCGAGTCCCGCAGGGACGCCACAAACGCTTTCTCTTGACAAGAGCTTCCTCTCATTCTATTATCAATGTGTACAGTTGCTCATTCTAAAACTTCGCTCAAGATTCCCTTCTGCAACTCCCCTGTTTTCATACTCTTCCTACACGCCTCCTCCCGTTTATCCCGAGCCTCGAGGGGCAACCCCTTTCTTTTGATACTCATGCAGATGCACCCGGGGTGGGGGTACCCGATCCTGCTCGATCTTGCCTCATTCTTTGGCCTTCTTTCCAAAGATCGAAAAACATCCCCTTATTTTTCTTTATCATGCGTATTCTTTGCGGAAAACAACCGGGGTGTCACCCTTTCCCCAGCCTGCCCAGTTCCTGTCGAGCATCTTTTGCGAAGGGCGCCCTTCGCATGCTGGGACCGGCTTTCTTTACCAAAAACCTTAAGCCTCTTCGCTGGCGGTGAGCATCACTATATTGGGGTACGAATCCATCGCTTTATGTGGGTATTGACCAATTCCGCCGCCGGCAGTAGCCTCTCGCGTACGCTTTGGGACAATATGCGCAAGCCCCCCGCCCTCGCACTCCTTATACTCTTTTCGTTTCCTGCGGTTCTTCACGCCCAATCCACCAATGCATCCCTCACCGGCCGCATAACAGATTCCTCCAAGGCCGTCATCGCCGATGCAAAAATCGCCGCCGTCAGAGTAGACACAAACGTCCGCTACGAAGCGACGAGCAACGGCTCCGGCGAATACCATTTGGCGAATCTCCCGCCAAGCGCCTATCGGCTAGAAGTCGAAAAATCTGGTTTCAAAAAGACCGTCAAACCGGACGTGATCTTGCACGTTCAGGACGCGCTCGAAATAAATTTCGAGCTGGCCGTTGGCTCCGTGAACGAAACTATCACCGTCGAAAGCGGTGCCCCTCTCGTGAATACAGAATCCGCGACCGTCAGCACTGTGATTGACCGCTTGCTTGTCGCTGATCTCCCTCTTAACGGCCGCAGTTTCCAGACTCTCATTCTGCTCACACCCGGTGTTGTGACGACCGCTACAGCTTTCGATGATCAGGGACAGTTCAGCGTAAATGGCCAGCGCGCCGATGCCAACTATTTCACCGTAGACGGTGTAAGCGCCAACTTCGGAGTCACTAGTTTTGTTGCTCTCGTGCAGGCCGGCGGCGGAGCACTGCCCGCGTTAAGCGCTTCGGGCGGTACAAACAGTCTCGTCTCTGTGGATGCCATGCAGGAATTCCGCATCCAGACCTCTTCTTTTGCTCCGGAGTTCGGCCGCACTCCCGGCGGTCAGATTTCCATCGTCACGCGCTCCGGAACCAATCAGTTTCACGGAACGTTGTTCGATTACTTTAGAAATGACGTCCTGGATGCCAACGACTGGTTCGGAAATGCCAACCATGTGCCAAAACCCGCCGAGCGCCAGAATGATTTCGGCGGCGTCTTCGGCGGCCCGGTTCTCAGAGACAAAACGTTTTTCTTTTTCTCATATGAAGGCTTACGCTTGCGTCAGCCTTCTACTTTGGAAACCGTGGTTCCGGATTCATCGTCGCGCCTGCAAGCTCCTGCCGCGACGCAGCCCTATTTGAACGCATTTCCGATTGCAAACGCCGCCGCGGTCGGGCCCGGACTAGCACAATTCAACGCCAGCTTTTCTCAACCTTCTAGTCTCGACGCCTACAGCATCCGCATGGATCACGCTATCAACTCGAAATTCACCTTGTTTGGCCGCTACAATTACTCTCCGTCAAGCTTGGACCAGCGGGCGCCCTTCCCGGACTCTCCAGTCCTCAGTTCGACGGAGTCGCTTTCCTCCTCCGTACACACGCTAACCCTTGGTCTCACAGAAATGGTGACGCCCGGAATCGGCAACGAAGTGCGGGCGAACTACAGCAATGACAAGGTCGGCACGAAATTCTTCCTCGACAATTTTGGTGGTGCCGTGCCTCTTCCGGATTCAGCTTTGTTCCCCTCCGGTTTTTCGTCCGCGAATAGCTCCTTCGAGTTTCTTATTCTGGGCGCCGGAGAATATGCTCAGGGCAAACAGGCGACCGACGAGCAGCGCCAGTTTAATCTTGTCGACAATCTGTCGCTAGCAAAGGGCCGCCATCAAATGAAGTTTGGCGTGGACTATCGCTGGCTTTCTCCTTTCAGTAACCCAGTCTCGTACGCTCAATTTATTGAATTCACGGGCGTGAGCGCCAGCCCAGGGCAAGCCCTTTCGGGAACGGCTGCATTTGCGGCTGTACACAATCTTGAAGCGAACGCCCTGCTATCGCGGAATTTCTCTTTCTATGGTCAGGACACCTGGAAAATCACGCCTCGATTGACCGTGACCTACGGCTTGCGATGGGACATCAATCCGGCGATCAAGGGTAAGAACTCAGCAAATGATCCGTTCACGGTGACTGGCCTGAACGATCCGGCGACGATGACCTTGGCTCCTCGTGGCACTTCGCTGTATGACACAACCTACGGAAACGTCGCCCCGCGAGTGGGAGTCGCGTATCAGTTTCGCAGTGGCTCCGTCATTCGCGCGGGCTTCGGAACGTTCTACGACCTCGGGTACGGTTCGCTCGGAGGAGTCTCCAGCTACTTCCCATACCACAAAGTCAAGGTACTCTCGCCGGTTGCATTTCCCCTGACTCCGCAAAATGCCGCGCCTCCGGCTCTCAGCACGAATCCACCCGTTTCCACCATGGTTGTCGCTAATCCCCATTTGAAGTTGCCTCGGACCTATCAATGGAATGTCGCGCTCGAACAGTCGCTGGGCAACAGCCAAAGCATTTCTTTGACCTACATCGGTGCGCTTGGTCACGACTTGCTCCGGACAACGAACCTACTTAATCCAAATCCGGATTTTCAGTTTGTTTCGGTAACGAGTAATTCGGCGAGATCGTATTACGACGCTCTTCAATTGAAATTCCAGCGCCGTTTATCGAAAGGGCTGCAAGGGCTGGCGTCGTATACATTCTCCCATTCGATTGACAATGCTTCCACGGACGCATTTGCGAACTACCTCAACACGCCCGGCGGAGGCAATTATCAGAGCGTTGACAGGGGCGACTCAGACTTTGACATACGGCACTCCTTCACCGCGGGCTTCACCTATGATCTGCCTTCGCCGGGATCGCAGAAGTTTGTCCGCTCGGCGTTTGGCGGATGGTCCGTAGACACCTTTATTTTGGCTAGATCGGCGCCGCCGGTCGATGTAATTGGTTCAATTTATTTCGCCTATGGCACCGCCCTCGCGCCCCGCCCCAACGTAAACCCTGGAGTGCCGCTCGAGCTCTTTGGCTCGCAATATCCCGGCGGCAAGATTTTCAACTCCGCGGCTTTTTCTGCTGCGCCTGCAGGGCAGCAAGGAGATTTCGGCCGCAATGTGCTCCGCGGTTTCGGCGCCACACAAGCGGACATCGGCTTGCAAAAGCAATTTCACTTTACCGAGAACTGGGGCCTCCGTTTCCGCACAGAGTTCTTCAACATCTTTAATCACCCCAATTTCGGCAACCCTATCAATAGTCTGACCAGCCCGCTTTTCGGCCATTCGACGCAAACCCTCGCCAGCAGCCTGGGCTCTGGCGGCGCAAATGGCGGTTTTAGTCCTCTCTATCAGATTGGAGGTCCCCGCTCGATCCAGCTCGCGCTAAAGCTGCAATTTTGAGTGGGGTCGGCCAAAAAAAGTGTCTTAATGCATCCCCCGAAAGAGGTATACGGAAATAGATACATTTTGGGTATGGCACTCGTTAGCAAACGCCTAGCCTTGATCATGTGCAAAGACTATTTTCCATGTTCCCCCAGGGAGGGCCTGGGGCTGGGCTCCTAATACTCCGTCTTTCCGTCGCCGCAATTTTTGTGATGAGCGCCGCCGGCGGTCCTGGTACGCCTCCCCATTATTTACTACTCGCCGTGGCTCTGCTCATCGCGGCTTCGCTTGCGATTGGTTTTTTGACCCCGTATCTCTCTTTTGTCGTTTGCGCGTCCGCCATCGCCAGGCTTTTGCTAGGCTCCTCTCCAACTACCAGCATCTCCGCCCCATTCATCTGCTCCATCATGGACGCCATCGCGCTCATGCTCCTTGGTCCGGGCGCTTATTCTCTCGACGCACGGCTCTTCGGCCGCCGCGTCATCGTTGTCCCTCCAAGTAAGGACTGAAATCCTCGCCGGGCCGCCCTCGCAACTAGCACCAAAAGTGGTATTTCGAGTCGCCCCCAGAGGGGTATCTAAAAACAGCTCCATATCGTGATGTGATGCCGGTCACATTTCCCGCATAGTGCAAAACGAAATCAGCAAATATCGGGCGGGAGCATATGAATACAGAACGAGTAACCACATGCTGCGACAACAAAAAAGTTCGTTCGATTCTCACGGCATTCGCGGAACACACGGATGAGTGCCTCCTTAAAGTTGCCAAGAAGGGTGAGTCAGGCGCCTTCGGAGCGCTTTGCGAGCGCTATTCGAAGCAACTTCTTCGTTCCGCCCATCGGGTAACGAGAAATCTTGAAGATGCCGAAGACGCGGTGCAGAACGCAATGCTAAGTGCATTTGTTCATCTTGGCGATTTCGACGGCAGATCGAGTTTTTCGACCTGGCTTACGCGAATCGTGATCAATTCGGCGCTAATGCTGTTGCGCAAGAGGCGATCGGCGATAGAAGCCGCGTCCGAGAGTGCGCAAGACCTCGAGATGAGGGGAGAGGTGTATCAGCTGGAAGATCATGCGCCAAATCCCGAGCGCTACTACTCGCAGAATGAAGAAGGACGAATTCTGAACAAAGCAATCAAGAAACTGCGCCCAAGCCTTCGGAAAATCGTCGAGATTCAACAGCTACAGGAATGTTCGATCCGCCAGGCCGCAGAAGTGGTGGGCATTTCGGTTGCCGCTGCCAAGTCGCGGTTGTTTCATGCAAAAGTCGCGCTCCGCAAGTCCCCGGCGTTGAAAGGCATGTATCGCAGACGGCCCGCTTACGGCGTGCGTGTTCTGTCCGCGGCGTAATCAGAGGCTTGCTCTTGTTTTTGGGGATGCGAGCTATACACTATCGGACTCCCGCGGATGACTGAATCAATTCGTTTAGAAGGAGCCGCTATGACTTCCTCAAGCAAAGCCGTGATGGCGCCGAGCCCTGCCCCGGCAGAAAGACCAGTGCAAGCCGCGCAGCCTGCCGCTGCTCCCACACCACCACAAAAACCAAAATGGCTGAAGTATGGAACGCCGATCGTGGTGCTGCTACTGGCCGCGGCTGTTGTTGTGACGCTCACCTGGAACTGGAATGCATGGGAGGGCGGGCGAATCGAACAAACGACGGACGATGCTTACGTGCGGGGCGATCTGACTCCCCTAAGCACGAAAGTTGCGGGAATCGTTCGAGAAGTGAAGGTCTCCGACTATCAAAGTGTGAAACAGGGAGATCTGCTCGTTGAACTGGAACATGACGATTACCAGGCGCAAGTAGATCAAGCGAAAGCGGCAGTGGAAGCGGCAAAGGCGGCGATAGAGAACAATCGGCGGCAACGGCAACTGCAA
>Ga0126376_10000380_pt1 | contig 21342 bp, 19 predicted proteins | sample PanSoiMetPlot_15_FD_92760 | JGI IMG/M metagenome (GOLD analysis project Ga0126376, IMG submission 92760) | Tropical forest soil microbial communities from Panama - MetaG Plot_15 | ecosystem: Environmental > Terrestrial > Soil > Tropical forest > Bulk soil | place: Panama | collected 2016-02-17
CGCCGTTCCGCGCTAACAACATGGCCGGAATTATCTCGAAGCACCTGCACGAGGCGCCGCCGCTATTTCCACGATCGTTCGAGATCTCTCCGGCACTCGAATCGGTGTGCATGCGCGCCCTTGCAAAGGATCGCAATCAACGCCAGTCGGACGCGATCGCCTTCGGTCGCGATCTGCAAAAAGCATTAGCGGCGCCCGTGGTCCGCCGTGCGGCTCCGTCGTCGTCGCGACCATCGCCGTGGAAGTGGATCGTTGCCGCGTCCGGAGTGTTCTTCGCGCTGATTCTCCTCGTGACAGGCGTGATTGTGATCAATTATGTGGTTGGGCGCATGAAGGCGAGTCGCGATATCGCGGTGCAAACACAAACTCAAAGCGCGCCGCCGGTAGTTCCAATCTCGAATATCGATCTCAGAGGCACATGGGCCGGAACTTATGGACCACTTGGTTATGCCACGAAGCTCATCATCAAGAATCAGAACGGCAACTCGCTGGACGGCCAGTTGGAACAGGATACGATTCGCGTCGCGTTCAAAGGGACTTACGATGCGGCGTCACGAACGTTGACGATGAAGCAGACGAAGGTGCTGAAGGGCGAAGGCTGGAACCTCGGCGAAGATGTTGGGACTGTTTCGGCTGATGGGAAGACGATGAGTGGCACCGGCAAAGATCCGCTCGGCGAATCGCTCGGAATGACGTATGAGTGGACGTTTACGAGAAAGTGAGTATAGGTCCTACTGGACTTATAGGACCTATACTTCTCAAGGCGAGATTAATTCAACAATTGCAATCCAAGGATCTGCTCGAGGATCGTACCCAGGATGCTGTAAGTTCCGTTCGAGTAGCGACCGTATTGTGAGCGGCTGTAGTAACCGTCCTCATAGCCACGCGTGAACCCTTGACGGAAGTAGTACTGATAATCGCCCAGATCAACATAGTAAGCATCGTAGCCGTAGCTCGCGTCCTGGTAGCCATAAGCCTCTTCAGGATTGAAGCCATAACCGTCCTCACGGTCGGCCTGTCCGGCGTAGAAGCCTTCCTCATAACCATCGTTGATTGCACGCTGCAACATCTCCGCACCGTAGCGGTTGGTCTCGTAATAGCCGCCGCCTCGGCGATAGCGATAGTTGTATGGTCCATAGTCGCTATAGCGCCACTGCTGCAAGCGAAACTGATCGCGACGCAGTTGCTCGAAATAACGCTGCTCGTAGCGCAACTGGTTTAGACGTCGTTGCTGCTCGAGCAGTCGCTGACGCTGGTACAGGAAGTTTTGCCGGTTCTGCCAACTCTGGCGATAGCGTTCGGCGCGCTGCTGCTGTTCCTGTTGCCAGTTGCGGTTGCGCCAGTTGTTGTTGTCGTGGTTGTTATCCCAGCGGTCGTTATCGCGACGATCCTTGTCACGACGGTCATTCCAGTTTCGATCGCGATCACCATTGCGCTCCCACTGGCGACGTTGCAGATCCTGTTGTTGCTGTTGCTGCTGTCGCAACTGATCCTGTCGTAGCTGTTCGTCGCGCTGGCGCCGCTGTTCCCAGCGCTGCTGATCTTGCTGCAACTGACGCATCTGGTCCTGTCGCTGCCGTTCGTCGCGCTGCCGCTGCTGTTCCCAGCGTTGCTGCTGTTCCTGCGACCGACGCATCTGATCCTGCCGCTGGCGTTCATCGCGCTGCCGCTGCTGTTCCCAGCGTTGCTGGCGATCCTGATTGTCGCGTTGCTGGTCCTGGCGTCGTTGTTCCCAGCGTTGCTGCTGTTCATTCTGGCGCTGTTGTTGAGCCGCCTGGCGTTGCTGTTGATTCGCCTGCCGGCGGTTATCCTGATCTTGTTGACGTTGCTGGTGGCGCTGGTCGCGCTCAGCTTGATTCTCCTGACCCTGCTCGTCACCGCGGCCCCGCCTTCCCTGCGCGTTGGCAACGGCACTCGCTCCCAACAACGCAGCGGAGATCGTCAGAGACAATCCTAGTTTTTTTAAATAATTCCTGTTCATCAAAGGTCCTTTCTTATGCCGGCGGAGAGAGAGTTGTCGACGCTCGTAAACATGGCAACCATCATTCCACTCTTATTGGACCGAAATGGTCGAACATGTATGTAGGTTTACGAGACGATTTGATTCACCAACCAACGATATGGGTTAAGAAACTCACTGATTAAACGCTGATAAACGCTGAAACGCTCATCCGGCATGGTGCTTGCCAAAATTCTCATGAAAAACAATTTGAGGGGGCTGTTATGAATAATCTGAAAGTGTGGCCACACCTCGCCGTTGTCGCGGTTGTATGTGCCGTGTTGGCAGGCGGCGGCGTGGCACTGTGGCTGAAGCACGAGCAGACAGCGTCAGCCAACGCGTTGCCGAATGCCGCTCGCATTCAACGCGTCGAAGGTGAGGTAGCACTCAACAATAGCGATGCAGCGAATGCCGAGAGCGATCGATGGATCGCAGCCACCGAGAACCAACCGTTTTCAGTGGGCGACCGCATCTACACGCGCGACAAATCGCGCGCGAGTCTGGCGTTTACCGGACGTAATTTCGCCCGGCTCAATCCAAACACGTCGCTCGACGTACTCGCGCTCAACGATGCGCGTACGCAGTTAGCGCTGCGCGACGGCTCGGCAATGTTCGACGTTGGCTACTTGAATTCAGGTGACCTATTTGAAGTGGCAACGCCGTATGGCGCAGTCGATTTTCAGCAACCGGGTCTTTACAACGTCGGCATCAGCAACGGTCAGGTTTTGGTCTCCGTGCTGAGCGGACTGGCCCAGGTTGTCGGTCTGGGCGGCAGTGGACAAATCAACAAAGGTGAATTGCTCACTCTCGTCGGCACGACTGCGGCCGACGTCGTACTTTCACAACTTAACGGACGCGATGCCGGTTACCTGGTTGACGATTATTACGCCTACCAGTATCCGCGTTATTACGACGGCCGTTATCGCGACTACAACGTATATCTAAACGATCCTTATTACTTCGATCCTTATCGACGAGACGTCAGTTACCAGTACGTCAATTCATATATCCCCGGCATCTATGATCTCGATTATTACGGTGACTGGCAGAACATCAATGGCTATGGAAATTGTTGGGCGCCCCGTGTCGATGCCGGTTGGTCGCCGTATCAAACCGGCTACTGGTACACGGATTATCCGTATGGTCCAACATGGGTTTCGACCGAGCCGTGGGGCTATGCGCCGTACCACTATGGTCGCTGGGCGTTTGTAGGCGGTCGCTGGTACTGGGTGCCTGAGTCTGTAAGTGTGACGCCGGTCTATTCGCCGGCACTGGTCGCGTTCATTCCGTTTGCGCAAAACGAGATCGGATGGGTGCCGCTTGGACCAGGCGAAGTCTACGTGCCCCACTACTACAACACGAGTTGGCAGCCGTATTACTTGACTCGTGGCGATCTGCATCCGCGCGTTGTAAATCTCAATGTGCCGAATGCAGTGACCGTGGTGAGCGTCGAGGATTTCACACGAAGGGACTTTGATTGGAGGCGAGCGCAGAGAGCTGATAAAAACGCGCTGGCATCTGTGAATCCAGTTTTGGATCCGTTGCTGGTCACGCCGCTACGAAACGCGGTTGTGAACTCGGCGTGGGGTCGCGGCAAGATCGACATTCCGCCGGGAATCGCACGCAAGTTGCGCGACACGACAGTGGTTACAAGCAGCGCGCCGCCGGCACCTGCGTTCCGGCCGGATCTAGCCAAGGCTATGCGAGTGAATCCGGCGCCGGAGCGTGCCAAGGGACAGAAGTTCCAGGTACGAGACGAGCGTCAGGGCCGCGGAGCACCGCAGGCAGCGCAGCAGCCTGCAGCTCAGCAACCTGCGGAACAGCCTGGGCGTGGTCGTGTTGAGCAACCGCAACCGGGTGCTGTTCAGCAACAGCAACCAGGCAATGCACAGCAACAGCAACGTGCTGAGCAGGAGCAGAGACGACAGCAAGCGGAACAGCAGCGTATTCAGCGGGCAGCTAGTGCAGCACAAACTGAACGCGCCGCGCGAGCAGCACGACAACAGCAACAAGCGCAGGGTGAGCGCGTAGCTGCCCCAGAACAACGACGACAGCAACAGCGACGGATCGTTGTACCGCAGCATCGACCACAGCCGCAGGTTCGCAGGGAACCGGGGCCGGTGAGAACGCAGCCGGCGCCACGTGCACAACCTACGCGCCCGCAACCGCAACCGCGACCGCAGCAGCAACAACAGCCGCAGGTTCGCAGGGAACCGGGTCCGGTGAGAACGCAGCCTGCGCCGCGTGCGCAACCACAGCCGCGACCGGCTGCACCACCGCGGGCGCAACCGCAACAACAGAAGCAACAGCAAAAACAGGAACGCCCGGCGCCACCCAAACCACCTTCACAAGGTGGCGGTAAAGGCAAAGGCAAAAAGCCAAACGGATAACACGGATGACGCGGATGAAGACGGATTTGATCCGTTCTTCATCCGCGAAGGTCCGCGTTACCGGATTTCCACGACAGCTAAACCGCCCGGCGGAACTTGAACCGTAACGATACCGTTCTCCGGCTTCAGCACGGTATCGCTGATCCACTCAGTAGCGCTCTTGACCTGATTTCCAATCGTAACCGTGACGTAAGCGTTCCGATCGACCTGCGCCATTCCCTGCTGCGTTTTGTAAACGCCGTTGCTATTCAACAACGTCACAATCCAGCCGTTCGCGGTGCGATTGATCAAATACTCAACGTCGCCCGTCACCTTTAATGGCACAGCATCCGCGAAGACGTGAGCAAGCATGTGAGCCGCAAAGGGCGTGATTCGTTCGTCTTCACCAAGCAGATCCGGCACGGCAGCGAAAACAACGCTTCCCTTCCCGACCTTGTTCACAGTCACCAGTGGATCGCCGGTCGGCACGGAGATGAGAGCGGTTGCGCCCTTAAGTTCTATCCTCTCGTACCGGAAGATCTGCCCGTGGAGATCCTGCGATTCTTCACCCGGTGATGCACAACGCGCATTGTGAGCTTCGCCGGTGGCGTTGAGTAATCTCACGCCCAAAAACTCCTCCGGCAGTCCTTTGATTTGCCCGGCGTTGATTACGACTGTGCCGCCATTGCGCACGTAATCATTGAGTCGCTTAATCCACTCACTAGACCACTCAATCCTGCCACCAACAACAACCGCTCGATACGACGGCAACAGACTCTGAATCTTCGAACGCGAACCTTGCGCGTCAGCCGCAGTCAACACGTCGAAGATGTCGCCAAACACACCCGCCACAAACGGCTGCCGGTCGGCGATCGCCGGTTCACTTTCAACCACGAGCCCCGGATAGTAGGCGACACCAAACAGCTCTCGTAACGCGCTATCGCTGCGATCGATCTGCGATGCTTCGAACGGCCACTGGGGATAGTCCGTCATCTCAAAGCCATGCGCCGGGTCGAGCAGAAAAGCTACTGGAGTGTATGGCGTGCCGCGTTCGGGGTGTTTCTCGGCGAACTGCATAAACTCATCCGTGATCCGGCCGAGCGGATTGAGTTGAAAAGGATGATCGCCCGGACCGGGTTTAAAGAACTGATCGTGTCCCTGCTCGAGATAGATCGCTGACGCACCGGCCATGTAGTAGAGGTAGTAACTCTTGCGATACCACGAGAGCGACGGTCCCATAGTTGGACCATAGCGCGAGTGATAAAAGAAATCCGGGCCGGCAAAGTTTTGCTGCTTCGTGAACGTGGTGGCGGTATCGCCGAAGTTTGGCGCGTGATAGTACAGAAACGCGCCGCCGAATTGCCGCGCCGAGCCGCGCGTGAAAGCGATGCGCATTCCGGTCATCGGCATCACGGCGGCGGTTTCCATCCCGAGCAGATTGACGCCCCACTGGCTGAGCGCGTGCGCAAACGAAGTGCTCGAAGTCGACTGCGCCGGAATCAATCGATCCCACATCGGTCCGGTCTCGGTTTGAAAAGTGTCGCGCCACTTGCGAGCGAGCGCATTCGAGTAAAACTGCCGGTGCGCTTCGAGCAATTCGCGTCGCGACATCGACGGCGTGATCTTCAACTCCGCGGGCGCGGAGTCCCACACGTACCCGACGCTCTCGCCTGATATCCAACCAAGAAACTGGTCCTTCATTTCGCCGTTGAGTAATTGCCACGCCGCCTGGTCCAACTTTGCGCCACCGTAGTTGATGAGGATCGCGAACGGCTCCTTCGTCTCGCGCAGGAAGCGCAGAAACGGACTGCCTTCCTTCAGATACTCGGGTACGTTATTGATGTAGATGACCGGAACAACGAGCTTCGACTGAAACAGCGGCACATCGCGCGCGCCCTTGTACTTCGCGACAAACTCTTCGATCGGTTCGGCGTTGAATGGGTATAACGGTCGCTCCGCCGCGGGCTTGTCATAAAGAGCCCAGAACTCCGTCGCGATATTCCAGGGCATCAGGAAATCGCGGCCGGCAATTTTGGGTCGCATCCAACTTTCAGGAACAGGCGTGTTACCTTCGCTCTTCAGTAACGAGGTGAGTGGCTGGCGCGTGCTGGACCAGTTGCGCAGGTACCGCATCGCCGCAAACTCCGGCTTTTGTCTGCCTGTTGGTTTGAACGCGAGATCGTTCGTGAGGAGAAAACAGTCGACGTGCCGGCGAGCTTCAGCGGCTTTCTCGATCTGGATCGACAAACGTGCCGGGCCTTTTTTTAGTGTCGCACTGGCGCTGTCCCAAGCGAAGGCCCAGCCCCAGTACATGCTGACTTCGTCGTGAGGATCGATGACGTCTTTGGTCCCGAACTCATGACGAAATACTTCCGCGCCGTCCTGCGCAATCGTGACAGAAAAGTTTTCACTCTTTCTGGCCCAATCGGCATAGCGAATCCACACCGCGTACTGTCCCGCGCGTGGTATCTCGAGATCCTGGTAGAGCGTGGCGCGCGTTTCATCCGCGGCAGCGGCGGCGGAGTTCCACTCGCTCTCGCCACCCTGCGTCCACTCCGCGGAAACGCCTGGTCCATTCATTCCCCAGCCGGGCGCCTTGTCACGCGACAGATTCAGATACGAGGGATTGAGCAGCGGTTCGCCGAGCTTGCCGGTGGTAAACCCGCGCATGTTCTCGGCTTCATACCAGAGATATTCCGTTGATGGATTAGTTTGTGAGTAAAGAGAGGTAACGAAAAACAGAACAATCCACAGATTACGCAGATTCTTTCTAATCTGTGTCATCTGTGGACTAACCGAGAGCTTCGAGACATTCGCTCAACGCGCGCTGGCGACAAGTGAACATCGGCGTGTCGCGCAAAGTGTACGAGCTGGCCTTGGTCTCGCGCAGCTCCTGGACCAGATCGAGGAAGTCGGCTGGATAGTCGGTTTCGAACGCCACGACAAACTCCTGATCGTCGAGTCCGAAAGAATAAGTCGTGTGCAGTTTCACTGATCGATACTTCGAACCGATGCGGATGTGCTCGTCCATCATCTCCTGTCGCTGCTCGGCCGTCCGCGAATACCACTCGCGTGTTTTCACGAATGGATAAACAAAGAGATACTGCGACTTGCCGGGAACGATGTGTAGCCGATCCTCAACGTGTTCCGGATTATCCTTGTCGATGTACATCGAGCGCTTCGTCATCGAAAGAAACGATTGCGTCGGTTCGATGTACTTGGCCATCTCGGTTTTGTTGAGACGAGCGGTCATCTCCTGGATCGGCTCGAGCTCGTAGCCGATGCGCCAGATCATGAAATCAACGTTGGTCCGAAGTCCGATAGTAGAATAGGAATTAATCAGCAATGAGGATCGAAAATCATCGACCGTCTTGACAAACTCGTCGCGGCAGCGCTGCTTGTCGTCGTTCGACAGCAGACGCCATTCGGGGCGCGCGTGATAAAAAGTGAAGTTAACGAACTGGCGAGGAAGTTTTGCCTTCTCTCTTTCGACTTCCGCATACGCAGGGGCGAGCCGAAGGGAACCGCGTGTGGCGCCGTTAGACTCCTTATCGCTACTCATTTTAATTACCTCAATCGGATAAAGATGACTGACCGGATTGACTCAGCGATGCGAAGTTATTCTGCCCAGTCTGCGGGCTGAATGCAACCCGGAGCGCCGAGCTTAAGACTAAGCCCGTGGTATCTTGGGAAGAAAGTCAAGCGCTTCGGCGTCAAACAGTAACTATGAACGAGGTGACACAGATGAACGAGGCGGGATCGCGCCGGTCATTCTTAAAACTCCTGCCGGTCGGCGTCCTGGCGGGCGTATTTGCTTCCGTCGGAGGAGCCGCATTTCGTTTCCTGCGACCGCGGATCGGCGCCGTCAGTGATGCATGGCTCGACGTGGCCATGCTCTCCGAACTGAAAGGACCACAGCCGCTCGCCCGGAAAGTCGTCGCTGAAAACGTTGCGGGCTGGGCCATCACGATTGAAGAGCACAACGTTTTTGTCCTGCCAGAGAAGAATAATCAGGTGCTGTCGGCAATCTGTCCACACGAAGGTTGTGAGGTCGCGTGGGACCAGCCAGGAAATCGCTTTTCGTGTCCGTGTCACGAGAGTTACTTCGCGGCTGACGGCTCGCGAATCAGCGGACCAGCCAGGCGCGGGCTCGACTCGCTTCCGATGCGCGTTCAGGACGGCAAGCTGCAAGTCCAATACAACGCAAAGGAGCGAGAAACTCAAGCATGACTCGCCCTCACGAGAACGGTATTCGCGCATGGTTGCAGGCGACGGGCGGTATCGTTGTTGTCCTGCTGCTGACGCAATTCTTTACCGGCGTGTTGCTGGCGTTTTATTACGTTCCCTCAGTCGATCACGCTTACCAGACCGTCTCTTACATCGAGAAAGTCGTGTCATCGGGATCGTGGATTCGCTCGGTGCATCACTACGGATCTCAGTGGCTCGCAGTGTTTCTTTTTCTGTACGTCGTTCAACTGTTTGCGACCAGCACCTACCTTTCGCGCAGAGTGCAGTGGATTGCGTCGATCATTTTGCTGGGACTGATCATGGCCGCAGGCGGCACGGGTTATTCACTGCCGTGGGACGCGCGAGCGTTTTTCAGCACTCGCGTTGCCGAAGGGTTGATGAGTGGATTGCCACTGGCAGGAGGGATGGCGCGGCTGTGGCTGTTGGGAGGCAGTGACATCTCGACGCTCACCCTCTCGCGTTTCTTCGCGTTGCACGTGCTCTTGATTCCGGCGTTGATTGTAGCCGTCGTTGTTTGGCGGACGCGTGTTGGGAACATCTTTGGTTATCGCCACGCGATAGCCGGAGGCGTTGTGTTTGCGGCGCTGGCGGTGTGGTGCTTGAAGCATCCGGCGCCGCTTGGACCAGCCGTCACAGCGATGACGGAGAACTATCTGCCTCGACCCGGTTCACAGTTTCTCTGGCTGTACGAGTCGCTGAAGTATCTTCCCGGCGGACTCGGTTCAATCGCAGGTGTGGTCTTGCCGGGCATCGTGCTGCTGATTCTGATCTCCCTTCCGTGGCTCAAGAACCAGAGAGCGATCGGCGCATCGATTCTCGGCGCGGTCGTGGCCCTTGTCCTGATAATGACGACTGCTTCGTACGTCGGCGACCGCAGAGATCCGCAAACCCGGAAACAACTCGCGTTACAAGCAATGCAAGAGGAAACGGCGCGACGGGAACCGTTCAAAGCGACGCGGTTGGAGATCGCCTCAGCGGCGACGTCAGAACAAGCCGGCGGTGGTCCACCTGTCTTGTACGTCAAGTTCTGTGAACAGTGTCATGGCCCACATGGCGAAGGAGCGCGTCAGGGACGATTGAGCTTTCCGCCGCTGCTCGGTGTTGCGGCTAAACCACGTCGCACTGTTGACGACATCGTCGGCCTATTGAAAGACCCGACGGCTTACGGTCTGCAACCGCCGATGCGATCGTTTTCAGACAAACTAACCGAGCCACAGATGCGAGAGATTGCGGAGTGGATTGTGAAGTTGCAGAAGTGACCGCTATACTCATGGCCCCCTGGAAGAACAACTCAACTCGGAGAAACCGTCAGATGAAACTTATTTCGCTTGCTTTAACGTGTGTCACTATCGCTTTGATCGCAGTTGCCTGCACTGAAACGGCTACGCCAACCAACACTTCGAGCTCACGCCCGGCAAGTTCGCCTGCGGCGCCGGCGGCGACAGCTTCGGTGGATGAATTCGCCACCGCACGCGCGAACTACAAGAAGAATTGCGAGGCATGCCACGGTCCTGAGGCAACCGGCGGACTCGTTAAGGTCGACAAGAAACAGATCAAAGTTCCGTCGTTGAAAGCGGGACACGCCCTCAAACACACCGAGGAGCAACTCACGAAGATGATCACGAACGGCGAAGAAGACATGCCGTCATTTAAAAACAAAATGTCTGCACAGGAAATCTCAGAGATGGTGCGGTTTATCCGGAAGGAATTTCAGGGGAAATAGGAATCAGTATAGGTCCTATAAGTCCTATAGGACCCATTCTGTGACTTTTATGTGCTTTTGTGGCACCATCTCTCGCGTGCACCCGTAGCTCAGTTGGATAGAGCGTCTGACTTCGGATCAGAAGGTCGCAGGTTCGAGCCCTGCTGGGTGCACCAGCAATATTAACGATGCGGCAGGCTGTGGGCCTGCCGCTTTTTTTTGCGACAAGTGATGCTTTGCAATAACACGCCACTATCATGTAGCGAAAGCAACAGCCGTAGCGATTTCAGCGGGGCTGCGAAATATTTTTTGAGGAGTTAATTGAAATGATGAACCCAATAACGAATCCAATGACGAACCCGATGAGCTTGTTTACAGCGGACAACAGTGGCTGCGGTTGTAACGGCTCTACTCACAAAGTTCCTCGCATGCCCATAATGATTGACCAGGCCAAAGCCAATCCTATGGACGTCCGCGCATTCCTCGGTAAACCGCTGCACACGGTAGTGGATGCCGATGCACTCGATGGCAAGATGCTTCAGATATTTACGAGCAAAGAGACCGCCGACGGATTTGCTCGCAGTACTGCATTGGCTGCGAAGAAGAAGCAGTCCGAAACTCCACGACCGACGCTTACAGACGGAGTCCCTCCTGACGGTGGGTATATTGAACTTTTTGAGCATATAGATTTCGGCGGATGCTCGTGGTACATCCCCGAGCCATATCACAATCACACCGTGCCCAACTACGGCGACCTTTGGTGCGGGATCTTGTGGTGGGCGAAGAACGCTAACAACACGGTATCGTCGATTGATGTCTTAGTCAGTGCTGACCTGGTGACATTCTTCGACTTAATAAACATCAACCCGAGTGGTAGCACTATCACATTTCCCGGAAATTCGTGGATAACCTCTTTGGTTCCATGGGGCTGGAACGACCGGATTTCATCTCACCTTTTGTGGTATCTGGCATAGGCGTTTTCAGAACTGAGCCACTCGTCCCTCCGGGTCGCGAGTGGCTCTTTTTCGTTAATGGTTTCTGGTGTCGTCTCGTGGTAGATTTGCCTCGTCATGCCTGAACAACGCGCCAAGCTTGCCATTATCGGAATTCGCTACGACGAAAATTCATCATTCACAAAAGGAGCTGCGGATGCGCCGCCGCAGATTCGTGCCGCCTTGCGTTCCGAGGCGTGGAACCTGACGAGTGAGAATGGCACCGACCTGTCTGGTGACTCCACGTTCTTCGACGCCGGCGACATCGAGCCCGTGTCCGGCAGCGATATGAATACGCTGATCGAAAACTCGATTTACACGTTGATCGCGGACGGGCTGTCGCCGATCTCGCTCGGCGGAGATCACTCGATCACTCACCCAATCGTGAGAGCGTTCGCGCGGAAGTATAACGACTTGAGTGTGCTTCACTTCGACGCGCATCCTGATATCTACGACAGCTACCAGGGCAATAGGAATTCACACGCGTCGCCGTTCGCGCGGATCATGGAACAGAAACTGGTGAAGCGGCTCGTCCAAGTGGGAATCAGGACCTTTACGGCAGACCAACAAGAACAGGTGAGAAGGTTTGGCGTGGAGTCGATCGAGATGCGCAACCTGACCGCCGGACTGCAACTCGAGTTTGATTCACCGGTCTACATCTCATTCGATGTTGATGCACTCGATCCTGCGTTCGCGCCTGGGGTGTCGCACCGCGAACCAGGAGGGTTATCGACGCGGCAGGCGATCGATCTGATTCAGAGGTTGAAAGGAAGAGTCGTGGGCGCGGATATCGTCGAATTCAATCCACGCATGGATCCACTTCACATCACCGGCACCGTTTGCGCAAAGATCCTGAAAGAGATCGCGGCGCGGATGCTGGAGTAACTTTATCTTTGATCGATTGGCACGTAGTCGCGCGTGCGGCGGCCCAGGTAGATCTGGCGCGGGCGCGCGATCTTCTGATCCGGATCCTCGAGCAACTCCACCCACTGTGCCAACCAGCCTGAAGTTCTCGGAATCGCGAACATCACCGGAAACATATCAACCGGGAAACGCATCGCCTGGTAGATGATGCCGGAGTAGAAGTCCACGTTCGGATACAGCCTGCGCTTGACGAAGTATTCATCTTCCAAAGCAATCCGTTCCAACTCGAGCGCGATGTCCAGCAGCGGATCCTTGCCGGTCACTTCAAAGACTTCGTACGCCACCTGCTTGATGATGCGAGCGCGCGGATCGTAGTTCTTGTAGACGCGGTGACCGAAACCCATCAGTCGAAACTCGCCCGCCTTCACGCGCTTGATGTAGTCAGGAACGTTCGCAACCGAACCAATCTCCTTCAACATGCGCAGCACCATCTCGTTCGCGCCGCCATGCAATGGACCATAGAGTGCCGCGGCGGCGCCGGCGAGTGATGAAAACGGATCGGTATGCGCACTGCCGATACTCCGCATCGCATTCGTGCTGCAATTCTGCTCGTGATCTGCGTGCAGGATGTAAAGCACTGTCAACGCTCGTTCAAGCACCGGGTCCGGCTTGTATTTCAGCTCGGTGGTCTTGAACATCATGTTGAGAAAGTTGCCTTCGTAACTCAGATCGTTATCGGGATAGGAATACTGCATGCCGATCCGGTGACGAAAAGCGAACGCCGCGATCGTCGGTACTTTCGCGATCAGACGATAGATCTGTTTCCAGCGACACTCGACATTGAAGATCTCTTTCGCGTCGGGATAAAAAGTCGACAACGCGCCGAGAGTCGCTTCGAACATTCCCATCGGATGTGCGTTGTAGTGAAAACCGTCGATTACCTTCTTGATGCTTTCGTTGATGAAAGTGTGGTAGGTGATGTTCCTGGTCCATTCGGCAAGCTGGGTGCTGTTTGGCAGTTCGCCGTTGAGCAAAAGGTAAGCGACCTCGAGATACGTGCTCTTTTCAGCGAGTTGATCGATGGGATAGCCGCGGTATTCGAGAATTCCCTTGTCGCCGTCGATGAAGGTGATGCGGCTCTTGCAGGAAGCAGTATTCATGAACGCCGGATCGTAAGTCATCAGGCCGAAGTCGCCGTCTGCGACTTTGATCTGGCGCAGATCCATGGCTTTGATTGTGCCGTCGTGGATCGGGAGTTGATACTGTTTTCCGGTGCGATTATCGATGATAGTCAGCGTGTCTTCGCTCATGGTGAAGTTATTTTGCCACAGATAAAAACGGATGACACGGACCTGAAAATCAGATCTGTATCATCCGTATTCATCTGTGGCGGAGCTTTAGTGGTTTTTGCGTGCCGCTTTGATCTCGGCGTCCGCCTGTTTGCGAGCTGCTTTCGCTTCGTCACTGCTTAGACCAAGATCGTGCAACGTCTGGCCCAGACTTCTACCGGAAGCGAGTCCGTTGAGAATCGCGTCGCGGGTAATGTTCGGGAATCTTGCGTGGAGGTTTTGTCCCAAACGCGTCGCGGCGACAAAGTTCCCAAACGTCAAATTGGGATTCTTCGCCAGGGCTGCCTGGAAACCGGCCCGAAGATCGTTGGCATTCATGTGCAACGCATGCGGCAGATTCGGATGGTCTCGCAGATCCTTGTCGGCGTCATGCATGTTCGAACCGGCTCGATCTCGATCGAGTCCGTTATCAGAGCGACCGCCGGACCGACTCGAAGCATTGCCCATTCCGCGATCGCCCGGTGGTAGACCACCGCTACTTCCCATGCCGCCGCCACCGCCGCGACCGCCCCCGACACCACCACCATGGCCCTTGCCCTGGGCAAAGACGCCAGTGGCTAACACCAACACGAGTAGAGAAACAAGTAATAATTTGCTCATCGTGTGCCCCCTATGAGTTCGGTAGATTATGTACCGGGATTAATCTACACCAACGGGCTGATAAGGGACGCTTGACACACGAAAAACAACACTACTGCAATCAATTATTCATCTACTCACTTGACGCCGAGCAGTTCGATCTCGAATTTTAAATTCGAATTGGGCGGAATGTTGGGCGGGCTACCTCTGACTCCGTAGGCGAGATTGCTGGGAATAAACAGACGGCGTTTGCCGCCGACTTTCATGGTGCTGAGACCTTCGTCCCAGCCCTTGATTAGCTGTCCCATTTGGAACTGGGCGGGTTTTCCGAGCTTGTAGGAGTTGTTGAACTCCTTGCCGTTCTCGAGCCAACCAATGTAATGGACCGTCACTGTCTGACCCGGCTTTGGGCTTGCTCCATCGCCGACTTTGAGGTCCTGGATCTTCAGTCCGGAAGCGCTCGTGATCTCGGCGCCGGACTCGGTGCTGCCGCGACGACTTGAAATGACGTACACGGCCGTGAAAGCAGCGGCCGCGGCAGCGACGATGACCACCATGAGTATCAGCCTTTGATTACTGGCCGGCGATTTGGGACTGGCGCTGGGGCTTGGATTTGCGGACGCAACCCTTGGTCGCTTTCTGGCCCTGTTTATTTTTCGATGTCGACTCTCTGGCAAAAAGGGAACCTACCTTCTATGAGTTTCAGCGGGAAAGTCGTTATACAGTATTCTTCGGGTCATGTCACTTGTCGCCGTAATCCCTGAACCCAACGCACCGGTTGAGGTGCGTGAAGTGGCCGAACCGGACCTCGAACCCAACTCCGCGCTGCTCGCCGTCGACGTCTCAGAAGTTTGCGGCACTGACGTTTATGTTCAACAAGGACGGCTCGCAGGCGTGCCATATCCGCTCGTTCCGGGACACGTTTCGGTCGGGCGTTTGCAGAAAATTCGCGGCGAGTTATTCGACGTAGACGGCAAGCGCTTCAGCGAAGGCGATCGAGTTACCTTCCTCGACGTTCATCGCACCTGTAACGCCTGCTGGTACTGCCTCGTCGCAAAGGCCGGCACGCGCTGCCCGCAGCGAAAAGTTTACGGAATCACTTACGGCCTCGACGACGGACTCTGCGGCGGCTGGGCAACACACATCTACATCAAACCAGGCACGCGCTGCATTCGCCTCGACGCTGCCCCGGAAACGTTTATGGCTGGTGGTTGCGCGCTGCCGACTTCGCTGCACGCAGTGGAACGCGGCGATATCAAGATCGGCGACACGGTTCTCGTGCTTGGCTCCGGACCAGTCGGAATCAACGCGGTCCTGCTCGCGCAGTTGCGCGGCGCTCTGCGCGTGCTCTGCATCGGCGCGCCACAAGCGCGACTCGACGCTGCGATTGACGCCGGCGCGACAGCAACGCTGAACATCGAGACTCACGACGCAGCGCAGCGTTTGGATTGGGTGCTGGAAAACACTGGCGGACGTGGCGCTGACGTAACTATCGAAGCCACCGGTGCACCCGAGGCCGTAGTTCAGGCAATGCGTTTCACTCGCGACGCAGGCACAGTGGTCGTCGTCGGACAGTACACAGATCACGGCGAGACTTCATTCAATCCGCACCTCGATTTAAACAAGAAACATCTGGACGTCCGTGGCTGCTGGGGTTCTGAGTTTTCTCATTTCTATCGCGCCGCTCAGCTCGTGTCACAGAAACCAGCGCTGTGGTCTGAGATGAAATTGGATTCGTACGGATTGAATGAGGCGAATGAAGCGCTGAGCGCAGTTAAAGAAGGGCGCGTGCTAAAGGCGTTGATCCGACCATAGGTCCTATAGGACTTATAGGACCTATACTACTGTCCATCTAAACCTCGTGGCCCTCGGCCGCGGTGGCGTTCGTCGCGAAGCTTCTGAAACTGCTGCCACTGCTCGGGTGTCAGCACCGTCTGCAAGCGGCCATCAGCCTGCTGACGAATCTCATTCATCCTCGGCTCCATCTCTTGCCGCACACTGCGAATCTGCTCGCGCGTGTCGCTGAAGATCTCCTGCACTTTCGTCTTCTGATCTGCCGTGAGCTTCAAACGCTCCGACAACTCGTCCATGCGATTGCCGCCGCCGAGCGGCCGCGCCCGGCGATAAACGTTGAGCGCCAGAATCCCGGCCGTGAAGCCGAGCACGAAGATGATCACGGCCGCAATCCGCACTTGCCACCTGTTCCTGGTTACGTTGGTCATTGCCTACCTCGCGTCGTCGTCATCTGCGTAAATGGTGCTGAGCACCTGTTCGTAAGTCATCTGGTCGTCACTGCTCTGCCCCATGATTACCGACTCTGCCGACAAGGCTGACGCGGTTTGATCGGTCAAAGATGTCGTCTGTGCGGGCAGCATGAAAGTCAAAGCGGCGAGTGCAGCCGTGGTCACGGCCATGGACGACACGAGCGTTCGCGCCGATCTCCACAACCGCAGCATTGCCGGCACGCTCTCCACCGCCTGCTGTTCTCGCCACGCCGCCATTACTCTCGTCTGAAAAAATGGTGACGGTTCAATCTTTGTCCGCGCACGACTCTGGAGCACCTTCGCTGAAAGCCGCGCTGCTTCGTAAGCGTCACGACACGACACACATTCTTGCGCATGAGCCTGAATATCGCTCAACTCGCTCTCAGACGGACTCGCGATCGAAGTGTTATCCAGAATGTCGATGATGTGCTTGTCTTTCATGTGTCACCTTCTATTCAACAACTTCTCCATCGCCTCACGAACCTTTTTCCGCGCTCGAAACGCTCTCACTTTAACTTTCGACTCCGACCATCCAGTCGCTTCAGCAACTTCCTTGATCGATGCATCTTCACCGTCGATCATCAACAACGCCTGCTGATCTTCCGGCGACAACACCGACAACAATCGATCGGCGAGATCCGTCGCCACCAAACTGTTTTCAACCGACCGTTCACTACCGTCAGCACCTGAGTGGTGTTCCAACCACTGCTGCTCGTCGTCGGTGAGATCGGAAACCGTAGACTCCGGTCGCCGCTTCGCACCTCGAATCATATTCAAGCAGGTGTTGGTCGCGATTCGTGTTAACCAGCCTTCGATGGAGCCGCGGCCTTCAAAACTCCCGAGCTGCGTAAACGCTTTCAAAAAAACTTCCTGCGCCGCTTCCTCAACCAAACTTCGTTGCCGGAAAAACCGGCTCGCTACGCTGAACACGCGCGGGCTGTAACGTCTCACAATCTCCGCAAAGGCAGACTCGTCGCCTGCCTGCGCCTGACGCGCCAAGTCCAAGTCCAAGGCCTGTTCGAGCCCACTCGCCAGTTGCGATCCTCATCGGGTTTAACGGGTGGCGGACTCTTTCAAAAATCATCGAATCCGCCAACTCCGTGGGGGAAACGCTTACTCTTCATCGTGATTGCGCATTCCGCCGCGACGTGCTTTTAACTGCGCTTTCGACTGTTCCAACTGGGCTTTTTGCTCAGGTGTCAAAACGGAAAGCATTTCCTGGTGGAGCTTGAAGCGCTCACCCATCATCTTCGCCTCGAGGCTCGCCATTTCCGTCAGTTTCTGAGTAGCCAGTGCTTCGTTGAACGTACCGCCTTCGCTTGCCTGACGCAACTCCTGGCGTTTGGCGCGTAGCTGATCGGTCAGGGGTTTATTTTGTGTGGCAAAGTTTTCGCGGATCTGTTTGAGCTTAGCCTGCTGGTCCTCAGTTAGATTGAGCTGTTTGAACATGCCGCCTCGCATGCCTCCCCAGCCCTGGTGTTCACCTCGAAAATGCCGTTCAGGGTGCGTGCCCTGCTTGGTGCTCTGATCGGTGGTGACCGTCTGAGCAACGGCAATCGAGGCAGCCAACGCAATCGCTGAGAGAGAAGCTATTGCAACTGTCTTAACCCGTCCTATGTTCATTCTATTTCCTACTCCTAAGTGTTCCTTGTTAATTACTCCTGGGGAGCTTTCCGAAAACTAAGACACCTTTCGGTTGCGAGCGGTTACAGAAGATAAAGAATTGCCGATTTTCGATTGCCGATTGTCGATTTAGGACCGGCAATTGCGGATATTTTGAGGGGGAAAAAGGATGTAACCAAAAATGCCACATGAGTGTCTGACCACATGTGGCTGCTTGAGCCAAATTGGCAATTAACAATTGAAAATTGGAAATAACCTAATGTCGACTGAAACAATTAAACAACCGTTAGTGGGCGGAATCAGTACGGGCGCGAGGGGCCTTGGCTGGTTAAAACGATTTTGGACCAGGGTGCTCGCCGGGAAAAAGAAATTAATTATCGGCGGCGGCTTTATGGCGGCCATCGTGCTCGCCGGTCTCTATTTTTGGAACGACGACTCGAGCACGCCGCAGTATCTGACGGCGAGAGTTGAACGCGGAAATCTGCGCAACACCGTCACCGCAACCGGCGCGCTGCAGGCAGTCACGACTGTTCAGGTCGGCAGCCAGGCTTCGGGAACGATCTCCGCGCTTTATGCCGACTTCAATTCGACAGTTAAAAAAGGACAAGTGATCGCGCAACTCGATCCGGCCCAGGCCAAAGCGCAGGTTGAACAGGCGCGCGCGAATCTCGATCAAGCAAAAGCGAGTCTCGCGAATGCGCGCGCGGCTGTGACTGATGCCCAAGCGAAGAATCTCGCGGCCCGGTCGACGGTGCAAAACAATCAGGCTGGTGTTTCAGGCGCCGAAGCGAACGTAGCTGTTTTGAAGGCGCAGCAGGACGATGCGTTGAGTCTTTTGAAACAGCAGGAGTCGCTACTTAAATCGGGTGTGGTTGCGCAAAGGGATTACGACGTTGCGATGACCGCTTATAAAACCGCTGAAGCGAAGTACAACCAGGCCGTGGCGCAGTTGAACCAGGCGAAGTTGACTGAGCAATCGTCATCGAGTGCCGGAATCGCGCAGTCGCAGGCAACGGTTGAACAGTCGAAGGCGCAGGTGCAGCAGGCTGCGGCGCAAGTGCAGCAGTCACAGGCTGCGTTGAGTTTGGCTGAAGTAAATCTGAGTCACACGACGATCACTTCGCCGATCGACGGCATTGTTGTCTCGCGTGACGTGAACGTCGGACAGACGGTCGCCGCGAGTCTTTCGGCGCCGACACTCTTCACGATCGCGAACGACCTGACACAGATGCAGGTCATCGCGAATATCGACCAGGCTGATATCGGACTGGTGGAGCAGGCGAAGTCAGTGAAGTTTTCGGTTGACGCGTTTCCGGGCAAGGATTTTGACGGAAAGATCGAACAGATGCGTCTGAATCCGGTCAACGTGCAGAACGTCGTGACGTACAACGTCGTGATTGATGTTTCCAATCCGGATCAGAAACTGAAGCCCGGCATGACGGCGAACCTGACGATCACGATCGACGAGCGGAACAACGTGTTGAAGGTTCCGAATGCAGCGCTTCGCTTTACGCCGCAGCGCACAGGCACGAATGCAAGTGCAGCAGGTCAGGGGCAGGGTCAGGGAGGTCAAGGCCAGGGCGGCCAGGGGCGCAGACCCCAGCAGCAGGGCGATAACAACGCGCAGGGTGACCAGAGTCAGTTTGCGCCGGCGTCGGCTCCAGTGCTTCCTGGTCAGGTGCGTGTTGTCTGGGTGCTGGGTCAGGACGGCAAGCCCCAGCGTCGCAGGATCACGGTTGGCTTGAGTGACGGATCGGCTACTGAAGTCGTCGACGGCGATTTGAACGAAGGCGATATGGCCATCACCGGCCAGCAGGTATCGAGCGCAAGCCGTTCGACCAATTCAACGCCGCCAGGATTCGGTGGCGCACCGCGTGGCGCGGGTGGCCCGAGACGGTAAGGGAGAGCGAGCGATCAATATAGGTCCTATATGTCCTATTAGGACCTATTCTTTAAGGAGCGATGATGTCAACAGCCTTTGAGATTCAACAACCCTTCCAACCCGAAGTAGCGCTGGGCGTCGAGGTTCCCGAACCGCGTCCGGTCATCCAGTTGGAACACATCCACAAGACCTACACGATGGGCGACGTTGAAGTTCACGCGTTGCGCGGCGTGTCGCTGACGATTCGTGAAGGTGAGTTTGTGGCCATCATGGGCGCGTCGGGTTCGGGCAAATCGACAACGATGAACATTCTCGGTTGTCTCGATCGTCCAACGCGCGGCACATACATTCTCGACGGCGAAGACGTCTCGGAGATGTCGAAGGACGAGCGCGCCGACATTCGCTGCCAGAAGATCGGTTTCGTGTTCCAGGGCTTCAACCTGCTCTCGCGCACGTCCGCACTCGAGAACGTCGAGCTGCCGATGCTTTATCTCGGCGTCGACTCAGCTTCACGTCATCAGCGCGCGCTTGAAGCGCTCGCAGCAGTCGGACTCAGCGGGCGCGAGCAGAATCATCCGAATCAGTTGTCAGGCGGACAGCAGCAGCGCGTCGCAGTCGCGCGTTCACTCGTCAACCATCCCGCCTTGATTCTGGCGGACGAGCCGACCGGTAATCTCGACTCGCGCACGTCAGTCGAAGTGATGGAGATCTTTCAGCGCTTAAATCGTGAACGCGGCATCACGCTCGTGCTCGTAACGCACGAGCCCGACATCGCGGAGTACGCGCACCGCATAGTGGTCTTCAAAGACGGCAAGATCAAATCGGATCGCCCAGTCGGAAAACAGCGCGATGCGGCGGAAGAACTGAAGCACCTGCCGGTGATCGAAGACACTGACGATGACGACGAGGAGTAAATCGGCAATCGGCAATTGGCAATCGGAAATCAAAAATGACTCTCATAATGATCATTCGCGTCGCCTTTCGCGCTCTTGTTCGCAACAAGATGCGCGCAGCTCTAACTATGCTCGGCATCATCATCGGCGTCTCTGCCGTGATCGCGATGGTGAGTATCGGCCAGGGCGCGTCCGCTTCGGTGCAGGCACAGATCGAGAGCATCGGAACCAACCTGCTTTTTTTAAGTGCGGGCGCACAGAACGTCGGCGGTGTGCGTAGCGGCACCGGCGACACCGGCACCAACACATTAACTGTCGATGACCTCGAGGCAATCAAGCGAGAGGTTCCGAGTGTTTCCATGGTTACGCCTAACGTGAACGCACGGTCGCAGATGGTAGCCGCCAACCAGAACTGGAACACCAATATGACGGGAGTTAGCGAAGAGTATCCCGAGATTCGCAAGTGGGCGGTGCAGAGTGGGTCGTTCTTTACTGATGCCGATGTCGGCACTGCTGCTCGCGTCATCGTGATTGGACAAACTCTCGCTGACAACCTGTTTCCCGGCACGGATCCGATC
>Ga0126376_10000381_pt1 | contig 21332 bp, 16 predicted proteins | sample PanSoiMetPlot_15_FD_92760 | JGI IMG/M metagenome (GOLD analysis project Ga0126376, IMG submission 92760) | Tropical forest soil microbial communities from Panama - MetaG Plot_15 | ecosystem: Environmental > Terrestrial > Soil > Tropical forest > Bulk soil | place: Panama | collected 2016-02-17
AGTAGCGCAAGCCTGTAGGATCTGGCCCATCCGCGAATACATGCCCTAGGTGCGCGTCGCACAACGTGCACTTTACTTCGCGTCGTACCACCCCCAGGCTCGTATCCATTTTTTCGTACAAATTCTCCGGCGCGATTGCCTGCCAAAAGCTCGGCCAGCCCGTTCCGGATTCGAATTTCGTGCTCGAGTCAAACAGCGCGTTTTCACAGCAAACGCAACGGAAGATTCCTACGCTGTGCTCGTGGGCCAGCTCGCCGGATTCGGGCGCTTCCGTCCACCCTTGTCTCGTTACTCGGTAGGAGTCCAGCGAAAGCCGCTGCTTCCATTCCTCTTTACTTCTTCGGATTTTCTCGCGCACTACCGACTGCAGCCGTGTGCCGTCGTCCCCGAATTCGACAACCAGAACCGGGCTGCGCTCCGAATCCACGTCGGCCGGGTCCGCCAGCGCGAAACGCGCCGCTCGATTTACGCCGAAAAACACCGCCCCCGACGCTGCCGTAGCCCCCGCGAAGATGAACGCGCGCCTTGAGAACTCGGTCATAGCAAGCTTAAAGAGTCAGTTGCCAGAATTCCCCGCCGTCAACGTAGGCGCAGGCAGCAGCGGCAAGCGCTTTGGCTCGCCGCGCGCTCCCCGCACTTCCAGTTCTTCAAACAACAGAGACGGCGCCACGATCGACGACGGCAGTCCATTCTGTGCCGATCCAAACGCACCAAGAGCCGTCCCCGCAAACCCTTGTGTTTGGTTCTGCATGTAGTTGTAAACAAAATTGTCGTTCCCAACGCCCGCCAGATTTCGCAGCGAACGCGCGTTCAGCCCGATGATGCGCGCACCGCGCACAATTTCTTCGCGCCCATCTTCCGGAAACACTTTGTAAACGACAGACACCAGCCGGTCGCCGTTTCCCGCCCCGCCGCCAAAACTCGCCAGCAGTTCTGAAAAATCGTCCTGATGCAGCAGGCTGATCGCCGGATTATCCATTTCCCGCACCACCAGGCAGTACGTCAGCTTTTCCGCCTTGCACGCGTCCAGAAATTTCTTCTTCAATTCCACGAACGAAACCGTCTCCGTGGAAGCAAGAAACACATTGCTCATCGAAGGCTTTGCGTCGTTCAAGAACGCCGCGCGCCCGTGGCCGTTCGACTCATTTCCATCCGGTCCCGGCCGCCGCGACATCAGAAGCTGTTTCAGCACGCCGTTTTCAATCGCCGTTATTTTCTCGCCGCGCACGCCTTCTTCATCCACGGCGTAACCGCCAAGCAGCGCCACGCCTTTGTATTCCTTCGCGGATGGATCGTCTACCACTGTCACGCTCGTCGGTAACACCCGTGCGCCCAGCCGTCCTGCCCAATCGCTCTTGCCTCCAATGTTGCTCAGGAACTGCTCCATCACCGGTCGAAACGCAATCGGCGGCCGAGCGCCATTCAAGTTCGGCCCAAGTACTTCGGCGAGCAACGGCGCCGCGGCCCGCGCTTCAAAAAGTACTGGCCCGGTGTAATCCTGCGCCGGTTGCGACGAACGCAAGGCCATCAATTCGGACGCCGTGACATTCAGGCCCTTTCGCACCGCCTCCACATTCGGTAAATCTGCTGGTTTCGGCGCATACGCCGCGTAGTAATGATTCAACTGCTGCCCATCGGGCGCGAGGGTACTCATTCCTGCTTCTACCGCGGCAAAACTCCGGTTCGCGCGAATCTGTGTTCCTTCGCTCGTCAGCAAATATTCCGTGGCGTAAACGAGGTAGTACGTCACGCGCGATTCTTGAATCAGCGAAAATGCACGTAGCGCAGCGGACGTATCGCGAGCCTCCTGATCCCAGGCCCGCCCCGAGCAGTCCGGTGTCGGCAGCGGCTCCACCAGTTGCACTGGCTGCACGCGCGAAAAATCGTCGTACTGGTTCTGGTTCGCCAGGCTGTTGATGTAGGCCTTCTTCCGCGAATACGCTTCGACCGCTTCCTTGAACGCCTGATCCGTCGCAATCCACAGATCCTGCCGCAGCGAATCGTAGTCGCGGTCGATACCCACCGATCCCGTCGAGCCGATAAACCCGCGGAATCCTTCGTCGCTAATGAAATTCGAACTGTCCATTCTGTAATCGCCGACCCGCGCTTCCACGTTCATGAAACGATTCCGCGTCTTTGTCGAAGAAACGAGCGCTCCGAACTCTGCCGTAATCTCTCTTACGTCCAGATCCAGCAGCCGATACTCGATATAGAACGGGCGCACCGGCTGGCCGCTTCTGTCGATCGTCAATTCCAGCCGGTCCTTCGAGCGCGCCATCTCGTCCTGCATTGCCCGCAGCGTCTGATCGTTGTCCCTGGACGCCGCGGCGTCCTTCGGTGCTTGAGCGCGAATTGCCGCAGGGCTCAACGCTAGCGCCGAAACAAAAATAAGAAGGGGAGTGCGAAGCGCGCTTCTCATTGAACTCCTCCGGAAACGGCGCTCGTTTCATTCGTAACGCGAGCGCTTCGCTTGTCGTGCGCCGGCGGTGGCAGAATCGGCGGCCGGTCCGTGTCTGTTTCTTTTTTCTGTACTTCCAGCTCGGACATCAAAATGGCCGGCGACGCTGCCGAAACAGGCACCGAGCCCGACTCCGCCCCACAATACCCATTGAACACTTCCGGCGTATCGCCGGTGGCAACGATCTTCTTCAGCGCGGCCAGCGGTGTTCCAACGATGTCCACGCCGCGTACCAGCTCGTCCGGCCGTCCATCGGCAAACACTTTGTAAACCACCAGCGGCTGTACTTGGAACGCCTGCGGTTGCCCGCGCCCCGTGAACGTGAAGCCGCCCGCTATATCGTCAATCAGCAGCCCGTACGGCTTGCCCTGCTCTTTGATCAGTTCAATCAGCTTCTTGCGTAGCTCGGCATTCGTAACCATCTTGCTGCTTTCAACGATCAAATTCCCCTGCCGCGACACCGGGGTCGCCCCCAACTGCCGACGTCCATGCCCGTTCGAATGCGGAAATCCGATCAGCGGCGACCGCGCCATTTCAAAATTCTTCAAGACGCCGTGATCCACCAGTGTCACCTTCTGTGCTGGCACGCCTTCGTCATCAAACTGGTAGTAGCCCAGCAAATCTTCGCTGCCCAGCTTCTTCTGCGTTGTGTCGTCTACCACGCTCAAAAATGGTGGGAAAATCTCTTCTCCCACTTTCGCGGCAAATGTCTGTCCTTCGGTTATATCCTTCTGCCTGTGTCCTTCCGCGCGGTGTCCAAACACTTCATGGAAGAACACCGCCGCGGCCCGGCCGGTCAACAACGCCGGTCCAACCGACGGCTCGTTGATCGGCGCCTGCACCAACCCTTCCATCTCTTTTCTTAGCGTCGCGCTCGCTGCGGCCACCGCCTGGTCATCCGGCGCTTCCTTCGGGTCCACCCAATCGAAGTTGTAGTAGCGTTCGATGTTCATTCCATCCGGCGCTTTTCCCTGAATGAACAACTCCAAGCGGTATCTAATTTGTCCGAATTGCAGTTGCGTTCCTTCCGTATTCACCTGATAGGTGTTCTGCGCCAGAGCGCTAAACGTCACAATCGAATTCAAAATTGCCGGCGATTCGCGAAAAGCGCGTGTATATGCCCGCACCCGCTCTTCCCAGGGTTTCCGGTCCAGAGAGAAGGAGACCTGCTGCCCATAGAATTTGTGCGCCTGCTCTTTTGAAAAGTCCGGCGCCTGCGCTGCCGCTGTATCCACTTTCACTTCTCGCCCCGTCCGAATCTTGATCAGCGCTTCTGCCGCTGCCCGGTATTGATCGTCCGTCTCGAGCCAAATCGCGCGCCGCAACACTTCCGCATCGTCGTCTACCGGAGCAACAGTTCCCGGTCCGCCGCTTGGCAACTGCCGCTCGCCCACCTTGTGTGTGTTGTCTTTGTTGTAGTTGCCCGTTCGCACCGCCACTTGCAACCACCGGTTCCGCACTTCCGAGCTCGAAAGCAGCGCTCCGTTCGAACCCGACACCTCGGCCCGTTGCGTGTCCGTCAGCGCGTAGCCGATAAAATAAGCAGGAATGTCCTGCGTGCTCAGCGTTCGAAACGACCGGTCGAGTTCCGTCTGCATGGCTCCAATCAAAGGTGAGGGCTTCGCCGCGGGACCATCCGCCGGCCGCGCAACTCCTGCGTTCACGATGATTCCGATCCCAACGCCCGCCGCAAATACGCTCCGCATAAGACGCACCGACAATATCTTTTTCAAGGAATGCCTCACTTAGAAGGAAACGCTCTTGCCAAACACTCAGTTTACGTCACCGCCGGGGAGCATACAAACCGACCTACCCGACGAGGGCAGGTTGTCCTGCTCGCCGGGAGCGAGCACTGTGACCGAAGAATCTTGCTGCCGAGAGCTTGTTTCGCGGCAACATCACTTCGACGGCCTGGCTCGCAGTTTCGTTGTACCAAAAGAAACGGCCCCGCTTGCAGGTTGCGTGCGGGGCCGAGATTCGTATATTCCGATGTTCTCCAGCCCGACTTTCCTGAGATCAGCCGCACTGCGACGGAGGGCAAGGAGGCTTCGTAACGACCACCGGGTCGTGCGTGCTATGTATTACGGCCGCCGGAATCGCGATCGCCGCGCCCACCGCTATGATTCCGAGCGTAATGCCCCATGGCTTGCTGATGGCATGTCCTCCCGCGTGCAACACGCCGCCTGGCTTGTCCGGCAAAGTGGTCGCATTCACCGCCGTTGTCAATTCGTCCAGCGTCGCCTGCGTCGGATTGAGCGGCTGAGAATTGTCTCCGTTCCGCACGCTGCTCATCTGCCCCGCTTTCACCAGCACGCAAACGCCCGCCAGGTTGCAGAATTTTACCTGGCCCTCGAACACAACAAGGTTTGTCTGCCCGCCCGCCTGGTCGTGAGCAAGATAGAAATCCGTCCCGACTACGCCCGCAACTCCGGCTGGTGTCCGCACTTCAAACTTTCCGTCTGTCTTTGTAATCTTTTGCGCTTGTGACCGCAGCTTCCCGTACGCCAGATCTAGCTGCGTCTGTTGTGCTGCGCCGTCCGCTTTTGTCACTTTCACCGAAGAATCCGATCCCACGTTCAGCACCGAACCGTCATCCAGCGCGACGCGCGCCCGCGCATTCGCCTGCGTGTTCACCACGTCCAGCCAATCGACCGCGGTATTCGCCGAAGCGTTCATGGATTTCGTGCCCCGCGCAATGCTCACCGCCGGAATCACGCGGGATACCACGCCTGCCTTTTGACCGGCCGCCTGCGGCGCTGCAACGATGTCAGTTGGCACGAGAATCACGAAAGACGCCAGAAACGCCAGGAAAACGGCGCAAGGGGACTGTTTCTTCATGAGAGGACTCTCCTAAAAGATCCGGAAGAAATCGGCAGCGTAGCCAATCTTGGCTGCGCTCGTCGGCTGAGTGCAGTCACTTCCGGGGAGCCGGATCGCCTGTTCGGGTAACATCGCCCCAAAACGGACCTCTTCAGCATCCTTCAAAAAAATGACGGCACACGCCTTTTGTATCTACAGTAGTTACCGGACGCCCGAAATCGTGTCAATTCATATTCAGTCGTGCGTTTCCTCGCCCGAACCGGGCAAATAATCGCAAACCGCCGCGATCCGGTCGCCTTGGGCCTAGTCAGCTCGTTTCTTGCGGCGGTGACTAGAATAGTTCGTCGATCATGCTGCCAATGTGCAGCATCGGCCCGGGATCATCGACCGTCTTGTTCGTCCCGAAATAAGCGATGACCACATCCTTCCGTGGCGCTACATAGAGGATTTGTCCGCCAAATCCACCTTTGAAGAACATTCCGTCCTTTGTCACCGCGTCCCACTGATAAGCAACGTGGTCCAGCCAATCTGGCCGTGGTCCGAAGACCCAAGTCTTCACCAAATCGCTCCGCCCGTCCGTCAGGATTCTTCGCAAAAATCTCTCGGATATGACGGGCGCGCGCGCCGTCTTGTTCGAGCTCGGTGTGAACAGGAGCCCGAAGCGCGCCACATCGCGCAACCTCGCCGCCATCCCTGCGTGTGATACCGCAACTCCTTTGCAGTTTACCGCCATCTGAGCATCCGCCTCAGCTCCCATCGGCGCCCAGATCTCATCACTCAAAACTTGCGCGACGCTCTTGCCCGTTACTTCTTCTAGAAGCCAGCCGAGTATCTCGGTATTGATGCTCGTATAAGCCCAGGCCTCTCCTGGATTGCGCAGACGCTTCAGCGAAGCGAGATACTGATACGTTTCGTTTTCTTTAACTGTTTCGGGCATCTCCTGTGTCGTCGACTGCCAACCAACACTTGCCTCATATTGATAATGTTTGTCCCTAGGATCGGTATAGGATTCATTTGCGCCTTCCATGCCGGACGCCATTTCCAGAATGTCCCGGATCGCAATTCCTTCCCACGCTGTTCCTTTCAAGGCGTGAATGTAATCGTTGATCGGCCGCCGGATATCTATTTTTCCGCGATCTTCCAGGATGCCCACCGCTGTTCCGACGAACGCCTTCGTTACAGACATCAAAAGATGCTTGTCCTCCGGATGCATTCGCGGATAAGCCTCATAGACCACACGCCCGCGATGCAGCACGATAAATCCGTCAATGCCGTTGTCGCCGGATACGAACTCAGCGAGTGTTACTTTGCGTCCGTCCTTTGTTTCTACGGTATAAGCTCCCACTCTTGGATTTGGTGCCTCTTCCAGGATAGAAACAGCACCTTTTCGATAAATATCCTCGGTCAGAAAAACTTGTGAGACGTGCAGGTAAGTGAAGTGCGTCAATTCGCCGCCATCATCCCAGTTTTGAGCATTGACGGCGCGCCGCAGCCTCTCGCTTTCCGTTGGCGTGTAGACCCGTGTAGTCTGGCTCTGAACCTGCGCCTCAGTCGCCAAATTCGTCGCTAGCATGAGCACCATCACTGCCGCGATTTGCTTTGCAATATGCGCAACTCTTCCGTCCATGGGCTTATCCTCCGACGAACGACAAGCGCCCGCCCGACGATTCGTTAGTTTACCCGACCGTTCCTAAACATTCGCTGGGGGCCGCCCTCGCCGACCTGATCGCCAGCGTCGCGAACAACGCCGCAGCCCTGCCGCGTCGAAATCATCCCAGATGTTTCTTTGGCACACGTACTGTCTCGAACCCCTTGTCGCGTGAGGTCTTACCGGTTCACACTCGCATCATGAGCAAACTCGTTGGCATCCTCGTCTTTGTCGCTGTTGCCTTCGGCATCTACTATTTCGCGCTGAAGAAAATGCCTTCGACTGATTCTGGCACTGCTCCAACCGAAGCCATCAGTCTCACCGCTGTTCGCAAGGACCTTCTCGCGATTGCCCAGGCTGAACGAAGCAATATTGCGCTAAATTCCCACTGCGTTTCCTTGGAAGAGCTCATCTCCTCGGGCTCCCTCACCATGACCGAGCCGGCGCGTCAGGGCTACACCTACGAAGTTCGGTGCGATGGCGATTCCGGCGAATTCAAAGTGGTCGCCCGCCACGCCCCAGCCCCCGATGGTTCGCCGATCCGCTATCCCAACCTGGCTGTCGACCAGAACTTGCAAGTCTTGGAAGTCCCGTAACGCCCAGGATTCCGGGGAACTTTTATCTAAATCCCTCCGTACCTATCTGCAGAGCGCCTTTCGCAAGGGCTTTTGGGCCTGGGGCCGGCTGCCCCTGATTTCTGCCTGAAATATCGGCAAATAAAAGGAGATTTCCATGGGTGGAGACTTGATTGGTCTGGTTGCAGTGATACTTTCTTTGGGCATCCCGATAGCGGGAATGTTCACGTACTACCGCGTTCGCAAGATCCGTTCGGAGGAGCGGCTCGCGGCCATCGCACGCGGTGTCAATATTCCGATGGAACCGGAAGCTTCGCAGATCAGCCGTTCGCGGCGTTATGGCATTCTCTGCATCAGCGGCGCTGTCGGATACATGGTTACATTCGCCGTCATCTCGCGCGTTACCGCGGACCGCGACCCATTAGCAGCCGCAGCCTTTGGTTTCATTCCATTCGCCGTTGGTGTCGGCTACCTGATCGACGCATTCCTCAACCATCGCGAATCCGCTGCGTAGACTCACATCGTTCGGCTTGCCTGAACACTTCGCGACGAGTTTGTCATCCCGCGTCCCGGTCGTTGCTTGACCGGGACAAGGATCTAAACTAGCAGAGCAAGGCCAGCAAACTTTTGCGCGCAGCAAAGTTCAGTTTCTCCACTATGCTAAACTTCCCCCCTCATGCATTCCGCAATTCCACAACTCCTGGAACTGCAGCGGCTCGATTTGCGCATCGCGGTCCTTCGCGCAGAGCTAGAAACTTTCCCGAAACGCATTAAGGAAGCCGATGCGATGCTCAATGGGGCTCGCACCGCCGTCACCGCCGCGAAAGAGAAACATCTGCACGCGCAGACCGAACGCAAGAAGTTTGAACTTGACGTAAATCAATGGCGCGAACGTGCGCGCAAATATCGCGACCAGAGTGCTTCCGTAAAAACCAACGAAGCCTACAAAGCGCTGCAGCACGAGATCACGCACGCAGAACTGGAAGCGTCTGCAGCTGAAGACCGCCAGCTCGAACAAATGATGGCCATTGAAGAAACGGAACGCGAAATCAAATCCGCAGAAGCCAAGTTGAAAGAAGCGGAAATATCTCTCGCCGCGGAACGAAAAACCATTGAATCGCAAGGCGCGGCAAAAAAAGGGGAGCTCGACTCGGATGCGGTTCAGCGCGAAAGAATAGCATCGCAAATTCCGGAAGAACTTGTTGAAAAATATTCCCGCGTCGCAAAACGCCATCACGGCGTCGCGCTCGCCGAAGCCGTCAACGAACAGTGCCGCGGTTGCGGCATGCGCATTCTACCGCACACTTACCAGGAAATCCGCCGCCCGGAAAATCAAGACATCATTCAGTGCGAAACTTGCAGCCGGATCCTGTATGCCACAGAGCCCGCGCCTATCGCCAAAGAAGGAGCCGCGTCCGGCGCAGCGTAATGGTTCGTCCTCCACAACATCCGAGAGGGGGCAGCCTCTTCGGTGAGCCCGAACCGGAAGCGAAGCTTGCCGCGTATCGCGCGAACATTGACGGCGGCTCGCGCGGAAATCCCGGGGCGGCCTCCTACGGCGTCGTGATCCGCAATCCGAAAGGCGAAGTCGTGGCGCGGCTGAAGAAGTACATCGGCCGGATGACGAACAACGTTGCCGAATACTACGGACTCATCGCCGCGCTCGACTGGGCCCAATCGAATCAGGTTCGCGCTCTGCGCATCGAGAGCGATTCCGAACTGCTCGTGAAGCAGATGCGCGGGCGTTACAGAGTGAAGAGCGAAGATTTGAAGCCGCTCTTCGAGCGCGCGAAGAAAATGTCGCAGTCGTTTTTCTCGTTCCGCATCGACCACGTCTACCGCGAACAGAACGCGGAAGCCGACGCGCTCGCAAACGAAGCCCTCGACGAAGTCTCCGGTGCTGGCAGCGCGGCAACGGGAAGAGCGAAAATGGAAAATCGCAATTCCGTTTCCAGCGAAACAAAGAAACTCAAAGCGCGCTACTACAAAGGATTGCTGCAGCTTGCCGAGCAGCTCGATCTTCCCGACGACACGGAAGTGGAAATTCTTCTTCGACGCGTTCCGAAGTCCTGATTTTATTGCTCGGACTTCCTTTCAATTTCTTGTCTTAAATCTTTCCGATTCCTCAGCGTCATCTCCAACATCTTCCGTCTGCGCCTATCGACTTGAAGTATGTCTCGTGTTTCTCATCCAAATCGCTGACTGGCTTTTTGTTTTTTTCTTGTGCTTGGCGTGGAACTTCTTTCGTTTCTTATGTCCGCCGGTTCTAGAGTCCTTTACCGCTTCCTTAAACGCCCTATGAGCTGCCTGAGCTTTCGGAAGCAACTCCTGGTACTCATTCGTGGTTGGCTTGATCTACTGACTGGTATTCCACTTATTTCAACGCGTAGGCGCGATAGAGGGTGTCGCGCTGAGCTGGGACGAAGCCGGCGCCGGAGATGATGCGGCGGAGTTCGCCTTCGTTGGTGCGATTGCGGACGCCGGCGGCATAGACCACGTTTTCTTCGATAAGGATGCTGCCGACATCGTCGGCGCCGAATTGCAAGCCGATTTGGCAGACTTTGATGCCCGGCGTGAGCCAGCTCGATTGAATGTGGTCGATGTTGTCGAGATAAAGGCGGCTGACGGCGAGCGTTTTCAGATAATCGACGGCGGTAGTCTGCTCGACTTTTTTGCCCCACGCGGTGTTTTCCGGCGCGAAGATCCACGGGATGAAAGAGGTGAAGCCGCCAGTGTCTTCCTGAATGCGGCGAATGCGATCGAGATGATTGACGCGGTGCTTCAGCTCTTCACCGCAGCCGAACATCATGGTGGCCGTGGTGCGCAAGCCGAGCTTGTGCGCGATGCGATGAACTCTTTCCCAGTCGTCGCTGGTGCATTTGAGTCGCGCGATCTTGGAGCGGATTTCGTCATCGAGAATTTCGGCGCCACCGCCGGGAATGGAAGCGAGGCCGGCGTCCATGAGGCGAAGGATTGTGTCTTCGATTGAGAGTTCGCTGACTTCTGCGATGCAAAGAATCTCCGGCGCGGAAAAACAGTGGAGATGGACCGTGGGGAATTTCTGTTTGATGGAGCGGAGAAGATTTTCGTAATACTCGATTTGCAGATCGGGGTGCAGGCCACCCTGCAGCAGAACGCCGTTGCCGCCGAGCTCGATCATCTCTTCAATCTTGCGGAAGATTTCCTCGAACGAAAGGATGTAACCCTCTTTGGAGCCGAGTGGGCGATAGAACGCGCAGAAGGAACAGTATTCCGTGCAGAAATTGGTGTAGTTGATGTTGCGATCGATCTGGTAAGTGGCGACGCGCGGGTCGTTCTTCTTCATGCGTAGCCGGTGCGCTTCCATGCCGATGCCGAGCAGGTCATCGGACTCGAGCATTGCGAGGGCTTGTTGTTTGGTCAGAGACAAGGGAGTTCCTTTAGGGCTTCCATTTTAACCGAGGAAGGCTGCGGACAGGAATTTTGGAAAAACCGAAAAGGCCAAAATTTGGAAAAGAGAAAATCGAAAGTAGAAAGCAGCGACGGGCGCTATTCCCCGTTGTACTTGCAGGGGTGCGGAACGAATTGAAAATACGGGAGTTGCGGCGATTTGATCGATGCCGGTTTGTGCAGGACAAGCCGGCGGTACCAAAATTAGAACGGAGGAGCCGAGCTTCTCGGTAAAGCGACCGCGACCTAACAACGCGAACGGCCGGGCGCCTATAACAGCAAAAACTAAGGCAAAAGCGCCTGAAGATTCGACCACCCGACAGCAAAGCCGAGAAAGGCTGCCGAAGGAACGAATAGTCGGTTGAAACAGCGAAGTACTAAGCAAAACCCGGTTGGGGTAGACTCGCGGCATGGATTGGCGCGGGTGGCTGCTTGAGAATTTTGCTGGCGACATCGAATACCATCCGAAGCGAGGGTATTTGTATTTAGGGTTGGCGATTCTGTCGCTTGCGCCGCACCACTGCTTGACTGAAACCGAAACATCGATCGCCTAGCGGTTCCGTCGAAGTTTCGCCCTGGTACTGCTTGGAGCGGGTGTATTTGCAGTCGGATGGTTTATCCGATGGCTGATCCGGCAAACGAATCCTGTGTATTGATTCTATTACCGGTAAATCCCGCAAGTCAGGAGGCGGGGAGGAGGCCGACCTGTTTCATGATGGTGGCGGAATCGTAGTAGTCGACGCTGCGGGAGATTTTTCCATTCTTGATGGTGATGATGGAGACGCCGCGGACTTTGAAAGGCTTGCCGGTTTTGTAGACGCCTTTGTCGGTGCCGTAGAGAATCCACTCGATGCTGCCGTGTTCGCCTCGGATTGAGGAGTTGGCGAGTTCGACTTTTAGGTCCGGGACGGCTAAAAAGAATTCGCCGGCGAACTTTTTTCCTTCCTCCACACCGTGGTTGATTTCGCTGAATGTGACATCCTCGTAGTAGACGTCGGATGTGAAGTGCGTGGCCCACTTGGCGGGATCGTGAGAATTCCAGGCGGCGATCCAGGATTCGGCGATGGAAGAGGAGGGAGGCGTGCTTGTGGAGCGTGATGGAAGTGCGAAGCCGATGGCGAGTATGACGAATGCGAACGCGAAGAGGCGTTTCATGTATTGATCCTCCGAGAAAACTGAATTGTCAGGGACCGTCAGCAGTGATTCAGTCTGAATTTCTGACTTATCGTGTCACGGGCCACGAAATTCTCGTCGTGTACCACGCTCCGGGAGAAAAGAAGTTCAAACTGGCCCACTGCATCGATGGCCCTGTGGAATTAGCGGGAGCATATCATAGGCGCAGAGCTCAGACAGGAAGCAACCGATGCCGGAACTGCCGGATGTGACGATTTACATTGAGGCGCTGGAGGAAAGGATTCTCGGGCAGAAACTGGAGAATTTGCGGATCGTGAGTCCGTTTTTGTTGCGCAGCGTGGAACCACCGGTGGCGGACGCGATTGAGAAGGAAGTCGTGGAGTTGCGAAGGGTCGGGAAGAGGATTTGCATTGGTCTCGGAGACGGAAAAGAAGGGCCAACTCCCCAACCGTGGCACGGCGGGCAGAAGCTGTCGCCTGCAACAGCTGCGATAAGCGACGAAGCTGAGATTTGGCTGGTGCTGCATTTGATGATTGCGGGGCGCCTGCATTGGGGGAAGAAGTGGGTCAAACTTTCGAAAAAGCACGTGGCAGCATTCGATTTTGAGAACGGGAGTTTGCTGTGGACGGAGACGGGATCAGAAAAGCGAGCGTCGTTGCATTTGGCGCGTGGGAAAGCGGGCTTACTGGCATTCGACCGCGGGGGACTGGAAGTGTTTTCCGCGACGCGCACGGAGTTTGAGAAGGTGTTACGGTCTGAGAATCACACGTTGAAGCGGGCGCTGACGGATCCGGAATGGTTCAGCGGAATTGGGAATGCCTATTCGGATGAAATTTTGTGGGAAGCGAAACTTTCGCCCCTTTTGCTGACGCAGAAGATGACGGATGACGAGACTGCGAGGCTCTTTGAAGCGACGCGAAAATCGCTTGCGGAGTGGACGGAGCGCTTGCGGGCGGAGGCGGGAGACGAGTTTCCCGAAGGCGTGACGGCGTTTCGGCCGGAGATGGCGGTGCACGGGAAATACAAGCAGGCGTGCCCGCGCTGTGGGGAAAAAGTGCAACGGATCAAGTATAGGTCGAATGAGACGAATTATTGCCCGAAGTGCCAGACGGGAGGTAAGTTGCTGGCGGACCGGGCGTTTTCGAGATTACTCAGGGAAGATTGGCCGAAGACGGCAGAGGAATTGGAGTTGAAGATCGGTCGAGGCCGTAAGAATCTTCAATCGTGAGATTTGTGTAAGAAGGAAAGAGCTCCAAGTCACGGCCCGGAGCGGCCGTCCCCTCTTAACTTTGACTGATTGCGTCACCAACCAAAGTTCAAACGGAGCTGCTGCTGCATTCCTGTAGCAAAACGGACCGCGCATGGATTACCTGGGCACGTTGGCCCAAGAGAAGTCGAAGGAGCGGGAGGGGACGCCGGAGCGGGCGGCGATGGTAATGGGGTTGAGTTTTTCGATGAGGCCGAGTTTTGCGGCGTAGGAATAGTAAGCGAGAAGACCTTTCCGGTTTTCGTCGTCGAGCGAGTAGTCGATGTTGGTTTTGAGATAGAGCTTCAGTTCTTTTTCCGGCAAACGTAGTTCTGCGGACGCTTCTTTGCAGATGGCATCGAAACTCTCCAAGCCAAAATTGAGGGAATCGAGGAATTCGTCGGCTAACGACTCGGTGACAATTTCTTTTCGGGCGGCCCACACCGCGAGGACGGCCGGGCGCTCGGTCATTTGCCACCATTCGCGGACGACATCGTAAATATGGAGCGTGGGAAAGTGCGGCATGCCGACAGTGGCGCCCGCGCAAACCCATTCACCGTCACGACCGGGCTTGGCCTTCGCCTCGGCGGCGAGAGCGAGGCGCAAGGCGGGATCGCCGATGATCAGAGCAGCGGCCGAAGTTCCGAGCATCGTAACGACATCGGGTTCGGCTTCATGGAATTGCGGCGAGATATTCCAGCGATTGGCACAAAGAATCTTGATCAGGGCTTGTGTGCTGCGGGAGCCGCGGTCAAGGGCGATGCGCTTTGCCGTGCGGACGGGTTCGCGCGAAACAAGGAGCAGGCTCCGGACGCGTTCTTTGGAAGCAATGGAAAGGTCTGGAAGAACGACGAGTTCAGGGATGCGCTGATACTCGATGGCGGGGATGAAGGCGCCGACAGCGGCGCCGCTGCGGAGGGCGTCGGCGCAGAGCGAAGGCACAGTGAAAGTGAGATCGTACTTGCCCTGAAGGGGGCCATGCGTGAAGCCACGAACGAGTGGCGCAGTATTGAGGTACTGCACGACGGAGATGCGGAGTTTGGACACGGCTGGGGCTCGCGGCTTTGATTATAGCAAAAGCAAAAAATGGCAGCGTGCCGCAAAGGAAAGAGCCGGTACGATTTCTGGCTGATTTGCGGCGCTAGGCGCCGGGCGGGTGACCGACTGGCACCGGTTTAGAGGAATTCGGCGAACTATTTTAAGAGGGCGACCAGACCGCAGACGCTTTTGGTTCGTCTATGTCGGCAGGAGGGCGAACCATGCCATCACGTTCCTTTGCCCGAGTGCTCGGGCTTATCGCTTTTTCTTCACTCTTGGCGCTTAGTGCTTCGGCGCGCGACCGTCATTCCCGGAATATATCGATGCACGGCGAAGAACCGGCCGCGACCTGCAACGACCTGCAGATCGAGTTCGACGGGCATAAAGCAGCGGTTCAATCGGAGGACCGGACCTTTTCGAAAAGCGAAATGCCAGTGCTGCGCGCCGCGGGGGAAACGAATGGCGGCGTGCAGGTGAGCGGTTGGGACAAAGACAACTATTCGGTGACCCTGTGCAAAGCGGCAGCGCCGTACGACGATGCGCAGCAAGTGCTGTCGCAGGTCAAGATGGCCGTGGAGAGCGGCGAGATTCGTGTGCACGGCCCCTCGAACCACGATGGCTGGACGGCGTTTCTGCTGATCCGCGCGCCGAAGGCAGCGTCGCTCGATTTGCAAGTGAACAACGGGCCGCTGGGTATTTATTCAGTAGAAGGGAAAATCCTGGCGCGAGCGGTGAATGGACCGATTACAGCGAAGGATTGCAAAGGCGAAGTGAAGCTGACGGCGCAGAACGGTCCGATTACTGCGGAAGGCACGAGCGGGACAGTGGAACTGCACACGGAGAATGGGCCGATCACTTCGCATGAAACGAGCGGGAGCGTGGACATTCGAACGCAGAATGGACCGATTGAGGTTGCATTGAGCGGAAGCAACTGGAATGGAAGCGGTTTGCAGGCGCACGCGCAAAACGGGCCGCTAACGATTCGCGTGCCGCACGGGTACCAATCGGGTGTGATGGTTGAATCGGATGGACACAGCCCATTCGACTGCCATGCGGCGGTTTGCTCCGAAGCGCGGAAGACGTGGGATGACAACAAGAAGCGCGTGGAGTTTGGCAGCGGGCCGACATTGGTGCACGCTTCGACGGTGAACGGGCCGATTTCGATCGACTAACGCAATTGGACGAGCAGAAGGCTTCCCGCTAAAATTCTGCGCACGATGCGGGAAGCGCCGGTAGCAAAACCCATCACAGAATCGGAAGCAGCGGAAATCGCGCGTCAGCTTTTTGGAATTGAAGCTGCCGCGCATTCGCTTCCGGGTGAATACGACGACAATTTTCATTTGCGCGGGACAGGCGGCGAGGAATTCGTGCTGAAGGTGATGCATCCGGACCGCGAGCGCAGGTTCGTCGAAATGCAGTGCGCGATGCTGGAGCATGTGGCGAAGCGCGCCCCGGAGCTGCCGTTGCCGCGGGTGATTCCTTCGCGAGCCGAAAAAGCTTCTAACGAGATTGACGTTCAGGATGGATCGCGGCGCCTTGTCTGGATGCTGTCGTTTCTGCGCGGAAAGACGCTGGCGGAATTTCGACCGCGCTCACCGGAACTGCTGGAAGAGCTTGGGAGATTTTTGGGGAAGCTAAGCCGGGCGCTCGAAGGATTCTCGCATCCGGCAGCGAACCGAGAATTGAAGTGGGACGCGGCGCGAGCGGGGTGGATCCGCGACTATGTGCAGCACATTCCAGAATTGCCGCGGCGAATGCTGGTGCAGCGATTTTTGGGACTGTTCGAGACGGAAGTTGGACCGCAGCTGGCCAAATTGAGGAAAAGCGTCGTTTATGGCGATGCGAACGACTACAACATTTTGATTGAACAGGAGTGCGGTGCGCCGGCGCGCATTGCGGGCGTGATTGATTTTGGCGACGCGCACTATTCCATCACGATTTCGGAGCTGGCGACGGCGATCGCGTACGCGGTTTTGGGAGAGAAAGATGTGCTGGCCGCCGCGGAGCGGATCGTTGCCGGGTATCACGGCGAATTTCCGTTACGCCAAGAAGAGATTTCGTTGTTGTACGCGCTGGTGTGCACGCGGTTGGCGGTGAGCTTGGTGAACTCGGCGCACCGGAAAGCGTTGAAGCCAGACGATACGTATGTGACGGTGACGGAAGCGCCAGCGTGGGAAGCATTGGAACGGCTGGCGAAGATTTTTCCGCGTTTTGCGATGTACGCGTTTCGCGCGGCGTGCCGGTTGCGATCGATTGAGAAGGCGGATGCAGTCCAAGGCTATTTGAAGAAAGTTGCGCCATCTGCCGATTCGATACTCGATTGCGATTTGCGAACCGCGCCGGCTTTGGTTTTGGACCTGAGTGTCGGAAGCACTTTTCTTGGCGCGAATCCGAACGCGGCGGATGCAGCGACTCTGACCGTGGCGATTCAAGCCGAGTTAGACAAGACTGGCGCGCGCGTAGCCGTGGGCCGTTATGACGAAGCGCGGTTGCTGTACAACGCCCCACAATTTGGCGCGAGTAAGAATCCGACGGACGAGCGAAGAACGGTTCATCTGGGGATTGATTTATTTCTTGAACCGGGTGCGGCGTTGCACGCGCCGCTGCCGGGGATTGTGCACTTACTTGGCAACAATGCCTTTCCGCTTGACTATGGGCCGCTCGTGGTTTTGAAGCACAGGACGGACACGGGCGAAGAGTTTTTCACACTGTACGGCCATTTGTCGGAAGCAGGGTTGCATAAATTGCGTATCGGGCAGGCGATTGCACAGGGAGAACAGTTTGCGCAGGTTGGTGACGCGCATGAAAACGGCGGGTGGGCGCCGCACGTGCATTTTCAGATTATTTTGGACTTACTGGACCGCGGGACGGAATTTCCGGGAGTTGCCCGGGCTTCCGAACGCGAGCTATGGAAGGCGCTTTCGCCTGACGCAAATCTGCTGCTGCAAATTCCCGAGGATCGCTTTCCGCGGGCGCCTCGGTCGACGACAGAGCTTGCGGCCGCACGGAAGATATTGCTGGGCGACAGCCTGAGCGTTTCGTACGCGAAGCCTCTGAATATCGTTCGCGGTTGGAAGCAGTTTTTGTACGACGAGACCGGGCGCGCGTATCTCGATGTCTATAACAATGTGCCGCTGGTTGGGCACAGCCATCCGCGCGTGGTGGAAGCGGCGCAGAAGCAGCTCGCCCTGCTGAACACGAATACGCGCTATTTGCACGAAAACGTACTGCGGTACGCGGAACGTTTGACGGAACTTTTGCCCGAGCCGTTGAAAGTCTGCTTTTTTGTGAATTCCGGAAGTGAAGCAAATGAGCTGGCGATTCGCATGGCGCGGGTCAAGACGGGGTCAGACGACATCATCGTTTTGGAGCATGCGTATCACGGGCACACGAACACCCTGATTGATGTAAGCCCGTACAAATTTAACGGGCCGGGAGGGCGCGGGCAGAAGCCGTGGGTGCATGTCGCGCCGATCGCGGATGATTATCGCGGGCTGTATCGCCGAGGCGAGAAGAATCTTGGCGAGAGATACGCGGCGCTTGTTGGCGAGATTGTCGAAAAACTGCGCAATCGGGGCCGTCGGGTGGCGTATCTCGCGGAGACGCTGCCGAGTGTCGCGGGACAGATTGTGTTTCCGCCGAATTATCTTGCAGAGGTTTACAAGCACTTGCGCGCGGCGGGCGGTGTTTGCATTGCAGATGAAGTGCAAGTTGGATTTGGCCGTTTGGGCACGCACTTTTGGGGAATCGAAACGCAGGGGGTCGTGCCGGACATCGTTGTGTTTGGAAAGCCGATTGGGAATGCGTTTCCGCTAGCGGCTGTTGTGACGACGCCGGAAATTGCGGCTTCGTTTGCGAACGGGATGGAGTTTTTCAGCACTTTTGGCGGGAATCCTGTTTCGTGCGCCGTTGGACTAGCCGTGCTGGATGTAGTGCGCGATGAAAAGCTACAGGAAAACGCTAAGAAGGTCGGCGAGTACTGGTTCGCAGGGCTTACGGAGCTACAGAGAAAGCACGAACTGCTCGGGGATATTCGTGGTTCGGGGCTTTTCCTCGGGCTGGATCTCGTGATGAATCGCGAAACGCGCAAACCGGCGACGGCACAAGCCACTTACGTCGTGAACCGTCTGCGCGAGCGCGGCATTCTTACCGGAATCGATGGGCCGCATCACAATGTCATCAAGCTGCGCCCACCGCTTCTTTTCACAGAAGCCGAGGCGGACCTCTTTAACGCAACCTTCGATGCGACCCTAGCCGAGGACGCCGCAAAACCTTAAATTTGAGTTTCTCTCCTCGCCGAGCAAACGCGTATACTCAAGTTTCGCGTGCGTTGCATTGCGAAACTTCAGCCCTCGCAGACAATTCCGTCGGCGGAGATACACGTATGAGCCGCCTCTGGTTAATAACAATTCTGTTCGTTTCGTCTCCGTTCTTTCTGCCACAAGCCATTCGAGCGCAAAAGCCGGCATCCTCCGGCTGCCCAGAAGTGCCCCGAGAAGATGCGCTGCCTTCAATGTGTGCGCCGCCCACTTCGGAGCTGGAATTGGCCAACGTCACGCCGGTAGTGATTGCATTAACTGTTCCCGAGGGAACGCCGCTGCGAATCGCGATTGATCAGCGGACGCGCCTTAAGCGCCCAGGCGAAGCGGTACACGGAAAGGTCGTCGAGCCGATTTATGCGTTTGACGAAGCAGTGATTCCGACGGGAAGCACGGTGACGGGACGTGTGGTGCACATTAACCCGGTCCCGCTTAAAACGAGGTTGCTGTCCTATGCCGGTGGAAATTTCATGCCATTTCATAAGTACCAGGTTCTGTTCGATCGACTGACTTTGCCGGACGGGAAAGTTTTGAACATCAAGACCGTTACGTCGCCGGGCACAGCGCAGGTCGTGCATCTCGTGGCGCACAAGGACAAACAAGGGGAGGAGAAAAAGAAGAACGCCGCGGCGCGCGTGACGTCCGATGCGAAGGAAAGGACGCGAGCGGAAATCCGTTCGGGAATTGAGCAGATCGAGTCGCCTAATTTGCTCCTGCGATTGAAGAGGTTGGTGTACGCGCAATCGCCGGTGCACAGGCAATTCCTCGAGAAAGGAACGCGGTTCGATGCAGCGCTCGAGGAACCGCTCGGTTTCGGCGACGTTACGCGGCGCGCGATAGAACTACGCGCCATGGGCACGCCTCCGGCAACCGACACGCTCTTGCGGGCGCGGCTTTCCGCGACGGTGAGCTCCGCCGACGCAACGCGCGGCTCGACAGTGAACGCGGTGCTCACCGAGCCGATATTTTCCCCGGAGCACCTATTGTTGCTGCCCGCGAATGCGCTGCTTGTCGGCGAAGTTCAAGACGCGAAATCGGCGAGAAAGTTCCACCGGAACGGAGAGCTTCGCATCGCGTTCAGTCGCATCGAACTGCCGTCCGGCGCCGAAGAAGCGATGCAGGGAACGCTCGAAGGCATGCAGGTGGATCGGGCGGCACACCTCAGGATGGATGAAGAAGGTGGCACGCGAGCGACCAGTCCGAAGACGCGCTATCTTTCGACAGGATTCGCGCTGGTGATGCTGGCGGCGGTTTCTCATCCCGATACCGAGCACGGAACCACCGATGCTGCCGGCGATGCGGACGCACGGGCCGGGGCTGGGATTTCCGGTTCGCGCGTGGTTGGTTCTCTGATTTCGCTTGTGGCGCGTTCGCAAACGGTTTCCCTCGTGTTTGGCGCGGTCGGCGCGACACAGTCCGTCTACTCGAACTTCCTCGCGCGAGGCAAAGAGGTGACGCTCCTAGAGCAAACACCACTGGAGATCGGATTCGCACCGCCCCACGAAGAAGCAAACAAGGCATCTTCGGGAACGCGACCGCAATAAGGTCCTCACAAAAGATTTAACAGGTAAGTTACCGCTTGCGCAGCGGGGAGCTGCCGACGCCCGTGCGGGCAGCGCTGGCACAAGCCGTGCAACCGGAGGCGGGGCAGGTGAATCTATTGGTTGCGGCTTCACTCCATCCCAGCGAAGAAAAGCTGTCCGAGCTGCTCAGCCCCGACGAGGCGCAACCGATTGACGACATCGTGGAACGGAGCGGCTTGAACTCTTCTGAGGTTCTGGCTACGCTTTTTAATCTGGAGATGAAAGGAATTGTCCGGCAACTGCCGGAAAAATTATTCAGCAAGGTTCTTCTGTAGCAGGCAAGTTGTCAGCGAGTTGAGGCCTAGGAGGCGAGTCAATTTGAATTTCGACCTATTGTGTCGCGATCGACGAAATTCAAACTGACCCGCTTCCCAGAACAAAAGAGGCTTGACAGCTCTGATATATAAGGTAGCGAGAAGGACACAGCCCGCGCCTGTGGCCCTTCCCTCAGAAGATTCCGGGGTAAAACTGCAACATGGCTCGTTCGTTGGTAATTGTGGAGTCGCCTGCGAAGGCGAAGACCATCAACAAGTATTTAGGGAAGAATTATCTCGTCAAAGCGTCGGTTGGCCACGTACTGGACCTGCCGAAAAAGACGATCGGTATTCGTCTGCCCGATGAAGACGATGTTCCGCAAAAGAAGAGGCGTTCGAGGAAGGGCAAGAAGGGTGCAAAGCCGAAGCCCGTCCGGAAACCGGTAACGCTCGACGACAACAAAATTTTTGAGCCGACGTTGCAGATTATTTCGGGCAAGGGCAAGGTGATCACCGACTTGCGCAAGGCCGCGAACACCGCCGAAGCGGTGTACCTGGCGGGCGACCCGGACCGCGAGGGCGAAGCGATTTCCGCGCACTTGGCGATGGTGCTGGCGAAGCCGCACAGGTTTGAAGAGCAGGAGCCGAGCGCGCCGCGCTTCGGACGAAAGCCGAAACCGGTGGATCCCGCCGAAGAAGAGGAAAAGAAAAAGGCGGCGAAAGAAATTCCTGCGACCGACCCGAAGAAGATTTTCCGTGTCACCTTCAATGAGATTACGCCAAAAGCGATTCGCGCGGCGTTTGACCATCCGCGTCCCGTAGACGAAA
>Ga0126376_10000382_pt1 | contig 21306 bp, 15 predicted proteins | sample PanSoiMetPlot_15_FD_92760 | JGI IMG/M metagenome (GOLD analysis project Ga0126376, IMG submission 92760) | Tropical forest soil microbial communities from Panama - MetaG Plot_15 | ecosystem: Environmental > Terrestrial > Soil > Tropical forest > Bulk soil | place: Panama | collected 2016-02-17
CGCGCCTGTTTGATCCCGTAAAAGGTGAGACGCGGCCCATGCGCTCCAAGGAGGAAGCGCACGACTACCGCTATTTCCCCGACCCCGATCTATTGCCGCTCGAGCTGTCGCAGGACTACGTCGATGCTCTGAAACGCCAGCTGCCGGAGCTGCCGGACGCCAAGCGCCAGCGCTTCATTGCGGACTACAAGCTGTCGGCCTATGACGCCGCCGTTCTGACCGCCGAGCGCGCCAACGCCGATTTCTTCGAGGCGGTGGTGGGAACCGGTCGGGGGGGCGCGCCGGCGCGCGATGGCAAGGTCGCCGCCAACTGGGTGATCAACGAGTTGTTCGGGAGCCTCAACAAGCAAGGGCTTGAGATTGGCGCCAGCCCGGTGTCGAGTGCCCAGCTCGGCGGCATCATCGACCTCATTGGTTCCGGCACGATCTCGGGCAAGATCGCCAAGGACGTGTTTGAGATCGTTTGGAGGGAAGGCGGTGACCCCGCCGAGATCGTGGCGGCGCGTGGCCTAACGCAAGTCACCGACACTGGCGCCATCGAACAGGCGGTCGCTGGCATCATTGCAGCCAATCCCGACAAGGTCAGCGCCGTGCAAGCCAAGCCCGCCATGCTCGGCTGGTTCGTCGGCCAAGTCATGAAGAGCACCGGCGGCAAGGCCAATCCGCAGGTCGTCAACGAGCTATTGAAAAAGAAGCTGGGGCTGACCTGAGCCGCGCGCTGAGGGGCCGGGCTTTGGCGGTGGCGGGGTTCGACGCCAGATCCCCCCTGCTTGCCCAACTGTGGCGCGGACTGCGGGCGTCGCGCCGGCTGGCAAGCCGCCGGCGCCGGCGCAGATTTTGCGCGGGCGCGGTTAGGCTTTGGCCGCCGCTTTGGCGGCGCGTGCCTTGCCCGCCATCTTCTTCAAGTGGCGCCGCGCGCGCAAGGTGTTGCCCTGGATGCGGGTGGTTTTTTTGCGCGGCAGCGCCCGGCGCGCCTTCTTCTTTTGCTTTTCCACGTTGCGCAGGGAACGAACCACCATCGCCAGCTCCTATTTCGCCGCCGCTTTGGCCGCCGATGTAAGGGCTTTCACCAGGGCGCACAAGCTGAATTCGGGCCCGGCCGTCGCCGGTTTCCCCTCCCGCGCGGCCACGCCCCGGACTACAACTGTGCGCGATCGCTCGAATGGAGGCCTAGAAATGCGAACCGTCGCGCTCGAAGAGCATTTCAGCGTTCCCTCGCTTGTCCGCCGCATCAGCCCCGAGGCCATCGCCAAACGCGGCTTCGGCAAGCGCACCATGCTGCCCGGCCGCGTCAATCCGGTCGAGCTGTTGCCCGAGCTCGGCGACCAGCGCCTCGCCTCGATGGATGCCAACGGCATCAGCGTGCAGGTGTTGTCGACCTCCGGACCCGGCGCCGACCTGGTTGATGGTGCCGAAGGCGTGGCGATCGCCCGTGCAACCAATGATCATCTGGCCGAGGCGATTGCCCGCCATCCCGATCGCTTCCAGGGCTTTGCCCACCTGCCGATGCGCGAGCCGGAAGCCGCCGCCGCCGAGCTCGCCCGCACCGTCACATCGCTGGGCTTCCGCGGCGCCCTCATCAATGGCATGAGCGAGGACCGCTTTCTCGACGATGCTCGCTACCGGTCGATCCTGGCGGCGGCCGAGACGCTCGACGTGCCGATCTACCTGCATCCGCACCTGGCGCCGCAGGCGGTACGCGCGCTCTATTACAGCGACCTGCCGGCCAACGCCGGCTACGTCCTGGAGGCCGCCGGCTGGGGCTGGCACGCGGAAACCGCGCTGCACGTGTTGCGCCTGGTGCTGGCCGGCACGCTCGACCGTCATCCGCGGCTCAAGCTGATCATCGGCCACATGGGTGAAGGCTTACCGGCGATGCTGGCGCGCTGCGACCAGGTGTCGGAAGCCTACGTCCAGCACCTGTCGCGGCCGATCAGCCGCACTATTCTCGACCAGGTGTGGATCACCACCAGCGGCATGTTCAGCCAGCCGCCGCTGCTCACCGCGCTGTTGACGTTCGGTATCGACCGCATCCTGTTCTCGGTCGACTATCCTTACGCCAGCAACGAGAAGGGTCGCGCCTTCCTCGAGGCGCTCACCTTGGCGCCGGCCGACGTCGCCAAACTCGCGCACGGCAACGCCGATCGCCTGCTCAAGCTCACCGCCGCCGCGCCCTAGTCCGGGGCCCGGGCTCGCCCAGCTGCCCTCGCCGCCGCAGCGGGCGCAACAAACTGGACAACGCGGCCGCGTGCACTATGTAAGGCGCGCCGCACGCTTATTGACCGAGGACCGATCGATGCTGAGCCGCTGGAGTGATGCCGATGCCGCCACGGCGATCGCGGGCTACGCCAAGGACGGCGTCAGCGAAGACGTGGCGCTACGTACCTATACCACCCGCCTGATCGGCAGCGATCCGCTGTTGGTGCTGCACGGAGGCGGCAACACCTCGGTGAAGACGCGGCTGCAAGACCTGCTGGGTGCCAACCACGAGGTGTTGTGCGTCAAGGGCTCGGGCTGGGACATGGGCAGCATCGAGCCGCCGGGCCTGCCGGCGGTGAAGCTCGAGCCGCTGCGCCAGCTGCGCCGGCTTGATCGGCTATCCGATGCCGACATGGTGAATTTTCAGCGCAGCCATCTGCTCGACGCCGCCGCACCCAACCCGTCGGTGGAAACGCTGCTGCACGCCTTCCTGCCCGCCAAGTTTATCGACCACACGCACGCGGCCGCCGTGCTGAGCCTGATCGATCAGCCCAACGGCCGCCAACTGGCCGAGGAGGTCTACGACGGCAGCATGGGCTTCGTGCCCTATGCCATACCCGGCTTCGGCCTCGCCAAGCTGGCGGCCCGGGTGTTTGAGGCCAACCCCGATGTTGCCGGCCTGATCCTCGACAAGCACGGCATTTTCACCTTCGCCGAAACCGCGCGCGAGGCCTACGAGCGCATGATCGCCATGGTGTCGCGCGCCGAGGCCAGGCTGGCCAAGGGACGCCGCAACGTGTTCGCGGCGGCAAGCTTGCCGGCGCGGCTCGCCACCCAGGCAGAGGTGGCGCCGCTGATCCGCGGCGCGCTGGCGGTGCGGGCCGGCAGCGGCGGCGAGCCCAAGCGCTTCCTTCTCAACTTCCGCAGCAATGCCGAGGTGTTGGCCTACGTCAACGGCGCCGACCTCACCCACTACAGCCAGCGTGGCGTCGTCACCCCCGACCATATCATCCGCACCAAGAACCGGCCGCTGCTCGTGCCGGCCCCCGAGGCCGACAAGCTCGAGGGCTTTGCGCACGCCCTCGACCGCGCCGTGGCGGACTACGTCGTTGCCTACGACGCCACCTTCGCGCGCGAAAACGCCCGCGTCGGCGGCAGCAAGATCAAGCTCGATCCGATGCCGCGGGTGGTGCTGGTGCCCGGGCTCGGCCTGTTCGGGGTCGGATCGACGGTCAAGGATGCGGCTATTGCCGCCGACTTGGCCGAGAACGCGCTACGCATCATCACCGATGCCGAGGCCATCGGCCGCTTCCAGCCGCTGCCGGAGGCCGACCTGTTCGACGTCGAATACTGGAGCCTGGAGCAGGCAAAGCTCAAAGGCGCCACCGCCAAGGCCTTCACCGGCCAGGTCGCCGTCATCACCGGCGGCGCCGGCGGCATCGGGCAGGCCACCGCCAAGGCGTTTGCCGCCGAAGGTGCGGCGGTGGCAGTGCTCGACCTCGATCGGGATGCGGCCGCGGCGGCGGCCAAGGCCCTCAATGGGATCGGCATTGGCTGCGACGTCACCGACCGGGCCGCCGTCAGCCGCGCCTTCGCCAGTATCGTCGAAGCCTTCGGCGGCGTCGACATCCTGGTGTCGAACGCCGGCGCGGCCTGGCAGGGCAAGATCGGCGAGGTGGCCGACGAGGTGCTGCGCCGCAGCTTCGAACTCAATTTCTTTGCCCACCAGGCGGTGGCGCAAGAGGCGGTCGCCATCATGCTGAAGCAGGCGACCGGCGGGGTACTGTTGTTCAACGCCTCCAAGCAGGCCGTCAACCCCGGCCCCGACTTTGGACCCTACGGCCTGCCCAAGGCCGCAACCTTGGCGCTGATGCGCCAATATGCGCTCGACTACGGCGGCGAGGGCATCCGCGCCAACGGCGTCAACGCCGATCGCATCCGTTCCGGGCTGTTGCGTGACGACATGATCGTAGCGCGCGCCCGCGCGCGCGGGGTCAGCGAGGAGGCCTACATGGCCGGCAATCTGTTGGAGCGCGAGGTGACCGCCGACGACGTGGCCCTGGCATTCGTGGCGCTCGCCAAGGCGCGCGCCACCACCGGCCACATCGCGACCGTCGACGGCGGCAACATCGCCGCGGCGCTCCGCTAACCGGGCCGGTAGGGAGCCCGGCGCTCGCACAAGATTTGCGAGGTGATGGCAAACACCGGTTCGCCGCGCTGGTTGCGGCCCTGCGCGTTGAGGATCAAGAGGCCGCGCTCGGGACGCGATTTGAGGTCGATCTTGTCGGCAAGGCGAGCCCGGTAGCTAACGGTGTCGCCGACCAGTACCGGCCGTGGCCAGGCCAAGTTCTTGAACCCGGGCGAGGGCCCGTAGCTGGCGAGCGCGATGCCCTGGGCGGCGGCAGCGGCGCTGGCCCGCTGGCGGGCGTCGACCAGGCCGCGGATATAGTGGGCGGCGGTGTGCCAGCCGGAGGCGGCGAGCGCGCCAAACAGCGAAGCCTTCGCCGCGGCCTCATCGAGGTGGAAGGGCTGCGGGTCCCAGTCGCGCGCAAAGGCGATGATGCTGTCCTTGGTGAAGGTGTGGCTGCCGAGGTCGAAGGTCTCGCCGATCTCGCGGTCCTCGAAATAGAGATCGGGCTCGATCACCAGCGGGCCCGGCGCCGCCTGCCACAGATCGAGGCGCGGCGGCCGCGGGCGCTGGCCGCCGCTGGCAGCGGCGGCATTGGCGGTGCGCAGCCGCGTCAACTGGTTGGTGACCCAGTTGGCAATGACCTGATCATTGCCATCGATCAGCTCGACCATCACCTTGGCGACCCCGACATCGGGACGCGATGCCAGCACCCGCTTGTGCTCGATCAGATAGCTGCAGCGCACCTGATCGCCGGGCCGCAGCGGCTTCAGCCATTTGCCTTCGTCGACGCCGGGCGATCCCAGCGAGGCCACGCGGTTCAACACCGCATCGCACACCAGGCGCATCATGATTACGCAGGTGTGGTACCCCGAGGCACAGAGGCCGCCGACCAAGCTGTTGCGCGCCGCCTCGGGATCGACGTGGATCGGCTGCGGATCCCAAGCGCGCCCGAACCTGATGATCTCCTCTGCCGTCACCGTGCGGCGCGGGGAAAGATACGGCCGACCGACCTCCAGGTCCTCGTGATATAAAAGCCCGCCGGCCCCAATGTTGTCTTGCACGCCCGTCCTCGCTCGCCGATGACACCGTTCGCCTTATACAGGGCGAGGCTGGCGGCGGCCAACCGGCGCCGGCATCGACAAGCGCCGCCGGCTGCGCTCTACTGCGCCCGAGCCTTTTGCTGCCCGCCAGGTTGTCATGCCCGACATCAATGCTCTGTTGTGGCCGCGCCACGTCGCGCTGATTGGCGCCTCGCCGGATCTGGACAGCCTGCGCGGCAGAATCACGCACACCTTGGTGAGCCATCCCTTCGCCGGACAAATCACTCCGGTCACCCGCAGCCACGCCGAGGTGATGGGCCGCACCGCCTACCCCTCGATCGCGGCGCTGCCGGAGCCGCCGCAGCTCGCCGTCTTGATCGTCCCGGCCCAGTTCATCCCGCAGGAGTTGGAGCGCTGCGCGCTGGCCGGGGTCAAGGCGGCAGTGGTGCTCAGCTCCGGTTTTGCCGAGGCGCCCGGCGACAGCGGAGCATCGCTGCAACGGGAGATCGCCGCCATCGCCCGGCGCTACGATTTGGCCGTGATCGGACCCAACGCGGAAGGGTTTGCCAACACCGCGGCCGCGCTGTGCCCGACCTTCAGTCCGGCGCTGGAGGCGGGCGCGCGGCCGCTGCTGCCGGGCGGGCCCGAGCGCGGACAGGTGACGGTGTTGGCGCAGAGCGGCGGCATCGGCTTTTCCTTCTTCGACCATGGCCGCGCCAAGGAGTTGGCATTCCGCTATGTCGTCACCACTGGCAACGAGGCCTGCCTCGAGACCATGGACATCGCCGAGTTCGTGTTGGCCGAGGGCAAGACCCAAGCGCTGATCCTATTGCTCGAGGACATCAAGAACCCGGCGACCTTGCGCCGGGTCGCCGAGCAGGCGCTGCGCGCCGGCGTCCCCATCATCACCGCCAAGATCGGGCGCTCGGAGGCGGGCGTGCGCGCCGCCGCCTCGCACACGGCAGCGCTGGCCGGTGCCTACGACGCCTATCGGGCGATGTTCGAGCGCTACGGGCTGATCGAGGGCTTCGACATCGACGAGATGATCGACTTGGCCGGCGCGTTCCTCGCCTGCCGCGGCCGGCTGCCGGCCGGCAAACGGGTGGCGATCTGCACCGCGTCGGGTGGCGGCGGCGGCTGGATGGCCGACACCTGTGCCGCCGCCGGGCTCGAGGTGCCGGTGCTCGATGCCGACACCCGCGCCCGCCTCGACCTCCACCTCCCCGCCTATGGCACGTCGCAGAACCCGGTCGATGCCACCGCCCAGGCCGTGCACAAGATCGGTTATGCCGGACTGGCCCGCCTGGTGATCGATAGCCCGACCATCGATGGCTTGATCCTGGTCGTCACCGCGCGCTCGGCCAAAAACCTCGCCCGGCAACGGGCCGACCTCGAGGCGCTGGTGGCCACGGCGGCAAAGCCGATCTTGATGTGGAGCTATACGCTGCCCGCCGCCAATTCGATCACGCTGGTGCGCGACATGGGCTACGCGCTGATCACCGATATCCGCAACTGCGCCCGCGCCTTTGCCGCCATGGCCGACTATCGCGCGCTGCGCGAGCGCTTCCTCAAGCCGATCGAGGTGCGGTCGTCGACGCCAGCCGAGCGCGCCGCAGCGACGGCGGCGCTGGCCGGCGGCGAGCCGGTGCTGTGCGAGTGGGAGGCGCGCCCGCTGCTTGCCGCCTACGGCATTGATAGCCTCGCCGGCACGCTCGCCACCAGCGCCGACGCGGCGGTGGCGGCCGCCGCCGCCATCGGCGGACCGGTGGCGCTCAAGGTGCAATCGCCCGACATCGTGCACAAGACCGAGGCCGGCGCGGTGCTCATCAATGTGGCGAGCCCGAGCGCGGTTCGCAGCGGCTACGGCAAGATTGTCGCCGCCGCCACCGATCGGCTGCCGTCGGCGCGGATCCGCGGCGTGTTGGTGCAGCCGATGGCGGCACCGGGCCAGGAGGTGATCCTCGGTATCAAGCGCGACGCCACCTTCGGTCCGATGCTGCTGGTCGGCCTCGGCGGCGTCAACGTCGAGGTGCTGTCCGACGTCGTCCTTAGCCCGCTGCCGCTGGCGGCCGAGGCGGCGCGCGGCCTGCTCTCCCGCCTCAACGGCGCGCGCCTGTTTGCAGCCCATCGCGGGCGCCCGCCGCGGGATGTCGAGGCGCTCGTCGACGTCATCGAGCGCTTGGCGCGGCTGGCGGCGGACTTTGCCGCCGAGATCGCCGAGATCGACCTCAACCCGGTCATCGTCCACGCCCAAGGCGAGGGGGTCTCGATCGTCGATGCCCTGGTGGTGAGACGGGGCGTCGGCGCCCCAGCTCCCGCCAGTTTTACATAATCCAAAGGCAGGGCTTGCTCGCCGGCGAGGCCGCGGCTAGCGTACCCGGTCACAACAATAAGCAGCGCCGCTCGTGGCCGCTGGCAACCCTGGGAGGATGGCCGATGGCCTCGAACTTCGTCCGTGGTTTTTGCGCCGCCGTGGTCGCGCTTGCCCTGAGCGCGCCTGCGGCGTTGGCGCAGAAGGCGGGCGGCACCATGCGCATCTACCATCGCGACAACCTGCCGAGCGGCTCGATCCACGAGGAAGCGACCATCTCCACCGTGAGCCCGTTCATGGCGGTATTCAACAACCTGGTGGTTTATGACCAGCAGCAGAAGCTGAACTCGCCCGAAACCATCGTCCCCGAGCTGGCGGAAAGCTGGGCCTGGGACAGCAGCAAGACCAAGCTCACTTTCAAGCTGCGCCAGGGCGTCAAGTGGCATGACGGCAAGCCGTTCACCGCCAAGGACGTCGCCTGCACCTGGAACAAGCTGACCGGCAAGGACAAGGACGACTTCCGCAAGAACCCGCGCGCCATCTGGTGGCACAACCTGAAGGAGGTCACCGTCAATGGTGACTACGACGTCACCTTCAATCTCAATCGTCCGCAGCCCTCGTTCCTGTCCCTGTTCGCCTCTGGCTACTCCCCGGTCTACCCCTGCCACGTCTCGACCAAGGACATGCGCACCAACCCGATCGGCACCGGGCCGTTCAAGTTTGTCGAGTTCAAGCGCGGCGAATCGGTAACCTTCGCGCGCAATCCGGACTACTGGAAGAAGGGCCATCCTTACCTCGACGGCATCGAGTGGAAGGTGATCGAGAACCGCTCCACCCGCATCCTGGCGTTCGTGGCCGGTGAGTTCGACATGACATTCAGCGCCGACGTCACCGTGCCACTGCTCAAGGACGTCACCTCGCAGGCTCCCAAGGCGATTTGCGAGCTGGCGCCGACCTATGTCTCGACCAACCTGATCATCAACCCGAAGGCGCCGCCCTTCAACGAGGCCAAGATACGCAAGGCGGTGGCACTGACGCTCGACCGCAAGGCCTACATCGACATTCTGAGCGGCGGCAAAGCCAACATCGCCGGCGTGATGTTGCCGCCACCGGAAGGGCTGTGGGGCATGCCGCCCGAGGAGTTGCAGAAGCTTCCCGGTTACGCCGCCGATGTCGAGAAGAGCCGCGCCGAGGCGCGCCAGATCATGGAGGGATTGGGCTACAGCGACGCCAAGCCGCTCAAGGTCAAGGTCTCGACCCGCAACATCGCCATTTATCGCGACCCGGCGGTGATCCTCATCGACCAGATGAAAAAGATCCATATCGACGGCGAACTCGAGGTGATCGACACCAGCATCTGGCACGCCAAGGTGACACGCGGGGAATTTGCCGTCGGCCTCAACCTGACCGGCGTTGCGGTCGATGATCCCGACGTCAACCTCTATGAAAACTACGCCTGCGATTCGGAGCGCAATCTCACGCAGTACTGCAACAAGGAGGTCGATGCGCTGATCGACAAGCAGTCGCAGGAGACCGATTTCGCCAAGCGCAAGCAATTGGTGTGGCAGATCGAGCACAAGCTGGCGGAGGATCTCGCCCGTCCGATCATCATGTACGATCGTGCCGCCACCTGTTGGCAGCCGCACCTCAAGGGGTTCGTGCTGCACGCCAACAGCATCTATAACAACTGGCGGTTCGACGACGTCTGGCTTGATAAGTAAGGGTACGCGGCCGCAACCGGGGCGGGGGGAGGAGCAGCTATGGGCGCCTATCTCATTCGCCGCTTACTGCTGATGCTGGTGACGTTGTTCGGGATGTCGATCCTGATCTTCGTCATGCTGCGCTTAGTGCCGGGCAATATCACCGACATCATCTTTGACTCGGCCGGCTTTGTTAATCCGGCCGCCAAGAAGAAGATCGAGCGCCAGCTCGGCCTCGACCAACCGATCGTCACCCAGTACGCGAGCTGGATCAGCGGCCTGGCGCGCGGCGACCTCGGCTATGCCTACGTGTCGGAAAAGCCCGCCATCGACGAGATCCTGCCGCGCATCCCCGTTACCGCCAAACTGGCCGTGCTGGCGCTGGCATTTTCGGTGCTGTTCGGCGTGCCGCTCGGCGTGATCAGCGCGGTGCGCCAGAATACCTCGCTCGACTACGCGCTAAGGGTGCTGAGCTTGAGCGGCCTATCGCTGCCATCCTTCTGGCTCGGGCTCTTGATCTTGATGGCATTCGTGCACTGGTTCGGCTGGATCCCGATCTACAAGAGCAATACTGGCAGCTTCTGGCACGATATGGCGTTGCTCTCAATTCCGGCGGCCGCCGTCGGCTTCCGCAGCTCGGCGCTGGTGATGCGCCTCACCCGCTCCTCGATGCTGGAGGTAATGCGACAGGACTACATCCGCACGGCCCGCGCCAAGGGTGCCTCCGATGTTGCCGTCAACTACGACCATGCCCTGCGCAACGCGGTGCTGCCGGTGGTGACCATCATCGGCATCGAGGCGGCGTTCCTGATCGGTGGCCTGATCGTCACCGAGACGGTGTTCAACATCCCCGGTGTGGCGCGCTTCCTGGTCGAGGCCATTCGCTGGCGTGACTACCCAATCGTGCAGAACCTGGTCATGTTCATCGCCATCGTGGTGGTGGTCGTCAACTTCATCGTCGACATGCTGTACGTCGTTCTCGATCCGCGCATCAAGTACGAGGAGTAGGCCAGTGGCGGTCATCGACCATGATGCGGAATTGACGCGGGCCGGCGCCAACGTGCGTGGCTTCGGTGGGGCGCTGTTACATTTCATGCGCCGCTATCCGCTGGGCGCCATCGGCGGCGTGATCATGATCTTGTTCATCGCCACGGCGCTGTTTGCCGACCAGATTACCAGCTTCGATCCGACCTCGACCAACCCGCGCGTTTCGCTGGCTCCGCCAGGCGAGGAGCACATACTCGGCGCCGACTTCATGGGGCGCGACGTGTTCGCGCGCATCGTCTATGGCTCCCGCATCTCGCTGGCGGTGGCGATCGGCGCCACGGCGCTTGGCTGCCTGATCGGGGTCAGCATCGGGCTCTTGTCGGGCTTCTTCGGCGGCTGGATCGACCTCCTCGTGCAGCGCCTGATCGACATCATGCAGGCGCTGCCGTTGCTGGTCATGGCCCTGATCATGGCCGCCTCGCTCGGCCCCTCGCTCACCAATACCATCATCGCCATCGCCATTCCGCTGGTGCCCAACGTCGCGCGTATCATTCGCTCCAACACTTTGGCGCTCCGCGAGATGCCGTTCGTGGAGGCGGCGCGCGCCGTCGGCATGAGCGAGGTGCGGATCGCCGTCCAGCACGTGCTGCCCAATACCCTGGCACCGCTGATCGTGCTGGCGACGGCGCAGTTCGGCTCGGCGATCCTGGTCGAATCGGCGCTGGCGTTCCTGGGGCTCGGCGTTCCCGAGCCGCATCCGTCCTGGGGCCGCATGCTGTCGGAATCGGCCGCCGAGTACGTGCGCACCGCGCCGTGGCTCGTCATCTTCCCCGGCGTCGCCATCAGCATGGTCGTGTTCGGCACCAATCTGCTCGGCGACGCCATCCGCGACATCCTCGATCCACGTCAGCGCATCTAGCGAAGGCCGCTTGCATCCCTCCACCGACATCACCGCACCGGCGCGAGCAGCCCAGGACAACGTGCTCGAAGTCGTCGATTTGCGCACCTACTTCTACACCCGCAACGGGTTGATGAAGGCCGTGGACGGCGTGTCGTTCTCGCTCGCCAGCGGCGAGACCTTGGCGATCGTCGGCGAGTCGGGTTGCGGCAAGAGCGTGACGGCGCTCTCGGTCCTGCGACTGGTGCCGGATCCGCCCGGCCGCATCGTCGGCGGCTCGGCACGTCTCGACGGCATCGACCTGATCGGGCTCGATGAGACGGCGATGCGCGCCATCCGCGGCAACCAAATTTCCATGATTTTCCAGGAGCCGATGACCTCGCTCAACCCGGTCATGACCATCGGCCGCCAGATCAGCGAGGCGCTGATCCTGCACCAGCGCCTGTCCCGCACCGCGGCCATGCGGCGGGCCACCGAAATGCTGCAGCTGGTGGGCATCCCCGAGCCGAAACAGCGGGTCAAGGAATACCCCCACCAGCTCTCCGGCGGCATGCGCCAGCGCGCCATGATCGCGATGGCACTCGCCTGCAATCCAAAGGTCTTGATCGCCGACGAACCGACCTCGGCGCTCGACGTCACCATCCAGGCGCAGATCCTGGCGCTGATCGGCCGGCTGCAGCAGGAGCTCGGCACGGCGGTGATGCTCATCACCCACGACCTCGGGGTGGTGGCGGAAACCGCCGAGCGCGTGATCGTGATGTACGCCGGCCGCAAGGTGGAAGAGGCCCCGGTGGCGGCGCTGTTTGCCGAACCGCTGCATCCCTATACGCGCGGACTGTTGAGCTCGATCCCGCGCCTGCCCAGCTTCGCCGGGCGACAGCAGGCGTCGGTGGAGCGGCTGCAGGAAATTCCCGGCATCGTTCCCGCGCTCAGCAATCTGCCGCCCGGCTGCACGTTTGCGCCGCGCTGCGCCTTTGCCAGCGAGCTGTGCCGCCAAGACTACCCGCGCTACGAGCAAAAGCGGGCCGGGCACTGGGCCGCCTGCTGGCACTCCGACAAGCTTGCCGGGGTGGCCAATGGCTGACGCGGACACGCCGGTCCTCGATGTGCGCGGGCTCAAGAAATACTTTCCCGTGCGCCGCGGCCTGTTGCGGCGCACGATCGGCCACGTGCACGCGGTCGATGACGTCAGCTTTAGCATCGGCACCGCCGAAACCGTTGGCCTGGTCGGCGAATCGGGCTGCGGCAAGACCACGGTCGGGCGCACCATCCTGCGGCTGATCGAGCCGACCGAGGGCAGCATTCGGCTCGAGGGGCACGAGATCTCCACGCTCGGCAAGGCCGAGCTGCGTCCGCTGCGCCGGCGCATGCAGATCATTTTCCAGGACCCCTTCTCCTCGCTCAATCCGCGCATGCGCGCCGGCGACATCGTGGCCGAGCCGCTCAAGTTGCACGGCGACGGCAGCCGCCAGGCGCGGCGCGAGCGGGTGGCGGAGCTGTTCGAGCGCGTCGGTCTGCGCCGGGCGCAAATGGAGAACTATCCGCATCAGTTTTCCGGCGGCCAGCGCCAGCGCATCGGCGTGGCGCGCGCGCTGGCGCTCAATCCGCGGCTGATCGTCGGCGACGAGCCGGTGTCCGCGCTCGACGTCTCGATTCAGGCGCAGGTCATCAACCTGTTGCGCGACCTGCAGCGCGATCTCAAGCTGTCCTACCTGTTCATCTCGCACAACCTGGCGGTGGTCGAGCACATCAGTCATCGCATTGCCGTGATGTACCTCGGCCGCATCGTCGAATACACCGACAAGAACACCTTGTTCGCGCGGCCGCTGCATCCCTACACGGAAGCCCTGTTGGCGGCGGTGCCGATCCCCAACCCCGGCATCAAGCGCGTCAAGCGCGTGGTCGAGGGCGACGTACCCAGCCCGCTGCGGCCGCCGCCCGGCTGCCATTTCCACACCCGCTGCCCGTTGGCGGAGGCCCGCTGCCGGTCCGAGCTGCCGCGGTTGCGCGAGGTGGCACCCGGCCACCAGGTCGCCTGCCACTTGCGCTAGCGGTCCGGCTGGCTGCCGAGGCTCTCGACCAACGCCAGCATGCGCGGCAGGCAGTTGCTCTTCAGATCGTAGCCCTCGAGGATGGTTTGCCGCGCGGCCACCCGCAGCGGCGCGAACCTGTTGGGCTCGGCCAGCGCCTCGATCAATGTCGCCGACCAGCGCTGGCGATCAAAGAAGTCGACCAGCAATCCGTTCGAACCATGACGGATGATCTCCTCGACCGGTGGCGTCGCCGAGCCGACCACCAGCGCGCCGGCGCTCATGGCCTCCAGCATCGACCACGACAGCACGAACGGATAGGTCAAATAGGCGTGGACCCGCGTCACGCTCATCAGGTTGACGAAGCTGGCGTAGGGGATGGTGCCGACAAAGTGGACCCGCGCCAGATCGAGGCGATCCTTGACCTCGTCAAGGAAGATCTCCTTCCAGGCCTTGCGCGAGGCGTGCAGCGGACCATAGCCCGCCTCCTGCCCACCGACGATCACGACATGCGCGTTGGGGCGGGCGCGCAGCACCTCCGGCAGCGCGCGCATGAACACATGGTAGCCACGATAGGGCTCGAGGTTGCGGCTGACGAAGGTCAACACCTCGTCGCCGCTGCGGAAGATGTGGCGACCGATGGTGACCTGGGCCGCGGCATTGGGCACGAGGCGCTCGCTATCGATGCCGTCGTGAATGACGGCGATGCGCGGCTGGAAATGGACCGGGAAGGTCTGGGCCTGCCAGCGGGTCGGCGCGATCGCCGCATCGGCGGTATGCATCGCCAACAGCAGCGGCGCCTGCAAGGTGGTGGTGACGATGCTGGAGCTGAGGTTCGGATGCTGAATTTCCGGATCGTAGTCGGTATCGAGCCCGCGCGGGCGGTAGAAGAACTCGGCATAGATGGCGAGCTTGATGTCCGGCCAGACGTTTTTCAGATACAGGGTTTCACCCCAGCCAAAGTGCCCGATCACGACCTCGGGCACGTAGCCCTTGGCCTTGAGCTGTTCGGCGGCGGTGGCAACCGCGGCGCCGCGCTCGGCGCGGTCGGCGAAGTTGGCGACGGCACGCGAGATCGCGCGACCGAAGCTTGGCTTCGGGTAGCTGTAATAGACCACCGGCACCGGCGAGGGGCGCTTGTTGCCCGCCACCGTCAGCGCGCTGACGTCGTGGCCGCGGGCCTTCAGCGCCGGCGCCAGGTGCGGAAACTGCCCCGGGAAATTCTGATGCACGAATAAGATCCGCATGCGCGACGTCAACCCCAAGGTCGGCCAAGGCGGGGCAACGGGCGGCGCTCAGCTGCGATAGGCACCGACGCCCTCGCCAAGGAAGGCATTGTTGGCCTCGCGCAGCTTTGCCGCCGCCTCGTCGTAGAGGAAGGGTAGGAAGGCATAGCGGCGGCCGCGCGTCACCTTCGACACGGCGTGCAGCAGCGAGCAAGAGAACACCACCGCCCCACCCGGCGGCGGCTTGAAACGGCGCGGTCCATACTCGGGAAAGTAGATCTCGCCGCCGTCGAAGTCGGCGTTGAGATTGATCGACACGGCGAAGCGGCGATGCTGCGTCCCCTTGGTGGTGTTGTCGCGGTGCGCGCGAAAGTGGCCGCCGTCTTCAACCGCATAGCAGCTGACGATATAGCGCTCCATGCGCGTCACCTGGAACTGGTGCACCTTCAGGATTTCCGGCGCCGCCCGGCGGATCACCCGGTTCTGGGTCTGCTTTACCACCTCGGGATCGGCGATCTCATAGTCCTTGCGCCGCTTGTGGTCATGGTCGTGGGCAATGACGGTCTTGCCCGCCTGTTCGAGCATAAAGCCCGACTCAGACCCGCCGTCGGCCTGATAGAGGGCAATGAGACGCGCACAGAACTCGGCTTCGAACACATTGGGTAAAATCAAGATCGGCGCCGGGACCTCAAATCCAGCAAACTGGGCGGGCGGCGGCAATGCGCGCAGGAAGTCGAGCACTTCCGCGCTGCTGCTGCCGTCGTCGCGGAACGGCACCACCTTGAGGATGCGCAAGGTTGGGTCGAGCACCACCCATAGCTGCCGCCCGGCGACCCGGTCGGCAGCCTGTTCCGCGTCCGTTGCAATGGCACCGTAAAGCATGCTGACCTTGCGGTCGGTATCCCAGAAATAGCGATAGCCCGGTAGCCGCGTCGCCACCCGCTTCTGGCGTTCATCGGCCGCATCCAAGCTGACGCCAAAAAACGACGCCTTGTCGTCATCGAACAGGGAACCTTCCGACCACGCTGCCTCGAGCGCCGCGCGGCCGCGCGGGTTGGCCGCACTCAGAAAGAAGCAGAGCACCAGGTAGCGACCGGCCGCCGAATCGAAGGCATATCTCGGATTTACCGAGGAGCGCTGATGGAACCAGGGGGCAGGATCGCCCGGTTGTAGATCGCGATAGCTGGGCATGGCCGCGAACGCCTCCTTGAAAAACGAGCCTAACGCAACGCCCCGGGCATTTGAAGCCGCGGCGCCGGGCGCGCACGTGGTTGGGTTTACGGCGCTTGGCCGGTTGCGGTGACCGGCCGCCGGGTGAGGGCTGCAATGGGTGCTTTGACCGGCGTCAGAGTTGACGGCCGATGTGGGCAACGGCCACGTGCCGAGCATCGGAGGGCCAAGCATGGTGGTCTCGTCACCGGGCCTCGCCGCGGCGGTTGGCACGCGGTTAGGGCCCCGGCCGCGGCGCCAACATGAGGCTGAAGCTTTTCTCCAGCACCGGCTGGCCGTCGGCCAGAACCCGATAGGTCGCCCGGTAGCGGCCGAACGGCCAGCCGGCCGGCGGCCGCCGCTTGCCGACAAAGAGCAAGGATTGCGCCTCATGGCGGTCGAGCGCCTTGGCCACGTGGTCGACGAGCACGCTGCCGTCGGGGGCCTCAATCAGCAAGCCTTGCACGTCGCCACGCTTGAGCCCGATGCTGCGCACATAGGCGACCATCGCCTCCGGTCCGCCGGCTTCGTTCGTGGGCGTATCGATGGTGCCGGCCTCAACCGCCTCCATGCTGACGGCATTGGCCGCGAAGGCGGCATTGAGCACCGATCGGGCGCGGTAGGCCAAGCTCGCACGCAGGGCCGGGCGCCACAGGGGCGTGCCGCCGCCGCAGCTGTCGGCGGCGGCTTGGAACGCAAACGGATCGACAATGGCACCCTGGTGCCTGACCGTGAAATGCAGGTGCGGAAACACCGTGGCGCCGGACAGCCCGACGCGGCCAATCGGCGTGCCGGCGCTGACGCGCTCGCCCGGCTGCACGCGCACGCTGTCCTTGGCCATGTGGCAGTACTGCGTCTCCCAGCCATCGGGGTGTGTGATCACCACCCCGTTGCCGCACATGCGGCTGTCGGCGGTCACCGCACCGGCAGCGGCGCCGGCGGCATGCTCGGCCATGTCGCCTCTGACGCGCGCCACCACGCCGTCGGCGGCGGCCAACACGTTGACGCCGGCGCGCTGCGCCGCCATCGTCGGCAGCCGAAAGTCCGTGCCATTATGACCATCGTACGACAGCGTCCCACAGTGATAGTCGCGCGCCGCCGGCGAGGCGTCGTGATCGACATATTGCTGCACGGCGCAGGTCTCACCCACTTCGCAATCGAGCGGCAGGCCGAGCACGATCGGATCGGCGGCTAGAGCCGGGCACGCGAGCGCGACAGCGACCGCGATGATGGCGGCAAGCATTGGGCTATGTCGCTCACTGCGAAGGCTTTTCAGCCCACCACAAACATCCCTCAGGCGGCCGCGTCTCTTTACCGCCGGCGATTGCGAGCGGCCGCACGCCCAGCTGTTGGCGGCGAGCCTGCACGGCGGCTTATTGCGCGCGTGGCTCGTTCGGTAACGGGTCCACATGATGCCAAAAATCCGCAGCCGGGCTGTCGAACTTGGTTGCTCGCATTGCCACTACCCGAGCGCAGGTGGTAGACTAGCCTGAAGGGGAAAGTGGTGGATTAAAAAAATACCCGGATTGGTGGCCCGTTGATTTCACGGCCGCGCTGCGGTGCGCAGCTTGGCTAGGGCGTCTGCGACCAAGCATAGGGTTGTTGGGGTATGCTGGTGGTGCGGTTGTTGGGTGGCGCCCTGGTCGCTGCCGCGTTGGGTTCTGTGCTGCTGGATGTGAGGCATGGCCTCCAAACCGGCACCGGGCCGGCGCTGACGAACCTTGAGACCCTGTGGCTGGCGCTTGATCCGGCGAGTTTCGCCGCTCTCGAGCGCCTGATCGCACCCGCTGCGCCCTGGCTGTGGAGCTATCTGATTGGGCCGCTGCTGTTGGTGCCGATCGCGCTGATCGGCGGCGTTGTGGGCTTGATCCTGGTCGGACGCGGGCGCCAGCAGCCGGACCTAAAAAGCGCGTTCGAGAGCCGCCCCGCGCCGCGGCGTGCGCCGGGCCAACAGGGGGCGGCCGTCCCTGCGCTCAGTAGCGCACTTGCCTCCTGCCGCGGCGCCTTCATCGGCATTGCGTTATTCAGTGGTATGAGCAACATCTTATTGCTCACCGGCTCCATGTTCATGATGGAGGTCTACGACCGGGTGCTGCCCAGCCGCAGCGTTCCGACCTTGATCGGCCTGTCGATCCTGGCGGCGGCGCTCTACACGGCGCAGGGCGGGTTTGACCTCATTCGCAGCCGTCTTTTGGCCCGGGTCGGCGCCACCCTCGACGAGACTTTGAGCCCGCGCGTCTACGACAGCATGGTGCAGCTGCCGGTGCGTATGGGCGCGCGCTCCGACAGCATGCAGCCCCTGCGCGATCTCGACGCCGTGCGCTCCTTTCTGTCCAGCATGGGGCCGACGGCGCTGTTCGACATGCCGTGGATGCCGCTCTATTTGACGATCATCTTCGCCTTCCACCCGATCCTCGGCTATACCGCGCTAGGCGGCGCCCTGTTGCTCGTGTGCCTGACCGCGCTCACCGAGGTCCTGACGCGCAAGCCGACCAAGGCCACCGTCGAATTCGCCGTCAGCCGGCAGCGCCTGGCCGACACCAGCCGGCGCAATGCCGAGGTGATGGTGGCCATGGGCCTGACCCAGCGCGTCGGCGCCTTTTGGCGCGATGCCAACCGCAATTACATCGCCGCCCACCAGGCGGCGAGCGATGTCGCCGGCGGCCTCGGTGCCCTGTCCAAGGTCTTTCGCTTGATGCTGCAGTCGGCGATGCTCGGCGTCGGCGCCTATCTGGTCATCATGCAGGAGGCGACCGCGGGTATCATCATTGCCGGATCGATCCTGTCGGCGCGGGCGCTGGCACCGGTCGACCTCGCCATTGCGCATTGGAAGGGCTTCGCCTCGGCCCGCCAGAGCTGGCAGCGGCTCAGCAAGCTGTTGTCGATGGTGCCGCCAACCAGCGACACCATGGGCCTGCCGGTACCGACCAACAGCTTCGCGGTCGAGAACATCTCGATCGTGCCGCCCGGCGAGCAGAAGTTCGTGGTGACGGACGTCACGTTCACGTTGAACCGTGGCCAGGGTCTCGGCATCATCGGCCCTAGCGCCTCGGGCAAGTCCTGCCTGGCGCGGGCGCTGGTGGGCGCCTGGCTGCCGGCGCGCGGCAAGATCCGCCTCGACGGCGCCGCGCTCGACCAATGGGACGGCACCGCGCTTGGGCGCCATATCGGCTATCTGCCGCAGGACGTCGAGCTGTTTGCCGGCACCGTGGCCCAGAACATCTCCCGCTTCGACGATCAGGCCGATCCGGAGCTGATCGTGCGCGCCGCGCGCGCCGCCGACGTGCACGAGCTGATCGTGCGGTTGCCGAACGGCTACAACAGCCAGATCGGCGAACAGGGCACCATGCTGTCGGCGGGCCAGCGCCAGCGCGTCGGCCTGGCGCGGGCGCTCTATGGCGACCCGTTCCTGGTGGTGCTCGACGAGCCCGATGCCAACCTCGACTCGGAAGGCATCGTGGCGCTGATGCACGCCATCCTCGGCGTGCGCACGCGCGGCGGCATCGTCATCGTCGTCGCCCACCGCCACAACGTCTTGAGCAACGTCGACCTCCTGTTGGCCATGAACATGGGCCGCGCCCTGGCCGCCGGCCCCAAGGACGCGGTGATGAAAAAGCTGAGATTGGCCGCGCCGGGCATGGAGCCGCTCAAGGTCGTGGCTGAAGCGGGCAGGAGCGGCTGATGGCGGCACGCGACACCAAGACCGCGATCAAACAGCACCTGTGGGCCGGCCTGGCGCTGCTGGTGGTGTTGTGCGGCGGCGTCGGTGGCTGGGCGGCGACCACGGAAATCTCCGGCGCGGTGATCGCGCCTGGGGTGCTGGTGGTCGATTCCAACGTCAAGAAGGTGCAGCATCCGACCGGTGGCGTAGTGGGCGAGATCCGGGCGCACGACGGCGATCGCGTGGTGATGGGCGACATTGTCGTGCGCCTGGACGAAACCGTGACGCGCGCCAACCTTGCGATCGTGATCAGGGGCCTCGACGAGTTGATCGCCCGCAAGGCGCGGCTGGAGGCCGAGCGCGACGGGCTTGATGGCATCGCCTTCCCCACCGAGTTCATCGATCGCCTGGGCGAGCTGGCGGTGGCGGCGATCGTTGCCGGCGAGCGCAAGCTATTCGATCTGCGCCAATCGGCGCGCATCGGGCAAAAATCGCAGCTGCGCGAGCGCGTCGCCCAGTTGCAGGAGGAAATCGGCGGCATCGCCGCCCAGATCAAGGCCAAGGCGCAGGAGATCGTCTTGATCCAGCGCGAGCTCACCGGCGCGCGCGAGCTGTGGGAAAAGAACCTGATGCCGATCACCAAGCTGACCCAGCTCGAACGCGAGGCAACCCGCCTCGAAGGCGAGCGGGCGCAGCTGATCGCCACCAGCGCGCAAAGCAAGGGCAAGATTTCCGAGCTCGAACTGCAGATCATTCAGGTCGATCGCGATCTCGCCAGCGAGGTCGGCCGCGAACTGCGCGAGGTCGATGCCAAGATCGGCGAGTTCGTGGAACGCAAGGTGGCGGCGGAAGATCAGCTGAAGCGCATCGACATTCGCGCGCCGCAGGACGGCGTCGTGCACCAGTCGACGGTGCATACCATTGGCGGCGTTATCAACGCCGGCGAGCAGCTGATGCTGATCGTGCCGTCGGCGGACAACCTCATCGTCGAGGCCAAATTCGCGCCCCAGGACATCGACCAGGTGAAGATCGGACAGCGGGCAGTACTGAGGTTCACCTCATTCAATCAGCGCACGACACCCGAGTTGATTGGCCTGGTCACGCGCGTTTCCGCCGATACCACGGTCGATCAGCGCACCTCGGCTCCCTACTACACGTTGCGGGTTTCCCTGAGCCGGGAGGAGATCGCTCGGCTCGGCGACGTGCGCCTGGTGCCGGGAATGCCGGTGGAAACTTTTGTCCAAACCGGCGAGCGAAAGGTAATATCGTACTTGATGAAACCCCTGTCTGACCAAATAATGCGTGCCTTCCGGGAGAGATGACGTCGCCGGGCGCGCGCCATTGAGCTTCCTCTGAGTAACGGAGTTGCGAGATGATATTCGGATCTAGAAAGTCGAAGGACGCCCCGGCTGCTCCGGTAGCTCCGCCGGCCCCGGCCAATGGCAAGGGCGCGGAACCACCACCGCGGGCGGCCGCCGCCCGCCCCGCCGCGCCGGACCCCAGCCCGCCGGCGCCGGCCGAAGCATCGCCGGCCACCGGCGATGCCGCCGGCACCGCCTCGTCGGAAGAAGCGCGGCGACGCGCGGCCGCGGCGGTGCGCCATTCGCTGGCGTTCGCCCAAATCGTCAGTATCCTGATGCATTCGCCGCGCTATCGCCACTACACGCTCGGCGATCTCGAGTGGCTGGTGCTGCCACCGCTGCTGACCGGCCAGTGCAGCGTCGCCGAGGCCAAGTCGAAGGAGAACGGCGTGTCGGTGCCGGTTGCCGTTGCCTTGTGGGCCAGCGTCTCGGCCGAGGTCGATAGCCGGCTGTCGGAAAATCTCACCACGCCGATCAGGCTGCGCCCCGACGAGTGGCGGTCGGGCGACATTCTCTGGCTGATCGATGCGGTCGGCGATCGCCGGGTGGTGCC
>Ga0126376_10000383_pt1 | contig 21305 bp, 19 predicted proteins | sample PanSoiMetPlot_15_FD_92760 | JGI IMG/M metagenome (GOLD analysis project Ga0126376, IMG submission 92760) | Tropical forest soil microbial communities from Panama - MetaG Plot_15 | ecosystem: Environmental > Terrestrial > Soil > Tropical forest > Bulk soil | place: Panama | collected 2016-02-17
AAACACTTCCTGTACCAAATCTTCGGCTTCTCCGGCATCGCGCAAAAGACGCTGGCCTATGCCGCGGACAAGCGAGGCGTGGCGGCGGAACAAAACTACGAGAGACTCCTGATCCCCTTCGGCAACGCGGGAGAGGAGGAGTTCGTCGGAGAGAGCTGAGGCTGCTACCTGTCTTGGCGAAGTCACCGATCCTTCAGCGTCAGTTCGTCCTGAGAGTGGAAACGGAATGAGGCCGGAGGTTGCGGAAGAGCTCAAAGCTGTCCCTCCGCACGCATAATGTCGGTAGTTGCCCGTTGGCCTATTACCAGCAGAGCATCACGATATGCCAACGCATGAAAAAGCGACGTAGACAAGTTCAGCCTCTGTCAGGACCGGAAAGAGCGTTTGGACAAGTGATGAGAGATTTTCGAAAAAAACAGAAGATGTCGCAAATGCGTCTACATGCAAAAAGCGGATTGGATAGGACCTTTATAAGTGACTTGGAGCGAGGTATCCAATGTCCAAGTCTCAGAACAATCCTCAGAGTAGCTAGAGCCCTGGACATCTCACCCTCGACGATGATTCTTCGAACAGTGGAATCATCGCTCTTCGCCTTCCCTGCTGAAGATCACTGACATACCGCTCTCGCTCGACGTCCCCGCCTTTTTCATAACACTAGATAATGCTACCATTAATACTTAAAACAATCAATCATCACTTTTGATAGCGCTTATTTCCCGCCGAGAATCTGACGAGCGCGTTCAAGGGCAGCTAATGCAACAAAGCTGCTTAGACTTCGTGACTCCTGCTCAGCAGCTCGTTCCACCAGCTCACGTTCCTTTTTCGAATAGTACGAGAACACCTTTGCCCTCAAAGGATCCTTGACAGAGCGCCTAGACGGGACTTTGGAGTCTCTCTTGGGCACTGCAAGACAATGGTAGCACTGAAAGATTGTGAATCAGGGTGATGTCTTAAGGCCGTCTCGGACTGTCCTGAATTCCGGTCACACTTCTTGGTATGCCGCGTCATGCCCAAGATTCTGTTGCATACTGCCTGCAATGGAATGGGCAGGCTAGTCCACTAATTTGGAGGTGCACCTTGTCGGAAATCGAGCTGCAACGGAAGATCGAAGAAATGCTGAATTGGCCAATCAGGAGTGGCGAAAGGTCTCTGTCGTTACAGCGACAACTGCAACCATCGATTTGGTGGAACTCGTCCAGCAGTACGATTTCACCGTGAAAGTCGAAGGCTTGTTGATCGATTCCTCGAACGCAGACCTCTCGCAAGATCTCTTCGCGCAACAACGGCCCGACCTTGCAATTATCTCTAAGTCTTCCGGACAAACTGGAATCCTCATCGAGGTAAAGCAAGCGACACCATCCACGCACAAGGAGTTAGATGCCTCGCAATTTGTTCGAAACTTATTGTTCCTTCTGGGAACTACAGACCAGGGCCGAAAGGCGCACGAGCCATTCGACGAGCCGTTCTCGTGGCGGCGCCGAATTCATGGTTTCGAAACCGCAGCTATTCTCGCGAGTGGGACTACATCCTAGAGCACTATAACGGGCTCGCGCAAACATTTGATATCACACTCGGTGCGATTCTCTTGGATGCCTGAAAGTCACTTTCCAATTCCCAAATGGTTCAGTTTCTTGGGGTTCGACTGTCCTGAATTCCGGCCACTCTCATTAAGGAATATCAGCTTTGAAGGAGAGTCAGCGGACGCGCTCGCTAGTTTGTCCTAACGCTCGCATTCGACATCCATGTACAGAATGGAAGAATCAAACGCGCCGTCCAGAAGCAAATCGCTGGCAACCACCGGGATGACACTCACGAAGTCGAGCTTAGAACCATTGTGGCCAACGCCGTCGCTGACGTTTCGCGTGCAAAGTGGAGGGACGACGTTCGACGCCGCAAAGTTACCATCGCTACCGGCAGTGGATCGGTTCATGGGCGCGCCTACGTACTCGAAAATTGGGGTCTTAATGCCAACTACGCCACGGACGAACTAAAGGAGAATCCAGAGCCCGGCAAATAGTACCGACAGCATTTAGATGGAAATTCGTCTGCGGGGACTCCTCTCTTTGTCTTGACGCCCTCTAACTGCGGCGCGTAGTCTCTAACCGAACGGGTACTGGCCTAAGCAGCTACCTGTCTTGCTGCCGGGGACATCCCATGGAACCTGTCGAACTATTCGGCGGTGCAGAACCTTTCGGAGCTAGACCCTTTCGGGGACTGCGCTTCGCTTCTCTTGTTCTTCTCCTCTTCGCTCTCGCGCTGCTCGTTTTGGCTTTTGTATTCCGCGAAACTCCACGATCGCCCGCTCTGCTTCTACCACTTTTCCTCGCAATCTGTTGTGCCACCGCTCTGCAAATTTGCTATCTCGTCCGGGAACGCAGCCGCTACCAGAAAACGGCACGCGCGTTTTACACGACCGATCGCGAATTCCGTTCCATCTTTCAGCACGTCCTAGATGGCATAGTGATCCTCGATAATCTGGGAACGTGTCTCGACGCCAATCCCGCAGCTCTTACCTTGCTGCGCTTGCCGCGCGTGACGCTCATAGGAAATTCCTTCGACCGATTCTACGCTGACCAGGAAGCCTTCCGGCGCAACTGGAGCGCGTTTCTCGAACGGAAATACCAACGCGGAGAAGTCGAACTTCTGCGTTCGGACGGCACGAAACTTTCGGTTTCTTACACCGCCGCCGCAAACTATCTTCCGGGACGCCACGTCATGATTCTTTGCGACACGACAGAAAAACGCCGAGCAGAATCTTCCCTACTTGCAAGTGAAGAACGTTTTCGTCGGATGGCCGAAAATATCCAGGAGATTTTCTGGATGATGAAAGCCGACTCGAAGGAAATTCTCTACGTGAATCATGCCTACCAAACCATCACCGGCCGCTCGGTCGAAAGCCTTTACGAAAACCCCTTGTCTTATCACCAGGTCATTCATCCAAGCGACCGGGTTGCCGTGCTTGCAAAACTCGAAGAAGCCGGGTGCTCGGGAGTCTTTGACGAGGAGTTTCGTATCCTGCGACCGGAAGGCGCGCAGCGCTGGGTCTGGGTGAAGGCTTTTCCGGTACGGGACACGCGCGGCGCGATCGGGCTGCTCGTCGGCACCGTGCAGGACGTCACGAAACGCAAGTACGCGGAAGCGCAGATCGCCGGGCACCTTGCAGAGGCAGAAGCCGCTCGTGCCGAAGCCGAAGCGTTGCGCAAGTCCACGCTCGCACTGACGCAGAACTTGAGTATGGACATTGTGCTCGACACGCTTCTCGAATCCTTGTCTGAAATTGTTCCCTATCAAGCGGCAAGCGTGCTCTTGACCGAAGCCGATTCGCGTCTTGTCGTCGCGCGCGAAGCGCCACGTTTGGGGAAATCCGAAACCGTTATAGTTCTCGAGGCGCGAGACAACGCCACACTCGAATACGTGCTCAGAACGAGAAGAAGTGCCTTGGTTCCTGACACCGCCGAGGAACCCAACTGGAAAGAAACAAAGCCCTTGGCCCGGCTTTGCTCCTGGATGCTCGTTCCCTTGATCGCTTCCGACCACGTCCTGGGCATACTGGTTGTGGGACATGGGTTGGCACGAGCCTTTACGCATGAGCACCTCCGCAGGACGAAGTCGCTTGCCATTGCCGCCGCGGTCGCTATTCAAAATGCGCGTCTCTATGAACGTGCGGAATTTTGTTCGGCCGCGCTCGAACTGCGCGTTAAGGAAATCGGAGAATCTCGAAACTAGGTTTTTTTCCGAGCCCGCTTACGGCCCAGCGCAAGATGAGCCTCGATTTGCGTTACGAAGGCCGAAAGATATGATCTGCGCCTGCGACGCCTAGGCATGCATGGTCGAATTTCGTTTCATTAGATTTCCTTTCATTAGTTATTGGAGCAGAACGTGTTTGTAAAATGTACTTTGACAGTATCTTCCCCATTGTTACTTTTGCGCTCCTCTCCCAGCCGTCTCTAACCAGGTCCTCCGGAAAATATAGCTCGTCAAATCTAGTTGTTCTCGCGCAGGAGGATCCCCATGCGCTTCGCAAGAACGTACGTCATTGTATTTCTCTCGCTCGTGCCCAGGATTCCTGCCTTCCCGCAGACAGCGACCACAACATCAACATGCCCGCAGCGCGACCCTCAGGCGGAGACGATTGTTCAGAGGGCGCTCTCAAAAATGGGCTACACAGAAGTAACATCTCGACAGAACACGATCGCACGGGGAACGGTGGTTCATACGGGCCCGGGCCAGTCCAAACAAGGTTCCGTAGTTTTCAAAACTGGTAGTCCCGGGCAGTTTCGGACTGAAATCAATTTTGGAGAAGGAACGCGGACTGTAATCCGCAATGGAGAGCATGCCGTAGTTAGCAATCTATCGGGCCTAACAGTTCCCCTCCGCCCACAGGACATTCGTTTCGTCGGTTGTCGCCGTGACGAGGGGCTTGCGATGCTCACCGAACGCATTTGCAACAGTCATCCGGCGCTCACCGTCGCATGAGCCACTCGAATCGAGCGCCATTCTCGAACCTGACGTGATTTCGGCACGAGCGCTGACTTTTTCTGTTCCGCTTTACCTGCTCACATAGCTCGGCCGATACCGCACCGACCTTCCCAGTTCAGTAGGCGGTCCTCTTTCTGCCGCTCATTTTGTTGGGCACTGCTTCAGGCCAATTCCTGCGTCCGGCAGCTTCGCGGCTTCTGCTTTCCCGGTTCTGCCCTTACCCCATTGGGTTCCCTCCCATAAAGCAGCCGCTCGCCTTGGAAGCAGCAGCCCTCGCCTTTGGGTGCCCCAAAAAAAATGGGGCAGAAAAAGGAGACATTTCCATGTCCTATTTGAACTCGGTAACGATCGTCGGTTTTGTTGGAGCCGACCCGGAGCAGCGTCAATCGCGGAACAACGGTTCAAAATTCACCGTTCTTTCCGTCGCAACACAACGCTGCTGGAAAAACGCAGAAGACGAATGGGTCTCGAAAGTCGAGTGGCATCGCGTTGCGATATTTCGCCCCCGGCTGGCTGAGGCTATTCTCAACAACATTAAGAAGGGCGCGCACGTCCTCGTCGAAGGCAGCCTCGTCAGCTCGACCTACGAGCAGCCGAATGGCAAAGGCAAGAAGGCGAAGACCGCCAAGATCACGTCGTGGTCGATTCGTGCCGATGTCGTGCGCACGCTCGACCGCGGCGAGTCTCAGGCTGAGGCTTCGCTACCTGACTATACAAACTCTGCGTCCGTCGGAGACGAATCCATTCCGTTCTAATCGCTCACACCGAAAGAGCCCACCGACTATGTCGGTGGGCCTCTTTCTTTGCTTTCCAAGCTCTATGCCCACGCACGGTCATGCCTCGGCTCACCCTGAACTCGCAGTTCGGCTAGCACGGTGCCAAAGAATTCTCGCATGCGATTTCCTAGCACCGAATCACAAGCTTGCGAATGCAAGTTTCTCGTTTGCGCTCGACATATACGGTAATGAGCAGCCGCTCCTTGCAAGCTCGCAGGACGATCTCGGCGATCGCACATTCCCGCGACCGGAATGCTCGGGTCTCACAGCATTCACCGAGCACAAAGCCCTCGAACGCACCAAAGCAGTCGTAGATCACTTCAACGACTCTTCCGGTAAACGCGGCCAGATCATGCAAACCGTCAGGCTTCGCCGGTGCGCCGTCAGGTGAGGGTGGAATCGAGTTCGGATCACCTCCCAAGCCCTCCACTCTGGCCGAGAGATACAAGATGTATCGTTGAAGTACGAGATACCACCGGTTCGTGGGAGCCATCTGCTGCAATCGCCATTTCATGACGGCCAACGCGTCCTCGTCAGGTCTGAGCATCACCTCCCCGGTCGTGACAGGAATTCTTATCTGGAACGTGCCCACAACATATCGCCAATTCCTCATCACGCGCTCGGCTGAGCGCTGCTCGATAGAGAGCCTGCTGACCGACGGGCCTGCGGCTTCTCCAGCTCGTTCCGTTTCTGCAGCGTAAGTTCCCCCGCCGTGTGTCCCGGCGCCGTGTGCACTTCGGCCCGAGGTTCTAGTGATGTGGGCTGCTCTGGCTTCCACAGCCGTACGCGCGATCTGCGGCACCGGGATTTCCTCCATACGCCGTGTGGACACCCTCCGGACAAGGATGTTGAACTCCTGGCCAACTGTAACCGTGGTGGGCAGGTCCACGGTGAACAAGCCGGCGAGGTTTTCCGTCGTTCCTGGTGGAATCGGAACGTAGATAACGCCACGATTGACCGTGCAATCGATGGTGTTGCTGTCAGAGGCCGATAGCAAGTGAGTGCCGTAGATTCGGTTAGCCAGCTCCAGCACCTTCAACGCGTTTATCTGCGGCCAGTAGATATGCGCGACGCTTCCGACCGGAGTCTGCCCCCAGTCAATCATCAATTCATCAGGATAATCGAGCATCGCTCCTGCCACCGGCTCGAGCCCCTTGCCCGGACGCAAATCGAACGTCTGTGGTACGCGATGAGTGTCCACAGGCCCGGGATTATCGCTAAACGTCAACTGAAGGTTGCGTTGTGCAAGTTTGTCGGAATTCTCCGGGCTCGCAACGAGCCCATTCGCGTTGATGATCGGGGCGTCGTCGTAAGCGATTTCCGCGACAATACAGTGATGCGTTCCTGTGAGCAGGGCCTGGACCTGCGAACCGTTTACAACGTTCCCTGGGTCATACACGTTTAGGAAGCACCCGAAATATGCCCAGGCGTTGTCGCCCGACGCAATTGAAATTGTCCGGTTATTCACTCCGTTGTTCCCATATTCCGGATTGTTCTGATCTCCGAGGTTTGGGCCATTACCCGTGGCAAAGAACGGAATCGTATGGCTGTCAGGCGCAGGCTGCGGCCAGTGCGGCCTGCCCCCCTCAAGATGGCTCAAGTACGTCGAATTCGGGTCGAATCCCGTATCTGCGGTTTCTGTGGACCACAATCGAAAGAAAACCTTTGTATTCTGTGCCTGGCCTGCCGGTCCGGCGGTGCCGCGTAGGCGGACGCGCGCGATTGCGAAGTTGTAGTTGTTGAAGATTTGGAATGGAAAAACATTGATGGTGAAACGTGAGACCGATGAATCAGTCGTCAGTGCCCCTGCCTGATTCGGGATGACGCCGGAAGTAAACGGATCGTTGGTCCCGTCGGTAAAATGGTTGGCCGGGTTATTCAGGAACGTCAGCACGTTCTGAATATATGTATAGGCGCCGGCGAAGCTGTCCGAAGGAAAAGCAGGAGCTCCGGAGACAGGGGCGGGATTGATGCCGGGGGTCGCAGTGAACACACGGAGGTCCTGGCTCAACCAGTATTCATTGTTCTGTGCAGGGTTTACGCTGGTGAAATACGGGTCGGCGCCGGAAACCAGCTCGAACTCGGTCACGGCCGCCGCGCCTGGCAACGGATTCCCTCCCACGTTTATGACGGCATTGAGCACCTCTTCGATCGGGTTGTTTCCTGGAGCAGGAAACGCGCCGAGCGTGGCGTTCGTAAACCGGACGTCGAAAGGAAACCGAATCCGCTGCGGAATCGTGGTGTTAGCGGGAATTTCAAACTCCACGCCCGCAGCATTCGGCACGATTGAGATTCCGGCCAAGTTTTTGAACGGGCCTGACAACCCCGGGGAACCCAACCCAAAGCTGGTAAAGGTGTTGATGTTGAAACCTTCGAGTACCAGCCAGAACGCATTTGGGAAAGTTCCATTGCTGGGTGAAGCGATCACGTCCGTCACTTCGTCTTTGCCGAACGTGCTCTTATCAACCCAGAAGGAAAGAATGCCCAGCGGAAACGGATTGTCCAGATTGCCTGTCGTGATCGTGGAGGTTCCTGGAAAGGCCGTGTCGAGCAACTGCTTGAAGAACGGAAATGGATCGGCCGTATCCCCGGTGAGATTCCTGTAGACGGCGCCGAGCGTCGAAGCTCCGGCAGCTACAATGGCATTGATGCTGAACCCCAGCTGGCTGAACAGATACCAAATGAACAGCAAGGAGCAGCCGGTTGTAGCATCCGGCCCGTCGTCGGTGGTATTGATGTTGTTAACGAAATCAGCGCGACTGCTGCTGAGCCAGGCATTGCTGTTTGCGAACGCCGGCGGCGGATTGCCGAATCCATTGATCGCAAGGAACTGCGCGCCTAAAAAGCGGGACAAACCCTCGCCCTCGCTGCCCTCCGTGCCTGAACCATACCAATTCAGGCCCTGAGCACGCATGAACTGTTCGACCATTTCCGCGACAAGGAGGTATCGAACAAAGCTCGCGACCCCATTGGCCGGGTTGATGGTCACGATTAGGTTTCCGCCGCTCAGGCTCCATGACGCGCCACCGCTGTTCTGTGTGACGTTTACGGCAATCGTGAAGTTCACGTCGAGGGCGATATTGCCGAACCATCCCGACATGAGGTTGAAGTCGTTCTCGCAGGCGGCGATTACAGCATTGGTACGCGCCGGCTCAGGTCCACCGGGGTTGATCGGCGCAGAGAGCGAGTCGTCATATTGAAATTTGTAGTGGGTTGTAACACCGCTGTTGGTTAGTCCATTCGATGTCAAGGCCATGAGGATCCCTCCAAGCGTCCGCCGCTAGCCGAAAGCAGCTGTTACCTTGGTAGTGACGTATCGCTTTGCCGCGTTTCACCCGATGAGGATTTAGCAGTGGGGTGATCGACCTGTTGCCCCCAGCGCGCCTGGATTCACGACATCATCAAGTGCGACTCGAAAGCGGCAGAGAGCTGAGAATGAGCCGGTGTTAACGCGATGTCGCAAGAAGCTTCGGATTGGAATAATTGAGGAGAACACCAATCGAACTCGGCGTCCCATTGTGGTTCGATGTTGACAATTTGGGACTTCGCTAACAAAGAGGCGTCTTTCAGCATTCCGACGCCAAGGTGCGTTGAGAATTGCGGCCCACGCTGAACTGGCAGGCGGTCTGAGAGTACAAATCGAAGATGAAAATTCTCGTCACTTTGCTCCTTCCCATTCTCTTGTGTCTGGAAGTCTTCGGGCAGTAAAAAAACGCTGACCAAACCGTTCCACCCCTTCCAGACGGCATGGATTGTGAGAAGTTGAAAAATGGTGCTGAGATGCCATCCAATTCTTCGTAGATCGTCATCGGAATAGCGGAGCCCGGCAACCGATTCGGGTTTCGCTCTGCTTTTCCTAAGACGCCAGCTTCGAAATGAATTGCCACGAACATGGTGCGCCCCTTGCTCATCACGGTCAAAAATCTCTTCATTTGCGTCCCGATTCCCGGCCACCAGGAGACGCGCCAGTTCAGCGTCGAAGTACTCCTTCGGGAAATTGGTTCGCGAACGTTCCTCGTGCGCAGCGGAACCTCAATCGGAATTGACGGGAGATCTCCTTCGCGCCTGTGCGGGAAACTAGCGCAAGAGTGCCAAGAGTGCATGGATCTGCGCTTTAGGAATAGAAGTTTATTTTTCTTTACGACTGGTACAAACCAATTCCCGCGCTTGTAGCTCGCCTTGTGGGTGTTTGGGCCCAATGTCCTTGTTTCCGGTCAAATCGCGAATCTTTTTCCTCGACCGTCACGTTCCTTGCAGGATAACGGCCCGCTACCCGGCGTCGTTCCCGCCGCCAGGTGCAACGCGGATTCTCGAACGAGAGCGATCGTCCCTCGCTCCGACGCACCGAGGTCTCTTTTGCCTCTTATGCGCGGGAGACTGGGCATGAAGAAGCGATCGAACTGTTACTGCCGTCTGTGCCACGTGGAACGCGAACTCCTCCGGCAATTTCTGGTCTGCGCCTATCGGCGCGACTATCAGGCTCTCGTGGAACTCTGCCCGACGCTTCGACGTTTCGAAACCAGCGAAGCTCTCCTCGAACACCTGCACAACACTCGCTTTGCTTCAACGAATGGCTTTTGCGCGGACGCTATCTTCCGGGAGCTGCTCGAAGCCAAAACGCGATTTCCGCAGATAGCGGTCGTCGATGATCTCTTCGTCCTTGCCTTCGTTCCCGCCATCCATGGAACACTGCGGCAGCTCTTCAAACGCCACGCCGCTATGCCAATGGAAGACGCCGGCCAGCACGCTGTCTTGTCTCTACTGGAATTTCTCGGTTCTGGACAGCTCGAAGGCCGGGAATCGCATTTTGCCTTTGCCATCTCGCGCAGAATCAAACGCAGCCTTTTCGAATGGGCGGAACGCGAGATGAGACAGAAATTCGAAGACGGGGAGAAATCTTCCTTCGAGCCCGCCGAAGAGTCTTTCGAACGCTACACGGTGTTGCGTCATTTCCTTGCTACTTCTGTAGCGAAGAATTGGCTGGAGCCTGCGGAACTCGATCTCCTTATCCAGTTCAAACTCGAAGGCAGCTCCGGAACCGAGTTAGGCGAACCCGAAGGCATTTCCGGCAATGCCCTTCGGCAACGCGTGAAACGCCTGGTCAGAAAACTCCGGCGGCTCGCCCAAGTTCGGAACGGAAACGGCCCGGCTTTATCTTTATAGGGACGCGACACGTTTTCCTTTTTCCCCGCTGAATAGCTAGTTAGAGGGAAGTTCAACACAAGAGAGACCGTTCGCTGTCGCAGACGCAGTAGCCCGTGAAGAGTTGTCGTTTCGCAAACCCCTGTACCGTGCCTCTCGAGAACACTCGCGCCTAACGAGCTCTCCTCAGCTGCGCTGCGCCGGCGGTGATGAACTTCCCCAACTTTTCTCTATCGAGGCGGTGAACCCATGAAGGAGAAACGGCTCTTGTGCGTTCGATTGCTTCCGGTTCGCGGGTTGCTCCTGGCTCTACTCGTGGTGGTCTTCGCCATTCCTGCCTTAGCACAAGCCAATTCTCCCTGGGAGAACGCTGTCAATGTTTTGCAGCAAGCCTTTACCAGTACCATCGCGCGTGGCCTTTCTCTGGTTGCCATTGTGGTCTCCGGGCTGACCTTCGCATTCGGAGAAGGCGGTTCGAAACGCGTTCTTGCCGGCGTGCTCTTCGGTGTGGGCATGGCCATCGCTGCCGTGAACTTCCTGGCGTGGCTCTTTCCCGGATAGGCCCACAGAGGAGCCATGACCAGGCGCAGAAATCTCGTGCATCGTTCGCTCTCGCGCCCACTGACCATTCTGGGCGCAGAACGAAAACTCTTTTTCTTTGCCATGTGCATGGGCGCCGGGACCTTCAACCTGCTCGGCAGTCTTCTGGGTGGGCTCCTGATGTTCTTGCTTCTCTATTTTGCTGCACGCTGGGCCACCAAGACCGACCCGCAGATTCTCCGGCTAATTTTCACTTCGGCAAGGGTTCGCTGCCAGTACGATCCCGCGAAGTTCACTCCAATCGTCGTGCGCCGGGCTTCCCATGTTTAGCCTTAAACGCATCGTCAAGAACTACCAGGAGATCGGCGCGTTGAACTCCATGATCAACCTCTACGGATTCGTGGATGACTCCGTTTTTCTGACGAAATCCGGAGGGCTGGGCGCGGTCCTCGAAATTCGTGGCGTCGATTACGAGGGCCTCGAAACAACTGCGCTTGACAAACTCACCAAACGCCTTGAATCCGCATTTCGGCTTTTCGATGAGAACTATCGCGTCTATCAGTATCTTTTTAAGCGGAACTCTCCAGGAATTCCCTACACGCTCTATGGCGATACCGTCGTCGATGCTGCCACCACGAATCGCATCGCCTATCTCGAAGGAAAGTCCCAATCGCTTTTTTCCCTTTCCATCTACTTTGTCGTGATTTTTGAAGGGCTCCGCTTCCGCGGGAATGACGACCTGCTCAAGCATCCTCGAAGGGCGCTCGGCGAACTGCGGGCTTGGTTCTCGACCACAAAGCAAGTCGTCTCGCTCGACTGCCAACTGACTGGAGCCCAGGCCGTACTACGGCAAAAGGTCGAAAGTTTCCTTGTGCAACTGTGCGACTTTCTCCCCGCGCGCATGCTGGGTAAAAGCGAAGCGTTTCGCATCCTCACGCAAATCCTGAACTTTGCCCCGCAAAAAATCGAACACGCGCACCTCAAACACGATACCTTTCTCGACTACTATTTGGCCGCGTCGCAACTCGAATGTCATCGCAACCATCTGCGTGTCGACGACGACTACGTCAAGGTCTTGACCCTCAAAGAGCCGCCCGCGCAAAGCTTCCCTCTCATTCTTAAGCGCCTCCTCGAAGTCGAAGCCAACTTCTACGTGGTGACGGAGTGGAAAAAGGAAGACTCCGGCAAGACGCGACGTGCCATCCAAGCCAAACGCCGGCACTTTCACAACACCAAACGCTCCTTCTTCAGCCAAGTGAAACTTGCCGACGCTCCCGCCGCGGATGTGCTGCTCGACGATTCAAAGGAATCCCAAGTCCAGGAACTAGGCGAAGGAATTCGCGAAATCGAACTCCATGGCAACTATTTCGGGCAGTTTTCGCTCACCGTCGTCGTCTACGACCGAAGCCTGGCCGCCGTCGAGCGCGCCGCCGCGGAGTTCTACAAGGTCTTCAGTGTTCATGATGCCGTGCTTTACGACGAACGCTTCAATCTGCTGAACGCTTTCCTCGCCGCCGTTCCCGGTAACCATGCCTTCAATCTCCGCACCTTGTACCTTGCGAATACCAACTATGCGGATTTCTCGTTTCTCTTTACCTTGCACCAGGGTGAAAAACGGAATGCCCACCTGCGGCAGGAATATCTCGCCGTTCTTGAAACCACCCACAACACGCCATACTTCCTGAATCTCCACTACCGCGATGTGGCGCATTCCATCGTGCTCGGCCGCACCGGCTCCGGCAAAAGCTTTTTGCTCAACTTCTTGATCACCAACCTGCAAAAGTACGCGCCGCATACTTTCATCTTCGATCTGGGCGGGAGCTTCGAAAGCCTGACGCATCTCTTTGGAGGCTCCTACTCCGTGGTCGGTAGAGAGTCCGAGGAGTTCTCCGTTAATCCCTTCGCTCTGCCTCCTACCAAAGAGAATCTCGATTTCCTCGCGCTCTTTGTGAAGGTGTTGCTTGCGGGGTCGGGTTCGTTCGAACCCGACCCCTCGACCGAACGGGAAATCTATTATCAGATCCAAAACCTCTACACCATCGATCCTTCGCTGCGAACCCTAGGCGTGCTTGCAAACACCCTCCCGCATACCCTCGCAGAACGCCTTGCGAAATGGACCGAACACGGGCAGTTCGGATTTCTTTTCGACAACACGTGCGACACCGTTTCGTTCTCGCGCTTTCAGTGTTTCGATTTCCAAAGCATGAGCCAGTACCCGGAGCTCTTGGAACCGCTGCTCTTCTACATACTGCACCGCGCCAATGCAGCCATCCAGGATGCCCAGACCAGTTCCGTCTTTAAAGCGTTTTTCATCGATGAAGCCTGGGTCTTTCTCAAAAATCCCAGTATCCGTCGCTACGTCGTCGAGGCCTTGAAGACCTGGCGTAAACATAACGCCGCCATGATTCTCTCAACCCAATCCCTCGATGAACTGAAGCGCTCCGACATCCTCGAAGTCATCATCGAAAGCTGCGCCACGAAGATCTTCCTCGCGAACCCGGACATGGACCGCGACCTCTATCGCACACAGTTTCATCTGAACGAAACCGAAGTCGAACTCGTCGCCAACCTGATTCCAAAGCAACAGTTTCTCCTGAAGACACCGGAACTCGCCAAAGTCGCGAACCTTCGCGTGGACCGAAAGAGCTACTGGCTCTACACCAACGACCCTTACGACAACCAGAAGCGCAAGGAAGCGTTCGAGAAATACGGATTCGAAAAAGGCCTCGAAGCGCTGATCGAAAATGAGGCGCGGCCATGATTCCCGGTAACACTATCTTTCTCTTGGAGGCAAATATGACTGCCATCGCTTTTTTCCGAAAGTATCTCTTCCCGGCGGTTGCCTGCTTTGGGCTGCTGCCCCACGCGTCTGTGGCTTCGGCTGCAGCAAGTGAAGGCGCGCGCATCGTGTCCTACTCGCGCGAAGAGATCATTCCCGTGCGCGCCAAACTGCGCTTCTCCACACTCATCGTTCTCCCCGACAACGAAGAGATTCTGGACTTCACCACCGGCGACAAGGAGTTCTGGATCGTAAACGGCGGGCATAATCTCTGCTACATCCATCCCGCTCAAACTGGAATCCGCAGCAACCTAAACCTCATTACCGCCAGCGGGAATGTCTATTCCTTCCTGCTAACCGAAATCAGCGGTGAGGCGGGCACACAGCCGGACTTGAAGCTTTTCGTGCAGCCGAAAGAAACCTCGGGCAGCGTACCCCTCGCAGGCTACGTCCGCGCCGGAGAAGCCGACGCCTATCGCAAAGAGATCGAACGAGTTCGCGCGCAAAGCGAAGAGCAAGTGCAAACCGCGCGAGCGCAGGCCGCGGACGAAGTAAACCGGTTCCGTTCAACTTACGCCGCAAAACTTCGGTTCGACTATGCGCTAGACAGAAAAGCCGTCGGCGAACCGTTTCTCGTGTCCGCGCTCTACCACGACGATCGCTTCACCTATATCCGCTGCAACGCGCGCGAGAAACCGGCGCTCTATGAAGTCAAAGATGGCAAACCTAATCTCATTCAGTTTCAACTCGAAAACGGGGTCTACATTATTCCGAAACTGGTAGACGCGGGCTACCTAGCGGTCGGCAAAAAGAAAGTCACTTTCACCCGCCGCGTCACCTCGAATTAAGGAGCCTGCTCTTGAACGAACCGATCCAAGACAAAGCTCCGAAGCCGTCGGGTCTTCTGCCCAAACACGTGCAGTCCTGGCTTATCGTCGGCCTCGCCGTGCTCATGGTCCTCATCATGTGGCTTACCGGCTCCAAAAAACCGCAAGCCAATTCAAAATCGAACGCACCGATCGCGCTTCCACCCGCGCTGGCTGAGGTCAATGAAGGCAAGATCGCAGAACTCCAGAACCGCATCGAGCAGCTCCAGCGCGAGCAACTCGTCGCTCAAAATGCCCTCACGCAACAGAGCCGCGTTCTGGTCAGCGGCGTTGAGACTCCACCCCCAGCCGTGTCGGGCGTTGCTCCCGGTTCGGAACGTTCCGAAGATCCCATCGAAGTGGAACGCAAGAAACGCAGCTACCTCTCACTTTTTGCGTCCAATGTCGCACTGAGTTATCGAAAAAATCCGTCGACTCCTTCGCAGAATAACACAGGGCCTCTCTCCGCAAACTCCGAGTCGGGAGCTCTTCCTCCGCAAATCGAGGCTGCTTCACTTGCCGAATTATTAAAAGCGGTGCAGCCTCCCGGACCACCGGCTGCGTCCACGCAAGCTCCTCCCGTTTCTACCGCTCGTCCGACTGCCACCGCGAGTGCCGCGGAACCCAAGCCGGAGAAAACGGAGGTGAACCATCCTGCGACCTCATCTGCAAATCGAGCTCCTGCTGCAGGGAAGTTCTACGTACTTTTTGAAGGAACCATTCTCGAAACGGTTCTCATCAACCGCCTCGACGGAGCCCTTACCGGCCCGATCGCATCCCTCACGACTACAGATACCTATTCCCATGACCGTCAACAGCTGCTCATTCCAGCAGGCAGCCGGCTTCTGGGTGAAACCCGCAAGGTCGAAACGTTCGGAACGACTCGCCTCGCCGTGCTCTTTCATCGCCTTATCATGCCCGACGGCTACTCCGTGAGCCTCGATCAGTTTAAGGGTCTCAATCAGGCGGGCGACGTCGGGCTAAAAGATAGAGTCGACAACCACTACGCACAGATTTTCGGTGCCTCGCTCGCTATCGGCGCGTTAGGGACCGCTGCCGAAGCCGGGACAGGAAGCCCACTTACCGAATCCGGGACCGACCGCCTGCGCCAAGGGTTTGGCGCGAGTACCGCGCAGTCCTCCGCGCAAGTCTTGGACAAATTCCTGAATGTCCTGCCGACGATCACCATCCGCGAAGGCCATCGCGTGAAGGTTTACCTCGCGGGCGACCTCAGTCTCCCCGCTTATCCCAATCACAAAATGCCCTCAGATCTCTGAGGCCTAAGGAGGAAAAAATGAAGCGCAAGATTTTGTTTTTGCTATTGGTCATGTGTCTCTCCGTTGGCACTGCATCGGCCCAGTTCGGGTTTGGAATCGTCTACGACCCGACAAACTACGCCAATGCCGTACTCCGCTACTCGCAACTCGTCCAGCAACTCGCGCAGCTTCGGCGGACTTACCAGCAAATCGTTACTCAGTACAACCTCGCACTCGCGATGTCGCAAAACCTTAGGAACATGCCGACGAGATACCGCGCCCAGTTCTCCGAGTGGCGTAACGGCGCAGCATCCAACACCTACGGCAACACCGCTGGATGGATCACCGGCATAAACACCGGTAACGTCGGCGGCGGTTATCAGCAGGCGACAACTCAGCTCGGTCTCTATCAACAAGACCATCTTGCCTCGATGGACCCCGTTGAACTCTCCCGTGTCCAATCCCAATACGCGTCGGTTGAACTCGCCGATGGTGCCAACTCGACCGCCATGGCTTCCATCGGTACCATTCGCGGCAATGCCCAGAACCTTGAAGGGCAGCTGCAAAATCTTGAAAACGACTCGCTTTCCGGCGATCCCGACCTTAACTCTGAAGTTAAAGTACTGAATAAGATAAACGCCGCGAACGTTCTAACCCTTCGCTCCGTTCAGGATTCGAACAAGCTTCTTGCTTCCCTACTCGAAATCCAGACTGTCCTCGCCAAACAACAGCGCGAGGCCACGACCAACGCCATCAACGCCGACATCGCGCGCCGCGCGACCGCCGCGAACAACATCGCCCAAGTCACAGCCACACTGACCAACTCACTCCAAAATTTCCGCATTCCGTAACCCGAACCGCTAACCCACGTCGAAGGAGCCGCTGCCGTGCAAAACGATTTCCTCGAATACGTCTTTCAGGCCATCCAAAACCTGCTGACGCAGAACCTCGGCTTCTTCGACGCGATGGGCCAGAACCTCTTTCGTATGTTCGCGACCATACTCGTCGTCTGGTACGGCGTGAAGTCCGCTCTCGCAGCCGCCGGCGGACGCAGTCCCTTTCATTTCGATCACTTCGCCAGCTTGCTCCTCACCATCAGCTTTGGTTTCGCCATGGTCAACTATTACAGCGCGCCCATTCCGGGCGTCGGCACGAGCTTTCATGCACTCGTGACCGACGAGGCTCAGTTCCTTTCGAGCCGCATCGATGCGGCGCAGTTGCAGAATGTCGTTACACAGATTGCCGATTTTGAAATTCGCATGGACTCGCCAACCTGGGGAGATATCTTAGGCACCGTCGTCTATGTCGTTGTCATCATCCTGCTCTCCGCCTGCCAGGCTGTTTCGATCGTTGTCGTAGCCTATGGTTTCATCGCGAGCGCCGTGTGCGTGCTCGTCGGTCCCATCTTCGTTCCCTTCTTTGTCGTACCGAAGATGGAATGGCTCTTCTGGGGCTGGTTCCGCTGCTTCATCCAATACTCCTTCTACCAGGTCATCGCCGCGGCGGTTGTTTTCATCATCAGCAATCTCATCCTTGGTGCGCTGCGTTTGCCGCCTCCAGGCGCGCTCTCGACCGTGCAGCTCCTCGCGTGGTTCCCTATCCTTTTGATTACCTTCCTCGCCGCCATCTACGTACTCCTCAAAGTTCCCGCCCTCACCAATCACATTTTCAGCGGTACTGCCGGCGGTTCTTCCGCGATGTTGCTTGAAGCGCCAGCGGCCGCGGCAGTAGCGGTAGTGAAGGAACTCGCATGAAACAGGACGCCAGTTTTGAAAATGCCAAGCGCTTGTACCTTGAAAGCTATGCCGACCCGATGGTGACGAATACCTACTTGAAGATCGCGCTGGCGCTTCTGGCACTCGTTTCGGTCGCACTCGCTCTCATTGATCTCCGCACCATCCGCACCTTCCAAGACTTTCGCCCGCTCGTCATCCGCATCGACGACCTCGGCCGCGCCGAAGCCATCGACTATCACAACCTCGAATACAAACCCCAGGACGCCGAAGCAAAATATTTCCTCTCTGAGTTCTGCTCGCTTTACTACCGGCGCAACCGCTACACCATCCAGGACGATTTCACGAAGGCGCTGCGCTTTCTCGACGGCAAACTCGCCAACGGAATCCTCGATGCCTACCGCAAGGACGACCTTATCCGGAAATTCATCACGAACAGCTCCGCGCCTGAGATCGATATCGACGTGAAGAAAATCGCTCTCGAACCGATGCAGAATCCGCCGTACCGCGCGCGTGCTGATTTCTATATGGTGTACTACTCGCCTGCCGATCACTCCGAACTGAAGCGCGACCTCTATACCGCGAATTTCGTGTTTGCTTTCAGAAGCCGCGTGCCCAATGAACTCATTCCCATCAATCCGCTGGGGCTGACCGTCACCTACTTCCGCGAAGACCAGGCATTCAAATGAGCCGCCACAAACTCAACACCGGAAGAGGTCGCGGGACGGCCACGCCGGGCAACATCGGCCCAACCTCCGCGCGCCACAACTCCCTTCCCCGGATGGCCTTCGTTCCGACATGCGCCAGGCCCACCTCATCGACCGAGTTCCTCGAGACAGCAGGCGCGCTCCCGAAGGGCCCCCGCTTGCTTCCGTCTTGCCGCCCGCTCCCCGGAACGAAATGGACAGAAGGAAATTCCCTCCTGAGGACATAACCCTGACGCAAGGAAATATTCATGCTGGCCAACGCGCTTATTCTCACCATCGCCATCCTGCTCGCCCTCGGCTTCTGGCTCTTGAATGAACTCAAGTTCCTAGTCCCTTTTAAGCACATCCTCCTTCATCAATATGGAAGCTTCATCCTCGCTGGGTTCGCCGCCCTGTTCATGAATCTCTTCGCCGGGATCTACGCTCTCGAGCGCAAATTCTTCTTAAAGGACACCGGCCGAAAACTTTCGCACATCGATCAGCAAGTCGCTGCGGGCCATGCGCCCGTTCCCCCGCCTGATATTCATCCGGAGAACAACTAATGTCGCGCCTCGATCCGCTCCGCGAGCGGCAGGACTACCTCGATGCCATCGACGCTGAGCGCGAGCGCCAAGATGGTGGCGACGGACCGCAACGCGAACGTGATCGCAGCGACCGGTCCCGCGAAGCATTTGAAGAGGTTATAAGCCCTTCCGAGCCGGCCCGGTCCGATGTGCGTCTCGATGACTCTCGCGGCACGCTCTATGACCGCGATCGCGGCTATCGCCTCCGCGATTCCCAAATCCGCACGCTCGTCGATCTTGCCAAGTTCCGCGTCGTTGCCGCACAAGACATCGCCGATCAGACCTACAGCTGTCAACGAAACGAGATGCAGAATGACCTGCGCAATCTGTTGCGCCAAGGGCTCGTTCGCAAGGCCACTTTCCGTGGCCCCGAAAATACGCCGCGCGAACTGCTTACACTCACCAAACGAGGACATCGCTTAGTCCGCGCCAATGTGCTCGTCCCGAGAGACCAGGCCATCTACTCCGGCTTTGTCAAACCGCGCGAAGCCAATCACGACGCGGACCTCTACAAGCTCTACAACAAAGAACTCGCGCGCATCCTGAAAGAAGGCGGGCGCAGTCCGCGCGTTGTTCTAGATTTTGAACTGAAACGAAAAATCAATCGCGACATTGCAAAGTTTGGCCGCGAAGCTCGGCCGGAAATTGCCACGCGGCACGGTCTCCGAGTCGTGCGCGGGCGGATTCCCGTTCCGGATGTCCGCATCGAATACGAAAAACCTACCGGAGAAATGGCGCGCGTCGATTTGGAACTCGTCACCGAACACTACCGCGGTCGCAGTCTCGTCGACAAAGTGAAAGCTGGATTTTCGCTCTACGCGCCTCGAGGCGAAGGCGATCGCTTGCGCCGCGTACTCGATGGCCAGGAGCTCACCGCGGAGATTCTTTCTCTATGAATTTCAACGACCAGGATATCGCCGCCATCCAGATGCTCGGTTACACGCCGGATGAAGCCCGCTTTCTTTATCTCGTGGCCGTGCATTCCGGCTACTTCGTTCCCCGCCAGTTCCTCGCATTCGCTGGGGCTAAGTGGGGCAAGCGCTCCAACAACTTCGTGGCGAAAATCGAAAGTCGTGGCCATGCAACTTGGCGCGAATACGACCGTACCGGCGGCGTTTACCATCTTTTCTCAAAGACCCTCTATCGCTATATCGGCAAAGAAAACCTGCGCAACCGCCGCCGGCATTCCGTCGAGTTCATCCGCACACGTCTTCTCCTGCTCGATTTCATCCTCGCCCACCGCAACTACCAATATTTTGAAACCGAACCTGAAAAGGTCGCCTACTTCTGCGACACAATGGGACTTCCGAAGAACGTTCTTCCCGCCAAAACCTATGAAGGCGGTCCGCACAGCGAACCCACGTTGCGTTACTTCGTGGATAAGTTCCCCCTGTTCCTTGATTGCATGCTGGCGGCACCAGCCTCTCCTCCTGTGGTCACCCTTTCTTACGTCGATCCCGGCCAGGCTAGACTCGCGGGATTTGCCAACCACCTTCATGCCTATCTGCCGTTGCTTCGCCAACTGGAAAATTTTGCCTTCATCTATATAGCGACTTCTCCTGTCCATTTCGTCTCAGCCGACCGTTGCTTTGCCTCGCTCGTTCGCGGTCCACTCGAAGCTGATGTTTCAAGCGAGATCCTTCACTACTTCCGTCTCCGCAAAGCTTGGGAACTCAAACAGTACGGTTCCCTCTCCGCCACAGATATCGAATGGCTTAAGGAAGCCTCACAGCGCTTTCATGGCGAACACTTTGAGAGTTCTTTTCGCGCGTGGACATCTGGCGCGCTGACCGAAAAAACGTCGCGCTCCGAGTTCGAAGAACTGCGGCCGCACCGCGATATCCGTTTCCGGACGTGTCTTGTCGCGGCTGCCCGTTTTGGAAGAAAGAATCTTGGTGAAGAGGGTGATGGCTCTCTTCACGCCCCTTCTTCACCGGAATCATCACGTTTGGCTTCACCTCTGCGGTGAAGCCAAAACAGGGAAAGAAACGAGATGCGGAGAAAAACGGCAACCCAAGAGAGCGCGGCCCAAACCCGTCCGAGGCGGGAGCGACCCCGCCCTTTGACGCACTGTGCGTCCCGGGCACTGCGGGTCGCTCCCGCCTCGGTGGCGCAGCCATCCAGCCAGTGGCTTGGGCCACGTTCTGAGTTTCGGAGGGAAAAGACACACAGAGGAGAACAACCTATGGCGATCGTTAAGAAACCACCTGAATCCGTCAACCGTTCGCTCTCGCTCGAAAAACCTGTCAGCGAACTGCTCGACGATTACAGCAAGTTCGTTGATTGTGCGCCCGACTACGTCACCAACTTTGCCCTGAAAAAGATGCTCGCCCGCGATCCTGAGTATAAGAAGTGGCGGGCATCGAAAATCAGTGCCGGGCTAGCTGCAATTGAGCCTATAGCTAAGAGATCCGCATGATTCGACGCCTGCTCGACGCGAAAAATCTCCTCGCTTGCCTGCTCG
>Ga0126376_10000384_pt1 | contig 21282 bp, 21 predicted proteins | sample PanSoiMetPlot_15_FD_92760 | JGI IMG/M metagenome (GOLD analysis project Ga0126376, IMG submission 92760) | Tropical forest soil microbial communities from Panama - MetaG Plot_15 | ecosystem: Environmental > Terrestrial > Soil > Tropical forest > Bulk soil | place: Panama | collected 2016-02-17
GGCCGCTGGCTACTTTGATGTAAACCGAAAGGGAAACCTTATCGTCCGTCCCGTCGAGGGAGATCCTCGCTCCGCGGACCTCAAAGAGATCATCGATGACCTTGCCAAACGAGGCATTACCACGCCCGTGCTGCTGCGCTTTCCGCAGCTTGTCGCCGCACAGGTAAGAAAACTTCAGCGCGCCTTTAGCCGCTCAATCCGGGAGTTTGATTATCAGGGCGCGCACATGTGTGTTTACCCGATGAAGGTAAACCAGCAACGATCGGTCGTTGAGGAATACCTGCGCGAAGGCTCCCGTTACGACTTCGGCCTCGAGGCCGGCTCGAAGGCCGAACTCTACGCCGCGCTTGCGCTCGAACAGCCGAGCGACAGCCTGCTCGTACTCAACGGCTTCAAGGACCAGGAGTTCATTGAGCTCGCCTTCGCCGGCGCCAAGGTGGGCAAGAAAGTCGTGATCGTGATCGAAAAGCTGAACGAACTGGATCACGTTCTCAACGTTGTCGAGCATCACGAAGGCGCGCTGCCGATGCTGGGCATGCGCGTGAAGCTCTACTCAAAAGGCTCCGGTCGCTGGGAGAAATCGGGTGGCGAGGCCGCCAAGTTCGGTTTGACGACGACCGAACTGCTGGAAGTGATCCGGCGTCTCGAAGAAGCCGATCGCATGGACATGCTCAAGCTGCTTCACTTCCACATCGGTTCGCAACTCACCGATATCAAACGCATCAAGAACGCGATGAAGGAAGCAGCGCGCGTCTACGCCAAGGTCTACCAGATGAAAGCGCCCATCGAGCTGCTGGACGTCGGTGGCGGCATGGCGGTCGACTACGACGGCTCCAGGACCGCGTTCGATTCCTCTGCTAACTACACTGCGCAGGAGTTTGCGAACGACGTCATCTACACCATCAAGCAGGTTTGCGACGACGAGAATGTACCGCATCCGACCATCATTCAGGAGTCGGGCCGTTTTCTCGCGGCCTATCACGCGATCCTGGTGACGAACGTTCTCGACGAGATCGAAACAGTCGTCGAAGACATCACTCCGATCGAAATCGGTGAAGACGATCCGCAGGTGGTGATCGAGCTTGGCGATCTGCGCGAGTCGATCAGCGTGAAAAACTATCGTGAGTACTACCACGATGCGCTGGAACATCGCGAAGAGTTGTTCACGTTATTCAATCTCGGATTAATCTCGTTGGAAGATCGGGCCAAGGGTGAAGTGCTCTTCTGGGACGTCTGCGAGCGTGCCGATAGGTACGCACAACAGGCGAAATACGTGTCGGAAGAGTTTGGCGAACTCCGGCGGTTGTTGTGCGCGAAGTACCTGACGAACTTTTCAGTGTTTCGCTCGGTGCCGGATCACTGGGCGTTGGACCAACTGTTTCCGATCGTTCCGATTCACCATCTCAACAAGCCGCCGACGGAATACACGACGCTGTGCGACATCACCTGCGACTCGGACGGTATCGTGGATAAATTCGTGGATCTCCACGACGTCAAACAGGTGCTCGAGCTTCACACCATCACTCCGGATGAGCCGTATTACCTGGCGTTCATGCTGGTCGGCGCGTACCAGGAAGTGATGGGAAACAATCACAACCTTTTCGGTGCGCCGCACGAGGCTCACGTACACATCGACGAGGAAGGTTTCCTGATCAAGAAAGTCATCAAGGGCACGACCGTCGGCGGCGCGGCGGAGCGTGCGCGTTACGAGCGCAGTCTTCTGCACGACGGTTTTCGGCGTTTGATCAATCGACGTGTGAAGGACGGCGAGTTGAGCGAAGCTGAAGGCGCCGACTTGGCCCAGTTCTACGAATCACGTTACGAGGCTTATACCTATCTCGCGGTGAACGGCGTGAAATCACGTTCGCGGCGCCGCACCGATTATTGATTATTGTAATTCAAAGAAATTCTCAAAAGGAACGCTCAATCCGAGGTTGACAACCTGCATGGTCACTCAACGTAAACCAAAAGCATCGAAGTATTTGACCACTCCCACGCGTCCAGTTCAGGTGGATCGCGATCGTTCGGTGGCCGGACTGCTCGAGAAGATGGAAGGCACAGGTTTTGGAGGCCGCCAGCTCGCCGAGGCGCATCGCATCTGGCTCGATATGCTGGGCGACAACACGACCATCATGGTTGCCGCTTCGGGAGCGTTGATCCCCGCCGGCATGCGACGGCTGCTGGCTTACGTGATCAAGAACCGGTTCGTTGACGTCCTCGTCCTTTCGGGTTCACTACTCTTCCACGATCTACACGAGACGCTCGGGCGTTATCACTTCCAGGCTCACCCAAGCATGACCGACGCGGAGTTGGAGTCAGCGCAGATCAGTCGCATGTGGGATCTGCTCGCGAGTGACGAAGAGTATCGCGAAGCGAAGGAATGGATTGGCGGCTTTACGAATCAACTCGACCAAACGCGGTCATATTCAGTGCGCGAGTTTCTGCACCTGCTCGGACGAGAACTCGCTGAGATCGCATCGGAAGACGGCGTACTCACGTCAGCGTACAAAGCAAAAGTGCCGATCTTTTGTCCTGCGATTGCTGATAGTGGTCTAGCGGTCGGGATTGCTGGATCGCGATTCGAGAAGAAGAACAATTTTATGTTCGACATCATCCAGGATGTGCTAGACGTGATGAACGTGATGGCGAACGCGCGCGTGTCAGGGATACTGAATCTGGGCGGCGGCACGACCAAGAGTTTTATTCAACAGTCCACGCTCTCGTCGTTCCTGCAAAAGGAGCATCATCACGGGCACAAGTATGCGATTCAGATCTCGACCGACGCTCCGCATCCGGGAGGGAGGTCGAATGCGGTGTCGTTTGATGAAGGACTGATCTACGGGAAGTTGGCACGTGGCGCGCACACGGCGTTCGTGCCTTGTGACGCGACAATAGCGTTGCCGATCCTCATCACATCACTCTCGCAAACAGCGGCGAAGTACATGAAAGGCCGCAAAAAACCAAACTTTAGCTTCGGACGCGAGCTAGTCGTCGAAGCTCCGTAGTATTAGCCGCCGATTTTCACGGAAGGACGCGGATCTGATTCGCGTTCATCCGCGAAAATCGGCGGCTGGATTAGACCTCGCACACGGTTGCGCTGCGCGTACATCGCCTTGTCCGCCTGCTCAATCGCCTGGCCCAGGTCTCGGAGCGACGCAAATCCCGCCACTCCGAAAGAGACTGTCACGCTAACCGGCATCCCGACCCAGCGGTCGCGATTCTCTTCGAGAACCTTGTTCAACTGCTCGATGCGACGGCTCGCCTCAGGCTGCGGCAGCTTGAACATCAACACCAGAAACTCATCACCGCCCCAGCGAAACAACATGTCGTCAGCGCGCACCAGCGAACGCATCGCGCGCGCGACCGCGCGAATCGCCTTGTCGCCCGTACTATGGCCCCACGTGTCATTGATCGGTTTCAGGTTGTCGATATCGAGCACGGCGACGCTTCCGGAAGTCGCCGTATCATGGTTCGCTTCCGGCCGCCTCAGTAACGAATGGAACGCGTGACGGTTCAGCGCTTCTGTCAACGGATCCATCTGCACCAACAACTCGAGCTGATCTCGCGCCTCGGTTAATTTTTTGTTTGCCATCTCAACTTCGCTGCGCACACCTTCCATCAACACCATCACCGTGCCAAAGCCGAGCAGGATCTCAAACAGCAGATCGAAAACCGACGTGTACTGAAAATAGCTCAGCGGAATAGTTACGCCCCAGAGCCCTTTGCGCGCACCAAACGCTGGCACGTACTGAAGAAATCCGATGGCCAGTAAAAACAGCGCCACTGACATCACCTGAATGCCCTGCGTCCTCTCCTCCGCGCGCGTGCGTAACCGCAACGTCAAGTAAGAAACCATGAACAGCACCGACAAGATGCCGGCATGGACCATGAACAGATCGTTGAAATCGCGCGACACGTGCGGCAGCACGAGCGAGACCGCAATGGCCGGGATCAGGAAATAGCCATGTCTTTTGGTCAGCAACTCATCGCTCACGTGGCTGCGGCAACCGGCGATGAAGAGCAGGGCGAAGACGTACTCGCCAAGGAAGTAAGCGCTGTAAAAGATTGACTGCTTTCCGGCAAGATGAAACCCGAAAAACAGGCTCAGCAGCGACACTGAAAGACTGGCCCACGACGCAGTCCAATACCGCAGAGCATTGCTCTTGATGGAAGACCGGATGAAGTTTGAAAGCAGTGTGATTAAAAGGACACCGACGCACTGGATAGCCAGGCCGACATTCGAATCCATAAACTGTGGACCTCGTCAGGAGAACGAGAGCAGGAAAGCTTCTGGGCGGTAGGGTTAAGATTGCGGGTGGAAGACCTACCGGGATTGATTCTAGCCGACCAGAGGGCGCGAGGCCAAGAGTTTTCTTAAGTCGTTGATCAAAGAGTGCTTAGGACCTTTGCTTCGAGCGCAGCGGTGTCGATGTCGCGAATAAAAAGCTCTTCGACCGTCAGCTTTTCAGTCTCGAGCATGTACTTCACCATCATGTAGTATTTGAAGTATTGATACCCAGTGCCGTCCTGAGGTTTGGCTTTCCAGAGACGGACGCCGGTCTCGTAGTCGAGCGTTGAGCCACCGGAAACGTACTCGCAATACCCCTCTCTTTTCCACACAGGCATCGTGAAATTCTTCAGGTACCCAAACTTGTTCCTGATCAGAAGATGAGTGACTTCGTGACTGACAACGCCACTCAGGCTGCGTTGATTGTTAGCCTGCGCCTTCCGAAAAACCAGATCCTGGCCCACGTTCGCCTCATTGATGAAGACGTTGCTGGTGGGAAGCACGCCGAAACCTTTGCCGAACGAGTTATCGCCAATGTAAAGGCTCAGCAGAGAGTAGAGATTTTTACTGTTGGTCAGAAAGATCTTTGGCTTTACGTCGGGAGTGTTCAAGGCTGAAGTTGCGAGACGCGTTTCAACCTTATCGAGCATCGCGTAGACGCTCTGGTCCAAAGGCTCGCGAGAGTAGACCGTGAAGTTCTTGTATGAAACCTGGTGCGCGAAGAGTACTTGCGGATAGCTCAGGAGTAGGAGGTAGGCCGCGGCCAGAGCCAGGAACAGGTAGCGGCCGGTTCGGTAAAGTTTGGTGATTTTCATGGTGCGTTGATACGTGTGAGCGGGAGTAAAGTTTCAGGTCAACCACTGCAACACCTCTTCTTCGCTACCGCTACGCGTGCCGCCAACCACGTGGATGAAATACTCTTCGAGCGACACTGGTCCTTCACCGTCACCCTCCAACCGTATCCCCTTGCGCAGCTCGTTCAACGATCCGGAAGCGAGCAGCTTGCCCTGCGCGATGATCGCGATGTCAGTGCAGAGGCGCTCGACGATCTCCAGCACGTGCGACGTGAGAAACACGGTCAACCCTCTGGCCGTCAGTCGCGAGAGAAGATCTTTCAGCGTTCGCGAAGCGATCGCGTCAACGCCTTCGAACGGTTCGTCGAGAAACAAGATCTCCGGCCGGTGAATGAGCGCACACGCGAGCGACAACTTCTTTTTCATGCCGTGCGAGTATTCGACGATCAGTTTGCGTGGCTCATCCTGAAGCTCCATCAGGTCTAGCAGTTCCTTCGAACGCTGCACGATCTCTTCCCTGCCGAGTCCATACATCCGTCCCGTGAATGACAACATCTCCGCGCCAGTCAGGCGTTCGAATAAATTGAGATCTTCAGGCACGACGCCGATGCGCCGTTTAACTTCCATAGGCTGCGCGGAGATATCAAGCCCGAGAACGTGCAAGCGGCCGCTCGTCGGCGCGAGCAGTCCGGTGAGCATCTTGATGGTGGTGGACTTGCCCGCGCCGTTTGGGCCAAGAAAACCGAAGAAGCTGCCGCGATTCACGTGCAGGTTTAAGTGATCGACAGCAACAAAATTGCCGAATTGCTTGACTAGTTCAAAGGTTTCAACGGCGAATCCAGTTGTCGCATTCCACATTGGCGACAGATTAACGCGGAATCACGCGGATAGGAAATCACCCACGCAGCAGCGATTTTGCATCGTCGGCGCGCACGAACGGCGGGAATTGGCGGTGCGTGCTCATGAGAAAGGCGTTGGAACTGGCTTGAAGCGCGTTGCCGTGCGTCGCAGCCAGGCGCACGAAACGGCCAAACGGCGTCCAGCCGCAGTAATAACCGTCTTTCAAACTGATGAGGATGTCGGCCGTGTGTTTCACGCGTGGGGTGAAGAGCGACTTGTAGACATTCGCGACTGCGTTCGGGTAACGATGACCGGCAGTGCGCTCAAACCAGAACAACTCAGTTGCGAATGCATCATCGAAAGAGCCGAGCTGGAGTGGATCACCACTCACCTTAACGTATCGATAGGTTTCGTTTGCCGGCTGGTATTCGATGCGCGCTCGTCCGCGATCGCTTTCGATGACTACACCGCCCGTATCTTTGTAGACGGCGAAGTCGATGCCGGTCACTTCCGCGCTCGCGCGTGCGACCTCAGGAATCTGATCGGCATCCTGACAATACAACGCCGCGTAACTGCAAAGACCGAACGCCGGAATCACAACTCGAAAGCCGCGGCGTTGCAGTGTCGAGGCAAGATTTGCGCGACGGTTCTCTTCGAGATTCATGCCGTGATCCGAGAACATCACGATCTCGGTCTCTGCGCCGCAGTACTGCTGAATCTCGCGCAGGATCTTGTCGAGTGACTCGAGTGCAATCGCGAGTCGTTCCGGCCCTTGCGCGTGCAGCAAACCGTCAGTCGCTTTCAGGAAAGCAAAGTAGTCGCGGTTCTGCGGCGCAGTTCGGAAGCGCTCGCGAAAGCGCTGCATGTCGGCGCGCCAGATCTTCTCGGGCGCAACATAGATCAAAAACTCGAACGGCAGCGGTTCCTGATAATCGAGATCGTCCATGTAAGACGACGGAATCTTGTCCGGCGTACGACGGCCCAGATATTTCCTGATACCGCCGCGCAGTTCACCCGCCGCGCGATCGAAGTACAAACTTTCATAGCCCGCCGGTGGCGAAGCGCCCAGCATCGCAGACAGTGCGACGTTGGTCATCGTCGGGAACGGCGATAGAAGACGCGTCGCTGGGCGAAAGCTGTCGAACAAGCCGCGACTCTTCGCCTGCTCGATCAGTTTGTGAGGAACTCCGTCAAGACAGAGCAACAGGCGCCGAGGACGTGATTGACTAGTCATTTTCCCGATCCGTGTGATTCGCGTTCGCAACTGGCTCCGCTTTGTACGCCTGGCGTAAACCTTTTTTCGCCTCGTCGTGTGCGTCGTAAACGTTTGGCCGCGCCAACACTTCCTTGTACTGGGCCAACGCTTCGTCACGCCTGCCCGCGACGTCGTACGAGCGCGCCGCGAAAAGATGGGCCATCGTGACCAGACCCGCCTCAGCGTGGTCCGCCTTGGTGGCGGCCAGGAACTCTTTCGCGGCGCGCTCGTTGTAACCGGCGATCAGCAGCGCTTCGCCGTACTTGAAATGGATCAGGTCCTGGGCGCCGGCGGCTGCATCGCGCATGTTTCGATCGCGCAGCAGCTCATCGAAAGTGGCAAACGCTTCTTTCTCAGCCTGCACCGCAGCCGCAGTGTCTTTCGCTTTGTGTTTGACTCCTGCAAGTGACACGAGCGCGTCGGCAGTTTCCAAACGCAGCAGATAGTTGCGTGGATACTTTGCGCTCAACTCGCGCGTCAGCTTCAACGCGTCCTCGAAACGCTTTTCGCGCGTGTAGAGCAGTATCAACACAGTCTTCGCATCGTCCTGCGACCAGTGACCTTCTTTTGCAACCTGCTCGAGCATTGCGAGGCCACGTTTCTTCGAACCGCGAAAACCGGTTGCGCCCGCGAGTATCTTCACCGGCAGCGGCAACGAACCGACAACGTATTCGTAAAGCCCAATCGTGATTTGCGCGTCAATGTACTTCGGATCGAGTTTCAAAACCTCGCGATGATGATCGACGGCGTCGTTGCCGTCGCGCAGCGCGGCGAAGTGGCGGCGCTCGACTGCCTCTTCGAATGAGGCTTTTAGTCCTTCCGTGTTGGCGAGAAAATCGAGTGCCTCGATGTTGTTCGGTTCCTGTTTTAGCTTTGCTTCGGCGAGGCGTTTGGATTCGCGAGTTAGATTGCGAAACTCCGTCACGATCTTCGGATCGACTTTATCGTCGCCGTTTGTATAAAACGACTGGGAGCTGTAGAGCGAAACCTGCAAGCGGCGCGACTCGTAGAGCGTCTTGATCCAGAGGCGCGCGGCCAGCAGTTGATAACCACCGGGATGATTCGGGTAGAGACGAACGATCTCTTTGAAATCTCGTTCGGCTTTGTCGTAGTCGATGTTGTAAAGCGCGTCGAGCCCGCTGCGTCTCAACTCCTCGAAGCGCGCCCGCTCGGCGTCAGTTAACCATGGCTGCTGTGCGAATACGGTAACTGCAGTCGCCATCAATAAAACAAGAACACCGAGATATTTCACTACGTCTCCTCCACTAACCAAATGACTCCATGTACTTCACACCCGATCCGGTATTGAACAGAACTACCCGCTCACTCTCATTCACATCCCCCGCTTCGATCAGCTGCCGCAACGCCGGCAAACACGCGGCACCTTCCGGTGCACAAAAAACGCCTTCAGCCGATCCGATCTCCTGCGTCGCGGCGATCAACTCGTCATCCGTCACCGAAACCGCCGTCCCGCCTGATTCACGCAGCGCATCCAGTATTAAAAAATCACCAATCGCTTTCGGCACTCGCAAGCCGGACGCCGTCGTAGCCGCATTCGGAAACTCGTCCGCGAAGCGCTTCCCTTCTTCGAACGCGCGCACAATCGGCGCGCAACCCGCGGCCTGCACAGTCACCATTCGCGGCCGCTTACTTCCGATCCATCCCATCTGCTCCATCTCGTCGAACGCTTTCCACATTCCGATCAAGCCCGTGCCGCCACCAGTCGGATAAATGATCACGTCCGGCAACTCCCAATTCAGTTGTTCTGCGACTTCGTAACCGAGAGTCTTCTTGCCTTCGACTCGATAAGGTTCCTTCAAGGTGGAAACGTCAAACCAGCCTTCCGCTTCCTTGCGCCTGCCCACCTCCGCGCCGCAGTCAGTGATCAGACCATCCATCAACGTGACGTGCGCGCCGGTTTGTTCACACTCGACAACATTCGCGCGCGGCGTGTCGCGCGGCATGAAGATAAACGCCTCGAGCTCCGCGCGTGCGGCGTAAGCAGCGAGCGCGCCCGCCGCATTTCCCGCCGATGGCACGGCCAGCTTCGTCGCGCCCAACTCTTTCGCCATCGAAACAGCCGTGGCCATTCCGCGAGCTTTGAAACTCTGCGTCGGGTTCTGCGATTCGTCCTTGATGTAAAGCTCGCGAATCCCAACGCTCGCGCCCAAACGCGATGCATGGAGCAGCGGCGTCCAACCCTCACCTAACGAGACGATATTCGCGGCGTCGTCGACCGGAAGCACCTCGCGATAGCGCCACAGGTCAGCGCGCCGCGATGCGAGCGACTCCTTCGTCAGAGTCGCCTTCACTCGCTCCAGGTCGTAGCGAACGAGCAATGGTTTCCCGCATGCGCGACAAAGGTTGAGCAACCGACGTGCCTCGTGCCTCTGGCCACAGAGGCCGCATTCAAGATGGGTAACGTTCATGTATTCAGTTTCCTCAAGGTTAAGATTGGTGCAATAAAACGCTTGCATACGGAGTAGTTTTACACACAAATAAACGCGGACGACAACGGATCGAGAGATCCGTTTTCATCCGCGTTCATTCGAGGCCGGTGGATAGGTCTCAGTGGCCCTGGTCGTTTTCGTGGCCGCTGTTGCCGTCGATCTGGCTGCGAATTTCGCCACCGGGCCACATCGAGCTGTGGACGTTTACATAAGTCGCACCAGCGCGGATCGCCCGGATTAGCTCATCCATTTCGCCGGTATTCAGACCCTGGTTGCGGGCTCCTGCGGTAGCCGGGATGAGTGGACTCACGTCTGCGGCGACGATCGTGCCCGAGATGGTTGCTGGCGGCGCCGGACATGGTTGTGTTCCGGCGGGACCATTGCCGAGATTGGTGCAAAGAAATACGGTGATGCCGCCGGTGGTTCCCTTCGCGCCAAGGTGAATATGAGACTGCTGGACGGCACCTTGGAGATCTGAATAGCTAAGTTCCCAGTCAATGCGCGATTCATCGTTGCTGATACGCGCTTTGAACGTCCCATTACCTGTTGTCGAGATTGCCGCCGGCGTCTCCTGGTAACCGGTCAAAAACTCGCTGATCCTTTTGAAGCCCTGACCAAGGGCGATGGCAGAGACCGACACCAAGGCAATCACTGCAATAGACACTACTAGTCTTCGCATTCCTTTACCCTCCAAGATTCTGTTGTAGCTAAGTTAGGGGGGCGAATAATATCACGAGGCGGGAAATAGGGGAAATCAAATAGGTCCTATCTGTCCTATAGGACCTATATCAGCTTTTGCGTTCTGAGCGGTCTTCCTTTAACTTGTCACTCTTTATGGCAATCAGTCTGTTGGCTCTCGATCTCGACGGGACTCTGCTCGATTCTCGCGGATTAATTTCCGAGCGCAATCGCCTCGCAATTGAAAACGCACGCGAACACGGAGTGCGCGTGGCGCTCGTAACCGGGCGGCGTTTTCGCGATTCGCGCCCGGTCGCTCTGGAACTTGGTCTGGATATTCCGCTGATCTCACACAACGGAGCGTTGACCAAACATGCCGCGACACTTCAGACCGTTTCCGTCTTGCCGCTGCCGCTTGAAGCCGCGCGCAAAGCGTTGCGAGTCGGACGCGAAGCGGGCGCGGACGCGCTTTTGCACGACGATCACGAGGGCCTGGGCGTACTCGTTTACGATCACCTGCGTGGCGAAAACACTGCCGCATACAAATACATCTCGTGGGCGCGCCGTATTCACGGTGATGAGGAAGGCGGCAAGGCAGTGCAGCAGGTTAGTTCACTCGAGGACTACCTGGACCACGAACCGATCCATCTCGCGTTTTCAGGCACTTGCAACTAGATGGTCCAGGTGGAAGAGATCCTCAAGTCGGAGCTCGGATCCACGGTGAAGATTCTGGCCACGAAGTACCCGGAACAGGATCTCACGTTGCTGGACATTTTGAATCCGTCAGCGTCAAAGGGCGCAGGCGTTGCAGCCGCAGCCGCGGAGCTAGGCGTTGATCGCGAAGAGATCATGGCGATTGGCGACAACTACAACGATCTCGAGATGTTGCTGTTTGCGGGCGTCGGCGTGGTGATGGCGAATGCGCCGTTGTCTTTGCGAGAAATTGCCGGGCTGCATCCGACTGCTTCCAACCGTGAGGACGGTGTAGCGCTCGCGATCGAGCAGTTCATTTTGAACCGGCCGGAGTTGATCAATAAGTAAGGAGAAGAGATGGCAAATCGAACCGCAGTAATTCAAACAAACAAGGGGACGATTCGAGCTGAGCTTTTGGAGTCGGACGCGCCCAAAACCACAGAGAATTTCATCACGCTCGCTGAGCGTGGTTACTACGACGGCATCATCTTTCACCGTGTGATCAAAGGTTTCATGATCCAGGGTGGAGATCCGACCGGCACCGGACGTGGCGGCGAGTCGGCGTGGGGCGGACGCTTCAACGACGAGATCGATCCGCGATCGGAGGTTTACCAGCGCGGCTACAAGGCGGGCACGATGGCCATGGCGAATGCTGGTCCAAACACGAATGGCTCGCAGTTTTTCATCATGCACGTTGATTATCCGTTGCCGCCGAGTTACACGATCTTCGGGCGAGTGACTGACGGCCAGGACGTAGTCAACTCGATCGCGACATCGCAGACCGATCGGAACGATCGGCCGATGTCGGAAGTGAAGATGGAAAAGGTGACGATCGAGTAAATCCGCGTAATCTGTGTTTTAAAGTGGTTTCGCGCCGTGGCCGATGCGAGGGGATGTTCGGATCGCGTCGGTCACGTAGCGCTTGGCGGTGCTGACAGACTCTTCGAGAGTCATACCTTTGCCGAGACACGCGGCGATTGCGGCTGAGAGAGTGCAGCCCGAGCCGTGTACTTCGCCGACATCGAGATACTCACTCCGAAACTCACTAAAGCTACCATCTTCGTTTAGCAGGATATCGAGTGCGTCGCCGTTGAGTTTTTTGTGCCCACCTTTCACGAACACTGCTCGCGCGCCAAGTGATTGAATTGCTTCTGCCGCGCGGCGCATGTCTGTTTCAGACTGAATCGAAATCCCGGTGAGTTTTTCCGCTTCGGGAATGTTGGGTGTAACAATCCGAGCAAGCGGAATCAGTTTTGTCTTGAGGATTTGAAAAGCCTCGTCATCGATCAGAACGTCTCCTGAAGTCGCTACGACGACAGGATCGACAACAGGCGCCGGCAAGTTCTCTTCCGCAAATAATCGCGCCACTTCAGCAACAATCTCAGCCGTCGGCAACATGCCCGTCTTCGCCGCAGCCACGGTTAGATCTTCGACGATCGGTTGCACCTGAGATCGCAGTGTGACGGCAGTCTGATGTTCAACGCCAAACACGCCGGTCGTGTTTTGAAAAGTGATCGACGTGATCGCCGCGGCCGGAAAGCAGCCAAGCGCAGCGATCGTCTTGACGTCGGCAATAATCCCGGCGCCGCCTGAAGGATCAAGCCCAGCTATTGTCAGCACAACTGTCATTGTCTGAGCCGTTCAAACATACTAATCCCCGCAATTCCACTCGCGCCCGCCGCGATGCACGAGGTAAAGTTTTCGCGCGTGATGCCGCCAATCGCGATTACCGGAAACTCACCGAGCGCACTCGTAACCTCACGTAGCTTATCCAACCCCTGCGGCTCGCCAAAAGCGCGTTTCGACTCAGTATCGAAGATTGGACCAAACACCACAAAGTCAGCTCCAGCAGCCTGCGCCGCACGTGCTTCTGCGAGCGAGTGAGTCGAAACACCAATCAAAAACTCCGCCCCGCAAATATTTCGCACCACATTCGCCGGCAAAGATTGCGACGTCAGATGCACACCATCCGCTCCGGCCGCGCGCGCAATGTCTACACGATCGTTTACGAGCACGCGAGTGTTCGAGCCGCGCGTGATTTCCACCGCACGAATCGTGAGATCGTAAAGCACTCGCGCAGGCAGAGACTTCTCGCGTATCTGAAAGAGTGGAATCTGTGCGGTTACGACAGCTTGAAGAAAGCGCAGGACGTCAGGAGTTGTTTGAGGCGTCGTCGTGCCGCTCGTTATCGGATAGGTGATCGGACGTGGAAGATTGAGCGGCATCGTCTTCAGATCGTTTCCCCGGGCTCGTCTGGTTTTCTAAAGCAGCGACCGTGCGTTTGAAATTAAAGATCTCCGAGAAGGCGATTGCGAGATTCAAGAGTCCCACACCACTCACAGCGCCTCGGACCCAACCGGAAGCAACCACCGCTTGCAAACTGTAAATGCCCGTCTTGCGCGCAGCATATAACAGAAAATAGTTGTTGCCCCAGTCGTTAAAGGGCCACATCCCCTGTGGCCACCACGGCAATACGAGAAGAAAGACGCCGATTTCGACGCATAAGATGATATGGAAAAAGACGCTCAGTCTGGCTGACATGTAAAACTATTCCTGCTTCTGTCTCAGTTGGCTCAGCTTCTCCGCGACTTCGCGATAGGAAACATCGACGCCGTACACTTCAGTATAAAACTCGCGCGCCTGTTTCAGATCACCCAACTGCTCGTATGCTGAAGCCAACTCATAACGCAACGCCTGATACTCGTCCTCGCTGTGTCCCGGCGCCTGCAATCCTTTCTTAAACCATAACACAGCGGCTTCCGGCATGGCCTTCTGAATGAAACAGTGACCGAGCATGTTGCAGCACTGAAGGAAACGCGAAGTGCCGTCGGCCGGCTTCACCAGGCCCGCGGCGGTTTGAAACTCCTGGATGGCCTCGTCCATGAGGTCCATCTCTTTGTACGCGGTGCCCATATTGTAGTGAGTTTCAAAATCCTCACGAACCTCGTCGCCTTCTTCAGCCGCGCGAAACTCTTCAAACAGCTCTGCGAGCCCTGCGTCAATTCCCGCCGACACAGGCTTGGCCGTCGCGACGTTGTTGTTGCCATCATCGCCTGCCAACCTTGCATACGCAGTATCAGCCTCGAAGGTTACCGTTTCGGAAGCAGGCGTTGCCGGCGCCTCTTCAGCCCTCTCAATATCGCCAAACTCGAAGACCGCAGCTTCGGTCGCGGGTGGCTGCTGATCTCTCGCGGCGAGTTTCTCGCGCCGCGACTGAATCTCAGGATTCGGCCCAAACTGTCGCTCGAGCATCTCGAGCGTGTCCACCGCGATGTCAGCGTAGCCCTGGGCGATGTAGAAATCGACACTCTCGAGCTCCTGCCGCATTATGTTTTCCAGGCGAGATTCTTCTGCCGGACCTGTTTCGACACTGACGGGAGGCGTTTCGGGAGTTGCGACTATGTTGAAATCGACTTCGTGGATATCGCCTGACGAAGTTGAAAACTCGGAACCCGTTTCGTCTTCGTTGAGATCTGCAAACGACATCGCCGGATCCGAGAACGTCGGAGCCGCGTTAGTTTCAAACTCCTCAAACGTCACGGTTGCCGCGGTGGGCTCGAGTTCATCTTCATCCTGCACGACTGCGAACGTTTCAAACTGCGGTACGTCACCCTCCGGTTCAACCGGTGCAGAAAAGTCATCCGCTGTCTCTTCCTGCAAACCACCGAGCAGATTCAAACGTTCGAGATATCGCTGTTCGTCCGGCGCGAGGCGCACAAGCTGCGTCAATGCATAACGTTCTTCTTCCACAAGCTCCGACGCTTCCGCCGCTTCTGCCAAACGCTCGAGCGAAGAGCGCAGCGCATCCATGTCACGTTGCCACCAGTGAATGCGCACGAGCATTTTCAATGCAGCGATGTGATCCGGATTGCGCTCCAAAACCTGGTTGACGATCTCCAGCAGCTCGCGTTCTTCTCGGCCGGCAAGCATGCGCTCGATGATCGTCGAGAGAATGCGAATCGTTTCGTCTACTTCACCTTGCTTCAGATAAAGACGAGTAACCGGAAGAAACTGCGGATAGTTTGAACTGTCCTGCTTCATCAGCAGCGACGTTGCGTGTTCGGCGCCTTTCGGATCTTCGGCTTCGAGATAAGCACGCGCGAGCATCGAGACGAGCTCGTTGTCATCTTCGTTGGTCTCTACGACGCGCGCGAGCACTTCGGCGGCTTCGTCGGCAGTGCCGCGCGCGATGTGACTTTCCAACATGCCGCGCAGCGCTTCGCGGTCGTCGCGGAACAGTTGCAACGCTTTGTTATAAGCGTCGAGAGCTTTGTCGTGCGCGGCTATCTGGTGGAGTCGATTGGCTGCCTGAACGAATGCGGCCGAGGCTTCGCGCCGCATGTTTTCCTTCACGTAGCCTTCAGCGAGTTTTAAGCGAACGTCGGTATTGTTAGGATCGAGGTCGGCGATCTTGTGCAGGATCTCGAGAGTGCGTTTGTGATCGCCGTTACGCGTGTAAGAATCGGCGACGACGAGATACTGCGCGCGAGCATCATGGACCAGGCCTTCGCTGGCATAGAGCTCGGCGAGTTTCAAGGCGACAATTGGATCGCGCGTGCGAATACGCTCGATCTTCTTGTACATCGCGATCGCTTTGAGATTGAATTCCTGGGCGCTGTAGTGTTGGGCGATACGATCGAAGCAGGAAACGGCCTCGTCTTTTTTGCCGGCGCGCACGTAAAGATCGCCAAGCATATTCAAGGTAGTGAGATCGTCAGTATCGTTATCGACGATCTGCCGATACTCCTTGATTGCGGCGTTGATCTTTCCCTGAGAAAGAAATTTCTCAGCGGCTTTCAGGACCTTAGCTTTTTCGAAGGCCATCAGGAAACTTTTGTATATTAAAACGGTTCGGCGGCGTCAATCGTAGCAGCGGGCAGCGGGGGCAATGCCATTTCAGTTAAGAGCGCGGTCTTAACTCCACTTTGCAACTTCCGGCAAACAGCCGCGAGATACGCTAACATGCGTAAATAAAGGGTGTCAACGCAAGCATTTCTGCACGATAACGATGGTCACAAACGGTGAAAGTCCGCGTGGAAAACTGGGGCAGCAGATCGCTCTAACCGGACTCGTAATCTACGTTCTGTTTGCTCCGCACTCGGTGGCCGCGAGCGCCATCGGCGTGGGAATCGCGGGATTGGGATGGGTCATCCGGACGATCAGGACGGGAAAACTGGGCCTGACTCGTTCGCGTTTCGATCTCATAATCGTCTTGTCACTGCTCTGGACGGCTGCTTCCGCTGTACTCTCGGAAGAACCACGCATCAGTATAGCCAAGTTCCAAGCTTCGTGGTGCGTCTTTATCTTCTACCTCACGCGCGCAACGCTCAACCGGCGCACGTCGCTTCTCCTCGTAGCTTTGCTCATTGTTTCCGGCTCGGCAGGTGCGCTTTACAGTGCTTTCGATCTGCTGCGCGGGCGTGGCGTTGTGATCGAGTCAGTCGCACCGGATAGTCCTTTTCGTCAGCTTGGAGTGCAACCGGGTGACACGATCTGGCGTGTTGCGGGCCGGCGCGTGTATTCGATTGCAGATATCGATGAACGACTCCGGACAATGCCCGTGAATGCGCCGTTTTCGGTTGGCGTTATTTCCCGAGGCGAACAGATTGAGCGGCCGCTGATATTCAATGAGGCGCTTAGTCAGCCTGAATCATCCTGTCTCACCGGTACCCTGCACAATCATCGATTTAGGGCTTCCGGATGGACGCGCCACTACGAGACGTTTGCTGAGGTGATGCAGATGATTGCGCTACTCGCGCTGGGTGTGGCGTTGGCGCATCTCAGAAATCATGGACCAAACAAGTATTTTCGCGTCGCGGTTGCGGCAGCAGCGTTGTTGACGATGGGTCTCGTGTTCACCGCGATGAGAACGGTCGTCGTGGCGTTTGTAATCGGGGCCAGTGTCATCGCACTGAGATCACTGCGCGGCGCGCTCAAGATCGCTTTCACGTTCGCGCTCTTTTTTGTGCTGGCGTTCGCGGCGGTCGTGGTGTGGCAAACACGCGATCGGAATGCTTTGCTGTTCGGCGATCCGAGTTCGTCGTTGCGCGAGCAGGTAGCGCGTGTTGGTCTTTCACGCATCGCGATTCACCCGATCTTCGGTCACGGCATGGACGCCATGCAGCGGCACTGGAACGAGTGGGGCTTTCCCGGCCACGACATGCTTCACCTGCACTCCACGCCTTTGCAACTCGCGTTTGATCGCGGTCTGCCGATGCTCGCGCTCTGGACGTGGATGATGATCGCGTTCTGGTTGTTTATCGCACGCGCGGAGAGAAATGCGGCGGACCTGAGTGATACTCACTCGTACGGCATTCTGCTCGGAACGCTCGGCGCGTTGACCGCGTTTTTGGCGAGTTCAATGGTGAATTACAACTACGGCGATGCGGAAGTGGCGATGATGTTCTGGTTTTTGATGGGAATTGCAGTATCCACAGATTACACAGATTTATCTTCTGTGTAATCTGTCGATACTGTCGATTACCGGGGTTCCGCGCCCTCTACGCGCAGGTTATTCTGCACTGAGAACACGCCCGGAACGCGGTTCGCAGCGATGTACGCAAGGTTTCGATCACCACTGCCGGAAACGACACCTTCCAGCGCCACGTGCCCATTGTTCACCACGATGTGCAACGATGGGTTCACACCCTGCAAGTAGCGATACAGTCCACCCGTCCGTGCAATCGAGCGATACGTCGCCGCGCGGATCCTGTCGTCAAACGACGACAGCGGTAACACCTTGATATTGTTTACAACACGCGTCACGCCTGGAATTCTCTTCACTCTGTGTTCGGCGTCAGAACGTGTCGACGGTCTAACCACCTGTCCGTAGAGAGTGACGTTGCCACCGTTAATGCTGTAAGCGAGATTGTCGAATACGCCGTAATACGGCAGCGTCACCAGTTCGTGCCGCACCTTCTTTGCTAGCTGAGGATTGATTGCACCCTGTGCCGATGCGACGGCCGGCGCGATCGCCAGCAACGCCATGGCAACAAAACTGATTGTAAATTTCGAAATTCGTCTTTTCATGTTCTTGGTACCTCTTACCCTATGACATTTAGATAGACACTTGGCGGGCCACATTGGTTACGAAAATGGCTAATCTTTGTTACGATTTGAAGCCAAATGACACGACCACAAACCACCGAAGCAGCAGAGTACTATTTCAAGTACATTGACCTGATAACGAGCGACGAGATCGTCCCCGCCTTCAAGAATCAGTTCGGCCAAACTGTTCAGTTTCTCAAGGGAATCTCGGAGGCGCAGAGCCTAAAGTCGTATGCGCAGGGAAAATGGACGATTCGCGAGGTTTTGAACCATGTGAACGATTGCGAGCGAGTTTTTCTGGGTCGCGCGTTCTGGTTCGCGCGCGGTTTCCAGGACGCTCTTCCCAGTTTCGACCAGGACATCGCCGTCAAATTTGCTCAGGCGAACGAGACTTCGTGGGCCAGGCTGATCGACGAATTTAAGACGGTCAGGGCCGCGACTATCTCATTTTTCGACAGTCTTCCGGCCGAAGCATGGTCGCGGACCGGAGTCGCCAGCGACAATCCGGTCACCGTCCGAGCACTGGCATACATCATCGCCGGACACCTCGCGCACCACGTCAACGTGCTGAACGAGAGGTATTTATAGGCTCTCGAAACGAGTGTTCAACAACGATCTTGTGCTTACAACACCTTAAGGTGTACTCTAAAGCCCTGCGGAGAGCCACTCACTCCGACTTCCACCGTTCCGCAGGCCCCGTCAATAACCAGCATTCTCAGGAGACCGCATGAAAAGGTGCCCCCAGTGTCAGTTCATTTATGAGGACGATCAAAGCCTCTGCGACATGGACGGCGTCCTGCTGGTTTTTGACTCCAGAAATCTGCCCAATTTACACGCGCTGGCCACCGTCCCCGCACTGCCGGCAAAAGTCCAACCAAAGCGGAATCGAGCGGTTCCGGCCTTTGCCACGCTGATCCTGGCTCTCGTGCTGGGCATGGTCTATTACGTCTCGATTCACCGGCGCACGGCACAAGATGCGTACATACCGCCGGCCGAGGCAAGCGCGCCTGAGTCTGCTCCCGTGTTAAATCCAACTCCGGAGCCGCAGCCTTCTCAGGAAGTTCAAACTCCAGCGCCGCCGGAAGAAGCGAAGCGGGAACCAGCGCGGCAGCCTGCGACAACTACGCCCGTCAGAAAAGCCAAAGCGGGCACTGCAATCAAACCCGAGTCTGAGCCGAAGAAAGAAGACTCAAAGGTCGGCTCGATCCTCAAAAAGACCGGGCACATCCTCAAAAAACCTTTCAAATTTTAGGGTGCTAAACCCGCCACTCCTTTCCAACAATGAAACGTTGCCCTCAATGTCTCTTCCTCTATCCTGACTCGGACGAATATTGCGACTTCGACAAAACACCGCTTGAAGTCGTCGATGACAGCGCACTCGATCCCGCTACTCGCCCGGCCAAACGGCGGAGTCTGCCCATCGCGGCGGCGATTGGTCTAATCCTCGGTGTGCTGGGTTTCGCGATTTACTACGCCGTCAGTTATCAAAGCAGAAAAGCTGCTGCTGCTGACGCGACGCAGAGTGCGCCTGAAGTTTCACCTTCGCCCGCCACGACTCCCTCGCCTGAAGGCTCACCATCGCCTTCACCGTCGCCCTCGCCGTTTCCGAAGACTAACGCGACCGGCGTTTCGACTGCGCACTCGCGCGCGACCAGCGATCCGGTTTCAACAAGCGGACCAGGAATGGGAACCCGGCAGGGTGGCAAACCCGTAATAGTTCTGGTCAGCGGCGGAAAAATCGACGCCGACGAAGCCTGGCGGACCAAAGATGGTGTATGGTACAGGCGCAACGGGATTGTCACGTTATTGAAGACCGGTCAGGTCAAAGCAATCGTCACTAAATAATTGGAGGCAAGTATGAGAGTAACGGGTTCCCTCCTCGCTCTGGCTCTTGTTCTTGGTGTGGGCATTTCCTGCAAACTTGCCGAACGACTCGGAGGCGATAAGAACGCGGGCACTGTGAGCACGCTCTGGTCAGACGTGCCGCCATTCGAGGGCGCTACCAAAGCTGACCTCGAAATTCCACTCGGCGCGCGCCTGATTATTCGCGCGTTCTCACAGGGCGCAGTCAATTTCATCTCCTTCCGCACAAGCAAGACGGCGCAGGAAGTCAAAGATTTCTATACAAACGATCGCATGAAAATAGCCGGCTGGACGCCTCACGATAAAGGCTGTATCGGCGATACTGAAGATTCACAGAATCACGGCGGCGTTTGTCTCTTCGAGAAGAAAGCCACTGACAAACAGGAGATGCTCGCGATCGTGATCGCGCAGGACGAGAAATTGCCCGAGACAAATATCTTCTACGCCCGAATCGATACGACGCAGCCGCAGAAGAAATAAGAGCTTCTCTGCGGTCTCTGCGTATCTCTGCGTTTTATGGCGCCCGTAATCGCAGAGGTCGCAGAGAGCCGCAGAGTTACGCAGAGAAAATTTGCCCTGTCGAAGTTTGCGTGATAGTCTCCGTCCACCTTCCCCGCTCACAAAAGGAGACGCCGAGATGAAGTCCATCGCGCGAATTGTCGTCGCTCTAACCATCAGTCTCTTACTTGCTTTCTCGCTGATCGATCGCACACCCACTACAAAGGCCGCGTCCCTCGATCTGTCAGGTGAAATCAATGGCGCGCCTTACCGGATACGCGTACCGGAAGTCTGGAATGGAACGTTACTCGTCTTCGCGCACGGTTATCGCGATAAAGCAGATCATCCCGGTGAGATCGACAATCGCAATGCCGACGTCGCTCCAAACGCAGCGCTCGAAGCGCCTTTGCTCGCGCAGGGGTTCGCCCTGGCCGGCACGGCATACAAAGACAATGGCTGGGCCATTGGCGACGCGATCCAGGACGTCAAGAATCTCACCCTCTTCTTCGGCGAGAATGTCGCTCAACCACAACACACGATCATCGTCGCTGCTTCTTTGGGAACGTTCGTCGGCTACAAGAGCATGGAACAGTTTGGCGGTATCTACGACGGCGCACTCTGCTTGTGTACCGCGGGCGCCGGCGCGACTCGCCTTTGGGACAGCGGCGTGCCGCTCTATCTCGCTTACGACGTCATCTTCGGAATCCCGCCTTCGTGGGGAACAGTCGGCGAAGTCAGAAACGATCTCGACTTCGAAACGGAAGTGCTCGCGAAATTGGCGCCGGAACTTGCAAACATCGCAAACTTTCCGAAGTTTGAGTTTATTCGTCTGGTAGCGAAGAATCCCGGCCGCGGACTCACGCCACCACCGCCACC